>Ga0126378_10004312_pt1 | contig 10834 bp, 9 predicted proteins | sample PanSoiMetPlot_23_FD_92587 | JGI IMG/M metagenome (GOLD analysis project Ga0126378, IMG submission 92587) | Tropical forest soil microbial communities from Panama - MetaG Plot_23 | ecosystem: Environmental > Terrestrial > Soil > Tropical forest > Bulk soil | place: Panama | collected 2016-02-17
CTGGAGCGCACGGACCATCCCGGCATGCTCGTGCAACGTGGTGAGCTGCTGGTGTACCTCCGCCGGCTCGGCTATCCGGTCCCGCCGTTCCCTGGCTGCCCGGAGCCGTACGCCTCGGCGCTGAGCGGTGACTGGCGGTCGGCAGCGGATGCGTGGCTGAGCGAAGGCGACCCGTACGAGCGCGCCGTCGAACTCGCCGAGTCGGGCCAGGCCGAGCCCACCTTGGAGGCACTGGCGATCCTCGACGGCCTCGGCGCCAAGCCCGCGGTGGCCATCGTGCGCAGCCGTCTTCGGGGGCTGGGTGTCGCCCGGCTGCCGTGCCGGCCGCAGCCGGGCACGCTGACCAACCCGGCTGGGCTGACCGACCGCCAGCTCGAGATCCTGCGGCTGGTCGCGACCGGGCTGTCGAACGCGGAGATCGCGCGCCGGCTAGTCGTATCGCCCCGCACCGTGGACCACCACGTCTCGGCCGTGTTGCAGAAGCTCGGCGTGCGCACCCGGCGCGAGGCCGCGGCCCGGGCCGCCGAACTCGAGGACGATCCCTCCCCCGCGGAGTGATCTGCGTAACAGCCCCTGGCGCGGCGTGAACGTTCACCTTCGCCGTGTCGTGCCCTTCGCAACAGTCACGACACGAAGGACACAGCGTCATGTCACCACCCGATACCGCCGTATCGACACGGCGAAAGAATATGCCGTTCGTTCGCATCGCAGGGCCAGCAGATCACCCGGCGATCCGCGACGCGGTGATCGCCGCGTACGGCCAATACGCGGACGTGATCCCACCCGATGTCTTCCCGCGCTACCTCGCCGACGTGCTCGACCTGAAAAAACACGCAAGCCACGGGCGACTGCTCGTCGTTGAGGTGGACGACCGGGTCTGCGCATTCGCGGCGTTCTACCCGGACGCTTCGGTCCAAGGGGTCGGCTTTCCGGCCGGCTGGGCCGGCGGGCGCGCGCTCGCCGTCCATCCCGCCGTCCGCGGGTACGGTGTCGCGCGTGCTCTGGCGGCAGCCGTGGAGCGCCTCGCGCAAGACAACGGGTCGCCAGTCTTCGCGTTCCACACGTATAGCTTCATGACCAGCGCCATTGCCCTGTATGACCGCCTGGGCTATTGCAGGGCACCGGAGTTCGACTTCGACATGGCGGCCCACTTCGGGGTATCTGCCGCCGAGCCGATCATGGCGCTCGCCTATCTCCGTCACCTGACCCGGGTGCGCCCACACGCCGTGGGCGTGCAGCGCACCCGCTGCCCTGCCACATCCGTCCATCGCAAGCAGAGGACCCACCAATGACCGCGACGTCCGTCACCCCGGCATGCGCGGCCACGCGCACCGCGCTGCACCCCAATTCCGTATCTCAGACCGTGGAGGATTCGATGAACACCCGTACCCGGCCGTCCGGCGCACCCGCCTACTACCTGGGCCGGCCGGCTGCCTTCTGGCTGGCCGCGTCGGCGCGACGGCCGACCGCTCACAGATCACATCGCGCGCCGTGCACCAGCGGCATTGACGGCCACGGAGTAGCCGCGACCGGGCGCAGGCGGGCGGCCTAACCGGTGCACGGCGGAAGGGCACCGGCAGCCAGCACAGGTGGCTCTCCGCACGTCCCGGATAAAGCCCGGACAGAGAATGTGCTCTGTCCGGGCTGTTCTTTCCCGGCGGGACGGCCTCAGGGCTGTTCCATGTTGCAGCGCTGGTACTGCTCGGTGAACGACACAGAGGTCGCGTAATTTATGACGAACTGATTGAAGTAGTAATTCGCGCCGGCGATGTCACCCTGGCTCTGCGAGATGACGCCCAGGTTGTAGTTCTGGAACGCGAGCCCATAGAAGTAATTCGACTGGCTGAGGTAGTACACACAGTTGCTCGAAGCGCTGGCGGGTGCGGCCGTCAGGCCGAGGCCGGTCGCGGCGAGGGCGGCGGCTATCGCGCCGCCGCACAAGAGCTTGCGGATTCTCATGGTGACTTCGATCCTTTTCTTCCCGGATGCAGGCCGGGCCGGTCAGGGCGCCCAGCGGATGAGCGCCGGAGGCCAGCGGGCGAATCAGCATCTGGCAGCCGAAGATCCATCTCCCCGGCAGCCATGGCCAGACTCTGCCAGCCCCCGCTGAAAGGGCCCTGACGCGGCACTGAAACCCGTGGTGCTAAGAGCGCCGCCGCCGTCAAACACGGCGTCAAACACTCGGGGTGTTCGCTGTCCTCAGCTGGAGTTCGCGACGATCACGCGCCGCAGTCACGACAGAGGCGCTGCGGAACCTCGCCTCGAGAACCGGGATGAAGGAGCTCACCCTCCGTTCGCTCCGGCACGGCGCGGCCGTCGGCAACAAAGGCGACGAAGCCGCGGCGGCCATGCTCGCAGCGGAGCTCGGCACGGACTGACGACAGCGCCCCAGACGCTACGGAATCCTGGATCGCATGGCGATTCGGTGGCTGACCATCTTTCTCGACTTCCCGGCGCAGGACTTCGCCGCTGGTGTGGCGTTCTGGCGTGAGGCAACCGGCAGCGGGCTGTCGCCCTACCGGGGCAGCGACGGTGAGTTCGCCACGCTGCTGCCCTCTCACGGCGACCCGTGGCTGCGCGTCCAGCGGGTCCGCGACGGCACCGGCGGCTGTCATCTCGACCTCCATCTCGACGGCGGCGCCGCGCTGGCCGATACCGCCGCCCGCGCGGCGAGCCTGGGGGCGCGGGTCCAGCACCGCGGTGACGGGCTGGTCATCCTCGACAGCCCCGGCGGGTTCCGGTTCTGCCTGGTGTCCTGGGATCAGGAGGACACCGTGCCCGGTCCGGTGGTCCTGGGTGCGGAGGGCGCCAGCCGCGCCGACCAGCTGTGCCTGGACATCCCGCCAGGCGCGTTCGGCCGCGAGTGTTCCTTTTGGGCCGGGCTGACCGGCTGGGACCTGCGCGCCGGGGTGCGGCCGGAATTCGCCTACCTAGAACGGCCCCAGGGGATGCCGGCCCGGCTGCTGCTGCAGCGGCGCACGGCGGCCGGCGAGCGCGATGACGTGACCGGCCACATCGACTTCGCCTGCGCGGACCCCACGCGCCTGGCCCAGCGGCACGCCGCATCGGGCGCGCAAATCATCGCGCCGTTCCCCCACTGGGTGACGATGGCCGATCCCACGGGACGGCCGTACTGCCTGACCATGCGCGATCCGGTGACCGGGAAGCTGCGGTAGACACGCCCTTGACCCGGTGCCTGGATCAGCGGCGCAGCCACGGCTGCCGTCCGGGAGATGACCCCGGACGGCAGCCGTGGAGTGCCGGCACCAGGTGCCCGGTTCCTATGGGCGGATCTCGTAGACGATGTTGAAGGGCGTCTCGGCCACCCGGCGGAACCGGGTGTACCCGGCATCGGCGGCGAGCCGCTGGATCGGCTCCTCACCGGCCTGCGCGCCGAGGGAGTAGCCGCCGTCCTGGGAGAGCGCGCTCGGGACGCACAGGAACGTGGAGAAGGAGTAGTAGATCCGGCCGACCGGGTTGAGGTTGTCGCTCACGCTGCTGCCCGCGTACGGCTCAACCACCATCCAGGTGCCGTCGGGCGCGAGCATCTCCCGGATATGCCGGGCCGCGCCGATCGGGTCGCCCATGTCGTGCAGACAGTCGAAGCTGGTCACCAGGTCGTACGGGCCGCCGTCGAAGGTCTGCGCCGAGGCGACCTCGAACTTCACCTGGCCATTCAGGCCCGATGCCCGCTTGCGCGCCTGGATGATCGACTCTTCGTGGTAGTCGGAACCGGTGAAGCTCGAGCCCGGATACGCGCGCGCCATGAGCGTGGTGGACGCGCCCAGGCCACAGCCGATGTCGGCGACCTTGGCACCGGCGCGGAGCTTGTCCTCGACGCCGTCCAGGGCCGGGAGCCAGCTCGCCACCAGGTTGGCCGCGTACCCGGGCCGGAAGAAGCGCTCGCAGCCGGAGAACACCTCGTCGTCGTGTTCGTGCCAGCCGACGCCCGCGCCGGTTCGGAACGCCTCGGTGACCTTGTGGTCCGACCGCAGCGCACCGAGCGCGAGCTCGAACGCGCCGGGCATGAAGACGGCACCGTCCGGGTCGGTCAGCGCAAACGCCTGCTCCGGGGTCAGCGAGTAAGCACCCGTCTGCGGGTCGTACTCCACGTATCCCCCGGCGGCCTGGCCGCGGAGCCATTCGTCGACGTAGCGGGTCGCGGTGCCGGTGCGCTCCGCGAGTTCGTACGGCAGCATCGCGTGTTCGGCAAGCACTCGGTAAAGGCCGAGACGATCGCCCACGAGCACGTTGCCCGCTGCCATCGTCGCGCCCAGGTCTCCCACGAACTTGTGCAGGAAGTCCATCAGCTTGTCCTGGTCGATCCCCATTGGGTTTCCTCCGTTGCGCCGCCCGGCCGGGGCCCCCGCTGGGCCCGGCTGGGCAAGGTCGTCTTGGGCTTGATCCAGGGGACGCCAGCGAGCGGCCGGGCGGCATCGGCGGCCGCTACCGATGTCAGCGCGGCCGGTTACCGATCCCCGGCATCGAGGACGCCTAGCTCCGCGGCGCGGGCGGCGGCCTCGTGCCGGTTGGCCGCGCCGAGCTTGGCAAGCACCGCAGCGACGTGGCTGTCCACCGTGCGCACCGAAACCACGAGCTTGCCGGCGATCTGAGCGTTCGTATAACCCCGGCCGAGCAGGCGCAGCACGTCGACCTGCCGGGCGGTCAGGCCAGCGGGATTGACCCTCGTTTCGCCCACCGGCCCGCGCGGAATGCGGGGCACGCCAAGCGCCCGCAGGCGCCCGCGGACCACGCTGGCCAGCGGTTTGGCGCCTAGCTCGTCAAGCATCTCCAGCGCGGTCAGCAGGTGCTCTGGATTCGGGCTTTCGGCCAGCGCCGCGGCGTGCTCGTACGGGCATCTCGCGTCCTCCCAGGCCGCCGCGGCCTCCCGCCACCGGCCTGCCGCCTGGACCGCGTAGGGATGGTCACCGTCGATCTCGACGGGCCGCCCCGCCTTGGCCAGCCAGTAACCCAGGTGCGCCTGGTGCACCCTGTGGCCGAGCCGCACGGCCTCGCGATAGACCGGGGCAGCGATCTTCCGCACGCCTGCGTGGTCGCCGTTCAGCCAGGCCGCCTCGGCACGCACGGCCGCGACGGGGCCGGTCCGCTGTATCTCGTTGACCTTGACCGCCAGGTCCCAGGCTTGCCCGAGCGGGCTGGCCGCCTCCGGCTGCCCGCGCCGGACGCCTACCCAGCCGAGCAGCATCAGGACCGTGCACCGGGTCGGCATGTGGGCGTCCCGGCCGGACTCGGCCAGCCGCACGGCCTCGTCCCACCTCCCGCGTGAGAACTCAAGGCGCGCCCGCCCAGCGTGCATATAGGAAAGGAACCCGAGGAACTCGGCCTCCTCGGCGAGTTCGATCGCTGGCGTGAGGTAGCTTTCAGCCTCGTCGAGGCGGAACGCGTCCAGCAGGTTCCAGAAGATGTTGACGTAGGCGCGGCAGGCGTCTTCGACGTCGCCGGCTTCCAGCGCCACCCGGAGGGCCTCGGCGAGCGTACGTTCACCGGCCGGGCCGCCCTGGTCCAACTGGGAGGCCCCGATGTTCGCCAGGGCGTGCGAGATGATCGCCGGGTCGTTCACCTCCCGGGCGAGCGCCACGGCGCGCTCGCCGTAGGAGATGCTGTCGGCGGGCCGGTGCGCGAGCATGTACAGCTGCGACTGGTTGCTCAGGGCGAGCGCGAGCAGGCGGGCGTCCCCGGCCTGTTCGAGTACCTCGACCGCCTCGTGGCCGGCCTGCTCGGCGGCCTGGCGGTCCCCGGCCCACCACCGCGTCCGGGACAGCCACCGCAGACTTGCGCCCAGCGCCCGCGGATCGCCAAGCCCGCGGTTCAGCTCCACGGCCTGCCATTGCGCGTCGGCCGCCCGTTCCGCGGCGCCGATCGTATAGCACTCAATCGCGTATTCCTGGAACAGTGCGGCGCGCTCAGCGGCGGCGAACCGGCCTGCGTGCTCGAGCACGAGGCCGAAGTGGGCGACGGCCTCGCGGTGCGCGCCCGCGCGGGCCGCGTCCCGCGCGGCGACCGGGCCGTACGCCACGATGGCGCCCTCGTCGCCGGCCCGCGCCGCGTGATGCACGATCCGCGACACGTCGGACCCGTCCCGCCCGGCCAGGGCGTCGAGCACCCGCTGGTTCAGCGCCATCAGCCGCGCCGCTGGCAGCGAGCCCTCGATGGCGCGCCGGGTGAGCTCATGGCGGAAGGAGATCCTGCGGGTTGACACGGTGAGCAGGCCGCGTTGCTCGGCCGCCGCGAGCGCGGCCGCGCGGCCGGGACCGCGATCGGGCACGAGCGCGTCGACCAGCCAGCGGTCCAGCGTGGACGGGATGACGGCCAGCTGCTCGAGCACGTCCTGAACTGCCGGGTCCAGGTGGCTGACCCGGGCCAGAACGGCGTCCACGATCGTGCGCGGAACGCGCTCGCCCTGCGCCGAGGCCAGCAGTTCCTGGACGAGGAACGGGTTTCCCGAGGTGAGCGCGAACAGATCATCCGCGTCGACCGGGCTGCCCGCGCTGAGCTGCCGCACGGCGGTGGCCGACAGCCGGCGCAGCGGCAGGTGCAGCGCGTGATCGCTGCGGGACGCCTGGCCGAGCAGGCCATGCAGCGGGTGCTCGCGGTCCAGTTCGTCGTCGCGGTAGGTGAGTATCAGCACGGTGGGCAGGTCGGCGATCCGCCGGACGAGGTACCGCAGCGCGTCAAGGGTCGCGTCGTCGGCCCAGTGAATGTCCTCGATGACCAGCACGGTCGGATGCTCGGCCCAGTCGAGCTCGGTGCGCAGGGCGGTGAGCACCCGGTCGCGGTCGCTGCCGTCGGTGACGGCGAGACTGAACTCCGTTCCGACGCTGCCCACGAGATCGCGGAACGGGCCGAGGGTCCGTGGCGTCGCGAGGTCATCGCAGTACCCCACGAACATCCTGCCCTCGGCCGGCAGGTGCGGGCGCACCGCCTCGACCAGGCTTGACTTCCCGATGCCGGCCTCACCCATGACCAGCACCACAGACCCGTGCCCGCCGGCCGCTGCCCGCACGGCACCGGTGAGCACCGCCAGTTCGTCCTCACGTTCGAGAATCCCCCGACTCACCCCCCTGATTGTAAGGGGAGCAGCACCCCGCCGCCCGGCTCCCGGCAACAGGTTCGTGATCATGGGCTTGCCGTTGCTTCACGGGCGGTGCTTCCATGATCGCGGGGATCTTTCAGGCATAGTGACTGAGATCTCCCCGAGATCACGGAAGGTGGGGCCGAAGGCGGAGGGGTAGCGCCGGGGTGCATGTGCCTCGCGTACACGCACCCCGGCGCGGTCCGCCCCCCCGGGCGTGCCAGGCGAACCAGCTCAACATCGAAAGCAGCTCAGGAAAGTCCAGGCGGCAAACGCAATCTGCGTTCAGCGTATGGCGCTGAATATCAACGAGGTATGAATACTTCGCGGTCGCCGTCAACATTCTGTGAATGGCCGCCGGCCGGTCCGTGGTGGTCGCGCCGGTACCGGCCGGGCGGGATGCCGCGGTGCCTGGTGAAGGCCCGGTTGAAAGCGCACTCGGACGTGTAGCCGACGGACTTGGCGACCTGGGCCGCTGGCTGGGTGCCCTCCCGGAGCTGGCGGGCGGCCAGTTCCATCCGCCAGCGGGTGAGATAGCTGTGCGGTGGCTCGCCGATGTGCTGGGTGAAGCGGCGGGCCAGGGTGGCGCGGGAAACGTGTACGGCGCCGGCCAGGTCCTGGAGCGCCCAGTAACCGCCCGCACTGATGGTCTGGCGACCGGAATCAGCCCCTGGCCGTTGCTTGCTCGATCAGGGAGTACCGGATCCGTTCCTGTTCCAGCCGGACCGATGGGCCGAGCACATCGCGGCACAGGTCCTGGTAGAGGGCGGCTTCATGCGGATCCAGCAGCTCCAGGGTGGCATTGACCGGATGTGGCTCCCGCACCCACTGGCGCCGGTGCGCGAGCAACGTGGCCCGGTCCATCAACATCGACCTGACGTGGCCAAGCCTGCGCCGGAGCCGGTTCAGGATCGCGAAGCCGTGCGTGTCGATATCCCCCCAGTACACCAGGTCGGTGTCGGCCAGCCAGCCGAGCGATTCGAGCGCGGTCACCGCGTACCCGCCACCGAAGATCACCATGGTGCCGGTGCGGAGCGGGAACGCCAGGTAGGTGATCTCGTTCTCCACGATGGCGACCGAACTGATCCCCGGCGGGGCGGCGAACTCGTCCGCGCGCAGGGACAACTCGGTACACGCCGCCCAGCCGAGGCCCTCCCCCGGGCCCGGCAGCCGGCACCTGACGTACTGCGGCTTGCTGGCGAACCGGTAGCGGCCGGCGAAGTCGGAGCGCGGCACGGCCTGGTCGGCGCGCCCGGCTTCGAGCTGCAGGTCCAGCAGGTCGGCCAGGACACCACGGTGCTGTTCGATGAACTTGGTGTCGACGCCGGGTACATCCACCTGCCGTAGGTACATGCCTGGCCGCTGCTGCTCATCGATCCACCGGACCGTGCCGACGATTTCCAGCCAGCAGGCCTCCAGCCGCAACACGCGCATCGGATGGGAGACCAGCCAGGGCTGAATCCGCGGGCACTGCTCCCCCGTCGCGCCGGCGAGCTCGGTGAACCGGCGCACGGCCCGGTTGACCCCGAGCAGGGTCCAGAGCTGGTCATAGCCGTCGACCCAGGCCCGGCCCGGGATCATGTTCGATCCGATGGCCCGCCCACCGACCCGCGTGTGCTCGATCCGCAGCAGCGCGGGGTCCACCCGCTGCCATTGGTCTGCCCAGTCCGCGACGTCGGCGAAGTTGCCCGCGATCTCGCTGGCGCCCGGGCCGCGCAGCGGAACGCCCAGCGGCTGGAACTCCTGGCCGCTGGCGAAGGCGGTGAGGAACGTGCCCGTCTCCCACTGCCTGCGCAGCCGCGCCGTCACCTGCTCAGGCGTTGTCCAGGTCCGCTGCCTGGCCGGTTGCGGCATGATTCAGGCCCCGGCGGCGGACAGAACCGGCTGCTGGGTGAGCGCCTGGGCCACCCGCCGCGCCCGGTATTCGTCGATCGTCAGCGTCTGCAGCCGGGAGTAGTTCTGCTGCGGGTTGTCCACGAATCCCACCACCGCCACGTACGGCTCGATCACGTGGATCTTCTGCAGCGGGGTGACGATCAGCAACTGCAGCCCGAGACGGCGGAACAGCTCAAGCGCGAAACGGGTCGATTCGTCCGACCCGCGCCCGAAGGCTTCATCGATGACCACGAACTGGAACGTCCTCGACCGCGCCGCGCCCCACTCGAGCTTGAACTGGTAGGCGAGGGAAGCAGCCAGGATGGTGTAGGCGAGCTTCTCCTTCTGGCCGCCGGACTTGCCGCCGGAGTCGGCGTAGTTCTCGTACTCCGTGTCGTCCTCGCGCCAGCGTTCCGAAGCGGAGAACGTGAACCAGTTGCGGACGTCGGTGACCCGCCGGGTCCATGACCGGTCTGCCTCGGTCTGCCCCTCCCGGCCCTTGAAGCGTTCGATGATGCCGCTCACCTGCAGGAACTTCTGCTCCGAATACTGATCGGAGTCGTCGCCGGAGAGCGTGTTGTCGGTACACGCGCGCAGCTCGTGCCGGAACTCGCGGATATCGGTGTTCGGGGTGGGCTGGGCGTCCAGCCTGATGTACCGCCCGGGGTTGTAGTCCACGTCGACCAGCGAGCTGTTGATCGTGGCGACCCGTTCCCTGATCAGGTCGGCCTGCCTGGTCAGCTGGGAGTGGAAGCCCGCGATGTCCCGGATCGTGTTGGTGTTCAGGTAGGCCTTGAACTGGGCCTGGAATCGCGGCAGGTCGTCGGCGACCAGGCGCTGGTGCAGTTCCCGGTACCCGGCCGCGGCCAGCACCGAGTCGTCCAGGTCGGTCGTTTCCACCGGGTACTGCTGGCGGAAGCCCGTCATCTGGCGGGCGATCTTCACGTCGACGGCACGCTGCCGCTCGGCCCGCTTGTCGATGAGCGTGCTGATCTGCGTGCTCGCCGCTACCTCCGCGCGATCGCAGGCGGCCGGTTTGTCCGGCAGCCCGGGCAGCGGGGGCCGGGCGAGCAGCGCCGCGATGGCCGGGAAACTCTCCCTGGCCGCCTCGCAGCCCGGCTCGTCGAGCGTCTGCTGCGCCTCGGCCAGGTCCCGCCCGGCATCGTCGAGGTCTTTGCCGACGGCGCCGATCAGCCCGGCGACGCGGTCCTTGTCACGGTCGGCCGCGGCGATCTGCTCCCGGACCGACTCCAGGTCGTGGTTCAGCCGTTTCAGCTCGCCCGACGCCTCTTCCAGGCGCCGCTTCTCGGCCTTGAGGTCCTCGATCCGGTTGACCAGCAACTGCCAGTCGATCTCGGTGAACTCGCGGGTCTGGTCGAGCGCGGACAGCAGCTGCCCCCGTTCGATGGCGCGGTCGTGTGCCTGCTTCTGCCTGGCCTGCTCGACCATGACCAAGCCGATCTTGTCCTGGATCGCGGTGGCGCGGCCCAGCAATGTATCGACCTTGCGCTCGTTGCTCCAGCCGAGCACGTAGGTGCCCCGGTCGTCGATGCGGGACCTGTCGTCCTTCTCGTGCCGGCCGCCCGGTCCCTTGATCTGGCCGGCCATCGTGACGGCCCGCGGTGCCCTGCGGAACTCGGCCATCGTGGCAGCGCACTCATAGCCAGCCCGGATCGACAGTTCGCGTTCCAGCCACGGGTAGAACTCGGTGTCCTTGATCTCCAGCTTGGCCGAGAGCGGTACCTCGGGGGCGTAGCTGGCGGGCGCCGGCGAGGCGGTCACGGTGGCCGGGACCCGGTAGTAGACGAGCCGCGCGTTCAGGTGCCGGCCGTTGATCCAGTCCGACACGGCCGGGTAATGCTCGTC
>Ga0126378_10004313_pt1 | contig 10834 bp, 10 predicted proteins | sample PanSoiMetPlot_23_FD_92587 | JGI IMG/M metagenome (GOLD analysis project Ga0126378, IMG submission 92587) | Tropical forest soil microbial communities from Panama - MetaG Plot_23 | ecosystem: Environmental > Terrestrial > Soil > Tropical forest > Bulk soil | place: Panama | collected 2016-02-17
CTACCATTTGGTGCGCGGGTATGAATCGGCCGCAGTAGCTCCGGCAACAGTCGTCAGCGGTCAGCTGAAAGCTAACACTACCGCCTAGTGTAGGAGCGGAAGTTTGCCGATTTGTCCGGGTACCCGCGGGCGTTTTTTGAAATTCAACGGCGCAGCAAGTCTTTCCGATCGCCTGCTGAGCTTCGCAGGCACGAGCTGCGGCTCCTAGGAACTGGACTTGTTAGTGGGCGAGGCTTTGTCGAGCGTCGTGACCAGTTTAGTGGAGCAGGCCGGAGGCGGCACCGTGCCTTTTAGCACTATGTCTTTGGCGTCCATCTTCGAACCGTAAAGGTTCTTGTTGGCATCGTTATCGGGCCGGAGGGTTGAGCCTGTCAGAGAGACTCCAGCGAAGAGGCCGCGAGCACGGGAATACGTCAGAATTTCTGCCTGCATGGTTGCGCTGGTTTCTGCAGCAGCAGTGCGGCCCACGGGACCGGCCGCCGCGGAAGCGTCTCCGCCGAGTTTGACCTTGCTGCTCAGAATACTGGAGGCTGAGCGAGGGTTCATCAGTAGCAGCACGAAGTCTGTAGCCTGTCCGCCCAGCTGCAGACCCGCGCTGCCGCCCTCGAGCGCCATCATGGTTGGAGCTCCCCATTTGCCCTTGTAGTCTTCGCCGCCGCGGCACGTCATGACCCCGCGGCCATAACTGCCGCCAATCCCGATCGCGATTTTTACGACCGAAGGCAGAACAACAACGCATTCCGCCTTGTCCAGCACACTTTGCGGAATACTGTCCGGAGCGTTGAGAATTTCCTGCATCACTGTGCCGGCATTTTCCACACGTTCCTGCTCTTTCTTCTGGGCCACGCTAGGCAACGCGAGAACAGCGGCGAATCCGAGACCTACCCACATCCTTTTCATGACTTCCTCCTGAATTGCGTTGGTGGGACACGATCTGAAAGAGACGGCTACCGCGCCTTTCCACCTTATCTTTCCAACTGGCAAGATGCCCGGAGCAGCAGATTCCTACCGACGGTAAAAAAGCAACGCAATGAGTTACGGGAAGTTTTGACGGTCAGCGATTTACCGCTTCCGACTAGTTGCGCCCTTCAACCACTCTGCGGGCTGGCTTCGGCCTTTGCCAAAGAATTTGGAAGTCCGGAGTCTGATTCGGATAGAACTGCTCCGACTCCGCGTTTGTTGGAATTAAGACGATGTCAACGCGGCGATTGTAGGCGAGCCAAGTGGTTCGGGCTTCGCGAGCGCGAGTCGCTTGCGGCGGGTTTGGATTCCGGCTTTGCAAGTCGGTAACCGCCGCTTCGTCGAGCTGCTTCTGCTTGCCGTAAGCAGCGGTTTCAATCTTCTCCGCTGCGATTCCTTGCGAAACCAGGTAATCCTTGACGTTTTGTGCGCGGAGCTCGGATAGCGACTGATTGTGGTCGTTCGAGCCGCGCTCATCCGTGTATCCGCGAAGGGAAAGCTTGGCTTCAGGATCATATTCAAGGTACTGCTTGAATCCGGAAGTAAGGTTCGCCAAAAGTTCCTGCTGACTGCGAACCAGTCCCACCTCGGGATCGGCCTTGGTGGGATAGTCGGTTGGGAAGAATACGCTGCGCAGAACCACGGCTGGTATGGGTTCGATCGAGCCTTTGAGACGTACCGCTACGGTCTTGGTATCCGAGCCGCCGCACACGTTGCTTGTTTTCAGGGTGTATTTAACCTCTTCGTCTACCGGGCCGTTGGCGTTCTGAGTCGGGCTGAGAGTGACCGATTTCGAGCCACTAGCATCCACGGTGCCGCCAGGGTCGAGCGACGCTGAATCGGCATTCGAAGACGACCAGTTCAGCGTGGTGCTCCCCTGTTGAATGAGCTTGTCGCCGATGCGGCGGTAGGAAACCTCAACCGGGGATGCGCTCAGCGAGGATTGTATGACCGGGTTGACTTCGACGGTCGTGCTTGGTGTGGTCACCCCTCCCGGTCCGGATGCTGTCAGCTGGTAAACCGTGGTTTGCCGAGGCGAAATGGTTTTCTCGCCGGACGTCGGAACCGGGCTCATGCCGCTCATGTCAGCTTCGACCGTTTCATGCGAAACCCAAGCCAGCTGTGTATTTTGGTTGCAGTCAATTTTGGACGGATTGGCAGTGACCGATCCGCTGACAGGCGCCACCACTACCGTCGCGCTTGCCACGCCGGCCTTAAAGCGTTCCGCAGACGCGCGAAGCCCGCAGTTCTGGCACGAACCACGAGGCCACGGCTTGGTCTTTTCCTTGCCGTTCGAGATATTGACGATCACGCGCTGGTCCGCCGCGACGGTGACCGTTCCAGACCAGATCTCCTCGCCATATCGGGTAACGGTCACGTGATGTGTTCCAGGTGGGACAACTAATTCCTGGTGCCAAAGGATATCGTGGTTAAATTCATCGACATGTCCGACGAAGTACTGAGGCTTCTTACCGTTCAGAAGAACAGCGGCGCCTCCCGGGAGCATTCGCGGTTCTAGTTGAATGCGGCCCCGCGGACCTGGCACCGGTGAGCCAACTGGTTCGAGTTTAATGTCCACGGGTATCGTCTGCGCCGAATCGATCGAGACATCTTGTTCGGCAAATTTGTACCCGTAGTTAGCAACGACCACGTGGTGCGTGCCCACTTCGAGCTTGATGGTCATATTGCCGGGACCCATGGCCTTGCCATCGACAAACGTGTAGGCCTGCTTGGGGCTAACGGAGACCTTCAGTTTTCCAGGTTTGGCTTTTTGAGCAAAGCTAACTGAGCCCGTCAATCCCAAAACGGCCAGCACAAGGAAGAAGGTTTTAATTCTTTTAGCGTCCATAACACAGCCTCCACATTTTCATGACGCTGTTAATTGGCTGTGGCAGTAACGTAGGGTAGCTATTCGCCGGCGCGGAGCAAACTGGCATAACTGCCAGCGGAAGAACAATCACCGCCAACCTGCCGGAGCTGCTATTTAGGCGCACGGCTGGAAAGTAAAGGCCAGGTTGGGTGGCAACTGGTACAGTTAGCTAACACTACAAAACCCGGAAAGATCCGGTTTGTCGGCGACGATCAACGCAGATAAATTGAATTTAGCTTGAAAACTTGGGACGGTCTGAAATGCGCCGCAGCCGCTTCTCTTTGTACCTCGTCGTCTGTCTATTGGCCTTGTGTTGTGTCAGCTCAGTTTTCGCCCGTGGTCAAGCCTGGGCTTTCTTGGGATATACCCAGGTGGACCGTCGCCTAGACCACAGCAACGTCCAGGTTACCCGGCGTGATTGCTTCTTTCGCACCCTTCGGCTGCGGGTTAGCGATGCGATTTTCTTTGACCGTCTAGTCGTCCACTTCGACAACGGCAGGTCCCAGGAACTCATCGTCAGCGAACGGATTTTGCCGGAGGGAAGAAGTTATGTCATCGACCTCGTCGGCGAACCTCGCCTCCTTGAAAGCGTCGACTTTTGGTATTACCAGGAACCTTGGACCAGCAGTCCGAAAGTCAGTCTGTACGGCATTCCTTCGGTAAGCATAGGCGGGGACACTGCACCCGAGCATTAGAGTGATTCGCAAAACCACGAAGCCAACATTCGACAGGGACGTCAATCAGCACGCCCTGCACGCCCTATAAAATTTGCATACCTCCTTCGCGTTGAAAGCGGCACCCTGAGATTTTTGCCAGCTTGCTCAAAGTCTTGCTCGCAGAGTTGAATCAAGCGCGGTGCAAAATTTCCTACGTAAGGAGAAGCTATGCCAATAAAAAGCCCGAAAGAAGTTTTTCTGATGATGCTCACCGATGTACGGCAAGGAGCCGAAAAGGCCGAGAAAGTTTACGAGGAGGTGGCAGAGTTGGCTGAGGATCCTCAAGTGAAGGAAGCCTTGAAGGCTCGAGCGTTCGTGGCGGACAACAGCATTGCAAAGCTGGACGAGTGCTTCAAAATTCTTGGTGAGCAACCTTTGAAACTCAGTGGCCGGCTGCAGGAAACGCTGATTGAGGATTTCCGCCGGGAACTAGCGGAAATCCAAGGTCCAGTGGCAAGGCGCGTTTTCGCACTGGTTAAGCTCAATCACCTTGCACAGTTTAGGGCCAGTGAATACCGCGCCCTGGCCGCTGCAGCGGACCTCGTCGGCCACCCTGGAGTCAGTCTGCTATTGGAAAGTTGCCTCGCGGAAAGATTGGCTTTTGTGGAACGGACACAAAAATTCCTAAGGAACGTAGTCGAAAGCAAAATAGCTGACCGCGCCGCCGCAGCGTCGGCGTAGTATTCCCTATAAACCTTATTTACACTGGCCCCGTAGGGTTTGCCATCCGCGGGGCCAGTTATTTTTACTTCCTTAAAGAGCTCCCAAAATAATTCGCTGCCTAGTCGTTTGCCTCCGCTCACTGTCAATAGTGCCAGCTCTATAAGCAATCAGGAACATGAGACCTTTCTGCCACGCTTATGCTTTACCGAATGTTGCTCAGTGCGCTGAATTGTGGACGGAGACTTGATCGCATCAGCCTGACCTCAATCGTCGCGCTGCTAGCGGTTGCTGCAAGAGGCTGCACGCAGGCGCCCCAGCCCCAACCTCGCCTCCCGGATAGTCAAGCGTGGCATGAGTTCGAAGGAACTTGGACCGCTGCCGGAAACCGCCACATCATGCGTATGGGGAGCGATCGGCAATCCTCGATTGCCAACCTCGAGGGGTCCTTGCTGCTAGCGGGACCTTCAAAGCCAGCAATCGGTTTTCGCGCCGAGGCGATCGTGCTCAATGACAGCGCCAGCGGCATGGTGGGCCGGGCCGTGTGGACGGATGAACACGGAGATCAGGCATACAGCGAGCTGCGTGGCGAAGGATCAGCCGCCAAGAACAGGATTGAGGGCACGTTCCTTGGAGGTACGGGCCGATATGCCGGCGCGATGGGCAGTTACGAATTTTCGTGGCGGTTTTTGCTCGAAACCGAGGACGGCACCATTCAAGGCCAATCCGTCGGCCTCAAAGGACGGGTCCGCGTGGCTTCGCCGCCAGCGACAACTCCTGCCGGAGACCCGCAGTCGTGAACCGCCCGGGCTTGCTGGCGAAGCGGGCGCTGCCATTCGCGCTGGCGTTCGGAATTTATCTGGCGCCGGTGCCGGAAGGACTGACGGCGCCGGCTTGGCACCTTTTTGCGATCTTTGTATCTACGATCACGGCTGTGCTGATCGGTGCTTTTCCGCTTCTGACTTCTACCATGTTAGCGGCAGCCGCCGTGGTTATGACCGGCACGATTCCGGCTGCAAAGGCATTTGCCGGGTTCGCGAACTCCAGCGTGCTGCTGGTGGTGGTTGCGTTTCTTGTCGCGCAGGCGGTTGTCAAATCCGGACTCGGTCGTCGGATCAGCCTGTTTATGGTGAGCCGGTTCGGACGTTCATCGCTTGGACTCGCATACAGCATAGTCATCACGGACGCAGTAATCGCGCCGGCCTTCCCCAGTAACACCGCCCGCGGCGGGGTCTTATTCCCGATCGTGTTGTCGGTTGCGCAAGGGGCCGGTTCAAAGCCGGACGACCCCGAGCGACGCCGACTGGGCGGCTATCTGATGTTCTGCGCAATGGCCAGTCTCGCTGTGTCGTCTGCTCTCTGGATGACCGCCACATCGGCAAATCCAATTGGAATTCAGGTGGCGCAAGAGTCCGGAGTCGCGATTGGTTTCGGCAAGTGGCTCTTGGCCTCGTCTGTTCCGGCACTGACGGCAATCCTGGCCTTGCCCTGGGTGATCGCGCGCCTGTTCCCTCCAGGTGTGGGAGAGACTCCCGACGCCCCGCGGGAAGCGCGTGAGACGCTTGCGGGATTGGGCCCGCTTTCGCGCGATGAGAGGATCACCGCGGTCGCGTTTGTGTTGATGGTGTCCGGGTGGGTTTTCGCGGACGCGCTGAAACTCAATGTGACCGTTATTGCTTTCGGGGGCTTGGGAATCCTCTTGATGACGAGTGTGCTTACAGCTGATGACATAGCGTCCCAGGGCGACACCCTGGCAACTTTTCTGTGGCTCGCGACTTTGTTTGCCTTGAGCGGCCAGCTTAACGAGCTAGGTTTCATGGGATACGCTGGTCAACGCTTGGCGGCCCATATGGGCGGACTGTCTTGGCCAGTGACCTACGTGGCGCTGATAGTGCTCTACGTAGCCATTCACTACATGTTTGTCAGTCAATCCTCACAGGTGCTGGCTCTTTTGGGAGTTTTTCTGGATGTGGGGATCAGGGGAGGCGTACCCGCGACCTTGATGGCGTTTGCCTTACTATTCGCCAGCAGCTATTTTTCGGTGATCACTCCTCAAGGTGGCAGCCAGAACGTGATTTTTGTCGGCAGCGGGTATCTCACACAGCGCGAACTTTACCGCCTTGGACTGCTGACGACACTTTTCTTTCTGGCCGTTTTCCTTTTGCTCGGCACGGGCTGGATACTCCTAGTGGCCCGCTGATTGTTTCCCGACACGCGCGTGGCGGAACGCTGTTTTGCCCACCGGCAACCAGATTATCGTTACCCACTCGTTAAAACCGGCTCGCGTCTCTTGCGCCGCGTAATTCTGACAGCTGGCCACCGTAGCGGTCCCGCGCATACTACCTGGCGAAGCTCGGGTCTTAACGCACGCGAAGAGCGAGGAAGAATGTGTCTAGTTTAGGGTGGCACCTTAAAATAGATTTCCCGCAGCAGAACCGCCGCGCTACCTCAAAGAGTCACGGTTGCCCTTTTTGTAAAAGCCGGGAATTTTACCGAGCCAAACGTCGAGGAGCAGTTGATTGGTTTTGCGCCACTTTTTTTCGCGTGCGGCCCTACTGGTGTGAGGGCTGCGGCAGGAGATTCTACAGGCGGTCGGTGTCCCGCGCGAAATTCGACGAGCCGTATCGCGCCTAGAGGCCGCGCTACCTTCAGGCGGCACGCTTGAATTCCCGCTCGACTCCGACCCGGAGAGCTCGCCCTTTTACGTTCAGCCTTCCTCCAGAAAGATCATGGAGATTGAACGTTTCTAGAAAGCGAGTAAAATCCGGCCCGTTTTTCCAATTAGTGAATCAGGTCCTCTAAACCTTGGGATTGGATTATCTTCAATTGTGTCCGGGAGACTTTTTCTGCGAGAACCACTCCATCGTTGCAAAACAGCCGAATGCGGTCGCCGATCTTTAAAGCGTCCGTGAGCTCTTTCAGTTCTATGCGGCCCCCGCAAAACTCTATCTGTAACGTCGGACGGATGACGGTGGTCTCCCGTGCGACGCTAAACCGATTATCTCGGTGGCGTCGTTTGGAACCGACAATTCGGTCTGCCAACCAAGAATAACGGCTAACGAACTTTTTTAACCACAAGAGCGCTGCCGATAGCGGCGATTTAACAGTCCAGATCCCAGATCTTCTCGACATCCTGCATCTCCGGTTACGCCCTGATGCTGTGGCCACGCCAAGCACCGTATGCGGGCTTCTCGGAGAATGTCAGGCTCACGAGCGTTCTGTCGTTGCTCAAGCACAACTTCGATCGAGGCCGACGGTAAGTTCGTTATCCGGGCACTGCAAAACACCGATGCGAAATTGCTTCCGCTTAATCAGACTTTGTTGCTTTGAAATCCGTCAATTTAACGTTGCGGACGCGTCCACCCACGCACAAGTCTGTAGCGGTGTGTTCGTCGTGACGAGTTTGATTCGCGACATTAACCGCCAGCAGAAAAAAATCCACTATTACTTTTTGGTTTGACTCGGTGGCACAGCTGCTTGCTTGGATCGTTCGTCGACCTGTTCCTTCAAGGACTTTTGAGATTCTGAGGAATCCTCAGTTGATATTCCCGATTTCAATCGCTCGATCTGCTGATGGATGCGCTGCGCCCTCTCATCCTGGCCTTTTTGCTTGTGCGAAGCATTGTCTGCCATGGCGTCCTCCAACATTTGGAGACCGCAGCTAGGCTAGCAGCCCCTGTGTTCTATTTTAGCTCTTTTACAAATTCACGGAGCGATTTTGCTCGAGCAGACCCTGTATTTGCATATGCGCCTGCACCGGCCGCCCTTGCCGCCATAACGCGGGGCTTTATGCGATAGCTTTCATTCTTTCGAATTTCGCGAACACGCCGATCCACGGCTTCACGAAGGCTGGCGCCGCGATTCGCTTGGATGACTCCGAGATCCCTTGTTCCAACTTTTCCATCTCTCACGATGATTTGGTACCAGTGGTTATCGACGGGATTTCCGAAACTGACATAACCGTCGTCCAGCACTTCATGAGGCTCGTGAATATGGCCGCGGAAACTGTAACGCACTCCTGTGACTCCATTCGGGTCGTAGTAGTGGTGCGTAATAAAATCCGAAACCGTAATCCCGTTAACCGAGTAAGCGAATTTGTCGCTTTCGCACGGATCGCAGACTTCAACGAGATAAACAACCCTCTCAAATTTCGAAATCGGGTCCGGAGCTTGAACCGGTGGAGCTCCCGCAACTGTTCGATTGCCGAATGGGTCCGCGAGCATCTCAAGCGCTTCGTGGCTGGCTGTGAGCGGCCAGTTGGCGTCAACCTGAACCAGCGAGAATGGTTGGCCGTGGTCATCGGTATGAAACCCCGCTGCACTAGGTTCGTTGATGTCGTCACGCAAAATAATCGGCCAGTAGTCGACCGGCACAGACTCCAGTCTGTCGAAGGCATCGACAGTGGCCTGGACATTCCAGAGCGGACCGAAGTCGCGTGTAACCTGCTTTTGCAGCGCTGCAGCGACAGCGTTTACCTCGGGCAGTGCAACTGCTGGACTTTCCGATACGAGTGCAACGTGGGCGTTTAGGATGCTCATGGAATGCTCCTTGGAGGCAGGTGCGGATCGAAGATGCCCAATCGTCAGGGAACGACTGCTGTAAGACAAGAACAAGTTGTTGGCCAGAATGGCTATTTATGTACCAGAACCCGGCGACTGTATCTGTTTCGATATTCGGTTGGTACCAAACCTGTCAGTGCCTTAAAGTCTCGCGAAAAATGGCTCGCATCCGAGAATCCCACGGAGAGCATGATTTCTTTAACAGATGCCGAGCTTTGTTCGAGGAGCCGTTTTGCCTCGGATAAGCAGCTTCGCTTTACGAAATGTCGCAACGAAACGCCGATTTCTTGCCGAAAGAGGTGCTCGAAGCGGGAATAGGATAAGCCTCGTTGCGAGGCTCGGCGCTCCCAGTCTATTCGTCGCCAACCGAAAAGGCTTACCTTTGAAGCTTCCTCTAGCGCGGACTCTACGCGCCGGTCGGCCATTCTTTTTGCGATCGAATTCGAAAACGGGATCGAACCAGCGCGTTTGTTCACCACGCCCTCCAGGGGGCGCCGAGTTGACGGAGACATTAGGTAGTGATTGAAAGGGTGATTCCGTTTCGCCCAGTTCTTAAGAGAAGTGGCAGTTTGTCCGAGAAGGCATGAGGAGCGGCATACCGCAGGCTAAAAACGAGGCTCTGACCGCTAAATGAGCGGGCAGCAATCGACTATCTACGTCCGGAAATAGCCTTGTTCCACTCTTCCGTCTCGGAGCGCCAATGAACCAGCTTATGCGCAAGGCGGGAGGAGCTTTCATCATCTTCGCAGAGCGCTTTCGGCGGTCTTGGCACCATTGCGCTCTTCGCGACAAATCCGCCTCTTCTCGTCTGTAACCTTCTAGCAAGAGGAATCGAGGTTAGCTCCCTGCAACCTGTTTACGGGTCATCTCTTTCAGCATTTCGCCCTTGGAGATCTGAAGTACATCGGATGCGTTCAAACGCGCGAACAAATCGAGCGACCGCGCGATGAGCCCTGTCCATCCGGTTTGATGACTGGCACCCAGACCCGCACCGTTGTCCCCGTGGAAATATTCATAGAATAGAATGTAGTCTCTCCAGTGCGGATCGTTCTGAAACTTCTTGCTGCCGCCGTATACCGGACGGTTTCCGCTGGCATCGCGGAGAAAGATGCTCGAGAGTCTGCGGGCAAGCTCTTTTGCCACGTCGAATAACGGCATGAATTTCCCAGAACCCGTGGGGCATTCCACTTTGAAATCGTCACCGTAGAACTGATAGAGATTCAGCAGTGCACGGATCAACAAAACATTCACCGGCATCCACACCGGCCCGCGCCAGTTGGAATTGCCACCAAACATTCCTGTGTTGGACTCAGCCGGCAAATATTGGACTTTGTATTCCTGGCCGCTGAGGTTGAATACGAACGGATGCTCTAGATGGTAGCGGGACACTGAGCGTATGCCATACGGGCCGAAGAACTCGTTTTCATCGAGCATGTACTTCAGGATCTGTTCGATTTTCTCCTTATTGCACACCGACAAAAGTCGGCGCCCGTTGTACCCAGTGAACTTGCCGTCGGCCGGAGCAATATGATTCAGCAGATCTGGGTGACGTTTTTTGAACAACTCGAGCAATTCCGTCATCCGCGGATGGCGCACAACCACGCCTGATGGTTCAAACACGCTCGACGCGCACAACGGTAGCAATCCAACCAAGGACCGGACTTTCAGCCGCATAGCATCGCCATTTGGCAGGCGGAGCAAATCGTAGAAGAACCCTTCCTTGCTATCCCACATCTCGTCGCGGTTTTCTCCAATGCGGTCCATTGCATAGGTGATCCAAACAAAATGTTCCGCGAACCGATAGGCTATATCCTCATACATGGAGTCGTACTCGGTCAGGGTGAGGGCAATCTCCATCATGTTTTGGCAGTAGAACGCCATCCATGCTGTGCCATCTGCCTGATCGAGGTGTCCGCCCGTCGGGAGCTGGGCACTGCGATCGAACACACCAATATTGTCGAGCCCGAGAAATCCACCAGCGAAGACATTCTTGCCTTCTGGATCTTTCCGGTTGACCCACCAGTTGAAATTCAACATCAAGCCTTGAAAGGAACGCTCCAGGAAGCGCA
>Ga0126378_10004314_pt1 | contig 10831 bp, 12 predicted proteins | sample PanSoiMetPlot_23_FD_92587 | JGI IMG/M metagenome (GOLD analysis project Ga0126378, IMG submission 92587) | Tropical forest soil microbial communities from Panama - MetaG Plot_23 | ecosystem: Environmental > Terrestrial > Soil > Tropical forest > Bulk soil | place: Panama | collected 2016-02-17
CGCTGTCTTTCTCGTATTCGTCGACGTCGACGCGCGCTCCGTCGAGCATGCTGCTGAAATCCTTCTTGGAGAGCTTGCCGTACCGGGGGAATTTGGCGATGCGGAAATAGTACGAACCGTCGTCGGTGCGGTACGCGATTCCTTTCTCAACAAGCTTGGCGACGAAGTCCGCCATCTCTGGAATGTGTTCGGTGGCGCGAACAAGAATCGGTTGCTCAATGCCGATCATGGCGGCGTCTTCCAGAAATGCCTTCTCGTACTTTGCGGTGTACTGCTGGACCGTAACGCCGTCGCGGGCGGAATTGCGGATGATCTTGTCGTCGACGTCGGTGATGTTCATGACGTGGCGGACGGTGTATCCGCTCTGGCGGAGAAAGCGGCGGAGGAGGTCGACCGCGATGAATGTACGGAAGTTGCCGATGTGTCCGTAGTCGTACACGGTGGGTCCGCAGGCGTACATGCGGACCTCGGAGTCGCGCAGAGGACGGAATTCCTCGATTTGCGACGACATCGTATTAAAGAGACGAATCGGCATATCAGGTTTGGTTCGGCAAAAGGAACTTAAGATTCTAGGGGGCTAGGGAAAAGGCGGTCAAATCCGGTCAGGAAGAAGGGCCGTTGGGCGCCGGCGGCAGAGAATGGCCATGCTGGCGCAGGCGCTGCTGCACGAGGATCACGTAGTGCAGCGCCGAAAGAATGGTAAAGAAAAAGGTGGCGCGAAGGAATACTGTGCGCGCGATCAAGATCAATTCTACGGGTTTGACTTGCAGCAAAAGCGCGAAAAACACGGCGCTGATCTGAGAGAACGTGTTGGCTTTGCCAAAAATGCTGGGGCGGAAATCCCGCAGCCCCGCGATTGCGAAGAGCACCGCACTCGCCGCCAGGATAGAGATGTCGCGGCTGAAAACCAGAACGGTATATTTCCAGGGAATTTTGTGAAGGATGGAGAGCACGAGGAACATTGTGCTGAGAAGAAGCTTGTCAGCGATCGGGTCTAGATACTGGCCGAGCAGAGTCTGTTGATGGAGCCTGCGGGCGAGGAGGCCATCGAGGCCATCGCTGAACCCGGCGATCACAAACAGGATGAGCGCCCGTCCATAGTGACCGTCAACCAGATCGATGACGACGAATGGGACAAAGATCATCCGCAGCAGAGTAAGTTGATTGGGAGCTGTGAAGACTTGCGAGAGCTTCACGCCGGCTCCTTGGGCGTAGGCAGACTTTGCTCGTTACGGGGAGCCAGGGCAGAGGAGGGTTCCAGGCCAGTTTTGCCCAGGAAACGTTGCGAGAGGGACGGCAATGTGCCATCTGGAAGATCCAGTTCGACGCGCTCGATGCGGTGCATGGGGAAGAAAACTACGGCTGGGGTAAAGGGCTCGCCATCGCGCACCATGACCGTGAGATCTTCAAAGGACGCGAGTTCGGCTCCGCTTAGGCTCAAGCCTTCCGGGGCGAGCGCGAGAATCATGCCCCAGAATTTTTCGCGCGGATTGCAGAGGGTGGCGATGACCAACGCTCCCGCGGCAAACGGCGCGCCGCGACCAGGAGTTGTTCCGTTCTTCTCCACGCCAAGATTGTCTCTGGCAGGAGCGCGCATTGCAAATCGAGGTTTTGAGAAGTTGCGCGGTTTGGGCCAAGGAGCAAACTTCGGTATGCTGACCGGAAGGCGGACTGGTGATTGAATTTCAGAACGTTTCTTACCACGTAGATGGGGTTCAGGTGCTTACCGACCTGAATCTGCATGTGGCGCGCGGGGAGACGCTCGTGCTGCTGGGTCGAAGTGGCTCAGGAAAGACGACGACGCTGAAACTCGTGAACCGCCTGGTGTTGCCGAGTTCGGGAAAGATCCTTGTGCATGGTACGCCGCAGGATGAAATCGACGTAATCAACTTGCGGCGCGGAATCGGCTACGTCATCCAGGAAGTTGGATTGTTCCCGCATTTCAACGTGGCGCGAAACATTGGCTTGCTGCCCAAGATCGAGGGCTGGCCTGAGGATCGAATTCGCGCGCGGGTGCATGAGATGTTGCACCTCGTGGGACTTCCCGAAGATCTTGCGTCGCGCTATCCGCATCAGCTCTCTGGTGGACAGCGGCAGCGGGTCGGCGTGGCTCGAGCGCTCGCGGCTGATCCGGCGATTCTGTTGATGGACGAGCCGTTTGGCGCGCTTGATCCGCTGACTCGCGATGATGTGCAGCGGGAATTTCTCTTACTGCAACAGCGCTTGCAAAAAACCGTCGTGTTCGTGACCCATGATTTGCGCGAGGCGTTGCGGCTTGGGTCTAGGATCGCGCTGATGGAGGCAGGAAGGTTGGTCACGCTGCTGTCGCCGGCCGAATTCGTGAAGTCCTCCGATCCGTGGGCATCGGCGTATGTCCGGGCATTCGGAGATGGGCTGGAATCGGCGGCGAATCGAGGGACATCATGAATGTGATCCAGTTCATGCTTCATAACCGCTCGCAGGTGCTGGACCTCACCTTGGAGCACCTGTGGCTGGTCGGATGGTCCACGTTTATGGCGGCACTGATTGGGATTCCGCTGGGGATTCTGATTGCGCATCGGATGCGGCTGAATAGGCCGGTTCTCGCCGGCGCAAATATCATCCAGACCATTCCGAGCCTCGCCCTGTTTGGCTTTCTGTTGCCAGTGCCGTGGCTGGGGGAACGTGTGGATCGGCTGGCGATTCTGGCCCTGACGTTGTACGCACTGTTGCCGATTATCCGAAACACCTTTGACGGGATTCGCGGTGTGGATCCGGCGGTGGTGGAAGCCGGACGCGGCATGGGACTTACCGAATCTCAACTGCTGTTCAAAGTGGAGTTGCCGCTGGCGGTGAGCGGGATTCTCTCCGGAGTGCGAATAGCCGCCGTGATTTGCGTGGGATTGGCAACGATCGCCGCTGCGATTGGTGCCGGTGGTCTGGGAGAATTTATTTTTCGTGGATTGGCCATGGTGGATAATCGCGTAATCCTGGCGGGTGCGATTCCTGCGGCGATTCTGGCGCTGCTCGCGGATTTTGGCGTGGGCTGGATCGAGAAGCGATTGAGACCCCGATGACCCGTTGTCGAGCGCCGGTTGCATTGGTCGTTGGTGGTGTTTTCCTGTTGTCCTGCACCCCTTCTCACTCCGACCGAATCGTCGTCGGGTCCAAGAACTTCACGGAGTCGTTCATTCTGGGCGAACTGATTGCGCAGCAGATTGAAGCTCATACCAAGGTGAAAGTCGAGCGCCGGTTTTATCTCGCCGGGACCTATATCTGCCAGCAGGCGATGCTGGCAGGACGGATCGATATCTATCCCGAATATACGGGCACGGCGCTCACTACGATTCTGAAACAGCCAATTTCCCGCGACCAACACGAGGTGTATCAGCGCGTGAAGCAGGATTACGAGCGAAGATTCGGACTCACGCTTGGCCCGGCGTTCGGATTCAACGATACGTTTGCCATGGAAATTCGTGGAGCAGAGGCCCGCCGATTGAATTTGCGGACGTTGTCGGAGGCAGCGCAGTTTGCTCCCCATTGGCGAGCCGGATTTGGATATGAGTTCATGGAGCGGCCCGATGGATATCGCGGGCTAGTGACAACGTACGGCCTGCATTTTGCCGAGCAGCCACGCATCATGGATCTGGGCTTATTGGCGCGAGCGCTGAAGGAACGACAAATCGATTTCGCGGGCGGAAATGCGACCGATGGGCTGATTCCGGCTCTGGACTTGGTAGTGCTGGAAGACGATCGTCATTACTTCCCCCCATACGAAGCGGTCCCCGTGATACGGCAGCAAGCAGTGCAGCGGCATCCGGAGATCGCGAGGGCTCTGGCGGACCTGGATGGGAAGATTTCGGACGCCGAAATGCAACAGATGAACTACGCGGTCGATGCTCAACATCGGGACACGCAAGACGTGGTGCGAGACTTCCTGAGAGTGAAGAAACTGGCGCCTTGAGCCAGAGGCTTTAGGTCGAGAGAAAGCCTTCCATTGTGACCACGGCTCGTCCTTTAAGCAGCACACGATCTCCGGCTAATTTACACCACAGATGGCCTCCGCGTTCTGAGAGCTGACGGGCGCGCAGTTTTGTTTTGTGTAGAGCCCAGTATGGGGTCAGGACGCAATGGACCGATCCGGTGACCGGATCTTCTGCAATGCCGTAACCGGGGGCGAAATAGCGTGAAACGAAGTCGACGTCCGATCCGAGTGCCGTGACCGCAACGACATAGGGATGAAGCTCTTCAAGCATGGCAAAGTTGGGGCGGAGATCTTTGAGCTTTTCCGGGGAATCAATTACCCCGATGTAAGTGTCGTTGGCCTCAAGGACTTCTGCGGGTTGCGACTTAAGCCCGAGCGCTGTCCCCAGGGTTGCGGGCACGGTCTTGCAACGTCGTCGGGAGCATGGCGGGGAAGTCCATGGCCAGGCAATCTCCAGCGCTTCTGACCGTGAGATTCCCGCGAAATCTGGTTTTAAAGTTTACCGAATCAAGCTGCGTCTGGCGGATGGTTAGCAGGACATGCGCCGCCGCAAGCGTCGCATGGCCACATAGCTTGATCTCACAAACCGGCGTGAACCAGCGTAACTCATAGCCATCTTCGCCGGTTAAAACGAAAGCGGTCGCCGAAACATTGTTTTCGGGCGGCGACCCAGCGCAGCTGACCATCATCTAACCCCGAGTCTAAAAGGCAGACCGGTGCGGGATTGCCCCGAAACGGCTGTTCAGCGAAAGCGTCAACATGAAACAGCGGAATCCGCATTCGATCGATTTTACCGGTTGCCAAGAGTTTGTAATCTTTCGTAACCGGAAGTGAACCGAATTGCGCGCCGAAAAAAGAGCCGTATAAGTCATGAAACTTTCTCGTCGGAGATGCCATCCTATGTCAAGCGCGACATTGGGGTACGTCGCGGCGCGCCCTGTTTACCACTTCGTACTTTGTGACCCGTTCGGGCTTCTGATCACTCGATCGATCTTTCCGGAGGGATGAATGCCGACCATGCAGAGAGAATCCGCGCTGGGGGAATCACTGCTCCACAGATTAGCGGATGCCCGGCACAAGAGCGACGCCCTGTTTGAGATCGTGCGGCCTGAGGCGTTATACGATCGACCGATTCCAGAGCGCCACCGGATTGTTTTCTACATCGGGCACCTGGAGGCGTTTGACTGGAATCTGCTGCATGAAAATGTGTTCGGGCTGAGCAGTTTCCATCCGGAATTTGATCGACTGTTTGCATTTGGCATCGACCCGGTAGGAGGCGGGTTGCCGACCGACGAAGCTTCCGACTGGCCTTCTCTGGATCGTGTGCGCGAATACGTGCGCAAGATCAGGGCGTCTCTGGATGGGAAGCTACAGGCAGCGACTGCGGCGGATGTTTATCAGCGAGACGGATTTTCGCTCGAGACGCTGCTGAACGTGGCGATTGAGCATCGCCTGATGCATGTTGAGACCCTGGCATACATGCTGCATCAGTTGCCTCTCGACCGGAAAATTCCAAACCCTGCGGTTCCTCCTCAACTTACTTATCGGGTGAAGCCCTCGATGGTCGAAGTTGCCGGTGGCATTGTGCGCCTTGGACTCTCACGGCGCAGGGGTGCGTTTGGATGGGACAACGAGTTCGAAGCGAACATGGTAGATGTACCCGGGTTCGAAATCGATCGACATATGGTCACCAACGGTCAGTTCCTCGCGTTCATCGAAGACGGAGGCTACGAGAGGCGCGAGTTTTGGGGTGACTCGGATTTGCACTGGAAGAACAGTAGCAGAGTCTCATTCCCGGTTTTTTGGAGGCACCGCGACAATTCGTGGCTATACCGTACCATGTTCGACGAAGTTCCTCTACCGATGGAGTGGCCGGTTTACGTGAGCCACGCGGAAGCTTCTGCGTACGCGCGTTGGGCCGGCAAAGCGCTCCCGACAGAAGCACAATGGCAGCGCGCTGCGTACGGATCAGGAGAAAACACGGATCGGTTCTATCCGTGGGGGAATGAGGCGCCTGACCAAAGTCGAGGGAATTTCGATTTTCAGAGTTGGGATCCGACGCCAGTCAATGCCCACCCAAGCGGCCAGAGCGCCTTCGGTGTGGAAGGCATGCTGGGCAATGGTTGGGAGTGGACTTCGACGGTGTTCGGACCGTTCGCCGGGTTCGAACCCTTTCCTTTCTACCGGGGCTACTCTGCGGATTTCTTCGATGGAAAACATTATGTGATTAAAGGAGGCTCGGCGCGCACGGCAGCGTGCATGCTGCGGCCTTCCTTCCGTAACTGGTTTCAATCCCATTATCAATACGTGTATGCGGGGTTTCGATGCCTAAACGACTGAACAGAGGCGCACTCATGCTGGTTCACGCGATCCCGGGCAATGTTAATTATGACTTTGCTACCGATGTCCGCGATGGATTGACCCGCACGGGGCAGAAAGAACTGCCTTCGAAGTATCTTTATGACGACGTCGGCTCCGCTCTTTTTGAGGTGATCAGCCATCTTCCCGAGTACGGGTTGACCCGGGCGGACGAGCGACTCTTGCGCAGGAATGCGCACGAAATTGTGGAGCGCGTCAACGGACCGGTTGCAGTCGCAGAACTCGGTGCCGGCAGCGGGCGGAAGACCCGTTGGTTGCTGGAAGCGTTCTGCCGCCGGCAGCGAACCTCGTATTATCCGGTGGAGATTTCCCATTCCGCCCTGGTCATGTGCGAGCGGGAGCTGAGTGACATCGATGCCATCAGCATTGTGGGTTTCGAGCGCGAATACCTCGACGGTCTGGTCGAGGTCGCCGCGTACAGAAAACCCGGTCAGTTTCTGTTTGTTCTTTTCTTGGGGAGCACGATCGGCAACTTCGATCGTGCGGCTGGCGTTAAGTTCCTGTCGCAGGTTCGGTGCATACTTCAGCCGGGAGATTCTCTGCTTCTGGGGACGGATTTGGAGAAGTCCCATGCACAACTCATCGGGGCTTATGACGACGAGCTCGGGGTGACGGCGGCCTTCAATTTAAATCTGCTGGGGCGCATCAATCGGGAACTCGGGGCTGATTTCCGTCTGGCGGATTTCGGGCATGAGGCCCGGATCAATCCAGACGCACGGAGTGTGGAGATGCACCTGGTCTCGGAGCGGCGACAGGTCGTGACTATTCCGGCCGCGGAGGCGGTCGTTTCATTCGAAGAAGGCGAAACAATCTGGACCGAAAGTAGTCATAAGTACGCTCCGGATGAGGTCGGTGAAATGGCACGCCAAGCCGGGTTCCGGTGCGAGGTTCAATGGGTCGATGAGCAATGGCCGTTTGCGGAGAATCTCCTGGTGGCGGAGTAACCCGGCTTAGCAGGACTTGGATCGGCGCCATGCGTGCAAGTTGATTGCGCTCACGACCAAGCAGAAGACATTCGCGGGAATGAATCCCAGTTGGGCTGTGCGAAATCCGATAACGCACATAATTGCGCTGTTGACACCGGCCAGTGCCCAGCCCTCCCAATAACGGCGCCCGACCAGAACTGTCGAGGCGATGGTTAAAACGCAAGAAAGATAATCAAGACGAAGCACGTATGAAAAACCTCCAGCACCATTCTGAGTGAAAGACTCGAGATTGTGTCATGATGGTGGCCTTTCGTTACGTGACCTGGGTCACTTGACCCCGAACCCGAAATCACCAGGAGGCGCGATGAAAAATCAGTGTACCCATCTCGATCAGATCAAAATCAAAAATACCGAGACGCATGTCTGCGAGGAATGTGTGCAGATGGGAGACCGGTGGGTTCATTTGCGCTTGTGCCTGACGTGCGGCCATGTGGGATGCTGCGACTCGTCGAAGAACAAGCACGCGACCAGACACTTTCACAAAGTTCACCATCCGCTGATTCGCTCGATCGAGCCCGGGGAGTCGTGGGTTTGGTGCTATGTGGACCAGATGGAGCCGGGGGAGATCGAGGCGTAGGGCCAGGCGTTTTTCTCGTCCGCGCAACTTTGCGCGACCAAACCGCACGGTCTAGTATCTAAGGACGGTTACTCCTATTCGTGCGTTCACGGAAATTGGGCAATCATGGGTAAACCGATTTTGCTGACGGTGGATGATGATCCGGATGTGCTGCGGACAATCGAGCGGGATCTCCGCACCCAGTATGGTGCGGAGTACCGAGTGATCAGTATCGAGTCTCCGCAGGGGGCCCTTGATCTGCTGAAGGGCCTGAAAGTCCGTAACGACGGAGTGGCGCTGCTGCTGGCCGATCAGCGCATGCCGCACATGGATGGAGTTGGATTCTTGCAGGCGGCACGGCAGATTTATCCCGAGGCCAAGCGAGCTTTGTTGACCGCATATGCGGATACGAACGCGGCGATCAGCGCGATCAATCAAGCCAATATCGATTATTTCTTCATGAAGCCGTGGGATCCACCGGCGGAAAATCTGTATCCGCAATTGGATGATCTGCTGGATGACTGGCAGGCCTCGTATCATCCGGCGTTTGAGGGAATCCGTGTGCTGGGTACGCGGTGGTCGCCGCGATGTTATGAGCTGCGGGATTTTCTGGCGCGGAGCCATGTTCCTTACCAGTGGATTGACGTGGAGGGTGCCGCGAACGATCCAGAGACGAAGCGTCTGCTCGAGGCGCTCGGTCCAGATGGCAGCGAACTGCCGGTCGTGCTCTTTCCCGACGGGGGGAAGATGCTGAACAGCGCGCCGGGGGACGTGGCACAAAAGGTCGGTCTGCGCACACGGGCCGAAACGAGTTTCTACGATCTGGCGATTGTTGGTGGTGGACCGGCGGGATTGGCTGCTGCGGTGTATGGCGCGTCTGAGGGGTTGCACACCGTGATCGTGGAGCGCGAAGCGCCTGGTGGACAGGCGGGAATGAGTTCGCGCATCGAGAACTATCTGGGATTTCCCAGCGGATTGAGCGGCGGAGATCTGGCGCGTCGGGCGGTTGTGCAAGCGCGCCGTTTTGGGGTTGAGATTCTCGCGCCTCAAACCGTCGCCGCGATGCGCATAGAGGGTTCGTACCGCATTATCAAGCTGGCCGACGGCAGTGAAATTTCCTGCCATGCACTGATGATCGCGACCGGAGTGCAATGGCGCCGGCTGGAGGCCCCAGGGATCGATCGATTACAGGGTGCGGGCGTCTATTACGGCGGCGGAACAACCGAGGCATTGGCCTGCAAAGGCGAGACCGTGTACGTCGTGGGTGGCGCAAATTCCGCCGGACAGGCGGCAATGAATTTTTCGAAGTATGCGGAGCGCGTAGTAATTCTGGTACGCGGCGACTCGCTCTCGAGCACCATGTCGCAATACTTGATTGACCAGATCCAAGAGACTCCCAACATTCAGCTGTGGACCCACGCGAGCGTCGCGGAAGTGCATGGGGACACACACCTGGAGGAAGTTTCCGTCCTTTGCTCAGACACGAGCAAGATCGAACGCGTGCCTGCGAGTTCGATGTTCATTTTTATTGGGGCGCTGCCATGCGTCGATTGGCTCGGCGACGCGATTGAGAGGGACGATCGCGGCTTTATCCTTACTGGGCCGGATCTGATGCAGGGCGGGGAGCGTCCGAGGAAGTGGACGCTGGATCGGGATCCCTTTCTTCTGGAGACGAGTGTTGCAGGCGTGTTTGCAGTTGGCGACGTGAGGCATGGGTCGGTGAAGCGTGTCGCGTCGGGAGTTGGAGAAGGATCGGTGGCTGTTCAATTCATTCATCAGTACTTGAGCAAGGTCTAATGGCTGAGGTGCTCGAACTGCTGCGAAAAAGTCCGGTGTTCACCGATTTGCCCGACGATCAGATCGCCTGGTTTCTTGGGCAGGCGCAAGAGATGCCACTGAAGGCAGGTGAACTCTATGCGCGGCAGGGTGCGCCCGCCGATGCAATGTTTGTCCTGCTCGAAGGTGAGTTCCAGTGGCGCGGCGATTTCTCGGGCGAGACGTTCGTGCGCGATCTCGGTGCCGGAGAGGTAACCGGTCTCCTCCCTTTCTCGCGGATGAAGATTTTTTCGCTCAGCGGCCGCGCATTGACCGACGCACGCGTTCTGCGCTTTCCTGCCGCAATGCTTCCGGAACTGGTACACAGAATGCCCGAGCTGGCAACACGGCTGGTCGGGTTGATGTCGGATCGGATTCGGGAAGCAACGCGATTTGAGCAGCAACGGGATCGGCTGGCGGCGCTGGGCAAGCTCTCGGCCGGCCTCGCGCACGAGTTGAATAATCCGGCATCGGCGGCGAAGCGTGCTACCAGTCAGCTTCGCGACCTGTTGAAGCGAGTCCGCGACGCGAGCCATGAGCTTGGCAAACGGCACCTGTCTGACTCAGAACGGGGGGAAATTGAGCGCCTTGAAGCGTCTCTGATGCAAGCCGATGGGCATCCCCTGGATGCTCTGGCGGTGGCGGACCTCGAAGACAAACTTGATTCCCTGCTGCGCAGCCATGGGCAAAACGATCTGTGGCAGTTGGTTTCCGATCTTGCAAGAAGGAATTTCCAGCCTGAGGCATTGGACCACCTGTTTGCGACATTCGATCCCGAAACGGCGCGCATGGCTCTATGCCGCATTTCCGCATTGGGAGAAATCGCCGGCGTACTCAACGAAATCGAAAGCAGCACTTCCAGGATCTCCGACCTGGTGAAAGCCATCAAGGAATACACCTTCATGGATCAGGCGCCGATACAGAACGTGGACATTGTGAAAACTCTTGAGAACACCCTGACGATCATGAATCACAAGCTCAAGAAGGGTGTGACCGTGCAGCGCGATTATCAGAAAGTGCCGCTGCTGGTGGATTCGTTCGGCAGCGAACTGAGCCAGGTGTGGACGAACATCATTGACAACGCAATCGATGCGATGGGCGGCAAGGGCGAACTGCGCGTGCGCACCTATC
>Ga0126378_10004316_pt1 | contig 10829 bp, 10 predicted proteins | sample PanSoiMetPlot_23_FD_92587 | JGI IMG/M metagenome (GOLD analysis project Ga0126378, IMG submission 92587) | Tropical forest soil microbial communities from Panama - MetaG Plot_23 | ecosystem: Environmental > Terrestrial > Soil > Tropical forest > Bulk soil | place: Panama | collected 2016-02-17
CCAGCTGACCCGGGCCTGCGCACCCGGACCGGACTGGCGGTCACGTTGCCGGCCCAGTTCCGCCAGGGTGCCGCGTCGTGGCTAGTCATGGTGAAGACCTTCCTGGGGATCCGTCGGTTGCGTGGCTGCACTCAATTCTGCCGGTTGCGTGTCCTCTTGCGTCCGCAACTTGTGCCGCCCGACCAGGCACGTCAGGACGGCGATGGCGCCACAGCTCGCCGCGAACGCGAAGCTCCACCTCGCGCCGCGGGCGTCGATGATGTGACCGGAGAACGCCGAGCCGACGGCGACGCCGACCGAAATCGTCGAGCTCAGCCAGGCCATCGCCTCGGTCCTGCGGTGCGGCGGTGCCTGCCGTTCCAGGATCGCGTAGCCGGTCATTATCATCGGCGAGATTGCGAGCCCTGCGGTGAATCCGACCGCGGCAAGCACCATGAGTCCGGGCACTGCCCAGAACGTCGAAACGCCGGCGACCGTCAGGGCGGCCGCGATCACGAACCGGCGCCCAAGCGGCGCCCGCCAGTGCCGGGACCCGTACCACAGGCCGCCGACCGCGCTGCCGAAGGCGTATGTGGCGATGATGAGGCCGGCCAGCGGGCGATGCCCAAGCTCGGTTGAGAATGCGACCGTGCTCAGGTCGAGGCCCGAGAACATCGCCCCAAGCAGCAAAAAGGCAGGTGCCAGCGTGAGCAGTCCGGCTGCGGGCGGGGTCGGCCGGCTGATCCGTGGCCGTCGCGCTCGCTGCGGGCCGGGGCTGACACGCGGCTCGGTTCTGCGCTGTGCCGCGAAGAGGGACGTCCCGACGACGCATAGCAGGCAAGCAGTGCCAATCCCCGACGCGGGGAACAGTTGCGTGGCCAGGAGGGTGACCAGGGCAGGACCGATCACGAAGATGAACTCGTCGTTGACCGACTCAAGTGCGAACGAGGTGTGCAGCAGCTTGGCGTCTCCGTCGGCGAGCGTGCTCCACCTGGCTCGCACCATGCTTCCGAGCGACGGCATCGACGCGCCCGCCAGCAAGCCGGTAACCACCAGCATCCAGAACGGCGCCTTCAGCTCGGCGCAGCTGATGAACACGGCGCTGCTGATCGCGAATACCGCGGTCTGCACAAGGAGAACGGGCCGCTGGCCAAGCCGGTCGGCACGAGTCGCGACGATCGGGCTGAGCACGGCGTACCCTACCGAGCCCGCGGCAGCTACTGTCCCGGCCTGGCCGTAGCGACCGGTCAGCAAGGCGATCAGCAGCACGGTGCCGAGCCCGTACATAGACATCGACATCCGCCCGACGAATCCGGCGGAGGAGAACGCGAGAGCGCCGGGTATGCGCAGCAGTTTCAGATAGGGGTTCCGTCCCCATGCGGAGCGAGAGTCGTGCTCCCGGCAACCGCGCCGGTCGCGCACCTGCGTCATTGCTGCAACCACCCGTGAACTCGCTCGGCCTGACCGTATAGGCTACGGCGAAGCAGCTCGCCCGCCAGGGCCCGGGTAACGGCGGGCAGCCATTGTAGGGCAGACCGCGATTACTCTGAGGCAAGCAGGACGCCGCCTGCTGCCGACCGGCAAGGCGCGCGGCCCGGGGCACGCCCTAACATGGGAATGGACATGGGAACCTGGCTCAGGCGCGTCTGCCGCCGTCCTAGCTTGCGGTTCCCGCGCCCTTTTAACTGGCCCGGGTTTACCTCGCCCTGGGTCATACGCTTCCGCGATGCCGTATCGGCTGCAGCACGGGCGGTGCCGAAGCCCGCGCTGGTGGGCGGGGCGGCGGTGCTCGCTGGCGTGGTCGTCGTCATCGCGCTGACGCTCGGCGGCGTCACAGCGCATGCGGGCCAGGATAGTCAGCTCGGCGTGATTCCGGTCGGCGGCGGGCCCATCGGCTCATCGTCATCAGGGCTCGCCGCCGGCGCGTTCAGCGGGATCGTCCTGCCTGATCTGCTCGTGGTGATGCCGAGCGGCCTGGCAGCCAGCGACGTCGCCGGATTGCGGGCGATTCCCGGCGTCAGGAAGCTGATCACATTCGACGGCGCTCAGATCACAGTGGGGGGCAGGCCGGCCAGCGTGATCGGCGTGAACACCAACCAGTTCCGGTCCTGGGTTCCGCTGCGGGCCGCATCGGACCAGCGGTTCTGGGCGCGGCTGGCGGGCGGTGAGTTTGTCGCGTCGAGCGCTGCGGCCAGGCAGCTTGGCCTGGCAGCCGGAGCGAGCTACCGGCTAGCGGCACGGTCGGCAACTCGCGTCACCTACGGCGGATCGGCCGGGCTCAATATCGCGGGTGTCGATCTGGTCGTGAACCAGGCAACCTCCGTCCGGCTCGGCCTGGTGCACCTGGTGGCAGCTTTGATTAGCGCTCCCGGGCCGAGCATTGCGACGCTCAGGGCGCAGGTACACAGGGTTCTCGGCCCGACGGCCAAGGTGGTCGACCTTCGTGGCGGCCGGCTGCCCGTCCAGCCGAGCCAGCCCTCCGAGATCACCAGCTACCTGCAGCTCTTCCAGGCGTCGGCGGCGAAGTACTGTCCGCAGATGTCGTGGACGATACTGGCCGCCATCGGCCAGATTGAGAGTGCCGACGGTCAGAATATGGGGCCGTCATCAGCAGGAGCGCTCGGTCCGATGCAGTTCCTGCCGTCGACCTGGGCGGCGTGGGGAATCAACGGTTTCGGACCTCCGGGTCCGCCCGACATCATGAACCCCTTCGACGCGGTTCCCTCCGCGGCCAGGATGCTTTGTGCCGACGGTGCGTCCTCTGGCACCCAGGCTGGGCTGCGCCAGGCGATCTTCGCCTATAACCACGCGGAATGGTACGTCAACGAGGTGCTGGCCCTCGCCGGACGCTACGCGGCCGAGTACCACTAGGGATCGATCGGTCGCCCTCGCCTGATTGGATGGCGCCATGGCCACGAACGCCGCGTTCCTGCTTGTCTCCTTCGGCGGGCCAGAGGGTCCGGATGAAGTGATGCCGTTCCTGCGCAACGTCACCGCCGGACGCAATGTGCCCGAGGACAGGCTCGCCCAGGTGGCTGAGCACTATTACCACTTCGGCGGCGTAAGCCCGATCAACGCCCAGTGCCGTGAGCTCATCGCCGCTGTCGAGAGACAGTTCGCCGCCAGCGGCATCGACCTGCCCGTGTACTGGGGGAACCGCAACTGGCGGCCCTACCTCGCCGACGCGATCCAGGCGATGGCCGACGACGGCGTCACAACGGCAATCGCGCTCGCTACCTCGGCGTACAGCTCGTACTCAAGCTGCCGCCAGTACCTGGATGACATCGCCCGCGCCCGCGCCGCGGTCGGTCCGACGGCGCCGCGGGTCATCAAGATTCCGCCGTACTACCGTCATCCCGGCTTTATCGCCTCGTTCGCCGATGCCGCCGGCAAGGCGCTCGCCTCGTTGCCCGCAGCGCTCAGGGGCGGTGCGGAACTGGTCTTCACGGCGCACAGCATCCCCGAATCGATGGCCGCTGTGAGCGGCCTGCACGGCGGCGCTTACCCGGCCCAACTCGCCGAGGCGGCCGGCCTGGTCGCCGCCCGCCTTGGCAGGTCAACCTGGAAGCTGGCCTACCAGAGCCGCAGTGGCCCGCCCGCCGTGCCGTGGCTAGGGCCGGACATCGGCGAGTGCCTGAGAGGAATCGCGGCACAGGGAGCGACGGCAGCCGTGGTGGTGCCGGTCGGTTTCGTCAGCGACCACATGGAGGTCCTGTTCGACCTGGACATAGAGGCTGCGCAGACTGCGCGTGGCGTGGGCCTGCCCATGGCCAGGGCTGCGACACCGGGCACTGACCCTGGTTTCGTGGCGATGATCTCGTCTCTTGCCGCTTCCTATGCGGCCGGTGATGGCCGCAATGCCGCAAACACGCTCGGACCGGACATGTCGGCGTTCTGCGGGCAGCATTGCTGCGATCGCGGTCCCGGTCTCGCCGCTGCCAGTCGCGGTATTGCCAGTCCCGCTCGGTGGGTCAGGCGTCCGCCGGTGACCGGGACGTCCTGTGACTGACGGACGGGACGGACATCCTGACGCAGGCGGCCAGTCCGAGATCGCCGCGCACAGCCTGCTTGCCCTGGCGGTCGCGGTTGCCTGCGAGGCGGGGGAGATGCTGGCCGGGAAGCACGGACGGCCGGCCGTGATCGGCACCAAGTCCAGCCCGACCGACGTGGTCACCGAGATGGATCAGGCGGCCGAACGGCTTATCAGGACGCGCATACTCGCCGAGCGTCCGGACGATGCGATTCTCGGCGAGGAAGGCGGTCAGACCGGGGGACATGCACTAGTGCGCTGGATCGTCGATCCGCTCGATGGCACCGTCAACTACCTGTACGGCCTGCCCGACTGGGCGGTCAGCATCGCTGCAGAGGTCGGCGGTCAGGTGGTCGCCGGCGCGGTGTGCGTGCCGCACAGGGACGCGCTCTTCGGCGCGGTCGCCGGCGCGGGCGCCTGGCGATCCAGCCTTGCCGCCCGGGAGGGCGCGACGAACGAGATATCCGGGATACCTGGGATATCCCGGATATATAGGGTAGATATTGATGAATCGGGCCGAGCGACTCGGGGCAGCCGGCCGCTTTCCTGCACCACGGGCGTGCCGCTGTCGCGCGCCCTTGTCGCCACTGGCTTTGGCTACGAACGCGGCCGCCGGCTAGCGCAGGGGCAGGTGCTTAGCGCCGTTCTGCCGCGGGTAAGGGACATCCGGCGCAACGGAGCCTGCTCGGTTGATCTTTGCACGCTCGCGGCAGGCAACGTGGACGGCTACTACGAGCGAGGCGTGCAGTACTGGGATATCGCGGCGGGTACTTTGATCGCTCGCGAGGCAGGTGCCGTGGTCGGCGGGCTGGCCGGCCGGCCGGCTGGCCCGTCGATGACGGTAGCCGCCGGTCCCGGGCTCTTCGCAGAGTTGCACGATCTGCTGTTGAGCCTGGACGCCGAGCGCGACGCCTAACTCACTAGCAGACGGGGTTCCAAAGGGGGGATCTCCCGGGCGAACCGGGGTATCCACGGGGGCGTCCCCCGCCTTGACAGGGCGGCTGCGGTGTTACAGGTGATCTGAGAGTAAATCGGTGCGACACGAACCGCTGGTGGGGCGTGCAACGTGTACTCAGGGACGCGACGTGACAGAATTCCCCGCCGGATTCGGGCACAACTAGAGCCTCGAAAGCGTTGCACTCGCGCGACAACATTTAACGATGGAGGAGTAAGGCCACGATGGCTACCGACTACGACAGCCCCAGGAAGACTGACGAAGAGATAACCGAGGACAGTCTGCAGGAACTCCAGGCGCGCCGGATGGACAAGTCGTCGACATCGATCGACCTAGACCCAGATGACGTTGCTGAGTCTCTTGAGCTCCCAGGCGCAGACCTCTCAAATGAGGAGTTGTCGTTCCGGGTGATCCCCAGGCAGGCAGACGAGTTCACTTGTTCGCGCTGCTTCCTTGTGCACCATAGGAGCCAGCTCGCTGAGACGCGCAAGGGTGAGCTGATTTGTCGGGAATGCGCTGCCTAGCGAAGAAAGTAGAGCTGGTACCGGCATGAAACGCGGCGTCAGGCTCGCGGCGCCAGGCTCGCGAACGCGGTTGAGCGGCACGAGCAACCTGAGTCCGGGACTCATGCATTCAAGCAGCCGACGACTCGTCCTGGCGCGATGGGCGCGGCCAGATCTCTCGCTCGTCGCGCCGCGGGTCATACTGAACGTTCGCACCCCCGGTGTCAAATGCCATGACCGGGCGACTCGCATCGTATGCCGGCCACCCCGGATCGCCGGTGCTTGCGAACCTGATCCACGCGGCGTGCATCTCCTCAGCCAGATCCGCCGGTGCGTCACGACCGGCTACGAGGTCGGCCCCTTCCGCTGACAAATTATCGAACACAAACGGGACATCAAGGCCATGTCCGGCGCCCACTTGCGGGTGTCGCCAGGCGAATTCGTAGACGTACGTGCGCGCCGGTGCCTCGGCACGTGCTTCGGCGACGGCCAGGGCGGGCAGCAAGAAGAACCGGTCGGTCAGCAAGGCAGCAAGCAGGTCCCCTGGTGATGCTTCAGGGCGGCTCAGACGGTAGGCGTCGATCACTTCCTTGCTTGCCCCGGCGGCGCCGCTCATCGTCGTCAGTACGTCCTCCGTGATCAGGCCCGCCATCCCCGAGGGGACGAGGAATGTCCGGAATTCATCGCTGTTGGTTCCTATCACCAGCGGCACTGCCGCCCCGCTGCCGCCGACGATGCTGGTCAGCGGATGCTCGGGCAGACACTCGCCATCAACAACGGGGATGAACGGCATCGTGCTGGCTACGATGCTGGGTCCGAACCTCGCTGGGTCGGGATTGGCGGAAAGCGCGTCGCGCACCGCCGCCTGGGCGGCGATGAGAACCGGAAGCTCGACATGAGCGAGTTCGCTGGCAGTCAGTTCCGTGCCGGCTGCGGGCTCGCGTGTCGCATCGGAGGGCTGACCAGCCCTGGCGAAAGCAAGGGCGCGCACGAGGTCCGCCGTAACCAGTGCCGCGTCAGCTGGAGCCGCGGCCGCCTGCGCCGCACCGCTCTGAGCGATGGCCCTGCTGAACAGCCCGTCAGCGGATGGCATCGACAGCAGTGTGATGACACTCATTGCGCCTGCCGATTCGCCGAAGATCGTGACGTTACCTGGATCTCCGCCGAAAGAGCTGATGTTGTCCCTGACCCATTCGAGGGCAGCGATCTGGTCGAGCAGGCCCCGGTTGGCGGGGGCGCCAGGAAGCAGCGCGAAACCGTCGACGCCGAGGCGGTAGTTAAAGCTGACGAACACGACCCCGTCTCGGGCGAAAGCATGCCCGTCATAGAGAGGAATGGCCGAGTTGCCGTTCGAGAATGCGCCGCCGTGGATCCAGACCATGACCGGCAGGTCGCCTGGCCCATCTTCGGGCGTCCAGACGTTCAGGTTCAGCCATTCGTCCCCAGCGATATCGGGCTCGGGAAGGATCGCGTCAAATGGAGGCGGGTAGGCCGGCTTAGGCGGCGTCGGACCATAGGCCGTGGCATCCCTGACACCGGTCCAAGGCTCTGGCGGTACCGGCGCCTGGAACCTGAGACGGCCCGTCGGGCTGGCCGCGAAGGGGATGCCGAGGTAGCTGGCGATGCCATCGCGGACCTGCCCGCGCAGCTTTCCGTACTTCGTTGCGACGGTCGGACCCATGCACCGACTCTGCCACAGGTCCCCGCGGCGCTGCGTCGGAGTCGGCCGATGATGCGCCTGCGTCCGGCGTACTGAGCAGTCAGGACCGTCGGCAAAGATGGTGCGCATGCGTTTCCAGAGCCGGGGCCGGGAGGTAGCAGGCAGCCCGGTCTGTGCTGTCGTTGGTGCGGTGCCCGCGCTGATAGCGATCGCATTGACGGCGCTCACAGTGACGGCGTGCAGCGGTGGGTCCGCGCCCGGGGGAGTGGGAGTTCAGCCCTCGGCCACGACAGCACGATCGAGCCCTGTCCCTAGCGGGTCGCCCAGTGTGACCATGCCGGCTGTGCCGAGGCCGCGGCACACCGTGGTGGTCGTGCTCGAGAACCATCCGTACGGCGCGATCATCGGCGCGCCAGAGGCTCGTTACATTAACTCTCTGGCGCGCAACGGCGCGCTGTTCACTGCCTCGTATGCCGTTGGTCACCCGAGCGAGCCCAACTACCTGGCCTTGTTCTCAGGCAGCACGCACGGTGTAACCACCGACCAGTGCCCCACATCGCTGACCGCTCCCAACCTGGCATCTGACCTCGCTGCCGCGGGAGACAGCTTCGCCGGGTATTCGGAAGGGCTCCCCGCGCCGGGATCGCTCGTCTGCCAGTCGGGCGTGTATGCGCGAAAGCATGTTCCGTGGACGGACTTCAGCAATGTTCCCCGCACCGCCAATCAGCCGTTTAGCCAGTTCGCCGCCGGCGGCTACGCGAACTTGCCGACGGTCTCATTCGTGATCCCCGGCCTGTGCCACGACATGCATGACTGCTCGGTCGCCGCGGGCGACGCGTGGTTGCGTACGCATCTGCGCGGCTATGTCACGTGGGCCATGACGCACGCCAGCTTGCTGATTGTGACCTGGGACGAGGACGACAGCCTGCACTCGAACCACATCGCCACCATCTTCGTGGGCCAGCAGGTAAAGCCGGGCAGGTACGGCATCCCGATCAATCACTACAACGTGCTGCGGACAATCGAGCAGGCCTACGGCCTGCCCTACCGGGCCCAGGCGGCCAAGCACTACCCGATCACGTCGATCTGGCGCTGACCCCGGCAAAATGGCATCCAGACGGCCACCACTGATTTGTCGGCGGCTCGTGACAGCATGAAACGGTGATCCAGGACGAGCCGGTGGCGAGCGTCGCCAAGCTGGCGGACCGGCTTGTCGCCCAGCGTTGCGCGACCCAGCTGCTGTCCGGTCCGCCAGCGGCGAGTCCCGTGGACGTGGTCCGGCGGCTGCTCGCCGTCCAGGGCCAGGACCCGCGGGGTGCCAGGCTGGCGATCCGGGCCAGGACCGCGGGGCTCACCGCCGGCGACGTCGACCGCGCCATGACCGTCGACCGGTCACTCCTGATCACGTGGCTGAACAGGGGCACGCTGCACCTCGTGACTGCCGAAGACTACTGGTGGCTGCATCCGCTCACCTCGCCGCCGCTCGAGACGGCGATCGCGCGACGCCTTGCTCAGGAAGGTGTGTCGGAGGACGACACCGGCCGGGCCGTCGGTGTTATCGACGGCGAGCTGGCCGATGGCCCGCGCACGCGGAATCAGCTGGCGGAGGTGATCGGTTCTGCGGGAATCAGGACCGAAGGACAGGCGCTCGTGTATCTGCTGGCCAGGGCATCGGTGCGCGGCCTCATAGTCCGCGGCCCGGTGATCGGTGGTCAGCACGCGTTCGTCAGGGTCCGCGACTGGCTGGGCGCGCCGCCAGGACGGTTCCAGCCCGCTCGCTTCGACCGAGACTCCGCACTGGCCGAGCTGGCGCGGCGCTACCTCGCCGGGCATGCCCGGCTGGCGAGCGAGATCTGGCCAAGTTGGCCGGTCTGCCGCTGGGCGACATCCGGCGCGGGCTGAAGGCGATCTCCGGCGAACTCCGGCCGCGTGCGGACGGCCTGATCGAGCTGGCGCCCAGCCGGCCGGGTGTTGATCTCGCGGTCAGCGACAGCGAGGGACGTTCTCGTAGTCCAGGAGCCGAGGGCCCTGAGCTTCCGCCACCCCGCCTGCTCGGGTCGTTCGATCCGCTCCTGCACGGCTGGGTCGACAGGCAGCCCGTGCTCGGCGACGCCACCAGCATCATCACGGTGAACGGGCTGTTCCGCCCGTTCGCGCTCGTCGATGGCCGCGCTGCAGCGACCTGGACGCTGAGCGGCGGCCAGGTCAAGCTCGCTCCGTTCGCGCCGCTGCCTGAGCAGGTCGGCGCAGCGCTAGATGCCGACGCGCAGGACGTGATCCGATTCCTCGGCTGACCCGCCGGTGGCTGAGGGTCCTAGGCTCGGTACTCGGCGGCGAGCTCGCTCAGCCTGGCGTGGGTCCCATCCATCACCGGCGCGCCTGGCAGGTACCGCTTTGGCATCTTGGCGACCGAGGTGTAGTTGACGTCCACGACGTTGGCTAGCGGTGCCTCGACTCCCTGGCTGACCAGCTGATACGCATCCATGACGTCCATGCCGTACTGGCCGGCCATCCAGTTGATCAGCTCGGTCTGCGCGATCCGGAACGCATCTTCCAGCGGCCTCGCCGAGCCGGCTGTCATGATGTATTTGTCGTTCTCCAGCCGCGGCCACGGACACGGCGTGCCCTTGAGCAGGTCCACTACCATCACCGTGTTCATCGCGGTCTCGACCGCGACGCCGCATGTCTCGCCCTCGCCCTGCCTGGCATGTCCGTCGCCGAGCGAAAGCAGCGCGCCATCAACGTTGACGCCCAGGTAACAGGTCGTTCCTGCGCACATTTCGGGTGTGTCCATGTTCCCGCCGAACGCGTCAGGAACCAGCGCGCTGCGCGCCTCCAGGTTGGCAGGCGCGACCCCCACGGTGCCGTGCATCGGGTTCATCGGCATGTCTAGCGTGAGGTCACCGTGCCGTGCCGTGAAGCGGCAGGTCCAGGCTGCCCGGTCAAGCTGCCACATCCAGACGATCTCGGGTAGCGGTTCGTTGAGCAACGCGGTGAGGTGGGTGTTCGTAAGCGCGCCGAACAATGGGATGGTCGTAGAGGCTCCCCAGTCCCTCGCCGGCATGATGGATACGAAGTGGACGGCCACGGTATCGCCGGGTTCGGCGCCTTCGATGTAGAACGGGCCGGTCTGCGGGTTCACGAAGGGGAACTCGCATACCCGCGATACCAGGTCGTTCTCGCCGCGGACGCGGCCGAAGAACGCATCCTCCGTAAACACCTCCAGCACTACGGGCGTGCGGATCCTGGTCACGGGCGCCACCCCGCCGAACGTCCACGCGTACTGGTCAGGCTCTGGCTTGAAGCTGATCACCTCAAGATCGCTCATGACTGCTCAACCCCTGCGGGTTCCGGCTTGGCATCGAGGTGGATCAGTGCCACGTCGACGATCCGCTGACGATGACGCCAGTACAGGTACACCAGGTAGATGATGCCGACGGCCATCCAGATCGCGGCAGCAGGCCCCATGTAAGACAACGGCGCGCTCAGCGGCGTGATGAAGCTCAGGCCAGGAGCCTTGATACCGGCCCCGGCAAGCCACGCGGGAATGAAGGCGGCGATCCCGAGCACAGGGACGATCAGGTGCGAGACCAGGTTGAACCCATTCGCCCGGCGGGCGAAGTAGCCGATGCAGGCCACGTTCATGACCAGGTAGATGCCCACGAGCAAGATCACGAGCGCGGTCGCCACCATTCCGAACGC
>Ga0126378_10004317_pt1 | contig 10829 bp, 11 predicted proteins | sample PanSoiMetPlot_23_FD_92587 | JGI IMG/M metagenome (GOLD analysis project Ga0126378, IMG submission 92587) | Tropical forest soil microbial communities from Panama - MetaG Plot_23 | ecosystem: Environmental > Terrestrial > Soil > Tropical forest > Bulk soil | place: Panama | collected 2016-02-17
GCGTCACGTCCCTCTATGGCCGGACCGCCGCGGTGGTGGACTGCGCCACCATCAGGCTCACGCCCGCCGAGCGCGCGATCTGCCCGACCGCCGCGCAGCAGGCCAGCGGCAATGACTGGCTGGCATTCAACACCCGATCGCCAGTACAAGCGATCTACAACAACGTGCCACGGCGCGACGAGGTCAACAGCACGATCACGAGCTTCAACTCAGCTGTCCTGAAACAGCAGCCCCTGCGAGTCCTCCGGGCATATGGCGGAGACGTGCTGAAGCTCTACGCTGTCACCCGGCACACGGCACCCGGTGACCCTCCGATCACCCGCTGGCAGTTCCCGCGGTCATTCCAGTACTTCACCCCCCACGCCACCAAGGCAGAGGTCGGCGCCATGACCCGGCACTTCGGCGGCGGGTCGCCCGCAGTATGGCGGCCGGTGGCGAACTTCCTGCACCATTACCAGCTCGACGGCGGGTTCACGCCGGGCCCGCTGCTGGTGCTGTTCACCATCACCGGACTGGCCGGCTCGCTGATCGCCGTCGCTCGACGCCGCCTGGACACCCGCATCCGCCAGCGCGCGCTCGCATGCCTGCTGTTCTTCGCCGCGGCCGTGTTCGTGCTGCTGATATCCGACCTGTTCGTGTTCTCCTGGCGGTACCAGATCCCCGCCCTCGTCACGCTGGTCCCGGCCGGTGCACTCGGCCTCGACGTCCTCATCAGCCTGGCCCGGACCCGACGAATCCCCCGCTAGAGCTGCCGCTCTCCGGGCAGATGAGCGGTTGTCGATGAGTAGGTTCACCGCACGCCAGGTCTGGGCACAGGACATGCGATCAACAGTCCTCCGCGGCCGCCTGGCGTTACGCCGGATTTGATCCTCCGTCCGGGCCCGGCTCGCTCGGTTATGATCCGAATGCTGGCGCTCCGTCACTGCGATAAGGAACCGTCGCGGCATGATCCGGGAACCTACGCTCAGCGAGCGCGTCCTGCGCGCCGTGGCCGTCGCGGCCCTCATTGTGTGGTGCGTGGTCATGCTCGTCGTCTCGCTGGGTTATCTCGGCCCAAACATCGGGACGACATGGGCGATCCGGCTCGGCATGCTTGCTATCGGCGCGCTCATCACCACGGGACTCGTACGTCTGGGCGTGCACAGCTGGCGCCGCGCGGCCGCGCGGCCGCTGCCCGCCAGCCGGAGCAGCCGCTGGCTCGCGCGCCAGCCCGGCTGGCGGCTCGCCATCGGCTGCTGGTCGCTCTACGTGGCGCCCGAACTCGGCACCGGCTTGTGGCTGCACACCCGCAGCCATCAGCCCTGGGCCACCACCTCGCACATCGCCGGCCTGGTTTCCTCGGTGCTCGGCGCGTGCCTTGTGGCGCTGCTATGCAGGGCTCTGTGGCGCCGCCAGGCAGAAAACACCCATCCCCGTGAGCACGTCCACACGGCCTGAGTCGGGCGTCAGTCCTTGACGGTGATCCGGGTCCCCAGGTCCACGCCCTCACAGATCTGCCGCATCGCTCCGGCGGCCGCGACGTCGAACACGTGCATGGTCAGGGACTGCTCGTTGGCCAGCACGAACGCGCTGGTGTCCATCACCCTGACCCCGGCCGCCAGCGCCTCGTCATAGGTCAGCCGCTCGTAGCGAACCGCGTTCGGATTGAGCTTGGGATCACTGTCGTAGACAGCGTCGACGCCCCGTTTGGCCACCAGCAGCGCATCAGCCTCGAGTTCCAGGGCACGCTGCACGGCGGGATAGTCGGTCGTCACATACGGCTGGCCGATGCCGCCGGCCAGCAGCACGATCGACCCGTGCTCCAGGTGCCGGATCGCGCGCAGCCGGATGAACGGCTCCGCCACGGTCTGAATCGGGAGCGCCGTCATGACCCGGACGTCGATATCGGTCCGCGCGGTCAGGGCCCCGCGCAGCATCAGGGCGTTCATGACCGTCCCCAGCATGCCGATGTTGTCCGCCTCGGCCCGGCTGATCCCCCAGCCCTCAGCCATCCGGCCGCGGAAGAAGTTGCCTCCGCCCACCACCACAGCGACCTGGACGCCGAGCTCCCGGACCGAGAGCACCTCACCGGAGACGCGCGCGAGGCTGGCCGGATCCACGCCCGAGGCCGCCTCCCCTGCCAGCGCCTCGCCGCTCAGCTTCACAACGACCCGGTCATAACGCATGACGACCAAGGCCCCCTCTCCTCAGATCACCCCGCCTCAGTATCCGCGATCAGACAAGACCTGATGCGGGAACGGGGGTCTTCCCTGGCGCCGCCGCCTGCCGGGCCGCGCCCGCCGGACCGGCGTCGCGCTACCGCTCAAGCGCGGCCAGCAGCGGCGCGTAGTGCTCAAGCGGCGGCACCACCGCCTCCGGGTCCTTCGCCTGGTCGTCCCACCGCCGAACCTGGCAGGCGGCGGTGGCATAGGGGCTGGCCTCGAACGCGGCGATCTGCCCCGGGTCCATCGGGCCGCCCTGGACGCCCAGCGTGAACACCGAGGCCGGTGACAGCCTGCCGAGATAGCCCGGCTCCACGGCGCACAGGTACCGCTTGGCGTCGACGTGCAGCCGGACCGGCTCGGTGACGTCCGGGCCGAACCACCGCGCGAGCCAGCTCGCACCCTGGTCGCTGTGCCGGTTGTCGGTGCCCTCCATCAGGTCGAGGCCGCTGCGGGCGCCGCGCAAATGACCGACATCATGCAGCAGCGCGGCCACGATCTGCGCAGGCGCGGCACCGGACCTCTCGGCCAGGGCCGCGGCCTGAAGCATGTGCGCGGCCTGAGTCACCGGCTCGCCCAGGTAGTCAGCGGCGCCCTCACTAGCGAACAGCCCGCCGATGACGTCGACGGCTCGCCCCGATGTCGTCCCCATGCCGTCAGCTTCGGGGCGCGAAGTAGATGACAGCGACGCCAGCCAGCACGACGGCGGCCCCGATCGCGTCGTAGCGATCGGGGCGGCTGCCGTCGACCCCCCACCCCCATAGCAGGGAGGCCACGACGAACACCCCGCCGTAGGCCGCGTAGATCCTGCCGAAGTCGTGACTTCGCTGCAGCGTCGGGATAACTCCGTACAGCACAAGGACTGCCGCGCCAATGATGCCGATGATGACGGGCGCTCCCTCGCGCAGCCACCGCCAGACGAGGTAGCCACCGCCGATCTCGGCGAGACCGGCGGCGATGAACAACCCGATTGCGCGTGCTACGGCCATAAGACGATTCTTGCGTGCTCGCCGCGGGGGATGCGGTCAGCCGCCGGACGCCGCGTCCAGGGCGGCGAGGTAGCCGAAGGTCATGGCCGGGCCGATGGTGGCACCAGGCCCCGCGTAGCTGCGGCCCATCACCAGTGCGCTGGTATTCCCGGCGGCGTACAGCCCTTCGATGACGCTGCCGTCATCGCGCAGGACCCTCGCGCGCTCGTCGGTCCGCAACCCACCCTTGGTGCCGAGATCACCGGGAACGATCTTGATGGCGTAGAACGGCGGCTCAGCCAGTGCCGCCAGGTTCGGGTTGGGCTTGCAGCGGGGGTCGCCGTAGTAGCGGTCGTAGGCAGAGTCTCCGCGGCCGAACGCAGCGTCCTTGCCGACCCTGGCGAACTCGTTGAACTCCTCGACCGTCTTGGCCAGCCCGTCGGCGCTGACGCCGATCTCGCCCGCTAGCTCGGCCAGCGAGCCAGCCCGGACCACCGCACCCGATGCGTACCAGCGGCGCGGCAGCGGCCTGCGCGGCGGCACGCCGGTGAACACGTAGCGGTTGCGGTACCGCTGGTCAGCGATCATCCAGCACGGGATGTGCGGGTTGTCGTCGGTGTGCCTGGCGTACATGGCGTGCACAGCGTCGACATACGGCGCAGCCTCATTCATGAACCGCTCGCCGGCCGCGTTGACGAAGATGGAGCCGGGCAGGCTGCGCTCGGCCAGGCAGAACACTGGCCCGCCGGGCAGCGGGATCGACGGCCCCCACCAGGCGTCGTCCATCAGCGCCAGCGCGCCGCCGGCCGTCGCGCCGGCTTCGATCCCGTCGCCGGTATTGCCGGGCGAGCCAACGGTCCAGTCGATCCCGATCGGCGCCCGCTGGTAGCGGCTCCGCATTGCCGCGCTGCGCTCGAACCCGCCGGTTGCCAGCAGCACGCCGCGGGCGGCCCGGACCACGACGGGCTGGCCGTCGCGGAGCGTCTTCACGCCGGTGACGCGGCCGCCGCTCATCTCCAGGCCGGTCATCGGCGTGCTCAGCCAGACCGGAACGCCCACTCTGGCCAGGCCCGACCGCAGGCCGGCCGCGAGCGCCTGGCCCATGCTGAGCAACTGCCGGTGGCGCAGCCTGCTGACGATCATGCGGCCGGTCACCCTGGCGGTCGTCGTGATGGCCCGCCGATTACTGGTGCCCAGACTCATCCAGCGGTAGTTCGCTTGCGTCACGGTGATCCCCGCAGGCGCGGGCAGGTAGGGCGGCCGCAAGCTCGCTACGTCGGCTCCGAGCACACCGACGTCCAGCAGCTTCGGCTCGACCGACCGGCCGCCGGCCCGGCCACCGGGCGCCTCGGGGTAGTAGTCCGCGTAATTCGGAACCCAGGTGAAGTCGACCGGTGTATTCGCGCGGACCAGGTCCAGCATGGCGGGTCCGTGCTCCAGGAAGGCCGCTTGCAGTGCTGGTGGCGTGTCGTCGCCCGCAACGAACTCGAGGTAGCGGCTCGCTTGCTCGGCGGTGTCGGTCACGCCGCACCGGCGCAGCGCGGTGTTGCCCGGGATCCAGACGCCACCACCAGAGCGGGCCGTCGAGCCGCCGAAATACTCCGTCTTCTCCAGCACGACCACGCGCAGTCCCCGGAGCGCTGCGGTCAGCGCGGCAGTCATGCCCGCCGCGCCGCTACCGACGACGACGAAGTCGAAGTCGAAGTCCGACTCACCGGCTGCCATCAGATCTCCGTCGTCCGTCGCGCCTCGCTGTCCATAGTAGAACACGTTTCAGTTCTGGCCAGCGCGGTGACAGCGGGGCCCGGGCCGCCCTTCGCATAGGGTTCGCTCGTGAGCGCGCTGTCATTCCCGGACCGCCTAGACGTCGACGCAGTGGTCTTCGATGCCGGCGGCGTGCTGCTGCTACCAGACGCTGAGGCCGGGCGTGCTGCCATCGCGACGCTCGACTGCGAGTCAACTCCGGAGGACTGGCACCGCGCGCACTACGCGACGCTGCCCCTGCTCGACCAGATGCAGCCGATCGACTGGCGGACGCACCGCAGGGCCGTGGCCGCGGAGATCGGCGTCCCCGAGGAGTGCCTCGAGGCGGCGGCCGCGCTGATTGAGAACGTCATGGTCGGCACGGCGTGGGTCGCGGTGCCCGGTGCCGCTGACGCGCTGCGAGGACTATCGGGCGCGGGCTACAAGCTCGCCGTCGTGTCGAACGCGTGGGGAACGGTCGCGCAGTGGCTCGAGCAGTACGGAGTCTGCTCGGTAGAGGGCGGGGACCTCCCGCAGGTCGCCGCCGTGATCGACTCACACCTGGTGGGCGTAGAAAAGCCAGATCCGAGGATCTTCCAGCTCGCGATCGACGTGCTCGGCGTCCCGGCCGAGCGGAGCCTGTACGTGGGTGACACCATCAGGTTCGACGTCAATGGCGCGCGGAGCGCGGGCTTGCATCCCGTCCACGTTGATCCGTACGGCTTCTGCGACGGCTCGCACCGCCACATCGTCGATCTTGCCGAGCTGACCAGCTGGCTCGTGGACGGAGAGCCGCCGCGCGCTGCCTAGCCCGGCGCGAAGGGGAGGGCGAGATGGCCTTTGACGAGGACCTGGCCGATCGGACCAGGGCGGCACTGTCAGCTGCCCGGGCGATGACGACCGAGAAGAAGATGTTCGGCGGCCTGGCGTTCATGATCGGCGGCAATATGTGCTGCGGAGTCATGGGCGAGGATCTGCTGGTGCGCGTTGGCCCGGCGGAGAACGAGGCGGCTCTGGCAGAGCGCGCCGCCCGGCCCTTTGAGATGGGCCAGCGCGGCCCGAGCGCCGGTTTCATCCTGGTCGGGCCTGCGGGGACCGACAGCGAGAAGGACCTCGCGGCGTGGGTCGCTCGCGCGCTCACGTTCAACGCCACGCTCCCGGCCAAGAAGGCAAATAAATCCTCGCGCCAGGCACGTCAGTCGTAGCTGACGCTCACCTCGGGGGTGAGCGCGACAGACTGGCAGGCCAGGATGTACCCCTCGGCTAGATCAGCGTCGTCGAGCACCTCGTTGTTCGCCATCTCGACCTTGCCGCCGGCGAGCTTGCACGCGCAGGCGCCGCAAATGCCCTCCCGGCACGAGTACGGGGGGTCCAGCTCAGCGTCGATGAGCAGGTCCAGCATCCTGATGCCGGCCGGCCAGTCCAGCGACTGAGTCTGGTCGTCGAGGGTGACCTGCAGCGTGGATGCGACCCCCGCAAGCTCGTGATCAGCTGTGACGTCGAACGGGTTGTGCTGCAGGGACAGGAATCGCTCGACGCGTACCGCGCGGGGCGGCACGCCTACCGCCGCCGCCGCCTCCCTGACCGCCGCGAGGAACGGATCGGGCCCGCTGGCGAACATCTGGTAGCTCGCGAACGGCCGGATGAGCGGGGCCAGCTGCGGTCCGGCCGGCAAGCCCTGCAGGACATCCAGCCAGTGCACGACCAGCAGCCGCGGTCCGGCAGCGGCCGTCAGCTCCCGCAGCGCGGCGCCGAAGATGACCGATCGGGCATTGCGGTTGGCGTACACCAGCACGACCCTGCCGCTGCCCGCCGCGAGCACGGACTTCAGGATTGACATCGCGGGGGTAATGCCGCTGCCCGCCGCGAGGAGCAGGATGTCGTCGTCGAGCGACCGCGGCACGAACATGCCGGCCGGCGGCAGCACATCAAGCTCGGTGCCCGGCCGTACGTTGGCCGCTATCCAGCGCGACGCGTACCCGTCGGGCGTCTGCTTGACGGTCACCGTCAGCGGATCGCCGGTCAGCGGCGAGCTGCACAGCGAGTAACACCTGGCCACCGAGCCGTCGCGGTCGCTCGGGATTCGCAGCGTCAGGAACTGGCCGGGCTGGTACTCGAACTCGCTGGCAAGCTCGGGCCGCACGTCAAAGACGAGCGAGCAGGCCTCATCGGTCTCCGCGATGACCGCAGCCACCCGCAGCCGGTGAAACGTGCGGTCGCCAGCCGCGGCAGCAGCACGACCAGCAGCGCCACCGGTCACGGCGGCGCCACCGGCACCTGACCCTGCCGGGCCGCGGCCTCGATGCTCGCTCGCATCGCCTCGCAGCGCTCGATGAGAGGCGTCTGCTCCCCGGCGGCGACGCGCCGGGCGAACTCAGTGCACCGACGCAGAGCCGCCGCGTCCCACTGCACGCTGGTGTGCTGAATGCTGAACTTGGCCGCAAGGACGACAGCGCCGCAGTCGGCGCACATCACCTTGCGGTACTCCGAGTTGCGCTCGTCCGGTCGCCCAGCGGCCTCGTCCGGGCCACGTTGGGCACTTTGCTGCCCAGCTACGGGCAGCAGGGGTCCGACCACGCCCCTGCCGCCCCTGCGGGCGAAAGCTGATTGCGGCGCGTGCCCCTCGGTCATGGCGCGCTGGCTGCGGCGTCAGCGGCAGCGGAGGCGGGCTGGCGCTCGGCCAGGTTCGCCGCGACCTCGGCCTCCCAGGCCTCGACCGCACGGGTGGTGTCGATCTCGTACTCGTGCCGCGCCACCATGTCAGCCGGGATGGCCTCCACGTCGAGGTAGAACTGCTCGTACCAGCGGCGCAGCTGGTAGACCGGGCCGTCATCCGCGCACAGCAGCGGATTGTCGATGCGAGTCTTGTGCGTCCAGATCTCCACGTCCTGCTCGAATCCGAGGCCGACGAACTTGGCGAACCTGGCTGCCACCTTGTCGGCCTGCTCGGCCGACAGCCCGGGCAGCTTCTTGACGATGACGCCCCACTGCAGGACGAACTGCTCAGGGGTCACCGGATAGTGGCAGTTGATCAGGACCGCGTCCATCGGCACGCCGTGATAGTCGTAGTTCAGGTAGTCGATCATGTAGGACGGCCCGTAGTACGCCGCCTCGGACGTCAGCCCGATCTCGGCGCTGCCATCCGACGGCCGGCCCGTGTCGGGTGCGTAGTCGGGCCGGGACCGGGTGCGCAGGTACTGCGAGGCGATGTGACCCTCAAGCACGTTCCTGAAGTAGGTCGGGAACGCGAAGTGAATGTAGAAGAAGTGCGCCATGTCGACGACGTTGTCCACGACCTCGCGGCAGTTCGCGTCGACGGTCAGCGAATCCCAGGTCCAGTTGCTCCACTCATCGGAATAAGCACCGTCGATCCGCGGGATCGTCACCGCGTCCGGAGGCGGATTGCCCTGCGGGTCGTTCCACACGAACAGCTGCTGGTTCCGCTCCAGCGTCAGCCACGACCGGGTCCGCGCGGTCGGCGGCACCCGCCGGGAGTACGGGATATTCGCGCACTTGCCATCGGCGCCCCAGCGCCAGTCGTGGAACGGGCAGGCGATCGTGTCGCCCTTGATCGTGCCGCGGCTGAGGTCGCCGCCCATGTGCCGGCAGTAGGCGTCCAGCACGTGCAGCTCGCCAGCAGCATCCGCGAACACCACCAGCTTCGTCCCGAACGCCTCGACCGCATGGGGGCTGCCGTCCCGCAGTGGCTGGGCCAGGCCCAGGCAGTGCCAGCCGCGGGCAAACCGCGCCGGAGGGGCACCGACGTCGATGCTCCGAATTGCGATCATGTGCCCTCCCGCGGACGACACGTGCCTACCCCTAGACTAGAACATGTTCTAGTCTAGGGCTGCGGCGTGGCGATCGGAGGCCTAGCAGTGGCGGACAGCGTCGGGCACGAGGTCATCGAGGGCGTGCGTGAGCTGCTGCCCGTGCTCCGCGACCGGGCCCAGGAGACTGAGGATGGCCGGGCCGTTCCCGCCGATTCCGTTAAGGCCCTGGAGGGAACGGGGTTTTTCCGGCTGCTCCAGCCAGCAGCCTTCGGGGGGCTTGAGGCGGATCCACTCACCTTCTATTCCGCGGTACGGCTGATCGCGAGCGCGTGCGGCTCGACTGGCTGGGTCGCGTCTGTAGTCGGCGTGCATCCCTGGCACGTCGGCCTGTTCCCGGCGCAGGCGCAGCAGGAGGTATGGGGATCCGACCAGGCAACGCGGATCTCGTCGTCCTACGCGCCGACCGGCAGGGCCGCCGCTGTCGACGGCGGCCACCTGGTCAGCGGCCGGTGGAGTTTCTCCTCGGGCTGCGACCACGCCAGCTGGGTGCTGCTCGGCCAGATCGTCACCAACGATGCCGGTCAGCCCACCGATTTCCGTACGTTCCTGCTGCCGCGAGCCGATTACGCGATCGACGACGTGTGGGACACCGTGGGGCTGCGCGGTACCGGCAGCAACGACATCGTGGTCTCCGATGTCTTGGTGCCCGAGTACCGGTCCCTCAGCTTCGGCGACATTTTCAAGCTTGACTGTCCCGGCCAGCAGCTGAACCCGGCGCCGCTCTACCGGCTTCCGTACGCATCGGTGTTCTCGTACGCGATCACGACCCCGATCATCGGCATGGCCACGGGTGCTTACGAGGCGCATGCCGCCTATATGCGCGACCGGGTGCGGGTGGCTTACGCCGGGTTCAAGGCGGCTGAGGACCCGTTTGCCCAGGTCCGGATCGCCGAGGCGGCAGCCGAGATCGACAGCGCCTGGCTCGCGCTCGAGCGGAACATGACGGAGCTGATGGGTTGTGCCGTTGCCGGCGAGCGGATCCCGGTTGAGCTGCGGCTGCGCGTCCGGCGGGATCAGGTTCGCGGCACCGGGCAAGCGATCCGTGCGGTCGACCGGCTGTTCGAGAACTCCGGCGGCCGGGCGCTGAAGTCGGGCACGCCGCTCCAGCGGTTCTGGCGGGACGCGCACGCTGGCCGGGTACACGCGATCAACGACCCGGAGCGCGCCCTGTCCATGTTCGGCGGCGGTGAGTTCGGACTCGCGGTGCCCGCCGACGCGATGCTGTGAGCCCGACGTGCCGCCCACCATCGACTTTCCACCGACTTGGAACGCTTCCGCGCCCGATATAGCCAGGTTCGGGCGCGCGAAGTCGGTGGAAAGTTGTTCCTCGGACGACACGGCATGCCTGTACGCGGGCTAGAGGGGTTGCCTTGACCGAGTTCGTGGCTGATGCCGAGATAAGCGCTGAGACGTTTGCCGGGAACGGGTACCAGGTGCGCTATTACGACTCCGGTCCGTGCGCGACGACGAGTGGCGGGACCGGGCGAGGCGACGCGGACACGGTCGTCCTGCTGCACGGCGGCGGCCCCGGCGCCTCGGCGTGGAGCAACTTCGGTAAGAACATGCCAGTCATCGCCAAGCGGTTCCGCGCGGTGATGATGGACCTGCCTGGCTACGGGGAGTCGGTGGCGCGGCCGCCGACTGCGCACTTCTTCACCCTCGCGGCCGATGCGCTGGCAGCGCTGCTCGATGACCTCGGCATCGGCAAAACGCACCTCATCGGGAACTCGCTGGGCGGCGGCACCGCGCTCCGGTTCGCACTGCGCTACCCGGACCGGGTCGAGCGGCTGGTCCTGATGGGGCCGGGCGGGCTGACGCTCAACGTGCTGGCGCCCGACCCGACCGAGGGCGTCCGGCGGCTGATGGAGTTCTCCGCGCCGCCCGGTCCGAGCCGCGAAAAGATGGCAGCCTTCCTCCGGATCATGGTTTTCGACCAGCGGCTGATCACCGACGAGCTCATCGACGAGCGGTACGCGGCTGCGTGCCAGCCCGGGGCGCTCGCGGGCATGGCGGCCATGGGCAGCTCGTTCTTCGGCGAGCACGCGGAGGACGGCATGCTCTGGCGGGAAGCCCACCGGCTGAAGCAC
>Ga0126378_10004318_pt1 | contig 10828 bp, 8 predicted proteins | sample PanSoiMetPlot_23_FD_92587 | JGI IMG/M metagenome (GOLD analysis project Ga0126378, IMG submission 92587) | Tropical forest soil microbial communities from Panama - MetaG Plot_23 | ecosystem: Environmental > Terrestrial > Soil > Tropical forest > Bulk soil | place: Panama | collected 2016-02-17
CATTTAGTGGAACGCGGGTTTGTGGACCGCTCCAGCCTCCTTTCGCGGCTGCAGCGGCTTTCTAACGGGCTCGACTGTAACGAGCCTCAATTGCGGCAGATCATCCTCCTCGAATTGTGGCTGCGCAATCGGCGCGGATGCCAAGGGCTCCGAGCCGCCTAAGCAGAAGACCTTGTAAACCGAAAACAGAAAGGAGGTGAGACAAATGCAGAAAAACTACGAAGCTCCAGAACTTACGTTGATCGGGCAAGCTAGTGAAGTTGTCATGGGTCTCGGTAGTTGGGGCGATGATGCTCCTCAGCTATCTGCTCCAGACTTCGAATTCGAGCAGGACTAGCCTTGTTCTCTTTGCGAATAGGACTGGGCGGGCAAGCGCCTTGAGGGTTCGAGCCCGCTCCGGTCCAAATCGCATTGAGAGGGCCTTTTCCCTCTCCGTTCACTACCACTTCCCTTAGGAAGAAGCGGCGGAGGGTAGTTTGAAGCCTCCTCCTGGAAGGCGGTTCCGAAGGGCCTCCCTTCATCAATTACACAGCTACGCAAACCAATCTCTTGTGGGAGACTGCTTTGCTCGTGGCATTCTCAGAATTGAAGCTTGAGTACCAATTGGATTGAGCGCGGGCCGCCGATCTGGTAGAGCGGACTGAAACCGCCATTCGGGCCGCCGGAGCCGAGACTGCTCGCCAACGCTTGCGTGGAGCGGCCAAATAGGGGGTTACAATTTTGTGGACAACCCGCCAGGCTGTTGTTGGGGTTGCCAAAGTTAGGGTGGTTGAAGATGTTGAAAAACTCGGCTCGGAAGCGAAGTCCCGTCTTCTCAGTGAAGTGAAATTGGCGCTGCAATGCGACGTCCGCTTGCGTAGCTCCAAAACCCCGCAGCACATTGCGCCCGAAGTTGCCCTGCTGCCCCTTAGACGTTGGGGTAAAGGCCGCTTTGTTGAAAATTTTGCCGCCGGGATATTGGGAGCTATAGAGGACGAGAGGTGCTCCTGGGTTTACATTCGGGCGAGGATAAAGTGCGGTGCCGGCGGCAAAGTAAATTGGGCCAACAACGTTAACTGGAGGCGCCGAGCGGGTCAAAATGAAACCGTCCAGTGACCATCCGCCCAACGCAGCACGGGCAAATTTCTGCGATCCCGGAGCCGGTAGGTCATAGGTCACGCCAACGGTGAAGGCATGCCGGATGTCGAAGTCCGAATCCCCCCGGTCAAGGCTCTGGTAACCACCCACACCCGGTGTGTTGAGGTATGTGGCGGCTGCATCGGTCGAGGCATTATCAATCGAATGGGAGAAGGTATAGGAAGCCAAGGCCTGTAACCCTCGCGACAACCGCCGCTGGAACTTAAGTTGTGCAGCATCGAAGTAGGATCTCGCCGTATTATTCGTTAGCGACACAAACGGAAAATTCGCGTTAGGACCAACTAGAGTGGTCACGCGAAGCAAATCGCGCCCAAACGCACCTATGTACGTTAGAGAGAGACTCTGGCTGTTCCCAAAGGACTGCTCGAGCGCGACATTCCACTGGTACGTGCGAGGTAGTTTTAAATGAGGATCAGCGACCTGAATATTGGAAACAGGTGGATTCGCGCTGAAGGCTGGAGGAGCAGCGTTCTGAGCACTCAACGGGAAGGGTACGGAAAAAATAACGCTTTGGGCGAGGTACGGGAAGGCACTGGAGACTCCTCCGAGCGAGCCGTACCCAAGGTCGTAAAAAGTTCCGAAACCTCCGCGGAAGACAGTGCCCGAATTAGAGTCTCCACGTAGTCGATAGGCAATTCCGACTCTCGGCGCGACGTTTTCGTAGGTCGTTTGGTACAGGGGCGTGCCGCGAGGCGCCAAGGCTATCGTCGCAGGATCGTTCAAGCCCGTCACGGTGAAAGGCTGGTTCGCTAGGTTCTTACCTTTGAGCGGCGGATTGATGTCCCACCTCAGGCCAAAAGTGAGAGTCAAACGCGGCGTGATTTTCCAGGTGTCCTGGCCGTAAAACGAGAAGTTTCGTGCCAACAGTGCGTCCGCCTGATAGCTAGACGAGGCGGCGGCTTGAGCCGTTGTGGAAGTGGCGCCGGGGGCTGTTCCTGACAGGGCGTATCCGCTGCACGACATTGGCGGTGCAGGGCACGCCATCCCAGCGAATAGCACATACTGACGATAGGAGTAAGGACGGACGAACGGGGAGAGCCAGCGATAGTCTACCCCAAACTTCATTAGGTGCCCGGCCTTGGTCACCGACACATTGTCGATAAGGTTGACCTGGCGCTGCTCGTCGATCGCTGATTCGCCTTTGGCGTACTGTCCGGCGCCTAGTATGACCAAGGAGAAATTGCTTTTCTTCGACGAAAACCCAGGGGGAAACAAGAGGGAGTCCGGGAGCGGCACAGCTCCGCCGAAATCATCCATCTCGTAATCAGCGCCGACTCTTTGATTGCTATAGTTCGCCCGGATTTCGTTGCTGATTGCCGGCGTGATTAGTTGTGTGAGGCCAAGAGTTAGAGTTTGAACCGAAGAGTCAAACGGCTCCCTCATACTGAGGACTGGCTCGTTGGGGCCAAGAAGGGGAGCTCGCTGGTCCAGGGCGGACGGTGAGTAGTTGTAACGCCCAAACAAGGCAAGCTTCGAGTTGATGACGTGATCCACGCGGATGCTGTAGGCATCCAAGCTCGAAGGATCCGAGAAGCCAGCGTTGAATTGCGCCAACCCTGAACCGGCTGCGGGGCCGTTGGCGACCGGATAGGCGTTCAGGAATGGTTGCATGGTGGCCGGAACCTGCTGCCGCGAAATCGCATCCGGTACAACACTTTGTTGGGTCACCGGCTCACGCAATCGCAGACCTTCGTAAGAGAAAAAGAAGAACGTCTTATCTTTGAAGACTGGGCCGCCGAATGTCCCGCCGAAGTCATTTTGGCGCTCAGCAGGCTTCGCCAGATGATTGAAGTTCACAAACCAGTCCCTCGCGTCCAGCACGTCGTTCCGGAAATACTCGAAGAGCGTGCCATGGAAGGCATTCGTTCCCGAGCGCGTCAGAATGGAAATCTGTCCACCGGGGGTGCGTCCGAACTCCGGAGCAAATGATGATGTTTGAATGCGAAACTCCTGCATGGCGTCTACGGATACCAAGCTGCTGGTCCCACCCGAAGCGCTGAGCGCGGGGAGAGCCCCTCCACCAGATTGCATGAGTGGAAAGTAACCAGTAACGCCGAAATTGGCACTGACGCCATCCACGGTAAGGTAGTTAGCATCTGCGCGTTGGCCATTCACGCTGAATTGTCCCTGGTCGTCGAAAGTTGTAGCGGTCACGACCACACCCGGCGTCAATATTATTAATGTCTGGAAGCTCCGGCCATTGAGCGGCATGTCCTCCACAAACGTATGGTCAACCACGGTGCTGACGGTTGCCGAGTCGGTGCTGAGCAGCGGCGCGCCGGCTTGCGCCGTGACGATCTCTGTTACCTCACCTACGGCCATCTCGAAATCGATGACGAGAGCATCTTGAACATGCAGGATCACAGCGGGCTTGATCAGTTTTTTGAAGCCAGGCTTTTCGATTTCGAGGCGATAGGGGCCGGGTGGGAGATTCGCCAGGAAATATTCGCCGGAGGCATTGGTGGTTGCTTCGTAGCGGACATTCGTGGCCGCGCTGATGGCCGCGATTTTGGCGTCGGCGATGACGGCTTTGGAGGGATCGGTGATTCGGCCGGAGAGGGAGGCGTTTGTGGATTGGGCAAGAAGATGAGATGGGAACGAAAGAAGGAACAAAGAGGCAACGAGGACTGAGACCCGGCGCATAATTTCCCCCATCAGGCCAGAATGCCGGGAGACTACTCCTGGGGTCTCCAATGGTCAATGACCATAAGGTATTAGTCGGTGGTTCCAGCCCTGCCGTGCCGGTTACAAACTGTATTCTCCGTACCGGCCGGGACGCACTGAAGCGCTCCCCTAAAGACAAAAAAGAATCCGCGGAAATGAATGGGAGTAAGATGTTGCCCTCCATGCCCAAGCCGCGCACACCAGAACTCGCGCTTGCCTGGTCTGTTTCTCGCCACGCGTCACTCGCCACTCGCCACTTCTTCCTTGTGGTGGCGTCCATTCTGCTCACCTGTCCGGGTGCGTGGGCGTTAGACCCGGCGCAGGATGTGAGTCAGTACGCGCACACCGCGTGGAGGATCCGCGATGGGTTTACCAAAGGCCGTATCCTCGCAATTGCCCAGACATCCGACGGTTATCTCTGGCTCGGGACGGAGTTTGGCTTGGTTCGCTTCGATGGCGTCAAGGCGACCCCCTGGCAACCGCCAGAGGACCAGCCTCTCCCTCCGGGAAGGATCGCGAGCCTGCTCGCTGCGCGGGACGGGACTCTTTGGATCGGCACCGATGAAGGCCTGGCAAGTTGGAAGGACGGCAAGCTCGTTCAATACACAGAGCTTGCTGGACACGGGGTTCCCGCGCTTCTTGTGGACCGGGAAGGCACGGTTTGGGTCGCCGGGATCAAGTACAGTCCTCGTGGAAATGGGAAGCTCTGCGCAATTGGGCAGGGCAATATCCATTGCTTCGGCGAAGACGGCGCTCTTCGCGACGGAGCTCGCAGCTTATTTGAAGACAGCAACGGCAATCTCTGGGTGGGGGTAAAGGACGGGCTGTGGCGATGGAAACCGGGTCCTCCCAAATTCTATTCGCTGCCCGACCAGCCGGACGGAATTCGCGTTCTGGGTGAGGACTTTGACGGTGCCCTCTTAGTCGCATGGCACGGCATCCATCGATTCATTGAGGGGAAAACGCAGACTTATCCGCTCCCACGTCGTCTGCAAAAGTTAAGGGCACTAGGGGTACTCCGCGATCGGGATGGGAGTTTGTGGGTGGGCAGCGTAACAGGCGGCCTTGTGCATGTGCACCAGAGACGGACCGATGTTTTTTCGACGGCAGACGGGCTCTCCGGCGAAGACAGTGCGACAATCTTTGAGGATCGCGAAGGCAGTATTTGGGTAGCGACGATTAACGGCCTCGACCGCTTTCGCGACTTCGCCATCCCAACGCTTTCTGTGAGTCAGGGTTTGTCGAATTCCCTCGTCGCATCCGTCCTGGCGGCCAGGGATGGAAGGATTTGGTTCGGTACGTATGGTGGCTTGAGCCAATTGAAAAACGGGCAAATTACGCTCGTGCGTACCGGCGGCACCAAACAAGACGGTAGGCTCAATGGACTCCCCCCAGAGTCCATTTTCCAGGACGAGCGAGGGCGCACTTGGGTCGGCACGCTTCACCAGTTCGGCTACCTGGAGAATGACCGCTTCGTTTCTATAAAGGGCGTTCCAGGCGGAAACGTGCTCGCTATTATTCAGGACACTGCGGGAAATCTGTGGATCGCTAACGAGCAGCTCGGTCTTTTTCGCTTGTCCCCACAAAGTGACGTTCAGCGAATTCCCTGGGTCGAGCTGGGACACAAAGACCATGCAAGCGTTTTGGTGGCTGACCCTACGCGTGGCGGGTTATGGATCGGGTTTTTTCTGGGTGGCATCGCCTATTTTAATGACGGCCAAATCCGCAGATCGTACGCAGCCGCCGACGGATTAGGCGGCGGGCGCGTCAGTGGCTTTCAATTCGATCATGACGGTACGCTCTGGATCGCCACTGAGGGTGGGCTTAGTCGCTTAAAAGACGGCCGTATTGCCACGCTGACCAGCAATAGCGGATTGCCCTGTGATAGGGTTCACTGGGTGGTGGAAGACAACGACGGTTCGTTCTGGTTGTACATGGCCTGCGGGCTTGCGCGCATTATGCGCCCGGAGATAAATGCCTGGACTGCGGCCGTTAACGGGAATAAGGATAAAGAAACGAGGCCAGCAGTCCGAGCGACACTTTTCGAGATCTCCGACGGAGTAAGGGTCCTTTCCATTCCGAGCTACTATAGCCCGAATGTTGCCAAGACTCCCGATGGAAGAATGTGGTTCCTACCGTTTGACGGCGTCAGCGTCATCGATCCGCATCATCTGGCGTTCAACAAGTTGCCGCCGCCAGTACACATTGAGCAAATTACAGCGGACCGCAAGATATACGACCCGGCAGCGTATTCCAGCGGGCGCATCCCCCTACCCGCGCGCGTTCGCGACCTACAGATCGATTACACCGCGCTGAGCCTCGTCGCCCCGGAAAAGGTCCTCTTTCGTTACAAACTTGAGGGCCGAGACCGCGACTGGCACGACGGCGGCAATCGGCGACAAGTGTTTTATAGCGACCTCACTCCCCGCAACTACCGCTTCCGGGTGATGGCGTGCAACGACAGCGGCGTGTGGAACGAAGAAGGCGCGTTCCTGGACTTTTCCGTGGCGCCGGCGTATTACCAAACGAGTTGGTTCCGCGCTCTGTGCGTGGCGGCTTTCCTTGGGCTGCTCTGCGCGCTCTACGAAATCCGGATTCGGCAACTGCAGCAGCGATTCAACGCAGGGATGGAAGCACGCGTAAACGAGCGCACACGCATTGCGCGAGAGTTGCATGACACTCTGCTGCAAAGTCTGCACGGATTGCTATTCCGATTCCAGGCGGCCAGGAACATGCTTCCGCGTCGCACGGAAGAGGCCATGGAAGCTCTGGACGGCGCAATTGCGAGGGCGGAACAGGCCATCGGCGAAAGCCAAGATGCGATTACAGACTTGCGTCCTACGCTGGCCGATCAGAGCGATCTCGCAGGGCTCCTGAGGGCTACGGGTGAGGAACTTGAGACCGCCGGAAACGGCAACGGTACCCTTCCGAGCTTTGAGGTCATCGTAGAGGGTGAGCGAAAGACCTTGTCTCCGATTCTTCAGAGCGAGGTGCATCGAATTGCACGCGAATTGCTGAGGAATTCTTTCCGGCACGCAAGCGCACGCCGGGTGGAAGCGGAAGTTCGATACAGTGACGAGCAGCTTCGGGTGCGCATCCGCGATGATGGAAAAGGGATGGATCTGGATGTTATGCAGCAAGGAAGACGGCAGGGACACTGGGGATTGCCCGGGGTAAAGGAGCGAGCACAGCAAATTGGGGCACATTTGGATTTTTGGAGCGCAGCCGGAAGTGGCACCGAAGTGCAATTGACTATCCCCGCCGCCATCGCGTACAAGAATTCACATGATAAGCCGAGATTCAAGTTATTTCGCGGGGTGAGAGTTGATGAGCAGCGATTCTAAAGTCATTCGGGTACTTACGGCTGACGACCACCCGTTGCTCCGCGAGGGAATTGCCGCGCTGCTTAAAGCGGAACCGGACATTAGCCTAGTGGCGGAGGCGGGCGACGGGGCGGAAGCCGTCGAGCAATTTCGCTTACACCGGCCGGACGTAACCTTGATGGATGTAGAGATGCCCAGTTTGAACGGGATCGACGCGATCGCCCAGATTCGGAGTGAGTTTCCGGACGCGCGGATCATCGTCCTGACAACCTACACGGGCGACGCGAAAGTCGTGCGGGCTCTCAAGGCGGGCGCGCGGGCTTATATTTTGAAGCGACACGTGCATAGAGAACTTTTGGACACGATTCGCGCAGTCCATGCCGGGCAGAAGCGAATACCTCCCGAGGTTGCCGCAGAGCTTGCCGAGCACGCCGCGGACGATGAGTTGACCGTGCGCGAAATTGACGTGCTGCGGCTGGTGGCCTTGGGAAATGGCAACAAACAGATTGCCGATCAGCTTTCCATCGGGGAAGCCACCGTGAGAACGCACGTCGGCAACATCCTCTCGAAGCTTGGTGCCAACGACAGGACGCATGCGGTTACGATTGGGCTGAGCCGAGGGATTATCGAGCTCCCCGCTCGAGCTACTCCACCAAAAGGTGGATAGCGAACTCCGCTTATTAGTGGTTCTAATCTAGTAAAGACCCGATTACCCTAAAAACTAATCTAAAGCTTCACAAAGGGTGGATCTTGCAGCGCCTATTCTCTACGTTTGCGAACGGTTGGCCGGGCAGAGGGCTCTTTCTTCAACGGCTTCTTATCGGTATAGCTCTTCTCGAGTGCGGAATGCGCCACGTCGGGGTAGCACATCAAACAACGCATGCTGTGTTGCATTTGATTGGAGCCGGGGCCGGGGTGTTCCTCCTCGTAGGTTTATGGACTCCTATAGTTGGGACAGTTGTAGCCATCGTTGAGACAATCATCGCCGTTTTCTTCCACACGCGCGATCCATGGATGTGCCTCATTTTCGCAGCGCTTGCCGCCAGTTTGGCAATGATCGGTCCGGGTGCGTGGTCAATCGATGCGCGGCTGTTCGGCAGAAAACATTTTGTAAATTAAAAACGGCCACCTCGTTCTAGTCCCTCCACTAAAAAGCTGAGCGTGAAGTCAGCGGATTTCGATAGCGAAAATTCCCTCCATCTGGGGTTGTGACGCCGAGCACATTCCTTGCACAATCGCCTCAGTCTCACGGGGAACTTGGGCACCTGGAGTTCTTGCAACAAGTCTTGGAGTTAGCTATGGAAAACGCGGTCGGAATCGAATTCAGTCCCGATAACGACAGTCAAAGCCGACTAGTTGGCGTGAGCGATGGCGCGACAACCAAGGCTGCGAAACGGCTATCGATCGTGAGCTGGTATCGAATCTTGCGAGTGCATTATCACTGGCCTCTCTTCCAGGCGATTCGATTTGCGTTGTGGATGGCGCGCTAGAGTTTGACCCGACGGCCAACTGGTGGTCTGGATGGGTGAAAAGGACCTAACTGAGGAGGGGAATATGAGTTCAACTGCAGTTTCTCCGGGATGCGCCGCAGGTACGGGGCAGATGCTTGCACGTGGATTCAAGTCTTCGTTTGTACCGGACACCACGCCAATTGTTTTTGTTCTCGATGAGAACGCTTCTGTACGTGAATCACTGGAACACCTGATTCGTCGCGAAGGCTGGCGATCCGCGGCTTTCGAGTCGGCGGACGAATTCTTTAGCCTACCGCCGGTGAACGTTCCGAACTGCTTGCTCCTCGACGCTGGCGCTGCAAGCTTCGATGCTTTTGACCTGCAAAGGAGAGTTGCGGCCGACCGCTTGAGTACGTCAATCATCTTCATGGCCGCCCGTATCAATGTGGGCACCGCCGTGAAAGCAATGAAATCGGGAGCTGTAGAAGTCTTTAAGAAGCCAATCCCTGAGGACGCGCTAGTAAGTGCCATTCGGGAAGCGCTCAAGCATAGCCGTACTAATCTCGCCCGTGAGGCACTCCGCAGCCGCTACAGCGGCCTTTCGCGTCGCGAACGCGAGGTAATGGCTTTGGTCACATCCGGCTTGTTAAACAAGCAGGTCGGCGGAGAACTGGGCATCAGCGAAATTACGGTGAAGAAGCACCGTGGCAGGGTGATGCAAAAGATGCAGGCGAACTCGATAGCCGACTTAGTGAAAATGGCGGAAAAGATCAGCTTCCAGTATTTGTCTGGGATTGGCGGTTTCGAGGCATAGCGTTCCGACCTCGAAGTTGGACTCTTAAGCTTGATCGTTCCGTTTTTGTCGCATTGGCAGGAGGAACCAGAGTTTCATTTCCACAGCGTTGTTTTGATAAGGGCCATCGCGCCCGACGCTTCGGAATTGGCCCGGCGAAGAACAATGGGGAATGAACTGAAAGTGAACTTTTCTGTAGGCCCGCGGCAACGAATACCAAAAGCCTTCTGCAACTCTACAGGTCCCTTGGTGGAGGCTGACGGCGTTAGCCGCGCCGCACTTTCTACAACAAACTGATCGAAAAGGAGAATCTTCATGCAATATCGAAGACTGCTAGCAAGATCGGGTCTGCTACTCGGGGTTTTTCTGTTGATTATTGGCCTTGGCGGCGCACGGACGAATCTCCCTACGGCAGGCAACGCAATCCTTACCGTAACCGCTTCCGGTAAGAAGGACAGTACACCACCTCCCATCTCCAAGGACGACGTGCAGCTTTTTCAAGGAAAAGAACGCAAGCAAATTGCCGATTGGGAGAAGGGCGACGAATTGTTTTTATTCATTCTCATCGATGACGCGACTAGTACGGGTTTTGGCACCGTGATGGGTGAGGTCAAAAACTTCATCATGAGCCAGCCGCCCGCCACACACGTTGCCGTCGGTTATATTCGGGACAACGTCACCGAGTTCGCGCAAGACTTTACTGAGAATCACGAATTGGCAGCAAAAGCCATTCGTCTGCCCCTCGGCACGGGAGCCATCGGCTCCAGCCCCTACCTGGGTACCATGGACCTGCTGAAGCGCTGGCCGCAAACCGGTCCTCGCCGCTCGATCGTCCTCATCAGTTCGGGAATAGACTTCTTTCGGGGACGCGAAGCACAGATTTTCAATCCGGACTTGGACGGCGTCATTGAGAGAGCGCAGCGGCAGAACACTAATATCTGGAGCGTGTATTACCCCAGTTCTGGCCATCGGTTTGGGGGCTCCTCCCTTCTGCTGAACTATGCACAAAACAATATGGGCAAATTGGCGGAAGACACTGGCGGTGAATCGTACTACCTGTTTTACCAGGAACCGGTAACACTAAAGCCATACTTTGACGAGATCAACCTCCATCTGAATAACCAATATTTGCTGACGTTCGCCGCAAGCGGCGGTTCCAAAGGGAAATTAGTGAATGTGAAGTTAAAGACCGAAGTCGCCGATGTGGATTTAATGACACATGCTTCGGCAGTCTGGGTTGCGCCTAGTAAGGGCGATTGACCCCTTGTAAGTCCCGGGCTCTTGCATACCATGATGCACGCGCGCCCGACGAGCGCTCCCATTAGCCCGACGACGTTAGTCATTTGAACTAACGGCGTTAGTCAGTTGACCTAAGACGGTCGTATAGCAAACTGGGAACAGAACCGCGAACAAATCGGGAACAGAACAGGCTGGAACACCCGTGAAATAGGGGGATCAAG
>Ga0126378_10004319_pt1 | contig 10827 bp, 10 predicted proteins | sample PanSoiMetPlot_23_FD_92587 | JGI IMG/M metagenome (GOLD analysis project Ga0126378, IMG submission 92587) | Tropical forest soil microbial communities from Panama - MetaG Plot_23 | ecosystem: Environmental > Terrestrial > Soil > Tropical forest > Bulk soil | place: Panama | collected 2016-02-17
ACCTTCGGGTCCGAGGAACCAACAGCGCCGCTGATCCGCGCGACTGATGCGGTAGTACCAATGACTGCCCGGCGGGGCAGATGAACCAGGCTCCGTCTTGCACTCATCGGCCGCAGGCTCGGCCACGCTAGTTTGAGCGGTAGACAAAATAGTTACGATGGGCACGACCAGGATGATCGGCCCAAAGAACATCATTGCACGTGACATCGATCCCCCCTCCGCTCTGCCTGTCCCAGGTGAGCGTTTGCCGCTTGATTTTGGCTCTAGTGGGTCGCGAGTGCGACAATGCGGTGGAAACCGCTAGACGGCATTAAGCTACCACCACCCCCTCGCGCAAAGTGTAGAAGCTCTCGCCATTGAGCAGCTCATCGCGAAGGCGTTGAACTTCTCGATGTAGCCGTTCTCCCAAGGGCCGCCCCGCCGATGTAAGTGGACTTGTCGGACCGGATGTGAGCGAGAACGCCCACGCAGGATAGAGAGGTCGGACGGACAGAACTTCGATCACATCGATCGCCTTGAGCTTGCGGGCGACACGGATCGCCAAGCATTCATGGCTGAACTCGTCGAGCACGTTGAGCATCAATGCTTGCGGTCCTCGACGAAGTCATAGGGCCAGACATGATTGCGCTGCTCCGGTCGCCCGTGGACGGCTCCCCTCAAGTGGTACGATTCGAACGCAACCACCCTATGGCACCTTGATGCCGCAGAGTGGGTGCCCGTCACAGGCGTGGTCGCCGGAACGGGGAACTCTTCAAGCCAAGATCAAAACTTTGATGGCGGCGGGATCGTTATCGCTGAGCTCCATGATCCTAATCCGGGATTGGCCGGCGTCACATTATTCGATCAAGCGCCTTTCAAAATCACGCGCCGCGCAAACAACACCGTCCATAAAAATGACCCGTCGTTCCGCTTTTGATTCGAATCCACCTATACAACACTTCATCCAAATTTCGCGCCTACTGCTTCACGGGTACCCACGGACACCCATGGCTCCCGGATAGCGTGGCAAATTACGGATCGCGGGTGTGCTCGGCCCGGATCTGCCAAAGGGCTCGACTAGAGAACCGCGCACGATAATTGAGGAGGTCTCCCGATATGTCCAGAGCAGCGCATCTAGCGGAACTGGAAAAGCGTCAGGCGCTGGAAACAGAAATACTGGAAGCCCGCGCCCACCCGTCAGATGCTAACCATGGAACCGCCCACATGGAGCGCGTTGTTGTGCAGCCGCACCTTAAATCGCGTTGACGCCCTCGATTGGTGACACCCTTGGTGCTTTCTCAAGGAAGAGTGGTTATCGAAGACGCGGCTCGCAGCCTTGGAGATGAACAAAGGAAGCCAGTCGGCGATAAGTCGTGGAGAAAGCTCGCCGCGTCGTTCAGCACTCTTCCTTTCGGCGGAATCAGGGCAAAGCGGATTTGAGCAGCCGACCCAGTATCTATTTCGGGTGGCCTCATTTTGCCTCCGTCGAGGGCTGGGCCGCATCGGTTACACGCCGCCAGGTATTGTCCGGATTGAACGCCGTCATGCCGGCAGCGATGCGAGGGGTGTTCGGGCCCAGATCCTTTTCGTAGACGTTTCCTTGGTGATTGACGAGAAACGTCATCACGCCCGAGTTTCTGTACTCCGCCGGATAGGCAACCAAGGCGAAGCCCCCAATCATTTTGCCACGCACGATATAGTCCAGCGCGCCGCCGGACGCGTTGCGTCCCTGCCTAGTAAGAACCTTGTAGTAGTAGCCGTGATAGGGTGCGCGCTGTTGGCCGACGCGATAGCCCTCCGCGGCGGCACTGGCGGCGAGCTCGCCGAGTGGGCTCTCGTCCTCGCTGGATTGCGCCGTCCAGTAGAGGCCGTCCTTCTTGCCCGGCTGGCTGACAATGCGTTGTGCGTAGACGCCATTGCCGGCGATGCCCCGGTCGGCATATTCCTGTTGCGCGTCGACATAGGCGAGACAGGCCTGGATCGCGCTCAGCTCATTGCGGCCGATGCGGCGATAAAGGATCTCATCGCGTCCGGCCGCGGTATCGAACCGCCAGGTGCCATCCTTGCGCACGAGCGGGATCGGGAATGGCCAATCTTCCCGGCCGAGCATCAGCGCGGCCTTGTCCGTACCCTCCATCACCACCTGATGCTTGTCATCGTAAGCCTCGATAACGCGACTGCGCGCCGACGCATCGGCGACCGGATCGCCGGAGGAGACGATGTCGGCGCCATCACGACCCAAGACACTCAAGACAGCTTGCCGGTCGCCGGCCTTGGCCGCGCTCATAAGGGCACCGACGGCCTCGTCAGCAGTCTTGAAAGATTGTTGCCCGTTTGCGGACGCCATAGCCACCGCGAGCACCGTCGCTGCCAGCGGAGCGAGTCTCGCTAGCGATGGAATCGGCTGGGTAAAGGAGAGAATAGTGATCATGGCATCCTCGGCCGCATCATCTTAATCTAGCACTCAGTTGTTCCCCGAGCATTTCACATTCAGGCAGTCAGTGCCCGATCCGGATGATGCTTGGGACCCGTGCGCCCGATGCGAGCCACTGGTCGTAAGTCTGAAACTTCAGGCCGAGCTTGTCGTAGAGGACCTCAAGGTAGCCGTCTCGGTCGCGCACGACTGCCTCCGGCATGATCGTTTGCACTTCCTGCGCCATGACGCCGACGTAGACTTTGTCGTTTCCGCTATAGCTGAAGCGATAGAACCCAAGGCCGTTGTCGAGTCGACCGAGCAGGGTAATGTCGTGCTTAAGCGTGACATCGGACCGCCGGCCACCGCCACCTCGTCCTCCACCACCCATGCGGGGCGCTGCGCCACCGATGCGAGGCGCTCCTCCGCCACCACCCGCGGCCACGCGAGGCGCTCCTCCGCCACCGCCGACGCTTTGGCGGCCACGATTGGCTTGAGCCTGAGTCTTAGGGCCTGATTGGACATTTGAAAAAGCGGTGTCGCGCTGCGGCTTGCTTGGCCGCGGGCTGGCCTTCTGACTTGGCTGCTGACTCGACTTCGGACTAGCTTTCTGGGGCGCCTTGCCCACCCCCCCTTTGCCAGCGTCTTGGCGACCCCCGGTATCGCGAGCTTGTGGCCGATCTCGATGACCCGTGCCGGATCGATCTCGACCACCCGCGTCGGGTCGCTCGCGATCTGCCGCAGCGGGCCGATCACGATCAGCTGCGGCGGGCCGGTCACGACCGCCTGCAGCAGAGCGGCCGCGATCGCCCTCGAGCGCCTTCTGGCCGTCCTTGCCGCGAAAATCCTGCCGCGCTGCCTTCCCGGCTTGTACGTCGGTTTTGGCGAATTTCTGGCGCACGTCAGCGTTATTGTATTTCACACCGTGACGGTGGTCCGCATTGTGATCCCACTTAGTGAAATTGTTTATGTTGCTGCGATCGAAGTTGTTGATGTTCAGGTTCCGGTTGGCCACGTTGATGTTGCGGCGACCCCAATCGCAATTGCCCCAGAAGGCATAACGAACGGCAGCGCCAGCTGCGAATGCGACCCCTGTGGCGAGCGCGGCGCCGGAAATGTAGCCGTACGGCGGCGGGAAATAGTACGGTGCATAGTCGGGATAGGGCCAATCCCCGTACACCACGGCGGGCTCGTAGTACGGAACGTAGATTTCGTTTGGCGATGCCGGTTCGATCACGACATATTGCTTCTGATCTTCCGTCTTGACCGTGACCGTTTGCTGCTTGGTCGATTCGAGCTTGCCGTTGGCGCGTGCGCGAGTACGGAGCCGCTGCAGCGCGTCCATAACGTCCGCCTGCTGCGCAAGCACCGCATCGCCGAGTTTCTGCGTCCAGTCGAGCTGTTCGCTCATCATGCCCAGCACGTCGGGAACCTGGACAAGTGATTTCACGCTATCGTCCCAGCTCTGTTTCGTAAGCGCGCCAGTGAGCGCATCACCCTTGAGAGCCTTGTTCGACTTGGCCCAGCGATCCGCCTGGACGACCTCGAGGGGATAGGTCGAGGCGATCAGAACCTCTGACAACAGCGGATCCGGATAAAGCGCGATCGGCGCCAGCAGCTGATCGAGCTCCGCCGGCTTGAGCAGCGGTTGCGTAGGCGCGGTCGTGGGCTGCTGGGCCATGGCGCCGATCGGGACGAACCAAAGGAGGGCGATCACGATCAGTCGCGCGAGCCGGGTCATCATAGCCGCCTCCTTCTTCGGTCCCTTGACGATTTCGCGTGGTGCCCTTCGCGCTCGCACGATTGTAAACCGCGCGAGCGTTCGATTATGAGGGGAATCGCGGTGCCTCCTTGGCCAAGTGATGGCACAACGAAGGAGACAACGGCGGCGACGAGCTGGTAATACTCAACCACGCCGCGTGAATTCAAGTCGAGCGCAGAAGCTCAACTTGAATCATCACCGCCAGCGGGCGCGGTGTATCGCGACCCGCCGCACCACCGGCGCGCGAGTGTATGCGCGGTAGTAGCCGCCATAGTAGGGCCGATAGTAGCCGCCGTAGGACGGATAACCATAGCCGTAGCTATAGGCCGGGTAGCCGTAACCGTAACCGTTAGGCTGGGTAGCCGTAACCATAGCCATAGGCCGGATAGTAGTAGGAGTAGGCCGGCCGCCACAGCGCCGCGCCGATCAGCGCGCCGATGGCGAAGGCGCCGAGGCCCCAGCCCCATCCCCAGCGGGCTTCCGCCGGTTTCGTCGTGCTCACGGCGACTGCGCCCGCGAGCAGCAGGGCGATCAGCGTTCGTCTCATGGCTTATCCCTTATTCTTCGTATTTCGGCAGCAGCGTAAACGCATGCTTGTACGATCATCAAATCCCCGCCGTGATCTTCACTCCTCGTTGTTGTCACCAGCGGCTGAAATAGGACGGCTGAAAGGCATAGCTCATCATCGGGTCGCGCCACCGTCTCAGGTGCGCCGCCCGCTGCTGCCGCTTTGGACGTTCCGCTTTTGCTTTTGCGGTCTTTGGTTTGATTTCCTGCTGCGACGCCGATGCGTCGAGCGTTTCTGCGCGCCGCTCGAGCGATACGGTTATGCCCTCGGGCCGGGGCGTAGGCGGCATCAGACCAACGAGATTCATGGCCGCGCCGGGCGGCGGCTTATAAGCGGCCAGACCGGGATTGACGATGCGCGTCGGCTGCATCAGCCCGTATAAGCCGAGCGCGAGGCACACGGTTATCCCGCAACAGACGCTGGCATAGATGGCAAGCGCCACACTCTCGTTGTCGCCGCGTCGCCGTGAACGGCCTGCCATAGACCACATGTTTTGCAGATCAAACGATGCATGCGCCCGCGTCGCGGGTATCGCTAAACACTGCTGCCTCCGCTGCTGCAATGAAGTTTTGATCTACATCAATCTCTGCGGTGCAGCAAGAACCATGAGCATGCCAAGAACGCAATTCAGGACACGATAATCAGTGCGCAAGAAGCTAATACCACTCCTCAGCCGGTCACGTCTGCCCCGCGAGCGTTGTTGCAGCGCTGCCGGTACGAGTGCGTTCGAGTACTGCGCGAAAACCAGACTGCGATAACGCGGCCATTGTCGATCACCACGTTTTGGCCTGAGACAAGCGTCCGCAAAAACGCCCATCTTTAAATTGACGCGCTTGCTCACACCCCGCAAGCGGGGAGGGGACGCAGTAACCGCGTGGCATTGCTATCGCATCAGCACAGGGGATCTGTTCTACAGCTCGACGAGCTTGTTGCGAATAGCGTAGCGCACAAGGTCGGCGGTCGACGATAAATTCAATTTCCGCAGCGCTGCTGCCCGATGGCTTTCAACCGTCTTGAGGCTGATCGAGAGGACGTCGGCAATCTCCTTGTTTCCATGCCCCTCGGCGATCAGCTTGATGACGGATTCCTCGCGCGGGGAAAGCGAGTGATCGAAGGCAGCGCCGGTTTTTCCGAGAAAGGACGCGAGCAGCGTTTGCGAAACCCGTGCGGTGAAGAAGGGCTTGTGTTCTACCAGCGCCTCCACGGCCGCGACGATGTATTTCTTAGCGTCTGCCTTCAGGAGATATCCCAGCGCGCCGGCTTCGAGCACGCTCCTGACCAAGATCTCCTCTTCGTGCATCGTAAATATGAGAACTTCGGTGCGTGGTTCTCGCTTGCGAATCTGCCGGGTTGCCTCGATTCCGCTCAGGAAGGGGAGCGAATAGTCGATTACGGCGACATCCGGTTTTGTCTCCAATGCTTTTTTGATCGCCTCCTTGCCGTCGGCCGCCTCGGCAACGACTTCCCAGCCGGGATGCGCTTCCAGGATTGACCGCAAGCCCGAACGGACAACCTCATGATCGTCGGCAATGAGGATTCTGGTCATGACCCAGTGTCGCGCTGGTCAAATGCTTCACGCACGCGAGTGGCCGAAACAATTCTGGGGAGCAACGTTTCAAGTGAGTATAGCAGCGCGCGAGGCCCATTCGAGCCATCCAAAACCCTGAAATGCGCGGCGGAAAATCCTGAGCGGGTGATTCCCCCTGCTTGCGATTGAGCCGCCCAGCTCGAGCCGCCGCAGCCTTCTAACGCCGAAACTATTTCGTGATCATACGTCTCGGCGCGGTGCTCGGCGTCTGTTCCGCCGGCGAGATCACGAACGTCACCCAGGCGTTCCAGCCGTCGGGCCGGTTGTCGTGGGCGAATTCCCAGTAGCTTTTGAGGTTGAGGTAGCCCTGCGTCGTGGTGCTCAGGGGGATAATGACTCCGAGCTGCGGACCCACGCCGACGACCTGCGATTGGAAGCAGCCCACGCGATCGCCGGATCCGCTGTCGCACCCGACCTCTTTGTAGACATAGCCCACGGCACCGACAAGAAACTGTTTCGTTAGGAACTGCGATGCGCCCCAATCGAAATGCATGTCGACGCCGTTCTGATATTGGGTCGAGGGGTTGGTGAAATTGTAAGTGAAGCCGAGCACGCCAGTGAATTCGTGGCCAGTCTGCGGGTTGAGGTACGTGTAGCCGCCACCCGCGTCGATTGTGCCATGCCCGATGCCGATGTTTGAGAGACGGGTGGAGTCGTAAGCTCCGATCGGTATGTCCCCGGTTATGTACGTCATATAGTTGTGAACGCCGTTGTTCCAGCGCAGCGTCGCTATCGGCAAGACATCTCCGAAGCCGGTCACCGAGTCGCTGATGCTGTCGAAGCGCGAGAATGGGAGTGTGCCCAGCGGCGTCGCCAACGCGCCTGTAACTGTCCCCGCTAGGGTGGTATCAGCGCGGCCGTATATTCCAATGGCACCCACGGTAAGCTGCCCTCCAAACACCGGCGTAGCGAAGGTGTAGAGTGGCATCACCAATCCGAGATCGGCTCTCGCATCGAGGTTTGCGCTCACGTTCGCGGTGAGATTGACGGGGATTCTGCCAATCTCAAACTCGCGTGCGCGCGCAACGTCGGCTCCAGCAGACACGCTGGTGTGATAATAGATCGACGTGAGCGACCATCCCGGCTGCTGCGGCGCCGCTGCGAGGCTGCCGAAGAAGCCGGGGAGCCAGAAGCTCACACCGCCTTCATCTGCCGTCGCGATCGTTGGCACGGCGATCACGGCACTGACGATAAGTGCCGACGCGAGCGTTGGCTGTTTCATGTCCGCCCCCTCAGCTTCGGCTTCGGTATCCGGCTGCCGTTACCGCCGCCTTCAGCCGGTGGCTGGTTCCTTAGCCACCGCTCGGCGGCGATGAGATTGGATGACAAGGCCGCGAGTCCGCCAAGATCAAGGCATGACGCTCAGGGAAAACCCTGAAATTGAGGCTGGCAACGGGGCGGATCGAGCTTTTTAGCTTGGCGTTGCCGGTTGGCAACATCCCGCGCGTGGCTTGAGCTCCTTCGATGCCGGAAACCTGTGCACCAGGGATCCGATCCGACTGTCACGTTGCTGTAATGCTCATTCCTATAACGCCTAGGCATGGCGGATCACCCCTTCGTGCGGGTGCGTTCGGCCGGCCGGCGATGCTATGATCGCGTCGTGCAAGGGGAGGACCGCAGCCCGATAACTTACGACGGGGCTAGGGAGGAACGCCGTGTCATTTATCGCGCTCCCCGATCTTGCAGTGCGATCGAGCCTGGGCCGACTACGGGAATCGACCGCCGCGCTTAAGGGGCCCGCACTCCTCGCGCTGATTTATTTTCTCGGCGCCGAGGCAGCGTTCTACATCGGCACGCTGTCCGACCGCATTTTTGCGCTTTTTTGGCCGCCCAACGTCGTTCTCTTCTGCGCGCTTCTGATCGTTCCGCAGCGGCGCTGGTGGCTTTATATCGCCGCCGCGTTTCCCGCCCATGTCATTGCAGAAGTCGGCGTGGGAATGCCGGCATCGCAGTTGCTGGTCGCATTCGCGACCAACTGCATGGTCGCGTTGCTAAACGCCTACGGCGTGCGCCGCTTCGTGGGGGATCCGCCCTGGTTCGGAACGTTCAAAAAAGCATCCCTCTATATCGTCATTGCCGCAGGCGTGAGCCCGGCACTCTCTGCGCTGGGCGGCGCGTTCGTGCCGATTCTAGGCGGCGGAGCGCTGTCGAATTATTGGATCTATTGGGCGCACTGGTACGTGGCGAATGCGCTTCCGAACCTCACGATCGGTCCCGTTTTCCTGATTTGGTTTGCGAGCGGCACGAGCTGGTCGAGATGGATACCATCGCGTCGGCACATCGAGCCGGCGATCCTCGCCGCGCTGCTTCTCGGCATCTGCATCGTTGTCACACAAATCGGTGGGCTGGTCACCAGCGCGTTTCTGCCCGTGCTGCTTCTTTCACCGCTGCCATTCGTTCTATGGGCCGCCGTGCGCTACGGCGAGAAAGGGGCGAGCGGCGCGATCCTTATCATGACGGTCGTTCTCACGTCGCGGACCTTGCACGGCTCCGGCCTTCTTCTTAGCGACGACTCGGAAAAGAGCGTGCTGGCCCTGCAACTGTTTTTGACCGGCCTTTCGATACCGGTCCTTCTGTTGGGCGCCCTGATCGACGAGTTGCGAGGGGCCGAGCAGACGATGCGCGAGCTTGCCGTATCTGTCGTTCGCGCGCAGGACGAGGAGCGGCGCCGCATTGCGCGTGATCTCCACGACAGCACCGGCCAAAACCTCATCGCTGCGACTTTGCTTCTCGGTCGCATCGAGAGCGCATTGCCGCGCTCTGCAAAGCCGATCGTGCAGCAACTGGAGGAGTTGCTTCAGCAGTCGATCCGCGAAGTCCGCACGGTTTCATACCTGCTGCATCCACCGCTGCTTGACGAGGTGGGGCTTGGTCCCGCGCTGCGCTGTTACGTCGATGGCTATGTCGAGCGCAGCGGGCTTGCGGTCGATCTCGACGTGGCTCCCGATGTCGACCGGCTGCCGCCGGATACGGAGCTTGCGGTGTTCCGCATTGTGCAAGAGGCTCTGACGAATGTCTCCCGTCACTCGGGAAGCCCGACCGCGACAATTCGGCTCGGGCGCGAGACAGCAAGCAATGGCCAGAACGTCGTGTTGACCATCGAGGATGCGGGCAGGGGAATGTCGGCGATAAGCAACATGCGCGCGCTGATCGGCCGCAAGCTCGCCTCGCGCGGCGAGGGCGTCGGGTTGGCCAGCATGCGCGAGCGCGTGCATCATCTCGGCGGGTGGCTCGAAATCGATTCCGCCGTGGGGCGCACCGTCGTGAGGGCGATCATCCCTGTCCGGGACGAGGCGGTCGCTCCGCGATAAAGCCGCGCAGAGCCGAAAACGAAATCAGGACAAACCGCATCCGGTTATCCGGTGAAACCCTGATGGCTGCTATCCAGTATTCGGGCGGACAATAACGGCCTCGAGACCGGCAGCTTTATGCACGCGGGGCCGCCGCTAGGGAGATGGGCCATGAGCGACGCGAAGCCGAGACAGGAGGAGCACAGCATGAGCAGGACCATCTGGCTCGGTCTGCTGGCGTCCATTGCCGCTATGACGATGGCGAGCACGCCGGCGGCCGCGCAACAGCCGCCGCAGCCACAGCCACGGCCGCCACAACAGCAGCAGCCGCAACAGCAGCAGCAGCAAAGGCCGCCCAACATCCTCGTCATCATGGGAGACGATGTCGGCTGGTTCAACATTGGCGCCTATCATCGAGGCATCATGTCCGGGAAGACGCCGAACCTCGACAAGCTGGCGTCTGAAGGCATGCTGTTCACCGACTATTACGCCGAAGCAAGCTGCACGGCGGGTCGGGCGAACTTCATCACCGGCGAGTTGCCGATCCGCACCGGACTGACGACCGTAGGGCAGGCCGGGGCCGACGTCGGCATCCCCGCGGAAGCGGTGACGCTCGCCACCGCCCTGAAGGCACAAGGCTACACCACCGGGCAGTTCGGGAAGAACCACCTTGGGGACCTGAACAAGTACCTTCCGACCGTACACGGCTTCGACGAGTATTTCGGATATCTGTACCACCTCGACGCCATGTCTGATCCGTACTGGTATTCGTTCCCCGTCGATCAGGACTACTACAACAAGTACGGCCCGCGCAGCCTGATCCACAGCTTTGCGACCGACACGGACGATCCCACCGAGATGCCGCGGTGGGGCAAAGTCGGCAAGCAGCGGATCGTCGATGAAGGGCCGCTGCCGCCGTTTGCGGACATGGCGAACGTGCCGAACATGCACGACTTGCCGTTCCTGAAGGCGAAATACGACATGACGACCTTCGACGAGGTGTTGGTGAAGGCTTCGAGCGACTTCATGGATAAGGCCAAGCGTGACGGCAAGCCGTTCTTCGTCTGGCACAACACCACGCGCATGCACGTCTGGACGTTCCTCTCGAAGAAGTACAGTTCGATGCAGAACAGCGAGACGAACTACGGCCTCGAGGAAGCCGGCATGGCGCAGTTGGACGACAGCGTTGGTGCCCTGCTGAAGCATCTCGACGACATTGGCGAGGCC
>Ga0126378_10004320_pt1 | contig 10825 bp, 12 predicted proteins | sample PanSoiMetPlot_23_FD_92587 | JGI IMG/M metagenome (GOLD analysis project Ga0126378, IMG submission 92587) | Tropical forest soil microbial communities from Panama - MetaG Plot_23 | ecosystem: Environmental > Terrestrial > Soil > Tropical forest > Bulk soil | place: Panama | collected 2016-02-17
CCGCGTCTGCGAGTAAGTTAACGCCGCGCAGGATCGCCTGCCGCGACTCCTCGCCATGCACAATCTGCTTAGCCATTTCTTTATCTCCTGATCTCGAATGAAATTGTTTCTCGCGCTCGATAAGCTCCGGCGCTGAGGTCGATTCTTTTCTTGATGTTTGAAGGCTAGTAGCCACGAGCTACCAGCTATTAGCTGCCTTACCGCTTCGATCCTGCCAGTTCCTTTTCCTTCTTCGCCGGAGCGCCGTCCAGCACGCCGAGCACTTCCTCTTCCCGCATGATGATGTACTCTTCACCATCAATCTTGATCTCCGTCCCGGAATACTTCCCGAACAGGATCCGGTCTCCCGCCTTGACTGCCAGCGGAAACACCTTGCCTTCGTCGTTGCTCTTGCCGCGTCCAACAGAGATGACTTCGCCCTCCTGCGGCTTGTCCTTCGCACTGTCCGGTATGATGATTCCGCCGCGGGTGGTTTCGGATTCTTCGACTCGCCGGACCAGAATTCGGTCGTGGAGAGGGGTAAACTTGGTAGCCATGCAACTGACTCCTTTCGTTGTAGATCGAATGTTTTGTTTGGGTTAGATAACGGGTCTTCAAAGATGCGCTGGGTATGCTAGCACTCTTGTCCGACGAGTGCTAATTGTAGAGAGTTGAGTGGAATGTTGTCAAGGGGTGACAGCGCCGGAGCCCATGCATAGAATGGGCGCGATGGCGGGCGGTTGCGATCGCATCTCGGGGCCCGCCTCGATCGGTTCTTGGGGCAATCCAGGTGGTGGGTCATGGTGAACACATATATAAGGAAGGCGATTCGAAGCGCGAAGGTACAGGCTGCTCGGTGGACGCCCTCTTCCGACAGCCGGGAGGATGCGGGCGCTACACAGAGATCGCGGAGGGGTGGAGCGGCGGCCAGGCGGGCGCTGATTCTGGTTGTGGCTATCGCGGTGGGCGTGATCGCAGGGGCATCATGGGCGCGGGCCGAGGATGAGCCGTCGTCCACATTGAGTTTTGTCGTGCTGAAGGAACACAACGGGAAGCCGGTCCGGAACGCCGCCGTGGTGCTTCATCCGGTGAACACTCATGGGAAGCAGCAGCGTGGCGGCTTCGAGTTGAAGACCGACGGCGACGGCAAGACTCATTTCGAAGGTGTGCCTTACGGGAAGATGCGGGTGCAGGTGCTGGCGCCCGGGTTCCAGACGTATGGCGAGGACTACGACGTCGAGTCGCCGACGATGGAGATCACCGTGAAGCTCAAGCTGCCGCAGAAGCAGTACTCGATTTACGACGAGCACACCGATCCGTCGAAGCCGGATGATTCAAAGAAGGATCCGGAAAAGAAATAACGGGCTCTGGGCTCTCGGCATTGGGCTCTCGGTACAGCCAACCCGAAACTTGAAACTTAGACCTTGAAACTTTGAAACTTTGAAACTTTATCAAGCCATGGACTACTTACTAAAAACTGAGCCGAGCGTTTATTCGTTTGCGGATCTGCAAAAAGAGAAGGCCACGATCTGGGACGGAGTGACCAATCCGTTCGCGGTGAAGAATCTTCGCGGGATGAAGCCCGAGGAGCGACTGGTGATTTACCACACCGGAGACGAGAAGACCGCGGTCGGCACGGCGTCGGTGGTGTCGGTCGATGACGGCGATCCGAAGACTCCGCTGGTGAAGATCAAGGCAGGAAAGGCGATCGCCTCGCCGAAGACGCTGGCCGAGATCAAGCAGCAGAAGTTGTTTGCGGATTCGCCGCTGGTGCGACAGGGACGGCTGTCCGTCGTCCCGCTGAGCGCGGCGCAGTACAAATGGCTGACCGGAGAGTGACCGAACGGCCGCTGGTCATTTAGGTCGTTGGTCGTCGGTCCTTGGTCGTTGGCCCTTGGTCGTTGGCAAGAACGAAGGCCCCGCTCGCCAGAGTGGGGCTTTTTGTCTCCATCCATCAGTCAATCATCCGATGATCCGATCCCCCGATTCCGACCACCCTTCCCATTACCCGCGTAACTTGAGCACAGCTTGTAACAGTCGCGAAAATCGTATGGGGCGCTAGGAACCCTGGAAACGAGGATCCAACTGGTGCGACGGGTTAAGACACAAATTTTCTGGCTGGCATTGCTGGCCATGCTGTCGGTGAGCGCGGTCATCGCGGCCGCACAACAGAGTTCCACCACGAACGCGAGTGCGGCGAAGTCCACCGTGTATGTTTATCGTTATAAGCAATTCGTCGGCGCGGCGCTTGCTCCGTCGGTGTATTGCGACGACGTCGAGCTGGCGCGCATGGAAAACGGACGCTATTTCATGGCCACGCTCGAGCCGGGAAAACATACCTTCCGCTCGAACGATCAGCAATCGGGCGTTGTGCTCGAGACCAAGCCCGGCGAACAGTACTACCTCCGCGTAGAAATCGCCGCCGGAATGATGAAGGGACACGGCCGTCTCGTGCTGATGTCGCGCGAGCAGGCTAGTTACGAGCTGGTGTCGACGAAACTGAAGTCGCTGGATGCCAACAAGGTTGCCGATGAGGAGCGCGTGTCGTTGGAGGAAGCGCATCCACAGGCAGCGGCACCGGCGGTGGCAACGCCGACCAAAGCTGCCGAACCTGCACCAGCGACGCCGGCTCCGGCGGAGCCGACGGCATCCACACCGTCCGCGGAGCAGCACTCGGTGACGGGCACGACTGTCAGTGACAACGGACCGACGGCGTCGAACATGACAGGGGATCAAATGTCGGTGGCCGACGCGGCGCGACAGGCGCGTCAAAAGAAGCAGCAACAGCAGCCTCAGCAGTAGGAGGAAATGAATGGCCCCGCTCGCGAGACGCGGGGCTTTTTGTTTCTGAAGTTGCCGAAATATCGGCACCCATCTTTCCACACAATCAATTTGCAACGCTAGGAATCTGGTACTCACGATTGTGTGTGCCCACGACGTACTTACGTTTGTGCGTGGATCGCACACGTCGGCTTGTCCCAGCTGAGAGTATCTTTACGCGTTTGCGACCAGCGTAAATAGCGGTACAATCGTCGCCATTTTTGCAGCCAGAAGGAAATTCCGGTTTCGATGAGGATGAAACATGTTAGTTGGTTCACTTAAGGATGTGCACGAGTTCACCGGCATCCTGGTGGATGTTGCGGTCCTCATCGGTGCGATTGTGGCCGCTTATGAGTATTTCAAGCTCGGTCGCCGGTGGACCTCCGACCTCGAATGCTCGCATTATGAGCTTCCCGATTGCTATGTCATCTTCACCGCTTACTACACGCTCCGAAACACTGGTCGGCGCCCACTGCATGTCAACAAGGTTACGATCCGTTTAACTGCGCTAAAGGAAGAGAAAACGGTGGGAAAAGACCGTTCTACTTTTGGCAGATGAGAACCAAAAATACGCAGAGCGTAGTTTCTCAGCTCGCGATGGCAACCCTGCGCACGCGGGACTCTATTACATCCGACCGGGCGAGCGGGCGATCTTCCCTCTCCGTGTCAAGTTAGACAAGCTGGAAGACGCGGTGTCTGTGCTATGTCAGTGTGAGCTTGAGAAGGGGCCTCATCCTGCGCAATACAGGGGTTTTTACGTCAAGTCTCGTCCTGTAGCTGCCGGATTACGAAAAGGACTCTTCGAGGAATCCGCGGGGTAGCTGGCTTCCACAACTTCCAAGCGATCATTCTGCTTAATAGAGTAGAGAGACATTTTGTCGCGACATCGGCAGCATCTTGACCCCCTCAATCGCACAGAACGCGATTGAATGGGGCACCCAAGAATTGTGTGGGGAGAACGACGATGGCGGCGATGCGGTCTTTCGCATCTTTGCGATGGCCGAGGCCGAGAGGCGCGGGCGGTGCCGGAATCGGAAGTGGATGGGCGATGTGGCGGAGGGCGCTTTCCTATATAAAGCGATGGAGATGGGGATGGTGGTGTCGAAACCATGGGGCGATAACGCACGCTATGACTTTGCGGTGGACACGGGAAAGAAGCGGCTGCGGGTGCAGGTGAAATCGACGTCGTGCTTGTGCGGGGATCGATATGCGGTGGCGGCGCATGGCAGCGACCCGACGGTGGGATATACGCCGGAGGAGGTGGATGTGCTGGTGGCGCAGGTGCCGCCGGAGGAGGCGTGGTAAGTGATCCCGGTAGAGGCGATCGTGCCGCGAACGCATTTATGGGTGTATCCGCGAGGCGAGCATGATGGACAGCATGAAGAGTATCGGGAGGCGTGGGAGTTGCTGGGGGTGTGAAAGGCTCAAAACCAGTTCTCAGTTCCCAGTTCTCAGATCGCGGTTCTCAGTCATAGGTTTATTCAACAACGCTCTGGGCAGATCCTTCGCTCCGCTCAGGATGACAAGGCAGTGACGTGGGACGGAAGTGAAGTGGGCAGGAAGTGAAGTGGGCAGGAAGTGAAGTGGGAAGAAAGTGAAGTGGGCGGGTCAGCCACCCGCCGGCGAAATGCGCTGCACGGATCTCCACCCAGCCATGAACCACTACTAAAGAAAAGTGCGTTGTGTGTCCACAGTGGTCAACGCTTGAAGAGAGCGTAAACTGTGGCCCATGCCTCTCGGAGACAGACTGGAACGGCGTGCGGTGGAAGCACTCGCGGGCCGCCGCGCAGAGCTCGAGCGCCTGGAGGTTTTCGCCTTAGGCGATGAATCGCTGGTGATGCATATCCAGGGGATCCCGGGCATAGGGAAAACACACCTGCTGAATGCGCTGGCGGCACGCATCTCCGGACAAGGCGTTTTCGTTGTGCGGGTGGACGCCCGCTGGTGCGAGCCTTCGCCGGCGGCCTTGTGTCGAGCGATCTCGCAGGAAATCGGTACCACGGAGTCCGAAGATGCCGCGGTCGTGGCGGCCAGCCTGTCGGATGTAGCCAAGCGCGTTCTCCTGGTACTCGACAGTTACGAATCTTTTCGACTGGTTGATTCCTGGATAAGGCAGGTTTTTCTTCCCTCGCTCGGCGACAGCGTGCGCACAATTCTGTCGAGTCGCGAGCCACCCCGGCCAGCGTGGCGTATTGCCCCGGCATGGCGAGGCCTATTCGACTCTATGCTGCTGGAAACATTTTCCCCGAAAGTGGCTCTCGAGTATCTGGTCTCGGAGGGTGTGCCGGAGGACAGCGCTCGGGAGTTGAATCGAGTTGCGCGCGGGCATCCGTTGGCGCTCTCGTTGGGCTTGGCACTCCACTTTGCGGGCGGGCAAGTGCGCGGGAGCGCGGCGACTCATCATCAGGTACTGGAGCATATGGCGGCGCTCTTCCTGGAGGATGCCGATTCGGAAACCACACAAGTCGTACAGGCAGCCTGCCTGGTCCGAACCGCCACCGCGCCGTTACTGGCGGCTATGCTGCCACATATCTCTACCGACGATGCGCTGGACCGGCTGCGTGCGCTGCCATTTGTCAGCGCTGGTCCTCACGGGCTGCTGGTGCATGAAGCCGTTCGCGGACCCGTTACAGCTTCTCTCAAGTCCCGTGATCCGGCGCGATATCAGGCGTACCGGCGGGCAGCTTCGCAGGTCGTGCGTGACCAATACAGGCAGGCGCCGCGATCCGACCACTGGCGTTGCACGGCAGACGTTCTCTACCTGCTGGAAAACCAGAATCTGCGCGAAGGTTTTTTCCCCACGACTGAGAACCAGTTATCGGTCGAACCAGCTCGCGCCGATGACACGGCATCAATTTCGGCGATTATTCATAACTTCGATGGACCACAGTCGCGCCAAGCGTTGCAGCAATGGTGGCACTACCATCCCGACTCGTTTTTTGTCGTGCGGAATGAGCGTGCCGAAGTGCAAGGTTTCTACCAGGCAATTGTGGCATCGAAGGTTCACAAAAATGTGCTCGCGAGAGACCCGCTTGCAGCAAGTTGGGCCAAGGACCTACCGCGTTCAGAAGAGAGAGCTGCCGCTCTCTGGCTGCGGCGTACGTTGGATCGCGACACAGGAGAAGGGCCGTCATCAGGACAGGCGGCCTGCTGGCTCGACATCAAACGAACCTATCTGGAACTGCGTCCCCGGCTGCGCTGGATCTATACCTGCTACTGTGATGCGGAGCTATATCGCGGCTCGTTCGAGCAATTGGGGTTCCGGCTGTCGGACGAAGGCCGCCCGATCAGCGACAGGGTTATGCAACACACATTTCGTCTCGACATGGGAGTTGATTCTGTAGATGGCTGGCTTGGCAACCTGCTCGCCCAGGAAACCGGCACGGCGACAAGCGAGGCTGCGTGTTGCTCACCACTGCTGGATGAGCAAGCACGTGAGTTAGTGGTGAACGGAAACCGAGTTGGCCTGACTCCCCTTGAGTTCGGAGTCTTCGCATATCTTGTGGCTAGGCCGAACAAGGCTGTGGCTCGCCACGAACTGGTGGAGGCGGTCTGGGGATACGGAAAGGAAGCGTCAACCAGCAACGTCGTTGAGACGGTGGTGCGCTCCGTGCGACGGAAGCTGGGAACGCACCGCGAGGCGGTGGAGACGGTGCGGGGAGTTGGCTACCGATATCGGCCAACAAGCTGAATTTGCGTTTCCCCGCACAAGTGGAATCGTGGCTTAGAGGCGAGCCTCCAGGATCAGGTTGAACGGAGTTTCCATGGCCACCCTCGCGCTGCCGAAACCAGCTTCGTTGAGGATTGCTAGTAACTGAGTAGCGCCCGCTTGCGCTCCCAGGGAGTAGCGTCCTCCTTGGGATAGCGCGTTCTGGGTACACAAGCCAGCAGAAGCCGAGTAGTACATTCTTGCGACAGGGCCGACATTTTCCTCAGCCCGGTCTTTTGCGAATGGTTCCACCAGCATGAGTGCGCCGTTGGGTGACATCGCGCGGCGGGACGCCGAGACAGCCTCCAGCGGATCACCCATGTCGTGGAGTGAATCCATGAAGCAGACCAGGTCGAATTTCTCTTTGGCGCTCGCAAGCACCCGCGGAGTTGCTACCTCAAACCGAATCTGATCGGCAACTCCAGCCTGCTTCGCTCGTTCCTGGGCAACGGCAATCGAGGATTCATGGTAGTCAATTCCCACGAACTTTGACTTCGGAAATGCCTGTGCCATGAGGATGACGGAGGCACCGTGCCCGCAGCCGAGGTCGGCTACATGCCCGCCGTTGGCTAACTGCTCATGGACACCGCTGAGAGATGGAATCCAAGTTTGAGTCAGGTGAGCCCGGTATCCGTTGCGAAAAAAGGCCTCGGTTGCGGTGAAGAGCCGGCAATCGTGCTCGTGCCAGCCCAATCCCTTGCCAGAGCGGAAAGCGGCGAGGATTTGGTCTTCGTCGTGCCACAACGAAGCCGCCACGTCGAAAGCCGGCGTAAGAAATGCGGGACTGTCCGGATTCGCCAACACAAAGGCGTGTTCCGGTGGGAGTAAGTACTCGTTGGTGGAAGTGTCGAACAGCACATATCCTCCAGCAACCTGTCCGTTAAGCCACTCTCGTACAGAGCGCTCATTGGTAGCGGTACGGAACGCCAGTTCATGGGAATTGATGGGACCACTCTCCGCCATGGCGCGGTAAAGACCGAGTTTGTGCCCAATGTTGGTCATGACACCAGCCATGGTGGCTGCGAGATCGGTTACCACCTGACCGGCGAACTGCTCGATTCTCTGCTGCATGTCTTCCCGGCTGGGCTTTGCACTAGGACTCTGCATTACTGACCTCCTGCCACCAAGGCGTCTGTTTCTGTGTAGTGCGCGCAAATATCCGGCAGGGGAGCCCGCGTGAGAGCCGAGATAGAACTCTCTACATTCCACAGATGGGACTCGGAGGATACGACAGCAGGATTGGTACGCACGGCCTGGATCACCGGGTGGTTTAGGTAAGCCTCGGCAGTCTTACGATTGGCAAATAGATACACGCCTCCCATCTCAAGCTCCTGCTCCCGCAAGATCCATATCTTCCAGATGAGACCGTCTACCGAGGCGATGATGGCAGCGGCTTCCCGGCTCTTGGCAAGCAAGACTTCTGGCGGCACCCGCAACTTGAAGCGCAGGTGCAAGACCGTGTAAGTGGTAGCACTCTTCTCTGACATTTTCTTCTCCAATTTGTATATCTCTGCTTCTCTAGCAGATGCAGTTGAGTTTAGGAGTTCTGAAACGTGGCGAGATGAGAGCATGATGAGAAGATGATGAGAATTGGGATAGTGTGGGCGCGGGTCCCCCAAGCTGAGGGTGCCCGTTCAGGATGAGGTAGTTAAATCAAACTCGGAGTTCGCACAGGCCCGCCAGCTCCGGGATTTTCTCAACTTCCCCTCAGGTTCCCCTTCAGGTTTTACAGTTCTTCCCTCATCGGCCCCGGGACGAGTCGGGTCAAAACTAATGACATCAATGTGCACGCAAAGTGACGCTCGGGACATTCCCCGTCTCGAAGTTGTAAGTGTTTTGCTGCACGTCCACATGTCGCGCGATGGGGCGACGCCGTACACGTACGCAACGTAGCGTCGCCAGATGGTTAAGTGTGCCATCGGTAGGTTGATTGGAGGAGCAGCGATGGATGCACGCATTCGAATTCTTTTGAGAATCATCGACGAGCGCGGAGGTACTTTGGCGATCAGTGCGAAGGAGATCGGCAGTTTGCTGGGACTGGGCGAGGCACGGATCCGGCGTTTATTCAGCAACGAAGTAGAGAAAACGTTGCGTCGACATATGCTCGAAGTGCGGATGGCAAGGGCGAAAAGAATGCTAAGGGACGTTGGTCATACCGATTAAGACGATCGCCTTTGATTGCGGCTACACCGTGGTCAGTAACTTCTACCGAGACTTCAAGCGCGTGCACGGACTCGGGCCGACAGAAATGCGCCGGCGGTATTGGAGCGAGCAGTTGCGGGAAGACAGATTGAGATCGGGGTATGTCGTACGGCTGAACCGTGTAAGAAATGGGGAGATCGCCGGTCCCGTCGACTCGCCGTCGGGCACGATCGACCAACAAACAGCTGCTTGATGCGGCGGTCATTGTGCTGTTCGCAGCCCTGGACAGGACGTCTTTTTTGGCGATGCGGATGAGGGCGCGCCTGATCGATTCATGAAGTGGCGTCATGCCCGCGCCTGTTGCATAGATGAGAGCCTCGCTCTACAGAACGGGACTCTTGTGTATAAGGATTGATCGCGGAATAAAAAATCGCCGCGACAGTTGTTTGGGTGTGTGGATTCCGAATGATGTGGCTGGGGAAGGGTTTCTGGGAACGGGAGCGCCAATTGCTGCGGACGTCAACCTCGTCGTGCAATTTGTGATGGCAGTGGCGCTGTTGGCCGGCGCGGGGCTGGCCAGGCGGAAACACTATCGGGCGCACGCAATCACACAGACGACGGTGTTGTTGCTGAATCTGGTGATGATTGCAACGGTGATGTGGCCGTCGACGCGCGAACAGGTAATGGTGGCGTTCCCGGACGTGTTCGGCAAGTGGTATTTCGCGGCGCCTTCCATTCACGCAGTCCTGGGGATTGCGGCAGAGTTGTTGGGAATATTTATTGCGTTGGTGGCGGGGACGGAGTTTGTTCCGGAGAAGCTGCGCTTTCAAAATTGGAAACGGTGGATGCGAGTGGAAATCGTGTTGTGGTGGATTGTGTTGTTCAGTGGAGTGGCGACGTACTTCGTGTGGTATGGGGTAGCGTTGCACTGAAAAAGCTTTTGACCGCAGAGAACGCTGAGAAAAACCTTTAACCACAAAGAACAGATTAACCACAGGGGACACAAAGAACACAGAGTGATCGGGACATCGGGCATAGGGTGAGCAAGAACCTTAACCGCAAAGGGCGCAAAGAGAGGCCGCCAAGAGCGCAAAGAAAACCTGGGCGTTGGTGGAAATTCCCGTTTGAGTCGCTTGAGGAGTTTAGGTGAATGAGGTCCCCTTCGACGTCGCTCAGGGCAGGCTTTCGACGTGTTCGGCTTTCGCCTCACTTCGCTCAGGATGACAAGGGGAGGAGGTTTTAGGTTTAAGTTCTCAGTTCTCAGTTCTCAGTCGTTCGTTCACAGGTCCACGATTCTAAGATGTCGTTGCTGGCGTCGGCCGGAACTGGCTCTCGGCATGGGTGGGTGTTGAGATCCACTGTCAATTATTACGGCCATAGACCTGAGAGGCCGTGCAAACGTTACGAAAAAACGGCGGGTTTGCGCAGGCGACGTACGGTTTGAGGGTTGCGATTTGCAGTATAATTCTGCCGCTCAAGCCCCGTAGTCGACCCTCGAGACTTCACTTACCGTTGTTATGCCATTCGCGGCGGCCACGCTGCGGTTAAGGAGATCGCCATGGGCTTACTCGATTCCCTGAAGGATGTTCTCAACCAGTACACGAGCAGTTCGGCGCAGAATTCCGCCAATGCTTCACAGCACTTTGATCAGGTGGCGCAGGCCGCATCGCCCAACATGATTGCGGAGGGATTATCGGCGATATTTCGTTCGGACCAGACGCCGGCATTCGGAAATCTGGTGGGAAATCTGTTCAGCCAGTCCAATGGCGAACAGAAGGCCGGGATGCTAAACCAATTGTTGGCGTCGGTGGGACCCAGTGCGTTGGCTAGCCTGGCGGGCGGCGGTGCGCTGGCAAGTTTGCTGGGTGGCGGAAAACAGATCACTCCTGATCAAGCGCAGAATGTCTCGCCGGACGTGGTGCAGCAGATCGCGACACACGCAGAGAAATCGGATCCGTCGATTATTGATAGGGCGAGCCAGTTCTATGCGGAGCATCCGGCGCTGATCAAGACGCTGGGCGGTGCGGCGCTGTCGATTGCGCTGGCCAAGGTGGCGGAGCGGCAGAAAGCTGCCTGAAGCTGAGAGAAATCGGTCGGCGGAGTGGGGCACGGATGCTTGATTCGGACCACGAGTCATTGGTCCGGGGAGGACGCTATGTTTGCGCTTCTGTGGGA
>Ga0126378_10004321_pt1 | contig 10824 bp, 13 predicted proteins | sample PanSoiMetPlot_23_FD_92587 | JGI IMG/M metagenome (GOLD analysis project Ga0126378, IMG submission 92587) | Tropical forest soil microbial communities from Panama - MetaG Plot_23 | ecosystem: Environmental > Terrestrial > Soil > Tropical forest > Bulk soil | place: Panama | collected 2016-02-17
CCACTGGACGCTGCTTGAGCAGCGAACTCACCGAACAGCGCCTCCGGGTTCGGCGAGCGCGCCCAAATGAACAGACCGCCGACACCGCGGACCGAAGTGGGCGGTCAAAGGCCGTCCCTGCTTTGAGCGGGCTTGATGAACGTCGAGGTCCATCACGTCACCGGCAGGCTCGGGTGGTGGCTGCGAGTGATGCTGCCCAAGTTGACCAGGCATTGGTGCACTCGGCTTCTGAGCGGAAAGGCGAGTAAGGCGCGGCGCGATCTGGAGACAGGGTCCGGCGGGCAGGGCAGGACTATTCGGGCAGGCCTCGTCCAGCCGTGATCGTGGAGGATGCCATTCGAGCAATAACAGTTGTCGTTGACGGCGAGGATGCGGGTGCCGGAGCGTGGTTCACCCGCCCGGAGTCATCCGGGTCAGAGGAAGCGCGCCGGGTCTAGGAAGTCTGTCGCGCAGTATGGGCGGTCACCGGTGACGATCTGTGCAACCAGTTCGCCGATGCCGGCCGCGTGCTTGAACCCATGACCACTGTCTCCGCCGGCCACGATGATGCGGGGCTCGCTGGCCAGCTTGCCGACCAGGAACTGCCCATCGGGCGAGTCGGTGACCAGACACGGGATGACCTTGGCCGGCCGCGGATCAAGTCCCGGGAGAGCGCGCGCCACCGTCGAGGTCAGTTCATCGATGTCGGTATCCAGGTGGATGTAGCGGTCCATTTCCTCAGGGTCAATGCCAGCGCCCGCCAAGGTCCTCGTGTTCTCCGGGCCGATCTTGATCCCGTAGTCCTCGGCGGATCCGTGTCCCCACAGGCCCGTGTTCTCGTCGCGTTCCCATATGAAGGCCGGGAAACGGGGCAAGGTGAATTCTTCGGATCGCGGATCCTTGGGCCGGAACCAGTACTGCGGCGTCCTGCGCGGGGCCAGTGGTAGGCCGGGCACGAGGGTGCCGAGCCACGCACCAGCTGCGACGACCACCTGGGATGCACGCCACTCAACCGTGGCGGTGCGCACAGTGATGCCGTCACGGTCCGTCTGGATATCGCTGACCATTGTGTGCGGATAGACCTCGGCGCCGAGCAGCGCGGCCGCGGCGGTCTGCGCCCGGACGTTGCGCTCGGGGTAGCAGATGCCGGCGCCCGGATCCCATACCGCGACGTCCTCCGGCGCCAAGCCCGCATACTGCGGCTGCCGCGCGACAAGCTCGTCGTGGCTGAGCTGCGAGACCGGCAGCCCGGCCGCCGCGGCGGCTGTGATCGCGCCGCTTACCGATCGGCTTCCCGGCGATCCCACGCTCAGGCAGCCACTCTGGCGCACCAGCCGCTGTCCCGTCTCGTCCCCGAGCCTGGTCCACAGCTCCAGCGACTTCAGCGCGATCGGGGCAAGGCCGGGGTGCTCCTGGCAGGCCACCCGGAACAGCCGGGTCACTCCGTGGGAGGAACCGAGATGATGCCCGATGCCGTGACGCTCAATGCCCGCAACATCAACGCCGAGCCGGGCGAGCCTCCACAGCGCCGCAGACCCGAAAGCCCCCAGGCCGACCACGACCACGTCCTTGCGGATAACCTCCATCGCCGCAGACCCTACTACCAGGCCATTCCTCGTACACCGGCATGCGAGACTGCAGGAGTCGCATGACATGAACCCGGACCGGCACCCAGCGTCAGCAACGTCCGGGATTCCCGCGACATCACCTACGCGGTCTTATCACGCGCACTGACGGCGGCGCGCCCGATTGACCACCAGTGTCAGCGTGGCCGGGCGGACGCCCCATCGCCCAGTGGTCGCGAGTCGAAGCTGGACGCTCTGACGACCTCGCCGTTGGACCCTGATCGTCTTAGCGGCCGCTTTATGCGTGATGACGCGCTACCGGCGGGTCACTTCCACGCGGTTCCGTTCCAGTGCAGCACCAGCGGCCTGGCCTTGATGTTGGCGAAGGTCTTCGTGCAGCCGACCGCCCAGGCGTTCCTGCCGGACGCCGCGTGCACCCCGATGAGCATCCCGCCGTTCGCGGGTACCGGGATGCTGGTCCGCCGCCATGCGGTGCCGTTCCAGTGCAGGATCAGCGGCTCGGATGCCGGTGCCGCAGCGGCGGCGCGCGCGGGCCGCGTGGTGCCGGCGGCCGGCACGGCAAAGCCTGCACGGCGTGCGGCCGAGGCTACCAGGCCGCCTGTTGCGCCGACCGCCCACAGATTGCGCGCCGAGGTACCAGATATCCCGATGAGCCCCGCGCCGCTCCGAACGGCCGGGCTGCGCGCGCGCCGCCACGCGGTGCCGTTCCAGTGCAGGATGAGCGTCCCGTTGCTGGATGATCCGGTTGCCCACGCGTTGCTGGCGGAGATCGCGGTGACATCGTCCAGCATTGCTCCGGTCCCAGGGCTCGGGCTCGGCACGTGCCGCCACGTGGTGCCGTTCCAGTGCAGGATGAGCGTCTTGTTGAAGCCGCCCACCGCCCAGACGTCGCCGGCCGAGGTGCCGGCCACGCCGCTGAGGAAGGACACGCTCTGCGGCGACGGGCTGGACACCCGCCGCCACGCGGTGCCGTTCCAGTGCTCGATCAGGGTCTTATCGCCGGTGTTTCCTGCGGCCCACGCGTTGCGCGGCGAGATCGCCGTGACGCCGGCGAGCAGGGCAAGGGCACCCCTCGGCGCCGGGCTGGCCACGCGCCGCCACCTGGTCCCGTTGAAGTGCAGGATCAGCGCCCTGGTGCCCGAGAAGCCGACCGCCCAGATGTCGCGGGCGGAGGTAGCGGCGACGCCGTTGAGCCAGCCCGCCGCAGGGCTCACCGAGATCCGGTGCCAGGCACTGCCGTTCCAGTGCTCGACCAGGGTCTTGGGGTTAGCGATGCCGACGTGCCCGACCGCCCAGGCATTCGTGGCCGTAATGGCGACGACATCGTCGAGAACACCGGTTCCGGTCAGGACCACTGCCGGGGCGGCGCGGGCGGTCATCGCCTCGGCCCCGGTGGCCGGGACCACGGCTACCGCGGCCGCGATCAGCAACGGGCCGGCCGAGCCAAGCACATGGTGGATAGCACGACGTACGCGCATGTTCGTAACCCTTCTGGCGGCGAACTGACGCAGCTCTCATCCCATTCGGCCCAGCTCCTGCGCAGGCTGACCGCGGACCACTGGATCGAGTCGACCCCCCATGGTACACATCACGTAATGCGGGGATTAATAATAAAAGCGGAACCACGAGGGAATTCGTGTCCCTACGCTTCTTCCATGTCATCCCATCCGCACGGACATGCGGCCTGCGCCATCGCCGTTCAGAATGCGGGTTCTGGCAGGCGTGTTTCCGGTTGCTTGCCTTGTGGCGATGAGGCTGTCTGAGATTGGTCGCCGTGAGAATATGTGGCTCGGTCCAGGCGGGCCTTCTCATCTCCACGCCAGTGGTCGGCAACGTCGATGGCACCGGCCCGACCGTTTTCATCGGCGACGCTGGCACGCAGGAAAGCAGCAACGGCGGCCATTTCTGGCCATCACCGGTGTCGGCAACACCGCCGGAAGCTGCCGGAGAAAATGGATGTATGACAACTGGCCGAACAAAGGGCCGACCGGCACGCTGACCGGCGTGTGGGACGAGCCTGCGCTCGCGCAGAACCGCGGCGGCACCTGGGAGGTCGTGTTCGGCACCAGTAACCCTGACCAGTCCGTCTACGCTCTCAACGCCGTCAACGGCTTGCGGCTCTGGCGTTTCCGCACGCTGAACAACGGCCCGGACGAAGACGTCGGCGCAGGGCCAACAATTGGGCTTCCTGGCAGCAACGGAGAGGTGGCAAGGCTCTCGCCCGGGAGGACAGATGAAGACCAGTAGCGAGCGCCGACGCCTGGCGGGAATCCCGGCTGTCGCCGCCTTGACGGCTGCGTGCACGGCCTTGCACGCAGGTGCCTCGCCCGCAGCTGCCTCGCCCCGGGCTGTCCCGACGCTCGCCTGCACAACCTTGCCCATCGCCACGCCGGGCGGGGGGACAAGCGGCCAGCGCGCGCGCCAGGACATGGCGCCGGTCCTAGGAGGTTTGGGCGACATCGCGACGCGGTCGTCCAGCAGCGCCTGGGCGGTCGGTTCATCCATGCGGACGCCCTCCCCTGAGCGGGCTCTGGTCGCGCACTGGAACGGCGCGGTCTGGCGGACGCTGAGCAGCCGGGCGCTGCCGCCGTCCAGTTGGCTAGGCGCCTTGGCCTTGTTCCCTGGCGGCGCGTGGGCTGTTGGCGAGTCCGGGATGGCCGAGCACGGACGAGTCTCCAGGGAGCTCATCGTGCGGCTGGCAGGCACGACTGTGCAGCGGGTGCAGGTCCTGGGATCGGCTGAAAGTTCGCTGGGGGACGTGGCCGCCACATCGGCGGCGGACGCGTGGGCGGTCGGCGCCACCTTCAACATTCCGCTGATCTTGCACTGGAACGGGACGGCGTGGACGCGCGCGCCGCTGCCCGCCACAGTAGGGAGTGGCGCGTTCGCTGGCGTGGCCGCCACGTCCAGGACGAACGCGTGGGCCGTCATGGACCCCGACGTATGGGGCAACAGGCCGCAGATCGTGCACTGGAATGGCCGGCGGTGGGGAGATGTCGTCAGCCCGGCTATCGGAATGTCCTACGAGCTCCTGGACGTGGCCGCCACCTCAGCCACGAATGCCTGGGCGGTCGGAACCACGGGATCGGCGGCGGTGATCCTGCACTGGAACGGCCGGGGGTGGACGTGCGCTCTCAGCCCCAAAACGGCCCGCGATTTTCCCCGTCTCCTTGCCGTCAGCGCGTCATCGGCGGACAATGCCTGGGCTGTGGGTCTGTCTCTCACCGGAACCCTGGCGCTGCGCTGGAACGGGCGCACCTGGAAGCAGGTCATGACCCCCCGCCCGGGCCTGGACTGGTCCCTGCATGGTGTCGCCATCATCCCGCGGTCAGGCCACGCCTGGGCGGTCGGCCAGACCACGGACAGGAGAACGCTGATGTTGTACTGGAACGGCACCGCCTGGCACTGACTCCCAGCAGATTTCGCGGCCTGCCGCCATCAATGATCAGAAGGACCATTATGCCGAACGGAATGGGCTGGGTTAGTGCGCACTACGGGCGCGGTGATCTGGATGATCCCCCTGGCGGGAAGATACACGCCTCGCCCGCGGTTTCCGGACCAGCTGCCGATCAGGTGCTGTTCGTCGGCGACGTCAACGGCACTGGGTACGGCCTCAACCTACAGACCGGAGCCCGGGTGTTCGCTGCTGTAACCGGCGGCGAATTCGAAGCCTCGGCTGCCGTTGCCGCTGGGAGGCTCTACTTCACTCCTGGCGGCACGCTCTGCGCCTATGTGCCATCATGACGCTGCCTCCAGTGCGAGGTACCCCGCATAGCGCCATGTCTGCAGCAGCTTTGCAATCTCGGTAACCGCATTAGGCCTCGCGTAGATCCTGTCCGGCGCGATGGGCTCGGCGTAATCGCACATTACACAGAATGCTCTCTACCGGCTGGGCACAGTTGATGATTGACTGCGTTGCACGACCGCTCAGCTTGGGGACTGTATTGCCTTTTCTGACTCTGGACGCCGAACACGCCGAACACAGCGGCACCGTGCTCATCGTCTGCGCCGATCCGAGAATGGTTGCGGGGGCCAACCCTCCTGAGCCATCGCGAGTGCAGCAGCTCGTGAGCCGCATTCGGAATGATCCAGGTCGTTCTTATGGACTATCCCCGCACGTCCTTGCCGTGACCTGTCCGCCGAGAATCATCGGCAACAGCCTGCAGCAACGGCGGTTCGTCGAGATGCACGCGCCGGTCCTCATAAGCACGACGAATATCATCGTCGAGGCGCATAACGGCTGCGCCGGGCTCGCGTACTTCGACAGATCCCGCCTGGAAAAGCTAGCCAAACAGGGCAGCCATACGCCCTACTTCGACCTTCAGCAGAAACTCCTTTTGCAAGGCACCGACAGATTCGCCCGGCGCGTCGCCTCGCTCACCAAGCGGGGTCTTGTGGTCGAGGCTAACTACGTCGATTTCAGTTCCGACGGCGTGGTCGCAGACGTCACGAACATCTGCACGATCCAGATCGATCCGCGTTATTGTCGCGTGTCGTCTGGTTCTTTACGTTGTGATGCGCCATGTCGACGGTGCGCTCGTCAGAGCGGGGGTGTTGGCGCAGTAGCAACGACCTGCGGTTACGGCAACGGCCTGGCGCATAACCGCCGGTTGCGGAGGGCGCCGGGCGCATACTGGGTACATGGGCCGGACGATATGGACAATCCTCGGCGCGATCCTCGCCGTCTGGGTTGGCTTCATGGCGATTGGCTGGATCTTCGCGATGGTCAAGACGTTTTTCGTCGTGGGGCTGATCGCGGTGGTCGTGGTCATCATTGTGTCGCTGGTGGCCAAGCTCCCTCGGCGCGGCTAGCGCGGGGCACGAGGCGGTGTCGCGTTTGCGGCCGCCCGGCATCGCTAGCGAGTACGGGCAGTTGGCTTCGATGGACAGCATCAGGCGCCGCGAGCTTGCCAGCCGGCTGCTCGATGGCTATGTGCATGGGCCGGCGGCTGCGACCGAGGCCACGGCCCGGGCGCTGGTGAAGGCAGCGGCCGCGCGGGCCGTGGTGCTTGTCGAGGGCATCAGCGACCAGATCGCGGTCGAGACCCTGGCCGTCCGCCGCGGCCGGGACCTCGGCGCCGAGGGCGTGGTGGTCGTGCCGGCTGGTGGCGCGCACGCGATTGCGCGCTACCTGACGCGATTTGGTCCCGCTGGAGCTGGCCTGAGGCTGGCGGGCCTGTGCGACCTGGCCGAGGAGACCGTGGTCCGGCGTGGCCTGGCCGCTGCTGGCATCGGCTCGCCCCGGACGCGGGCCGACATGGAGCGCCTGGGCTTTTACGTCTGCGTCGAGGATCTGGAGGACGAGCTGATCCGCGCGATCGGTGCTGGCCGGGTCGAAGCGCTCATTGACTCGCAGGGAGATCTCGGCTCGTTCCGCAGCCTGCAGCGACAGCCTCAGTGGCGCGGTCAGCTCACCGAGGCGCAGCTGCGGCGGTTCCTGGGCAGCGGCGCCAGGCGCAAGCTCCGGTACGCGCGCCTGCTGGCCGCGGCCGTGGACCTGGACCGGCTGCCGCATCCGCTTGATGCGGTGCTCGCGGAGGGCGGCCTGCGGTAGCAGCGGAGCAGTGGGCTGCTGTTCCCTGGGAGCGCCTGCAGGCGCACATGTGCGACGCCGATTCGATGCTGGTGCGGGCGGCCGGGCGGCGCGTTCCGCACGCGCCGTTGGCCTGGCTGCACCAGTACGTGCTCGCCCCGCTCCGCGTCACCACCCCGTCGGCCGCGATCGCCGAGGCCGTCACCAGCTACCTGGCTGCACGCGGGAAACGGGACCGCCGTTCGAGCTGATCAGACCGCGTGCAGCACTTCTCCGCCATAGACCAGCGGGTCTTCCGGCTGCAAGAGGTCCGCGAGACGGTTGAACTCCTGGAACCCGGGGTCGGCGTCATGCTCGCTATGCTCGGCATGACTTGGAACCTCGACCGCGATGGCGTACTTGATCACGTCCTCGCGATCGTCTGTGCCGAACGCAACCCGGGAGATCCGGGCGCTGAGGAATGCACCTCGTGCCTTGAATTCGCGCCAGCGCGGCAGCTCTCGCTCGGCAAAGAGGCGTTCGTACTCTGCGGCTTGCTCGGCACGGATGTGGATGATGATGACGTCGAGTTCGCTCATGACGACCATCATGAAACAGGTGAGTTCCACTCTGCTGTGCGCGTCATTTTCCGACACCCCGGAAATTTGGCGGCGCTGACGCCAGGGCAGCCGGTCCGGTAGCGTGCAGGGGCTTCGCGAGCTACGGTCATTCCGACATTACTTGCGGGTGATGTGTTCTCCGACACAGAAGGTCACCATGCGGCTGCGCCCCCGTGATCCTAGCCCTCCCGGTGCTGGCATTTATTCCCGGATCACGCATAGCGTGGGGCCGCAAGGCAGTGCGGTGCTGTCTCCCGCGAGGGCGGGTGCTCGAGCGATGCATCCCGTGATGCCGGTCGAGTTCGGGGAGCCTCGGGAGAGCTGTGGCGCGGATCCGGCCTGAGGCTGAACGGAAGCTGCGCGCAGGTTTCCAGCGACGTGTCGACGCGCAGAGCGACCGCTACGTCGCGCAGTTGACGCACGCCGAACAGCTGGCCGCCCGGTTTGAGTGTGGCGAGGTGGTCGGGGTCTTCAGTATGCGGGTCGGCGGAGGCACTAAGCGCGGGGCTATTGTGGTGGGTTTGGTGCTTCCGCTGGCAGCGATCCCCCTCTTGATCGCTGGTGCCGCCGCCGGGATCCCGGGTGCGCTGCCGTTGCTTGGAGCCTGGCCGTTCGTCATGGGTGCCTGGTTCGGCCTGACCATGTGGCGGGGGCGTGAACCGAGGCGGCGCGTCTGGTTCTACGCCTTCGCCGAGGGGTTCGTGCTGCTGGACGATCCGCGAGCGGATGGCGTCCTCGTGCGCTGGAGTCAGGTCAGTGAGGTCGGCGAGGTCTGGGCGGAGGTCTACGACGCCAGCGCGCAGGAGTCCAGGCCAGCGCTGGCGGCGTACAGGCTGGGCTGCGCGGACGGGCAGGTCCTGGAGATCTCGCGCTCCTTTAAGAACGTGCAAGACCCGTACAGCGAGGTCGGGCATTTGCTGAGAAGCTTGATGCCCGTCACTGTCGGCAACACCATGCCGAGGTTTCCTACTATCGACGAGATAATCGCCGCGCACGCTGGGAAGCCAGGTCCGCGCGCGTGACCACCGCGTCGGGGCGCACTCGACGCCGTTGCCAGATCGGCACAGCATAGGACCACCAGTTAGGTGCCAGCCAGAATGGCAGGTCGGCGCGGGAGATCCTCAACGATGTCGGCCGAGTGGTGGGCAGCTGCGCGGGGCTGGCCGCCGCGGCCGATCGAAGCGGGCATGTCCTGGCTACGATCCGGCTTGGATGGTGGGGTGCCTCGCAGATGCCGATGGAGGACGTCGTGACATTCATGAACCCGAGCCTGACCAACCCGGTGGTCCGCGCGGCCGAGACGACGACGGGGGACCTTGGCGTGATCGGCGCACGGTTCCTCATGGACGGTCGGGCGACCGGCAGCCGGTTCTCGCTGGTTGAGCATCCGATCGTGCCACGGGCCATGGCTGCCCCGCTGCACATGCACACCCGCGAGGATGAGTATTCGTTCATCATGGACGGGGAGTGGGGCTTCTGGCAGGACGGGGCCGTGGCCTTTGCCGGACCCGGTGACCTTGTTTACAAGCCGCGTGACGTGTGGCACACGTTCTGGAACGCGGCCGACCAGCCAGGCAGGCTGCTTGAGATTATCTCGCCCGCTGGGTTTGACCAGTTTTTCGTGGAGCTGGCCACGCTGGTGAAATCCGGGCCGCCAGCCCTAGACGCACTTGCTGCGCTCAACGCCGCCTACGGCATACGGGTTGATCCGGCCGGCACCGCCCGGATCGCCGCCGAGTACCACCTGGTGACGGCGCCTGGCATGGCCTAGGAGACAGGCCCTGGCCTGGGCGACGTCATCGCACGCTGCGGGGTCTTACGGCGTCGGCACGATCGACCAGCGCGTGCCGTTCCAGTGTTCACGCCTGGCAGGGCCGAGATCATTCCCAGCCGGGAGGGGTGCAGTCAGGGTGGGCGACCATTTCATTCCAGTGCCCGGCCAGCCCGCCGAAGGCCCCGCTGCCGACGGCCCAGCAGTTGATGTCTCGGCGGCAGAACACCCCGCCCAGGTCGCTGAAACTGCGAGAGGCGGGTGGCTACCACCGAGCGGAACCCGCCGGGATTGTCGTACCGGTTGGTCATACTTGTTCGCTGATATCTCGGGCATGGCAGGCCATTCGGCGGAGACGTCGCGACTCCTGGCGGCACGCTCCGTCACGTCTGCGCTTTGAGCGGCCCGCTGAAGCCGGCCAGATCAGCTGCCTGGGGTGATCGCTCTACCAGGCGACGACGCCGGCGCGATCCTGGAACGTGCCGGTTGGCCCGTCTTTCCCGATGGTGGCCAGAGCGACCATCGCGTCGGTGCCTTCGGTGACAGTCTGCGTGCCACGGTGACTTGTGAAGTCCGTCGCGGTGAAGCCGGGGGCTACGGCGTTGACCCGCAGTTCAGGCAGCGCCCGAGCGTAGATGATGGTGAGCATGCCGACGGCAGCCTTGGACGACTGGTACAGCGGCATGATGATCCGCGACTGGATCTGGTCCGGGTCATGGTTGGTGGCGAAGGACCCCATCTGGCTGCTGACGTTGACGATGACCGGTGACTCCGACAGGCGCAGTATCGGCAAGAACGCATTGGTGACGCGAACGATGCCGACGACGTTGGTGTTGTAGACCTCCAGAGCGTCCTCGCCGGTGATGTCTGCTATGGCCGCCCGTGTTCCCGCGATGCCCGCATTATTGATCAGCACGTCGATGTGCCCCTCGTGGGCCTTCACGTCCGCGACCGCACCGGCGACCGAGTCATCGTCGGCGACATCGATCCGAACGAAGCGGACGCCCAGGGCATCGGCCGCCGTCCGCCCCCGCCCGGGGTCACGCGCTCCGAGCAGCACGGTGTGGCCGAGCTCTTTCAGCCGACGCGCCGCTTCGTATCCCAGGCCCTTATTCGCCCCGGTGATGAAGGAAATAGTCATTGGCGGTTGGAGGACGGTGCCGCGTGGCCGGCCCGCTTCCGCGTCTCCTTTCGCAACGACCGTACGCTACCGCACGTGGATTCAGATGATCTTCTGGCCGTGCATAACGCCGCCTACCCATGCGGGAGATCCAACCGCCACTTGTCCAGCCGGACTTGCGGGCCGCTACTGACTCAGTGTCGGCCGCCCAATCCCAGAAAATAACCCGGCAGAAC
>Ga0126378_10004322_pt1 | contig 10823 bp, 10 predicted proteins | sample PanSoiMetPlot_23_FD_92587 | JGI IMG/M metagenome (GOLD analysis project Ga0126378, IMG submission 92587) | Tropical forest soil microbial communities from Panama - MetaG Plot_23 | ecosystem: Environmental > Terrestrial > Soil > Tropical forest > Bulk soil | place: Panama | collected 2016-02-17
CGATCCTACTGATCGCTATCCTTATCCGTTCTCATTTCGGGGAGCGTTCGGCGGTACTGCCCATGGGCTACGCGCTGGCCGTGAACCCGCCGGCACGGGTGCCACCGGCGCTCAACGGCCTCGGGCTTTGGAACGCCATATTGGCCGTCCTGATGATCGTCACCTACGCCTATCCGATTGCGCAGTTCTTCGTGCTTAAGCAGCATTCGGTGCCAGCTGTTGAGGTGACCAGTCAGACCAACGTCGTGGGGGGGCGGCAGTGAGCCTCGACCGAGGTCCGTTTAGGCTCGAGAGCCCTTGGCCAAGCGTGAGCTGGTGGGGGGTCGCGGCCCTGGTCGGCGTTTGCTTCCTCTTGGGCTTCGTCGTTCTTAGCCGATACCAGCAGAGTGGTCCGCCGCTGGATGTTTGGAATGCGATCTGCCGTGCAGTCGGCATTACGGCCGATACCGGACCCGCGAGCGAACCCCAGCCACCATTGCGGACGCCAACGCGTGTAGCATGGACTCGCGCTACACTCGATCAGGTTGCATCAGACAACAAGCAGAACGGCGCGTTCATTGCGCTCAATTGCGCTGCTTGCCACGGCGAGCAGGGTGTCAGTTCGTCGAACCTGATCCCCACCTTGGCCGGAATGGATGCGGCGGTGATTTACAAGCAGCTCGATGATTATCGCTCGGGCAAGAGGCCTTGGGGCGTGATGAACGCGATCGCGACAGCTCTGACCGAGCGGGAGTCGGCCGATGTGGCTGTCTATTTCGCCAGCTTGCAGAACGGGTTGGCGCCGATCGCCGGTGAAGGTTTTCCCCAGGGCGGGCGTAGCCTGCGACAGCCCGATCCGACGCTCGCTTGATCTTCGTTGGCGATCCCGGGCGCGGAATTCCGCCCTGCGCGGCTTGTCATGGTCCGGAGGGTCAAAAGGTTGGAGCGCCGGCGCTGCGGGGGCAGCACGCTGCGTACATCGAACGTCAGCTTGCCTCCTTCGCCCAGGGCGGACGCCAGAACGATATCAATGAGCAGATGCGAACAATCGCGGCAGAGCTGACGCCAGACGAGATGCATGCGATCGCGGCATATTATGGCGTAAAGTAGATAGCAGCGGTGTTCTTCCACGCGAGATCCTCAGAAAACTCTCCACGCTATCTGATCACAAGGGAGTCCTTTTTGTGGATTAGGCGGAACGCCCAAGCACCCAGGAAATCGCAACGGTAATCGAAGTGTGGGGACACCATGAGGACAGGCCGATCACGGTCCACTATCGGTTGGGAGTAGAGCTGGTCGCCGCCGCTGCAAGATACCGCCCTTACGAGGCCTCGGATTACACCTACCGGGCCGCAATCGAACATCTACGAACGGCGCGCGATCTCCTAAAAAGGGACGGAAGGCTAATGAAACGGAACGGCAGTAGACCGCATAGCCTCAAACGCATATTCCAATCTCTCAAGTTGGCTGAGAGTGCATTGCGCCACGCACGCCGTTGCAACGCTATCGATCTGACAGAGGTCATATAGAGGGTCAATTGGCCAAGATATGTCCGTTAATCACAATGTTGAGGCGACGATTTTCCCGTCTTCAACATTGCCATCGATCTCATTCACGCCAGCAGCGTTAAAAATGGCTGGTATCCTCGATCGACTCAAGTCTAACCGACTCAGCAGCCACGACGCACTTTGATAAAGCCACTCCGCCAACCATCCGAGATCTCTATCGGCTCCCACGCACCAAGCGTCTCTTTGCCATCGGCGCCATGTTTAATCTCGGCTATGCTGCACATGCGCACGGACGTGTTGTCAATAGCTAAGATCATAACACCTTCTCCACAATCGGCATTTTCTGATGGATGAATGCCCGTGTCCATGGAATCGGTCCGACACCTTGTAACACATACGTACCGCGCAACCTTCAAACGCCAAACTAGCTTGCGCAATTTCTTGATCGCTACAGCACGGTTACTCAGAGCGCCGGCCGCTTCGAATATGACGCGCTCGCCGTCTTCGGTCTCGCATATTAACGAGCATCCCACCGACCCGTTTTCGTCAAAGGCTTTCCGGACCGAGGAAGCGATGTCACCGAACATTGTAACGGTTTCAATGTTTACCTGGACCATCTGGTGTGCCACATGGAAGCGTTTGTGCGCACCAATAAGCCAACAGGGGCGCTACCCCTGGCGATCAGGCCTTGGATATTGAAGGCCTTAGAAGATTGGGAATCGCGCCTTCTTCAAGAGCCCCGCTCAGGTCGTCAAAGCGTTCGACCCATACAGGATCGGCCCCGATAATTTCCAGGTAGTCAGCCACGCTATCGATCGCCCCTACGTATCGCTGTCGCGTGCGTTCAGGCGTCTCGCGGCCCTCCGGGGCCGCCTCAAAGGCTCGGCGCAGGCGCTGAAAGAGTTTCGCCTTTGCTTTTGCGGTGCCAGGGATGCCCGCAACCGCTGCGCGCTTTCGCGGTCTTGGTGAGCGCCGCGTTGTCACCCGCCCGATATACCTGCGCATTTTTCGCCTCCGAGATAAAAGCGCCTACATAAACAAAACACCAGTCTGAGACGAGCTAGGCGCCTTGGATCTTTTTTTGCTACTAGCCGGTTGCGCACGTTGACCCACCCTGTTTGGGGTTCATCAATGTCGCGGTTGCAGTTCCAAATAATTCTTGCAGTGGCGGTTCCAGCGCAGTCGATGGATTGCCAACCACGATCGTCCAACACCTGCCCGCATGGCACCTTGGCAATGGGAAGTCGGTGAGGCGCTGCGAAGACGAAGCGCCCACGGCTTGGGCAGACAGCTACGCTCGGGATCAGGATTGTGTCCCATTTTTGTGGTTCGCACCGTGAGCGCTTCTCCGAAGGCTAAATGGAGAGGGTGACATTACCTCAACGTGATGGTGGGATTAATAATTGGCAATCTTCGAACCAGCCCTTCATTTTCGGGAAGAAAATCTGATGCCAAAACCTCTTGTCTGAAAAGGAGCGTGCCAACAATAATTTCATTGATGTCTTCAAGCGAGCTGGAAGGCTTCTTCGATTTAGCGGCTCTTACCTCCCCGCAGGACGTGGAGGCGTTGGTAATCGGCCGGCGTCCAAAATCCTCACAATTGCGGACGTTGTCACTTATGAAGGCTCGGGGCAGCGGCCGAAATTCAAGATATCAGCGACATCCCGACGGGAGCGGCGCGCTCACGTGGGGCCGCACCACAACCCCTCGGTTTTGCCGTCTTAGTGATCATCGGTTGGGCCCTTGTTCCCGTCGCCTGCCTTATTGGCGAGCGAGCGCAGAAGCTCCTCCATCAATTTTCGCTCGGTGACGTCGACGAAGGTGATCACCACGCCGTCGATCTTATCATCCACCGTGCGGTAGGGGCGCATACGTAGGTCGTACCAGCGCTCCTTGCGGCTGTGGACCTCGCGGCGCACAGGCGTTAAATCCGCGATGACCGTGCGCGCGTCCTTGACCAAATCATCGTATTCGAGCTGATGCGCAAAATCGGTTATCGGCCGTCCCTGGTCGCTGGTAGTAATACTGAACAGCTCCCTCACCTGGTCCGTGAAGCGCTTGATATTCAAGCCGGAATCAAGAAAAAGTGTGCCGAAATCCGTCGCCGCCAGAAGATTCTGCAGGTCGCTATTCGCACGCGAAATCAATTCCAGCTTCGCTTTCAGCTCACTGTTGACCGTTTGCAGCTCTTCATTGATCGACTGCAACTCCTCTTTGCTTGTCTCCAATTCTTCCGAGGTCGAGCGGTACTCCTCGTTGATCGATTGCAACTCCTCATTCGAAGCCCGCAGCTCTTCGTTAGCCGCGTCCGATTCCTCGCGCATCGTACGGAGACGCTGCTGGGTAAGATCCAGTTCCTCCTTCAGGCGGCGCACCGTCTCGTCCGAGATTTGCTGCTCAGTGGAGGAAGTTTCATCGAGGGCTTCTCCGTTGATGAAGAGGATCACCGCCCGGCGCCACTCTCCGGCTTCGTGGAGCGGATTGGCTTGGACCTGTACTGGATATGTCGCACCGTCCAGACGCACCCTAACGGGTAGGCTGAGGGTCGGCCGGCGTTGGTCAAAGGCCCGGTGGAGACATGAGCGGACTTCAAAGCGAAGTTCCGGACGAACCAGCTCGGTCAGATCCGCACTCAACGGACCTCCCGAGGGCAGAAGATAACGGCTGGCATTGTCCGACAGATGGACGACGCGATACGCCTCATCCACCAGGACGCTAGGAAAGCCGATCTGTTCGATCGCACGGCGATGGGCGGCAGCCTCGGTCAAGGCTGCGGTCGGACTGACACTTTGGGGCACAGGTAGCATCTGGTCACGGATACGAATCGGCCCTAGGAGCCGCGGTAACAATAGCGGCTTTGCGCCGGGAGGGCGTGTCGATTGGTAGATCCGGGCATGACGCTCGATATTGCGGAAAAGGCTCGGTGGATTCTCGGCTGCTTCGGCCGCTCCAAGAAATAAATATCCGCCAGGGTTCAGTGCATAATGAAACGTGCTGCAGACCTGCTCTTGTAGTTCGCGATCAAGATAAATCAATACGTTGCGGCAGGACACAAGGTCGACGTGCGAAAACGGCGGGTCCTTGAGCAAGTCGTGCAACGCAAATAGAACTATGTCCCGCAGCTCCTGCCGAACCCGATAATAGTCGCCTTCGCGCGAGAAGAACCGGCGCAAACGCGCCTCGCTCACGTCTGGCTCAATGGCAACTGGGTAGCGTCCTTCTCGCGCCGCCGCCAGCGCACGCACGTCGAGGTCAGTGCCAAACACCTGAATGTGAGGGCGCGCTTCGTGGCGCGCCGCCTCCTCGAGTAACAGCATCCCGACCGAATACGCTTCTTCACCGGTGGCACAGCCGGCTGCCCAGACGCGGATCGTTTGATCCGCCTCTTTGCTCGCAAATACCTCGGGCAAAAGCTTCTCAAGAGACTCAAACGCATCCTTGTCACGAAAAAAAGTAGTGACTGAGATCAAAAGATCGCTGAGCAACGATTGGACTTCATTCGGGTCCTCACGAATGATATCGTAATAGTCTTTAAGCGCGTCGGTGCGGTTGACCTGCATGCGGCGCGCAATCCGACGAACCACGGTTGAACGCTTGTATTTCGAAAAGTCATGCCCCGTGCGCACCCGGAGGTGAGCCAGAATGCGCCGGAGCGCCTCCTCATCGAGATTGGCCATCTCGGGAGGCCAGACATTCTCTTTTATCCGAATGAGGTCACCTAATCGCTTCGCCAGGTCGCGGACCGGCAGAATGAAATCCACTGCCCCAGTTTCGATTGCGCTACGCGGCATTGAGGCGTAATCGGCTTCGTTCGGGTCTTGGACAAGGATGATGCCACCAGCTTCCTTGACCGCACGTACTCCCAGGGTCCCGTCCGAACCCGCACCGCTGAGGATGACCGCAAATCCGTCGCCGAGCCGCTCGGCCACCGAGCGGAAGAGAAAGTCAATCGGCAGTCGTTGTCCCCGCGGTTCCTCGAACTCCGTGGCTAAAAGCTGGTGGTCGATGACCTGCAAACGGCGGTCGGGCGGGATGACGTAAACGCGATTCGGCTCAAGGCGCGCCGTTTTTTCCACCTGAACGACGGGCATGCTGGTGCGGGCTCCTACAATGCTCGATAGCTCGCTGCGGTGCTGTGGATCAAGATGCACCACCACGATGAAGGCCGCGCCAGTATTTTGAGGAATTCCGCCGAAAAAGCTTTGGAGGGCTTGCACGCCGCCCGCAGAGGCGCCGATCGCGACAATCACCGGCGCGTTGTCGGCACGATCTTTACTGCCTTCTCCCGCGACGTTTCCGTGTCCGTTTGCCATGATGTAGCCTCGAAGCGCCAGATATCTTAAAACGCAGCTTCCTCCAACGCTTTGCAGCTAGCAAGCACTACCTGCCGCCCCATACACGTTGCCCGATCGGCCGAAGGCCGAACTGAGCAAGCCGAGGTTGGTGACGCGGCGAAGCGCATGAATCAAAGTCGAGCAGCCTCTCACAGCCCGCCCCCAGCCGGTGGCCCAGATGCTCGTTGCGAGGGGCAAGAGCGAATTGCCGCGCGACAGGCGAGGGAAGCAGCGTTGGACCGAAACGAAGACCATGGAGGTCACTTAATCCCTTCAGATTGCTCACTAAAAATCTGCTGAGGCGAGAACCGCATGACATGGATTAGTCGCGTGACGACGCCTCATGATGTGGACGGGTAGTGCGGAAGGGTTTAGGGTTGAGAACTTTTGTTGCCACTCCATGACGAGCGCTCGGTTCTGGCGGAACGCTGCTCGTTTCTCAGTTAGAGCCAGGTCGCGTATGCTTTGAGCCGCAATTTCGACATTGGAAAGCGTGGTCTTCAAGCCCGGCGGGGTTTGGAAAGCTTTAAGCAGCATTCATGGATGACAATCTCGACACACATCAGAGGGCGACAAACTGAGGCGAAATTCCCTGCTTTGCAGGAAGAGATCCACACGCTCGACAACCGCAGTACTGACTGCCAAATCCATCCATTTGGATTCCGTCGCTAGATAAAAACGTTGCGTTTCCGGATCGACGGCTGCCCCAGCCTTTTCACGCGCGTTCGCCGCTCGTTCAAGGTAAACACGGACAGCTGCACTCTCTTTCCTAAGTATGACACGGACTATTGTTTCCAAATGGGTAAGCTAGAAAGCCGTTTAGTTTCGTTGAGCGACTCTCGGACGTTCGACCTAATGGCCTCGCGTTCGGTAAGTTTCGCAAGGGCGTCTTCCAGTTGGATTGCAAGTTTCTCCCAGTTCTTGGACAGTTCCAGGAACGTGGTTCTCAAATGTGGAGTGCGCGCGGCTACGGCTAATTCAGCGCAGAACGCTGCCTCCCTACGGCATTCTTTGGGATCCCCCGCCATGAATCGCCTCCCCTACGCAACTAGGCGGGAGCGCGACTGGTCTCTCAGTCACCGGCGCCTAACGGGCCGAAGCCGATGATGCTCAATCTTGCGCCCATTTTTTGGTGTTAGCGAGTCGAATTGGCAATCTATGGCTCTATTGCGTTGCAGCGTAGCTACCTAAATCCGCGAGTCGGATTTGCGACTCATCCGGAGCCTAACCGTTAGCGATCCGATATAGTCGGCGTTTGGGTTCTGATTGGGCGACAGTCTACCATCGCCGCCCGAGCACGCTGGCGCGAGGCGTATCGTTCTCTCTGACGCGAACCAAAGCGATCGATCAATTGTGCCCATTTGCCAGTGAAATAGTGGCCTCGGGACAGCGGGTCCGGAGACCATGTCGGCCGCTTTCAATCGCGCGTCGTCGGCCTCGGCCCGGAGGTCGGCTACCTTCCCGCCGGGGACCTGCAGGGATCTCCAACTAACGGGGAGTTCGCTAACCGATCATCTGACGCTGACGCGTGTTGAGTTTCGCCTGTCGGGCTAACGTGCCCCGAATCGTCTAGCCGGACGATTGGGATTCGAAAACGCTAAAATTGTCCGGCGCCAGAGCCTTCTTAGGTCAATCGCGTCGATCTGGTGATGTTCGCGGCGGGTCCGATTAGTCCCTATAACGACCGGATTGCGGACATCATGATGGGGTCGGCTTGTGCCAATAGTGTCCCTTGCTGCGGACCTTAGACTGCACCGCGAAGGACATGTTTCCTGATGCGGAGTCGCGATTTCTGACAGACTGTCACGCTGCTCTCGGCCAAACAGGGAGGAGTTGTGCATGTTGGTGCTGGCGTAGCGTTGCGGTGAAAAGGGAACGGGAGGTGACGCAGGCTACAAAGCCCTTTCGCCCTACATTGGAGCGCACGTGGTTCATCTTTGGGACCGTTGTGCACGGTCTTCTACGGCTATCGCGTGGGAATTGGCCGCACTGGTGGTTTCGAATATGACACTACGACGGAGTACCAAACGCTCGGCGCGGCGCTTCTCGCGGCAGAAAACGCGATGAAAGTCTACGGCCCGCTGGAGCGCTAGCCGAAAATTGAGCGCATCAGCCGCATAAACGCCGGTGGGTCTGTGAACCTCAAGACCCACCTGAAGACCCACGCGGCGCCGCACACTCGATTTCGTCGTGCTAGGTACAACCGAGCAAAGGGTCAAGTTTGTGCCAAAACTGGACCCAAGCTCGCTTTGTTCATCGACTGTTCACGTTGGCGGCTACACCATCCACTGTTGATGCTAGCGGCTACGTCATACCGTCGCCGAAGGTAGTTGCTCGTCGCATTTTCCTAGGAAGACTACGGTAGTCTGCTCACCGATGGCGACCGATGAGCGGACGTCCCGTTGCGCTAGGACTGGTCACGTGGCAAATTGAGCTTGAGGGACGGGCCGAGGGGTCGCCATGAGCGATATGGCCCAATTTGTCAGTAGCCTCAACCTGTCGAGATTTGCAGCTAGGCTTCGAGTAGAACGCGACCCCATCACGCGGTCATCATTACATAGCGAAGAAGCGCGCAACTTAGCCTTCAATTTAGGACGGATAGGTAGCTTGCGACGCGAAATCATCGCAGGTAGGGCTCGAACTGCAATACAGATAGCTGTTGTTGAGACTTTGGCGGCCAACGGGCAGGCTGCCAGGTTGGCTGAAAGTATGCTTTGTGACCTAATCGAAGTCCAAAAACAATTAAACGATATCGTCAGGTTATCGTCGAAGCCATGGACCGAAATCACGACACGCGCAACGCTGCAAGGATGAACCACGCCTCCAAGATGGCGGTGGCTTAAAAGGGAGGAAGGAATGACCAGGTTGATTGCTGTTGCTGGTTTTGCCTATCCGTCGCAACATCAACGCAAGCAATGACACCCACGCCGATTCATCAGCCGATTGGCATGATCACGCAAGTCGCTTTCACTGCGGGCCAGGCAGGACAATGGTCAATGGTGTCGGCGTGCCCAGAACCACTACCGCCAAACCCGCCGAGCCGTCCGCAGGTGTGTGCGATGGGAAGGAGGCGCTTGCGCTCGGTACCGGCGAAACGCCACCGAATTGGCGTCCGATCAAGTAACGCCGCCTACGAAGTGTCCAAGCGCACCTTAGTTCTCATCGCCGTTGTTCCGCATACGAAGGCGTGCAGTGGTTGGCAACACACGAAGAATATGTGCTGCGAAGAAGCGTAACCGCTGCTTTTGTTCTGGACTGCACGTAAAGCGGCTGCCTCGCATCGGCAAGCTGCTTGAGTTTCAGCTGATCGGGGAAAAATACGTCGGAAAATCTCCAGGGGAGGAAAATCGCGGGAGAGGGAATGGAGCGGTGCCGGGAACGCCCGATCTAGGAGGATTTGAGGGGCGGTAGACGGCGGAACGTCATTGACGCGGGTTCTCGGAAGGAACGGATTTGAAGTGAATGGTTGGACCAGCGACGTCAGTAGCCGAAATTTCGTGTGCTCGACGGGTCAGAGCGAGTGTGTGGAGGGTCGATGAGCGTCGTGGGATGGGGTTGGAAAGGAAGGAACCATGAGCAGGAAGGCCTATATGATTGCCCTCGCGTTCGCAGGGGCGCTGTCGTTTGGTTCGCTCGGTGCGTACCAAGCCGTTGCATTCCCGACCAATGCTGCAGCAATAAAAATGGCTGCGCCTAGCACTATCATCGACGTGCGGGGTGGCGGCTTCCGGGGCGGTGGCGCCCGCTTTGCCGGTGGTGGTCGCTGGGCCGGGGGTGGTCGCTGGGCTGGTGGCGGCCGCTGGGCCGGTGGCCGCTGGGCGGGTGGCCGCTGGGTTGGTGGCCGTTGGGTAGGCGGCGGCTGGGGCGGCGGCTGGGGCGGCGGCTGGGGTGGCTGGGGTTGGCCGGCGGCGGCTGGGATTGCGACCGGCGTCGCAGTTGGCGCGGCCTCATCTTGCTACCAGTGGCAACCGGGATGGAACCAGTGGGTATGGGTGTGCTAGCGGTCACGCGCAACTAAATTCTGGCGATCTTCGGATCGCCAGTTAGTTTCGCGGGCGCACCCTCGCGCCTTAGTATATATTGCGGGCAGCGCGGCGTTGGGCGTGACGTCGGTGGGGACACGCTTGACTTGAAGCTCTGGGGGCAGATCGCCCAGACCACCCAGGACCCGAAGGTGTACTTGGGACCGCTGGGTCCTCCTGGTCCGCAGGGCGGGTTGCCTCTTTTCGCCGTCAGTTTTCTTTTCCAGTTCTCTGCGCCGCTTCAACCTGTCGATGTGTCGGCCGCGCCACTGCCCAATCATTTCCCGCGCTTTCTCCATGTGTCGGTAAGGGGGTTCGCCGACACATTGCGCGGCGCCGATCTTCGAGCGCTTCGTCATAGGCACTGAGGTCCCGCTGGCGCACGACGCCTCGGTGTCGGGAAAAGCGAAGCGGCCCTTGAGGATTGATTGGCGGTAGGCCGGCTGCGCATCTCAATGCACCGAGCAGTTCAGTGCACATGCTCGCACTCCATCAGCTTCTGAGCCTAAAGCACACCACCTCATCCTGGGTCGGGATGAGCGGGATCGATGCGACACACAGTTTGTTCTTGCGCAGGAAAGTCTGCGAGAATCGCCGCCAGCATCCCTACGGATGCAGATCTGGACGGCATCGACCGTCAGGGTTCACCGGGTGTATAGACCAAACGGTCGAAAGCCCTCGCATGGAACCATGGCTCTGACGGCGACGTTGATCGCCCAAGCAGTAGGATGCGCAGCGTTGTATCAGCCTATTTGGGCAGACCGGCAAAATCATCGATCATATCTTCGAAATCGAGTTTCTCGGTGTGCAGGCGTAGCACGTTCGGCTGACAAAGAAATCCTCGCGCGACTACAGGGATCGACGCTTCGTTCGCCGGTTGAGCGTGACGGCCGCTGGATTTGCAACAAACGATCAACTCTCGGCCGCAATGTTCACGCAACTTTCAACCCACCGTCCGCGCCAAGTGTGGAAGCATCGAG
>Ga0126378_10004327_pt1 | contig 10818 bp, 9 predicted proteins | sample PanSoiMetPlot_23_FD_92587 | JGI IMG/M metagenome (GOLD analysis project Ga0126378, IMG submission 92587) | Tropical forest soil microbial communities from Panama - MetaG Plot_23 | ecosystem: Environmental > Terrestrial > Soil > Tropical forest > Bulk soil | place: Panama | collected 2016-02-17
GTGATGGCTTCCAATCCGGATTCTGATCGGCCGCTAGCTGCCGGCCTTATCCCTCGGGGTCCCCGCCGCTTCGGGAGTCGACTCCCCCGTTCCCTTGGCCGTGTTGCGGTAGGCGACGAAAAGCAGCGCTGCGATGACGAGCAGGATCACAAGGACGACGGCCCTGACCGCATTGTTGCTCATGTCGAACAACCCGAAGGCCTTGGGCATCACGCCGGCCACACCTCCCAGGTAGAGCAGCACCACACCGACGACGCCGACGACGACGGCGCTGACCGCCGCCCAGATGTACTCCTTGTTCATTTGAAGTTCCTCTTACCTCTCATGCGGTCCGGCTATCGACCGAAGACTCCGGAGCGCCTGACCGCCCTGTAGAACGCGAATCCCATCGGCCCACCGATGAAGGTGGCCATGAGCCACTGCCACACGAAGAGGCCCAGGCTCACGTTGAACGACAGCTTCAGCACCAGGACGTTCAGACCCACCAGCTGGACGATGCTCGTTGCCAGATCGGCGATTGAGACGTACAGGCAGAACATCACGATGTTGATGTCGACATTCCTCTGGAACCAGGCGCGGAAGAGGAACGCCTCGATCAAAAGACAGGTCATGTTCAGAAAGAAGAACGACCAGGCCAGTGGGTGCGTCGCGCTCAAGACCGCGATGATCGGGTTGAAATTGGCGACGATGAGCGCACCGGTGCCGCCGAAGTAGATCGCCGCCGTCGGCCACCACACCTCGGCAAAGGTGTGTCCGAGCGGCACGCCGAGGCCTCCAGTCCAGATCTGATCGATGCGTTCTGTGATCTGCATGTTGGCGGAGAAGGCCACAGCGAGCAGGAGCGAGCCGACAAGTGTCCTGGTGTCGCCCCTGAAAAACGGACCTCGGGCCAGGCGTTCCTCGACTGTGAGGGCTGCCTCGGACCCGGCAGCTCCAACGGCCATAACGAACCTCCTTTCTTGGTAGAGGGTGCGCGTGTTCGACGCGCGCTGCTATGACAACATCAGCTCTTGCAGCCGTCTATGGCCTGAGACCCAGTATCTAGCCGCGAATGTTGGGTGATGGGCCAACTGCCGCCAGGTCCGCCACGTCCAGGACCCGGAGGGCCAGCTCGAGCGTCAGCCGGTCCTCATTGCGCCGGAGGTCCAGGCCGGCGAGCTCCTGCAGGCGTCCTAATCGATACTCGACCGTGTGTGGATGGACGCCGAGCGCGGCGGCGGTCGCCTTGGGCGAGGCTCCACAGTCCAGGTATGCACGGAAGGTGTTGAGCAGGGCGAACCCATGCTTCCGGTCGTTCTCGAAGACCGGCCCCAGAGTTCGCTTGCACAGCTCGACCGCCTCCGCACCTGAGGCGGCGCGCACGATCAGGCGGTACGCCCCCAGGCTGCGAACTCTGAACACCTCGTCGTGCTTTCCCAGGCGGTGGCGTATCTCGATTGCCAGCATCGCCTCCTGGTAGGCGGTGGCCAGCTGCGCCAATTCGGTGAGGTCGTCTTCCAGCGCGTAGACTGCCCGCCACTCGGGTGCCAGCCTGACAAGCCGGCCGGCAGCCGCCTCGAGCGCACGCCACGTACGGTCCCCGCCTCTTTCCTGGGATGCGGCCGTGGACTCTATCACTACCACGTTGCCATCTCTCATGGTCAGCACCGCGGGCCGCTTCTCCCGCTCGATCGCCTCCTGCGTGATGGCGAGAAGGGTCCTCAGTACCCGCGCGCCGGCTTCCGGCTGGCCGTCGGCGTGGGCGCGCACCGTGCCCACGACGAGCCGGAAGGGCGGCTGCAGCTGGTTCAGCTCTGCGCCCACGCCGGTCGCTTCTCCGCTCAGCAGCTGGTCAAGCAGGTATCCACGGCGGTGAATCTCGCCCTCTTGCAGTGCACGCTCCCGGAGGAACTGCGCTGCGGCGATGAGCGCCGCCGAGTCCGCTGCCGCCTGATCGACCGAGTCCGGCCGGCGCCCCCGGGTGTCGGCCAGGATGAATCCCAGAATCTCAGGACCGGCTGAGACCGGACAGATGAGCAGGCTCCCGCCCGAGCTCGGTTGAACGAGCTGCTGGGCCCTTGTGCGGGCCGCCTGGGAAAGGCCCTGATGGAGATTCGCCCAGTCGGCGGCCCTGAGATCGCGCAGGGTTTCTGCCGTGATGGCCACGTCGCAGGCACTGATCCGGTACAGCGAGTCGCAGAGGACCACCGACCCCTGCACGATCCGCGCCAGGCGCGTGGCGAGCGCCGAAAGGGGGAGGTCGTCGCGTACGACCGCCGCGAGTGAGTCCTGAACCTGGAGGCGCCGCTCCAGCTCGTCGCGCTGCGATCGGATCTCGGCGTTCAGTGCCTCCAGACGGACCCTGGATTCGTGCTCGGCAGCGTAGAGACGCGCGTTTACGATGGCGACGGCCGCGGCCTGAGCCAGGGCATCCAGCAGACGCACGTCGAAGGGCTGGAAGACCTCCGCTTTGAAAAGGTTCTCGACCACCATGGCGCCCAGGGCTTCGCCCTTGTAGACGAGCGGGGCGCTCATGGCGCTTTGCGGGTAGTCGGTGCCGCCGCTGGCCTCGGTGAAGATGTCGAGGTTCGAGGGATCGGCCCGTCCCATGGCCGCGATCACGGCCGCCCGGTGGGGGTACATACGCGCCCGCCTGCTGGTGAAGGCCTGGCCCGACAGCCCCTCGCCTGGCCGGAGCACCAGGTCATAAACCCGGGGCCCGAAGCCGATCGCATGGTTCACCACCAGCCGCCGGCGCTCATGATCGTAGAGGAACAGGATTCCCGCCTCCGCCGCCGGGATGACGCGGATGGCACCCTCCAGGATGCGGTGGATCATGTCGTCGAGGTCCAGCTCGGCAGTGAGCGAGCGGCTGACTTCGATCAGCGTCACCAGGCGATCGAGTTCTGCCTTCGCCGCCCTCGTGACCGGGCTCGGCTTCATCACCGGGCTCGCCTTCCCCATCCCTTAGTCACCAAGATACCCGCTGGCGCGAGGACCCTGGGATCGAGCGCGACGCGGGACCTGTTAGGCTGGATATAACGCTTTCTAAGCGTTATACGTTCTAAAAGGAGCGCACGCATGGCTGCCCGGACCCCGACGGTCGTTCTCGAGCCCGCCGCACAGAAGCTAGTCGACGCGACCTCCGCACCCCCCTACCTGTACGAGCTGGAGCCGTCCGCAGCGCGGAAGGTCCTCGACGATCTCCAGGCCGCACCTATCGACAAGCCGGCCATCGACGAGGAGTGGATCACCGTGCCCGCCACGGTCGGTGACGTGAGGGTCCGCATCGTCAAGCCCCGGGGCACGACCGGCCCTCTGCCGGTCGTGGTGTACATGCACGGTGGTGGCTGGGTGCTGGGCAACGCCAAAACACACGACCGGCTCGTACGCGAGCTGGCAGTAGGCGCGCGAGCGGGCATCGCCTTCGTCGAGTACACACCGTCGCCGGAGGCGCACTATCCCGTCGCCATCGAGCAGGGCTACGCAACCGCGCAGTGGATCGTATGCAACGGCGTGTCTAGAGGGCTGGATGCGAGCCGTATGGCAGTCGCCGGTGAGTCGGTCGGCGGCAACATGACCGCCGCGCTTGCGCTCATGGCCAAGCAACGCGGAGACGTCAGGTTTGTGCACCTGTCGATGTACTACCCGGTTACGGACGCCGCTATGAACACCGGCTCCTATGACCAGTTCGCCGCCGGTTACTACCTGAGTCGCAAGAACATGGAGTGGTTCTGGGACGCCTATACGACCGACCCCGGGCAGCGCGCCGAGATCACCGCTTCTCCCAACCGGGCAAGCATCGAGCAGCTCAGCGGACTGCCGCCGACCCTCCTGCTCGTCGACGAGGCCGACGTGCTCCGGGACGAGGGCGAAGCGTTCGCCTCGAAGCTGCGCCTCGCTGGGGTCCCGGTGACCACCGTGCGCTACGACGGGACCATCCACGACTTCATGATGCTCAACCCGCTCGCTGAGACCAGCGCCGCCCGTGCCGCCATCGCCCAGGCCGCCGCGACCCTGCGCACCGCCGTGGGAACCGGCCCCGGATGATGACCCCCTTGCCTCGTGGAGCTCAGAGGTGGCGTGCCAACCGCTTCACCCAGTCCAGCACCTCGTTCGCCCAGCCCAGACCCTTCACGTCGGCCGAGAGCGACTTCAGGGGATCGTAGATCAGCGTGTCCCGCGCGATCGCCCAGCTGAAGTCGATCTGGACGGGCCTGGTCCGTGGCGAGCCGTCGCCCCGACTGAAAACGACCCCGGCTGACTGCATGACGTTGACGAACTCCTGCGCCAGCACCGCGTATGCAATCGTCGTCGGGTGCACGCCGTCCAGCGAGAAGAGGCCGCCGGCCGTGCGGCCCTCTGGCCCGGAGACGAGGAAACGGGAGTCGGGCGGGGGGACGAGCGCGGCGAGCTCGGACGGCAGTCTGTAGGGCGTCCACCAGGACGGCCTCGCCGCGGGGTCGAGGAGGTACCGACGCGCAGCGATGCGGTCGAGCAACCCCGCCGTGTCGAGGATCAGCCAGTCCAGACCGTCGCGCCGGGCGGCCGCCACGGTCTCGACGATGGCGTCGTTGTACTGGTCGATCGCCGAGTCGATGGCTCTTGCCTGGTTGCCGGTCAGGTACGGGTCGACCGTTGCGTCGAAGCGGACGTCGTCAATCCATGGACGCGTGTAATAGGGGAAGTACCGCGAACCCGGCCGCATCTTGCCACCAACACCGCGCGCGATTGGCGCGATCGTGATGTGGGGCACCGTGCCCCAGATGACGTGCCTGGCGTTCACCTCGCGGACCTGCGCCGCCAGCTGTAGCAGCTCGGCCTCGAAGTGGCTCGGCCGCCAGACGTTGTAGAGGCCTTTTCTTGCCGGATCGTCGTAGCCTTCGTCGCTCCAGCGAAGCTCCAGCTCCAACACCGTCCCGAGGGCGTTGTTGGCACCGATGAAGATGATCAAGGAGTCGATCCCGCCGTCCTCGCCGTGGGCCCTCGCGGCCTCCACCGCTGTGAGCGCGCGTCGAGTGGCAGGATCGCGCGCTGACTCCAGCACGTAGAGCGCCATCAGCGGCCCGGAGTTCTGGACCAGCGGGTGCAGGAGCGAGTCCTTCCGCCGGGTCATCGCGGCCCGCTCGGTGTCGGCGGTGCACGCCATCAGATCCCGGATGTCGAAGCCGGCTACCGCCAGGTTGTGCATGATCCCATCTGACTGCGGCACGCGCGAGCCGCGCCCCTCTTCCCAGTACTCGCGGAGCTGGTCCAGCAGGTGGTGGACCACGAACACCGCCGGCGCCAGCTCCCACCAGTCCAGAGTGGCCCCAAATCGGTGCTCGAGCTCGCGGGCCAGATACTCCAGGTTCAGCGGCAAGCCGCCGAAGGCTCTGTACTCCGGGTGCCGGAAGGAGTCGTACCAGCCCAGTTCGCGCGCAATAAGAGCGGGATAGGAGATGTCCGTGTTGAAGATCGCGCCGCTCTGGAAGCCATGGCTCAGCGAGTCGCCGAGCACGACGAGGCGGTGTCTGGCAGGCTCTGCCGGGGGGAGCCGGACCGGGATGCCGAGCGTCGAGTCGGTGACCGGCTGTCGTGCTTCGAGCCGGATCACCACCTCCGCCGGCGTGCCGGGATCGCGCAGCTCATCCGGAACCGGCTGGGGCAACGTCGACTCAAGCTCCCCGTCCACCTGTACGCGTCATTGTGTCACTCTGAACGGCCCCCCCCAAACGGACGATCTGAAATCAGGCATTTGGAAGTCGCGCCGGCCTCACATCGGCAGCTAGTGTTGACGAAGGTGCACTGACAAACAGCGTACTTTCCCGTGCTCTCTCCGAGCGACGGTTGGCGAGGCTGATGCGGAAGGTTGAGATCGGGGCTGGGAGGGCTACGAACGGCGTTGTCAAGGACCTGCGGATGGCCAGAGCGCCCGAAGGTCTGGGGCTCGAGGACCTGGCCGCGCTGGTCACGGCCACGGCAGATGGAATCACGGTCCTGGACAGCGATCGTCGCGTCGTGTATGCCAACCCGGCCGCTTGCAAGCTGCTCGGATACTCCCTGGAGCAGCTGATGGGTCTCGACGGTCTCATGCTCGTCCCGGAAAGTGAGCGCCAGACAGCAATGGCCGTCCTTGCAAATGCTGGCCGAGGCCAACCACAGGCCGTTGCGGGCGCCGCGTGGCGGTCCGACGGTTCAGAGCTGGAGGTCGAGGTGACGACCAGCACACTGGAGCTCCGGAGCAACCGGTACATCCTCGTCGCCTCGCGAGACGTGACGGAACGGCGCCGGCAGGCTAGGCAGGCGGCCGCTCTGGCCCAGGCGGCCGCGAGCGTCGTGCTGGGCGACTCGATCGAAGCGACCGTGGAGGCCATCGCCGAATGCGCTCTCCGGGGCACGCGGGCTCTCGCCGCATGGGTCATGCTCGACAGCAAAGACCACGTCGGCGCCTGGCTGGGCGCCGCCGGCGTGCCAGACGGGTTCCGGGAACACTTCAGAGCCAAAGCCTGCGAACGCATCCGCTCCATCTTCAGGCAGGCCTTGACAGCGCAGCGGACTGTCATTTACGCGGACGCGCGGCAGCAGGTGGAGGATGAGCTCGAGCCGAAGTGCCAGTCAGGTCCCCTGATGGCTCTCCCGTGGCAAGCCTGCGCCTTCGTGCCACTCGCCTATCGGGGCGCGATCGTCGGCATGTTGGTCGCGGTCTACCGGGAAGGGGAGATGCCGAACGAGGCCGAAACGACTTTCCTTGCGGCGCTTGCAGACCAGGCCGCGACGGCTACGGCAAACGCACAGCTGATGACGGCCGCGCGTGAGAAGGTCGCGTTCGAGGAACGGCAGCGATTGGCGCGGGAGCTGCACGACTCCGTGTCTCAGTCGCTGTATGGGATCCAGGTCGCAGCAGGGATGGCCAGGGCGCGGCTCGAGAAGGACCCGGCCGCGGCCGCCGAGCCCATCGACCACGTCATGGAGTTGGCCGACGCGGGCCAGGCCGAGATGCGGGCGCTGATCTTCGAGCTGCGCGCCGACTCGCTGGAGACCGAGGGCCTGGTGACAAACCTCGACACGCACATAAAGGCGGTCCGGGCCCGAAACGGCATTGCTGGTCAGACCATCGTCCCGGACGAACCGGGCGCACCGATCGAGGTGAAGCACGCGCTGTACCGAATCGCACAGGAAGCGCTGCGCAACACGGTCAAGCACGCCCGTGCCCGGCGCGTCGACGTTCGCCTGGAGACGCGGCCCAGCTCGGTCGTATTGGAGATCGCCGACGACGGTGTCGGCTTTGACCCCAATGGGCGCTTCCCAGGACACCTGGGTCTGCGCTCGATGCGCGAGCGGGCGCTTGCGGTGGGCGGCTCGCTGGAAGTCTCCAGCTCTCACGGCCGGGGCACCCGAATCGTCGTCAGCGTTCCCTCGGCGCCGACGAACCATCTCGGCGACGCAAAGCCTCTGACCCTCCCATGGCCGGCTGGGGCGCACCGTGCCCTGGCTCCTTGATGCTCCTGGACGGCAGCGCCCAGGGCGCCAAGGCTTAGGGCTCAGCTAGATCCGAGGCGCGGCGGCCATCTGAGCTGGGGCCGCCCGTCACTCGAGGCCGACGCAGGTGCGGAACTTTGTGCTGTGCTCGGATCTCGTGTCTCTTTCGCCTCGCGCCAGTCGTCATTCGGGTGAGGAGACCGCGTGGACCGATACCTCGCGGCCGCAGGCCGAGGCACCTTACCGCCAGAGGCAGAGGAGACACCATGGCAAATCCAGTTGTTTGGTTCGAGGTCACCGGCAAAGACGGCCAGGCCCTCCGGAAGTTCTACAGGGAGCTCTTCGGCTGGAAAATCGGCGCCCGCGATCCCGCCTCCTGGTTCGACTACGGATTGGTCGAACCCGGTTACGGCGGCCTGCCCGGTGGCATCGGCTCGAGTGCGGACGGTGGCAGCGGTCACGCCACCTTTTACGTGGAGGTCGACGACCCCACTGCATTCCTCACCCGGGCCGAGAGTCTCGGTGCCACCCCGGTCATGCCCGTGACGGCGATCCCCAGCCTGAATCTCAGATTCGCCACCTTCGCCGACCCTGACGGCAACATCGTCGGTCTCTCCAACAATGCGGCAGTTGGTGGTCGCGGAGATGCTGGGACGAATCCTGTCCTGTTCTTCGAGGTCATGGGCCGGGATCCAGGGGGCCTGCGCAGGTTCTACTCCGAGCTCTTCGGCTGGACGGTGACCGAGGCGGCCGCCTTTGGCTACTGGACGATCGAAACGGGCGGAGAAGGCGTACTGGGTGGGATCGGCCCGGTTGAGGCCGCGGGTCAGAAGAGTAGCCCGGGGTTCGCCACGTTCAAGGTCGATGTTGAAGACCCGCAGGCAGTTCTCGAACGAGGCGAACTGCTGGGAGGCAAGACCGTACTGCCTGTTACGGAAATCCCCGGTACGACGTTCAAGATCGCCTACTTCAGCGATCCAGACGGTCACGTCATCGGCCTCACAAAGGGCATGGGCGTCAGGCCTTGAAGCCGATCCGCACGGCGGTCTCATCAGGCCGGCTCCGGGCTGCACAGGCGCCACTCGAGAAGGGCTCGCTCAGCAGTGTTGTCGGTAAGGGCGAGTGCGCGCAACTGCGCTTCACGGGCCTGGTCGCGCCGGCCGAGCGCGGACAACATCTGCGCACGCACGGCGTGGAAGAGATGGTAGCCATCAAGATCCACAGCGAGCGCGTCCAGGTCTCGCAAGGCGGTCTGGGCGCCGTCGACCTGCCAGACTGCGATCGCCCGGTTGAGGCGCACGATGGGTGACGGCGCGAGCGTCAGGAGCATGTCGTAGAGAACGATGATCTGGGCCCAATCGGTTCCGTCGATGCTGGGGGCCTCCGCGTGGCAGGCAGCGATGGCTGCCTCCAGTTGGTACGGTCCCGGCCTGGCCTGGCGAGCCGCACGTTCGATCAGACCGACTGCCTCAGCGATCAGCGATCGATCCCAGCGCGCGCGATCCTGGTGGGCCAGCAGCACCATCTGGCCCGCGTTGTCGAATCGCGACTGCCCCCGGGCCAGATGCAGCTTCATCAGCGCCAGCAGCCCCATCGGCTCAGGCTCGTTCGGCAGCAGCCCGCACACCAACGCCGCCAGCCAGGCAGCCTCCTCGGCGAGGTTGCGATGCGTGGGCACGCCAGCCCTCGTGGCAAGAAACCCCTCGTTGAACACCAGGTAGAGGACGTCGAGGACTACGGCGAGCCGGTCTCCCAGCTCCTCCTCTGGCGGGATGCGGTAGGGGATGCCGGCGGCGGCCACCTTGCGTTTGGCTCGCACCAGCCGCTGAGCGATGCTTGCCTCGGGCGCCACAAAGGCGCGGGCGATCTCTGCGGTGGTGAAGCCGGCCACCGCCCTCAGGGTGAGCCCGACCTGAGCTTCGCGGGACAGCGCCGGATGGCAGCAGGCGAGGATCAGCCGCAGCCGGTCGTCCTGTTCCCTGTCGTCCCGCTGCTCAACCATGACGCCGGCGAGCTTCTCGCGGTATCGCCGATCGCGGTCGAGCCTGTTCAGGGCCCGGCGCGTGGCGACCGTGGTGAGCCAGGCGGTGGGGCGTTTCGGCACGCCGTCGCGAGGCCATGTCTCGAGTGCCGCGACCAGGGCGTCCTGGACGCAGTCCTCGGCCAGATCGAAGTCATGGAAGCGCCGGATCAGGGCCGCGGTGACACGTGCAGCCTCCTCCCGAAAGACGTCGGTCACGGCGGCCGCGACGTGAGCGGCGCCGCCAGACACCCGCCTCAGCGCTGCACGACGGCGGGGCGGATCTCGACCGCACCGCCCCCCGGCCACGACTTTGCCATGGCCAGGGCCTCGTCCAGGTCGGCGGCCTCGACCTCGGTGTACCCGCCGACAAGCTCCTTTCCCTCGATGAATGGGCCGTCCTTCACAATCGGGCGGCCGCCCTGGAACGAGACCGTCGTCGCAGTCTCTGGTCCCTGCAGCTGGTTCCCATGGCCCAGCCGCCCGTGGTGCTCGGCGAACCACCGGCCGACCTGGGCGTACCGCTCACGGAGCTCGTCGGGCGTCAGTGCGTCGAATGCCGCCTGGTCGGCCGCTGTCCCACAGAACAGAAACACGTACTTCATCTGTTCGCCTCCTGCCGTTATGACAAACGACGACCCCAACCATTCGACAACGACGGCCCGTTCGTCCATCCAGACGATCAGATCAGGCGCGCGAGCGAGCTCGCGAGGGTTCTGAAGGCCCAGGGCCGGCAGGTCGACTCGCCGGCCGCTTGGCCCTGCTGCGCGTCACCGACGGCTGCTTCACCCCGGCTGCCGGCGCCGGCGCCGGCTCTGCCTGTGCCCGGGCGGCCACAAGCAGGTCAGTCATGCCTGACTCGATGCCTCGCTTCAGGATCTCGAGATCGGGCACCGAATCGTAGTCACCCGTGAGCCCGAAGTTGAGTGCACCGAGATACGAGAAGATCGCGATCGCGATCCGCACGGTCCCCGCGATCGGGACGTATGGATATGCATACAGCAACTGCCTGCCCGCCGCATAGAGCGGGAACTGGGGTCCGGGGACATTGGTGGTAACGGTCTGGACCAGCCGCTGTTCGGAACGTATCGCGAGCCGGGCGCCGAGTGCAAGCAGCAAGGGCGGGGCAAAGCCGGAGAGCTGCGTCAGGACGTCGCCGGCAACGGCCTGACCAGAGCGCTTGAACACCTCCATCTGTTTCTTGATGTCGTTCAGGCACTCAACCGGGTCGTCGATCCCAACCGGGAGTCCCGGAAAGAGGCCAGAAACGCGATTGTTGTAGAGACCCTTCTCGCTGTCCCGCCGGACCGATACGGGTACCAGCGTCCGGACGATCCTGCCGTCGACACCAACCCCAC
>Ga0126378_10004328_pt1 | contig 10817 bp, 10 predicted proteins | sample PanSoiMetPlot_23_FD_92587 | JGI IMG/M metagenome (GOLD analysis project Ga0126378, IMG submission 92587) | Tropical forest soil microbial communities from Panama - MetaG Plot_23 | ecosystem: Environmental > Terrestrial > Soil > Tropical forest > Bulk soil | place: Panama | collected 2016-02-17
GCCCTGCGCATAGTCGCGCCAGCGGTAGAGCATCGCCGCGAGCATCCCGGCCCACATCAGGCTCTGCACCAGCCCCGAGTTCGCCGCCGTGTGCGGAAGCAGTCCCGCCAGCGAGGCCGCCGCCACCACCACCGTGGAGGCGGACATGCCCGCCGACATCTCCACCGTGTGCCGCCAGGAGTGCCGGCGAATGCACATCCAGGCCACCATCCCCAACACCATCTCGCCCGCCATCAGCAGCGCCGAGGCCTCCGGCGACCGCGACAGCAGGCCGCCCAGACCCAGCGCCGAGAGCAGGAAGCCCCCCGGCAGGAACATGCCCAGCTCCATTGCGATGGACATCTGGACGTAGTGCCACGCGAAACGGAGCACCTGCACCACCGGCGCGTTGGACCTGCGAACCGCCAGCACCAACCGCGCGGCTGCGACGGCGCGACCTCGCAGGAACCCCCCTCTCCCCTCGACTACCGAAACATCTGCGATCATTCCGACTTCTCCTTCTGTCAACATCCGTTGGCCGAGCCCGCGGCTCTACGCGCAGGCTAGGGACGGGCTGAGATCACGCCATCGTCAGAAGGTCGTAGGCCACTACGTATCTTTGGCGACTACGTATCTCGGGGCCGGGCGTGCCCATCGGCCCCGGCGACCCACCTGGCCAGCTGAATTCGGGAGTTCAGTCCCAGCTTGTTGAGCATGTTCGTGACGTGAGTCGTCACAGTCCTCTCCGAGAGATGAAGAGCTTGCTCGCCATCTGGCTGGCTGGTCAGTCCCTCGGTGATCAGCCGCGCGATCTCCAGCTCGCGCCGGGTGAGCGGCGTCCGGGGCTCCGGCCTGGTTGAGGCACGAGGCTTCGCCGCTTGCGGTTTCTCGTCGACCGCGTACGCGACCACCTCTTGGAGGCTCATGGATCTGCCGCGCTCGACGGCCCTGGAGAACGCCTCCTCGCCCAATGCACCTCGCGCGGCTGCCTCACCGTTGCATAGCGCTGCCCGCGCCGGTGCGCAGGCGCTTGCGGTCAGGATGCGGATTCGGGCGCTTGCTCTGCCTTTCACCGGCGATGCTCGTGCGTTGACGTGTTGCTCGTTGACCCGGGTTCTGCTCAAAGCTCCGCACGACCGAGTTTGGACTGGGTGCGATGGTGGGCGGCCCGGGACTCGAACCCGGATGGGTCTCCCCACACGCCCCTCAAACGTGCGCGTCTACCAGTTCCGCCAGCCGCCCGGCTGGGGTGCCGCGACCCGAGGCACCGTGCCCGCTAGAGGACTCGAACCCCTAACCTCATGGTCCGAAGCCATGCGCTCTGTCCATTGAGCTAAGCGGGCCTGTTTGAACTTGATCACCGCGCATGCTGTCCACTGAGGGGTGGTACGGGTTGCGCATTCCTGAGCATTGGAAGACATGCGCGCGACACCGCCGTAATTCTAGAGACATCCGCAGCGGGGTTATCCAACTGCTTTGCAGGCACGTTGGAGGGCGTGGCCTGCGGCGAGCCTGCCGACTGAGCTCGTCGCGCACTAGGCGGAATAGCAGTTGAGCCCCGGCGCGATTAAGCTGCACTCGTGGCGAAGCGCGGCGTGCTCGGCGGGTACCTGGACACCATCAACTACGAGTCGTCGCTGCTTGCGGAGAGGCGAGGAGAGGACCTGATCGCCAACCAGCGGGGCGTTAAGGTCGACCAGGCGAAAATGTCGGGCGGCTCCGCTCTCCTGCGCTACCGGCATCGGCTCCAGGTCGCGACGCTCCGCGTCCTGGCAGTGCTGACACGTGGCCTCATGGGCCCCGTCTGACAGCAGTGACGCTCGTTGTACTTCGCCTGCGTGAGCGCCCGCGGGCGCCCACGAAACAGCCTCAGCGGGCAGCTTCGATCCGGCGCTGCCTCCGGCGGTCGATGCCCCAGGCCGCGTAGCGGACAAGGCCTATGGGCCTGTAGCGCTCGCGGTGTGCGCGTGTCCGGCACTTCTGGATCGCGCCTCTCAGCGCCTCCGGGGTGCGGCCCGGAAAGCTGGTGTACGCGCGGCCGATTGCGTCGAGGATGTGCGCATCAGAGTTGCCGAGCTCAGCTCGGCCGACCGCTTCGCACAGACGGCGCGCCAGCTGGTTGAAGAGGTAGAAGCCGGGCGTCGAGTTCTCCACCTCGATTGCATCGAAATCGAGCTCGGCCGCCCACCAGCCGACTCCGTGGATGGAGCGTCCCCGCGCAGACCGGTCGGTGCGCCAGAAGGGGTGAGCCGCGATAGCGACGCCACCCTGCTCCCGGATCGCGTGAATGGTCGCGGCTGCCGACATCCCAGGACGCACGCGCTTCTCCATGAACAGCCCGAGAATGTGACCGTGCCGGCTGGAGACCTCCTCGCCGATGATCACGCGTGGAGCTCGGCGCAGTGGTGCAGCGTAGTCGGCAGCCCGCAGCGCGCCCTCGATCGTGTCGTGGTCCGTGATCGCGATCACATCGAGATCAGCCACCCCTACAAGGTGATCGATCACCGCGCGGGGACTGGGCCAGCCGTCGCTGTAGCTGGTGTGAATGTGGAGGTCCGCTCGGCCGAGCCTGGGCATCTCCAGCGATGGTACCGGTCAGCAAGGTGGGATGCCCCGGGACCGTGCCTACTTGCCAACCCGTTCCAAATGGCCCATCGTTCGAGGATCGATCGGGAGGTAATCGACATATGAGGGGCTTGATGCAGGACTACCCGCTCACCGTGCAGCACATGCTGTGGCGTGTCGAGCGGCTCTTCAACAGGAAGGAGATCGTCTCCAAGCGCGAGGACCGGCTGCACCGCTACACCTACACCGATCTGGGGCGACGCACCCACCAGCTCGCGAATGTGTTGACTCGGCTCGGCGTCAAACAGGGAGACCGCGTGGCGACCCTGGCGTGGAACAACTATCGTCACCTGGAGCTCTACTACGCCATCCCCTGCATGGGGGCCGTCCTTCACACCCTCAACCTGCGGTTGTTCCCCGATCAGCTCGAATTCACGATCAGCGACGCCGGGGATTCGGTGCTCTTCGTGGACAAGACCCTGATCCCGGTGCTGAATCAGGTGGCTGGCCGCATCCCATCGGTACGGAGCATCGTGGTGATGAACGACGGCGGCGCCCTTCCCGAGCACAACCTGGGCGAACTGCTGGACTACGAGACGCTGATGTCAGCCGAGAAGCAGGACTTCTCCTGGCCGAAGCTCGACGAGTGGTCGGCGGCCGCAATGTGCTACACGTCGGGCACCACGGGCAACCCGAAGGGGGTCGTGTACTCCCAGCGCTCACAGTACCTGCACGCGATGGCGGTACTTCAGGTCGACAACCTTGCTCTCAGCGAGAGGGAAGTGGTGCTGCCCGTGGTCCCGATGTTTCATGCCAACTCATGGGGCCTGCCGTATGCAGCGGGGCTTGCCGGCTGCACCCTGATCTTCCCCGACCGGTTCATGGGGGACGGCCAGGTGATCCTGGACCTGGCCGAGTCGGAGGGAGTGACCGTCCTCGCTGGGGTGCCCACCATCTGGATCAACCTCCTGGGGACCCTCCAGAAAACGGGCCGGCGGCTGCCCAAGGTGCACATGGTCATCTCGGGCGGCTCGGCGATCCCCCGCTCACTCATGGAGGGCATGGGTGAGGTCGGGCTGTCCATGCGGCACGCATGGGGCATGACGGAGACCTCGCCCATCGGCAGCATGGGCGTGGTGCGGAGCTGGATTCCAGAGGACCAGACGCTGGATATCCGTCTCAAGCAGGGCGTGCCTGCTCCCGGCGTTGAGATCCGCATCGCGGACCTGGCCACAGGCGAGGAGCTGCCCTGGGATGGAGTCGCTTTCGGTGAGATCCAGTGCCGCGGTCCCTGGATTGCAAGCGGCTACCACAACGACGCCGACCCCGGCAAGATCACCGAGGATGGCTGGTTCCGGACCGGCGATGTGGCGACGATGAGCCCCGACGGCTACATCACGATCGTCGACCGAACCAAGGACGTGATCAAGTCGGGCGGCGAGTGGATCAGCACCGTTGAGCTCGAGGGCGCCCTCATGGCCCACCCCAAGGTCCTCGAGGCCGCCGTGATCGGCCTGTACCACAGCAAGTGGCAGGAGCGGCCGGTCGCCTACGTGGTGACCAAGCCCGAGTTCAAGGGTCAGGTGACCGCAGCGGAGATCCAGGGATTCCTGGCCGACAGGGTCGCCAAATGGTGGCTTCCGGACGATATCCGGTTCATCGATGAGATGCCAAAGACGTCGACCATGAAGTTCGACAAGAAGGCGCTGAGGGCGACGGCAGAGCCGATCGCAGAAGAGGCGCCGGTGCAAGCGCAGCGAACCTGATCGAGCTCGATACTCCGTGACGTCGCGGCCTTTCGGGCTGCGGCGTCACGGACTCGGTGGGACGCGGAGCGGTTGCCAGGCTTTTGGACGGGGGAGTTGGCACCCTATACTTGAGCCCCTGTACCCACTCGCGGCGGTGGCGGAACGGCAGACGCGCTAGCCTCAGGAGCTAGTGGGGTGTAACCCCGTGGAGGTTCAAATCCTCTCCGCCGCACCAGGCCGATCAGCCGGGGAGGGCGGCTCGACCTTCGATGATGATGGCCATCGGGGTCACCGATGTGGTTCCGGAGACGATCGCCGCGATCTTCGCGGCGTGCGTCGCGGCCTTGAGATCACCGCTTTGACCCGGCTGGCCACGACACCGGCCGGAGAGCGGTCCGTGTACGGTATCGATCGATGACCACCGCAGACACGATCGTCGTGTTGCACCAGGACGCTGCTGGCGCATTTCTTGCCGATGCCTGCCGCGCGCTGGCAGGGGCGGTCAACTCCATCGGTGTGGCGGGACCTGCGCGAGAGGAGATGGTCGAGGTCTACGCCGAGCTGGTCGGCGCTTATGCGCGGTTTAAGGTTGGCCGTGTGGATGCCGACATCTCTCAGGTCGATCGCGACATCCTCGCCCACCTGCTCGAGCGTATCCGTGAGGCTCGGGCCGGCGAGACACCGATCTCGCTGGCGGACATCGCCGATCAGCTACACGCCCGCGCCGAGGCGCTGTAGAGCCTTCCACGCCGTCGGGCAGGTCATGTGATGACGTCGGACGGCAACATTGTCCGGCACGGCCTCATCCTTCGGGGCACCGTCGGCTCAACGGCTCACGGTCTGCACCTCGGCGGCACCGACGACCGGGACGAGATGGGCGTCGCCATCGAGCCGCCATCCCGGCTGATCGGCCTCGTTCCGTTCGAGCACTACGTCTACCGGACGGCCGAGGAGCGCACCAGCCATGACACGACGGCCGACCAGCGCCGCCGCGGCCGAACCCCACGGTCGATGCCCGGCGACCTCGACCTGGTCGTCTACAGCCTGCGCAAGTACACGCGGCTGGCCGCTAACGGCAACCCGACGGTCCAGATCCTCCTCTTCGTCGAGCCGCTGCACTCGACCCGGTGGGGCGATCGCCTACGCGCCGAAGCGGATATGTTCGCCAGCCGGGAGGCTGGCGCGCGCTTTCTCGGCTACCTGCGGGCGCAGCGAGAGCGGCTGCTCGGGCAACGCGGCCAGATGCGGGTGACGCGAACCGAGCTGATCGAGGCACACGGCTACGACACCAAGTTCGCGATGCACGCGCTGCGGCTCGGCTACCAGGGCATCGAATACCTGCGCACGGGCCGGCTGACCCTGCCGATGATCACCGGCCGCGAGCACTGTATGGACGTGCGGCTCGGCCGGCTACCGCTGGCCGAGGTGGTCCGCTCCATCGAGGCCCTGGAGACAGAGCTCTGCCTGCTGACCTATGGCACCGGGCACATGCCCGAGTCCGCGGCTGACCGGCGGGACCACTCCGCCGGCCGCAGCCCGCTCCCGCCATCGGCGGACCGGGAACGCATCGACCGCTTTCTGGTGGAGGTGTACGCCGACGCATGGGAGGCGATCTGGCGGTGAGCCGCAGCGTCCACGAGACCCGGCGGGAGCTGGAGGAGGCGCGCCGCTGGGAATTCGGGGGCCGCGCCTCGCGGGACGACGAGGTCTGGCTGGTCGAGGACCGGCTGGCCGCGAAGCGCCGCTACAAGAGCAGGGCGGCGCGCCATCGCGGAGTGACCGGTCCGGCAGATGGTCCCGCAACGGTCGAGGTGGTTACCGAGCCCACGGACCACCACGTGCACCACCCGCTCTGCGAGGACGACATCCACGCGCTGCTAGGCTTGTTCCCGGCCGACGTCCGTCCGGTTCTGCGAACCGTGTGCAGGCGGACTGGGCTGCGCGAGGACGATATGGTCGCGGAGGACACCGAGCCGGACCCTCTGACCGGACGCCATGGGTACCAGCGCGAGGGCGGCATCTGGGCCCCTCGCCTCCGCGGTCGCTTCCGGCCTGGAGCCGGCGAGATCGACTTGTTCGCGTTCGTGTACGACGAGCAGGCGCTGCGCGTGCCCGAGGTACAGGCCGTGCTGCTGTGGCTCGATCAGGCCGAGACGCTCGCGCATGAGGTTGCGCACGCGTGGGACGATTCCGCCCGTTCCAGCGGCGACCGGTGGGCGATGGATGAGACGGAGCGGGTGGAAAGCTACGCGGAGGAGGCGGCGCGGGAGTGGACGCGGAGCTACGCGGCCGCGTACTTCGAGCGCACCCATCTGGAGCGGGCACGCGTATACGACGAGTGGATCCTCCGCAACGTCGGCATCCCGATTCCCCTGGCCCGAGTGGCCGACGACATGGATCGCAGCCTTTGGGGCGTCCACAGCGGGCTGTACGACCTCTGCGCCGCCTGGGACGACTCCACGGCCCGGGACCTGTGCACGGAGCTCGCCAGGGAGTTCCACTACGTCGACGACTACGAGCCCGCGCGGCAGATTCTGGAGCTGGTGCTGACCGAGGATCCCGAGCACCACGGCGCCACGATCCTGATGGGCGACATCGCCGTCCACGAGCAGGACTGGGACCGCGGCCTGTACTGGACCGAGCAGGCGCTGCGCCTGGCGCCTGACGACCTCGATGCCCACGAGGATCGCGTTGATGCACTGGTCGGGGCCGAGCGATGGGCCGACGCGGCCACGGTTGTAGGCCGCGCGCTCGCCATGGAGATGCCAGAAGCTGCAGCCGCCTACGTACGCCTCCGCCTAGAACGGGCACGATGCCTGATCGAGCTGGGCGACTTCTCGGGGGCGAACCTCGACCTGGACTTCGTCGCCGCCAGCGGCGTGCACCGGCTCGTGGCGGGTGCGAGGGCGGTCCGGGCGGAGTCCCTGCTCAGGCAGGAGCGGTGGCAGGCGGCACGCGCGGAGGCGATCGATGCGCTGAGCGCCAGGCTGCCGTTGTGGCCGTCCGCGCTGCTGACGGCCGTCGCTTGGGAGGCGGCTGCCCGGTTGGGCCAGGTCGGCGCGGTGCCCATTCCGACCGAACAGCAGGTTCGGATGCTGCGGTGGCACGGTCGCGGCGCATGGGTGGACCGGATGGTCGAGATGGGCTTGGAGCCCCGCCGCGTCCACCTCACGCGCCGCCAGGCGGCGCTGCAGCTTCGGCAGATGGGCCATCTGACACGCCTGTGACCTCCAAGCTCGGGCGACCTGATTCGCAGTCACCGTGTCTGAGTCCGGCTCGTAGCCTTGCCAGAGCAGCTCCTCGAAGCTGGGCTCACTGAGCGTGAGCACAGCCAGATCGATCAATGGATCACCTCCGCCGGCGTCGGCGAAGTCCAGGAACGCGCTTTATGCGACCGCCGTCGACCCGAACATGGTCAGGCTGCACGGCCAGTCCGCCAGCATCGTGAGCTGATCCTGGCCGCATCGTCTGGGTGAAGAACACGGCCTCGACCAGCTGGCGCTTCGTTAGATCTGCCCACGCGCACGTGGAGGCCGCAGCCATCATCGCCAGCTCGTGTTCCAGCCGTCGGGTATCGCTGTCCACCTTGACCAGTACCGATCGGCACGAAACGTCGCGCGCTCGTCGATCGCCGCCAGGACGGCGAGCTTGCCGGCATCAAGCGCAGCGCGTCCAAGCGCACGCCTGGCTGCCTCGAGGTGTTTCGCCACACATCGGCTCCTAAGGTAGGCGTCATGAGCGAACTGCGGAGCACCGAGCAGCGCAAGTCGGACGTCCTCGCCTTCCTTGCGCAAAATCGTGATTTGTGGCTTGCCACCGCGAGTCCGTCGGGCCGACCTCACATGATCCCTGTTTCCTCGTGGTGGGACGGCAGCCAGGTTGTGATCGCGACGATCGCTGGCAGCCGGACGGCACGTAACCTCGACGCGACCGGGTTGGGCCGGCTGGCGCTTGGGTCTCCTTACGACGTGATCATGATCGACGTCAGGGTCTCGGACAGCGCGCCCGTTCACAAAGCCGACCCCAAATTGGCCGCTGGTTTCGCCGCTGCCGCAGGCTGGAATCCCGTCCAGGAAGGGGGTAACTGGAGGTTCTTCCATCTGACACCGCTTGAGGTACAGGCCTATCGGGGCTATGGAGAGCTGCAAGGCCGGCAGGTCATGCACGACTCTCATTGGCTGGAGTGACTGCCCGCTCATAATCGCCGGCATTTTGCTACACCGTCCTCAGCGCCTCGGTTGGCGACAGCCGCGCGGCCCGGTTGGCCGGATAGAGGCCGGCGATCGCACCAACCCCGAGTGCCGCCGCCAGCCCACCCACCACTGCAATCGGTGGCACCACAGCCGGGAGCGACTGCAGCTGTGCGTAGGCGGCGGTCGCCGCGGTGCCTATCGCCACGCCGCCCACACCGCCCAGCATCGACAGCAGCAGTGACTCGGCCAGGAACTGAACGGCGACCAGCCTGCGCGTCGCGCCCAGCGCGCGCCGGAGTCCGATCTCCGAGCGGCGCTCGAGGACGGAGATCACCATCACGTTCGCGATCCCCACGCCGCCGACGAGCAGCGCCACCGCGCCCAGTCCCACAAACAGCGAGGTGAAGGCATCCTGTGCCGCCGCCCTCGCCGCCAGCGCATCGGATGGCCGGCTCACGTTCACCTCCTCGGGATGCGCCGGGTTGGCCGCTTTGGGCAGCAGGTCCCGCGTCTGCAGCACCCGATCGGGATCAGAGCGGACGTACACGGTGTCAGGGGAGTCATCGGCAAGGAACTCGGCCTCGGCGACGGGCAGGCCGATCAGCACCGAGCGGTCGATCTCGGGTGCCAGCGGCAACGATTGCAGCACCCCCACGACCGTGAACCAGCGGTCTCCCAGGTAGACCTGTGTCGGCTGCTCAAGGTCCACGAGACCCAGCCGCTGGGCCGCCACCCAGCCCAGCACGACAGCGGGATAGTGGCCGTTGGCGCTGTTCAGCCACTGGCCACGATAGACGGAGCCGTTCAGCGTCCGCAGCAGGCTGGTGTCCGTCCAGCGCACGGAAAGGCCCGACGTGGTGGACATCGGGACCTGGTCCGTTCGGCGCACGGTGACGTTTTGCAGCACGGCGGTCGAGGACACCCCTTGCACAGTCGCCAACCGGCCGATCGTCGACGGCGCCTCGTGTGGCAGCACGGCCGTCTGGCCCAGGAACGTATTGCCCGGCGTCACTGTCAACAGGTTGGTGCCCAGCTGGTTGAGCTGCGCAATCAGATTGGCGCGCGACGACTCGGAGACGCCCAGCACAGCGACCATGGCGGCGATCCCGATCGCAATGCCCAGCGCAGACAACGACGCGCGTAGGCGGCGGGTTCTCAGGCCCATCGAGCCCAGGCGCAGCAGCTCGGCGGGATGAACGCGGCTGGCGCCCAGCGCCTCACCGCGGATCATGCCGCCAGCCCAGTGTCGAGCACGATGCGGCCGTCGTCGATCTCGACCCTGCGGGGCGCGGCCGCCGCGACATCTCGGTCATGCGTGATGACGGCGATCGTGGCGCCGTCGTCGTTCAGCTCACGCAGGAGCTCGATGAGTGCGGCGCCAGAGGCCGAGTCCAGGTTGCCGGTCGGCTCGTCGGCAAGGATCAAGGCTGGGCGGTTCACGACCGCACGGGCGATTGCCACCCGCTGGCGCTCGCCGCCAGAAAGCTGGGCCGGCCGGTGCTGCAGGCGGTGGCGAAGGCCGACGCGCTCCAGCGCCTCGCGGGCTGCGTCACGGCGCTCGTGCAGGGGCAGCCCGGTGTACAGGATGCCGTCGGCCGCGTTGTCCAGCACGCTCATGCCGTCCAGAAGGAAGAACTGCTGAAAGACGAAGCCGATGTGACGGGCACGCAGCGCGGAGAGCTGTCGGTCACTCAGGGCTGACGTGTCATACCCGGCGACCCGCACGATCCCTTCGTCGGGGCTATCGAGCGTCCCCATCACGTGAAGCAGCGTCGACTTGCCGGAGCCGGAGCGGCCCAGAATGGCCACCATCTCACCTTCCATGACGGTCAGGCTGACGCCCCGCAACGCCTCAACCGGGGGGTCGCCGGGATAGCGCTTGACGACATCCACCAGCTCAACAACAGTGGCCGGAACGGGTGGGCCCAGAAGGCGCGGAACAACGCTCATACCGTCGGGGCCAGCACTTTCAGGCCTTCCACGATGCCGGAGCCCGAGATCTCCACGCGGCCGTTCGAGAAGATGCCTGTCTGGACGGGAATCCGCCGGTGGCGTCCATCTGCCGTTTCGACCGCGTAGCCGCCGCTCTCGAGCACCATGAGCGCGGTGATCGGCACCGTCAGCACGTTCTGGTGCGAGTTCCGCGTGACGTAGACGGTGACCGTTGCCCCGTCCAGCTTGCCTGCGGCCGCGTTGTCGGCCAGCGTGACGGTGACAGGGATCGTCGTCTGCTGCTGCGCTCCGGATCCACTGGTGGTGGCCACCGTGCCGACGTCCGTGATGGTGCCCTTGACGCGGCTGCCATTGGGCAGCGCAACGTCGACTCCGGCGC
>Ga0126378_10004329_pt1 | contig 10814 bp, 7 predicted proteins | sample PanSoiMetPlot_23_FD_92587 | JGI IMG/M metagenome (GOLD analysis project Ga0126378, IMG submission 92587) | Tropical forest soil microbial communities from Panama - MetaG Plot_23 | ecosystem: Environmental > Terrestrial > Soil > Tropical forest > Bulk soil | place: Panama | collected 2016-02-17
TGCAAGATCTCCACCAACCTGCGCAGCTTGGCCACCGACGTGTCGGCCTCGAGGATTTCCTGCCGCACGGTGCTCGCCATAGGAACCGCGCCGGCCACGAAGTAGGCGACCTGGATGTTTCCGCCCAGGTGCTCGAGCACGCCGCCCAGCTCCGCGTGGATGTCGCTGCGAAGGGCGAGCAGCCGCTCGAAGAGCGAGCGCACTGTTCTCGCCAAAGCTTCCACCTCGTCCCCGGAGGACTCCACTTCGACCGCCGGTTCGATTCGGGCGATGAGGTACGGCTCGGTCTGCGCGTAGTCGCGGATGCGAAAGCGCTCGAGCCCCTGGACCACCAGCTGCATGGTTCCATCCTGATTGCGAAGGAACTGGTGGATCACCGCCGCAGTACCCACCCGATAGAGATCTTCGGGGCCGGGGGGACCGCCCTGGGCGCGGCGCTGCGCGACCAGGCCGATCACCCTGCTTGTCTTCATTACGTCATCCACCAGCCGCAGCGATCGCTCCTGCCCCACGGTGATCGGCATCACCGCGAGCGGGAAGAGCACCGACTCGCGGAGCGGCAGGATGGGAAGATTGTTGGGGATCTCCGGCACGGAGACGGTGCGCGGACTGCTCGGCGGAGAGGGCCTCATCGCTGGGTCCCCTTGGGCAGGACGACCTGCAGAAATCCTCGCTCGTACCGCGCGGTCACCCGCTCGCGATCGATGTCGCTCGGGATCGGCAACTCGAGGCGGAAGGGGCCGTGGCGAATCTCCGCCAGATGGAATCGAACCTCCGTAGAGTACCAGCGGCGCTCGCCCTCAATGACGAGGATGTCCTGGTAGAGGACGATGTCGAAATCCTCCTCGGACATTCCGGCGACCTCTACCTTGACGCTCAGCTCGTCAGGTGTTTCCCAGTAATCAACCGGCGGCCGCCATTCGCGGCGAGCCAGGGGGACCGGAAGAACGAGCAGCCAGGGGTCGCCGAACAACCGCGGACCCTCGGGGACCATCTCGTGGTAACGGATACTCAGTTGTCGAAAGCGCATGCTCGCTGCTTACTTGAGCAGCTAATAAAACGCACCATTGGACTTCGCCGCGTGTTGCGCACCGGCTACTCGCTAATCCTGTTGTTCGAACGGGTTTTTGCCCTTGAGGCCCTTGACCCACTTGTCCATGCCCTTGGTGAACTCCTTGGTGAACTCCTGCATGGTTTTGGTGGCTTTTTTCGCGGCGTCGGAGTCGGCCAGGACTTTCATCAGGGCGTCGAGCAGCATCCCCAGCCCGTTGTCCTTAAGCGCGAGTGTGAAGGTGACGAGCGTTCCCTCGCGGCCCTGGCGCGAGGTCAGCGCGATCGGGCTGTGCTCGCCGAGCTGCTTGTGGAGCTTCTCGAGCAGCGCTTTTTCATCGGGCGTGATGGCCTTTTCGTCACCCGAGTGGCCCTTGAGCGCCTGGATGGCTTTGAGCAGGTCCGCTCGGTGGCAGTCGGCAAAGCGGCGAGTCTTGTTCTCGCCCGGCACCTTGATTTGCACCGAGCCCGGATCCGGATCCTTCGGATTTAAGCCCGCGAGCTTCTCGTAGGTGAGCAGCGCGGAGAGCACCGTGACGCCGTAGTCCGCGGCGTTTGCTTCGGAGAACGCTTTCGCCACCGCGCCGTAGTGACTCAACGTGGCCTGAGAGACGTCCGCGAAGCGACTCGAGAAGAAATCGCGAGCGCGATGGTAGCCGGATTTCTCGGCAAGTTTCTGCTCGATGATGCGGTTGTAGCAGGCACCCGTTTTCCATGCGGCTTCCTCTCCCTGCTTGATTGACTCTTCGAGGGCTTTCGCCGCCTCACGCAGCTGCGGCGAGTCCACGATCTTCGGAGAGCCGTTCGACTTCTTCGGAGAACCATTCCCCTTCGTCTTGTTCATCGTTTCCCTCCCTGCAGAAGTTCGTCGCGACCTTACTCCCTCACGGCTCTCATGTGGGAGAGTTCCTTGCATTTGCTCACCACCACCAAGCAAATCATTAGTAAAATAGCTCATGTAGAGTTGTAGCCGGCTACAACTCAGCCTCTTCACGCTACGAGCAGGATCGCCCCCGCGGCGATTGCCCCGGCGCCGCTGACGCGAGGCACGGTGGGCCGCTCTCCTAACCACCACGAGAAAAGCTGCGCGAAGAGTACCGAGGAGTTTCGCAGCGTGACCATGGCTCCGGCGCCGCCCCACTCCAAGCAGTAGAGGAACAGCCAGAAAGACAGACAACACAGCCCGCCGGCGAGGAACATCGGGACGGGACGGCGCGAAAGAATCGCGGCGATGTTGGCCCGCCGCGAGCCCATCATCGCCAGGTTCAAGGCCAACGCGACGGACACCGAGGTAGCGAACAGCGTCGCCGGATCCGAGCCCAGCGCCAGCGCTTCCTTATAAAGGAGGTTGTAGCCGGCGATGAAAACCGCCGACGCCATCGCCCAGCTCAGCCCTCTGTCACGCCAACCTCCGTTTGCCAGGCCGCGGTAAGGCAAGCCGACGGCGAACAGCCCTGCGGCCACCAGCAGCGCGCCGAGAAACGATGAGAGCGCCGCGCGCTCCCCAAACCACAGCATGGACACCGGCCAGATGATGAGCAAAGCCCCGCCCCGGCTCACCGGATAGTATTGGCCAAGCGGACCGGCTTCGAGCGACCGTGAGAGCGTCGCGAAGTATCCTGCCTCACAAACTCCTGCCGCCATCGCGCAGCCCAACGCGGCGCCGGTCGCGAACCAGCTGCGCCGAAGAAGCGACGCCACGCCGGAGAGAACGACGGCCACGGTGAGCACCGCGAACGTCGCGGCTCGCACGTCCCGCTCGCGCTTGATGAGCGCATTCCAGAGGGCGTGGAGGAACGCCGACGCGAGCACCAGCGTCGCAATGGCGAGCGAACTCATCCAGCCTCATCCTACGCTTGACTTCAAGCAAAGCGCGAAAGCGCCACGCGACGGCGATGCAGCGCTGCCGGCTATTTTCCGAAGAGCACCGCAGAGACGGCGGAATAAGCGTCGATACGACCCCATCCATAAATATTGTTTGGAATCGGATCGCCCATCGGCACCGCAGTGCCCTCGATAATCGATGCCAGATCGTCGTACGTCAGGCTAGGGTTCGCCTCGAGCAAGAGCGCGACCAGGCCCACGACGTGCGGCCCCGCCATCGAGGTTCCGCTCATCAAGCCGTAGCTGCCGTTGGGGAGCGACGATCGGACGTCTTGCCCGGGCGCCACCACTTCCGGCTTCGTGGTGCCGTCCTGCCCCGGGCCTCGGCTGCTAAACCCCACGATCGTGTCCTGCCGGTTGGTGGCGCCAGTGGAGAAGGTCTCAGCATACCCACCGGGCCAGCGCATGCTCATCGCTGCGGGCCCCTCGTTGCCGGCGGAGAACTCGGGGAAGATGCCCGCATTAATCCAGGCATCGACGTCGTCGCGAAACTCCTCGACGTTGGTGCAACCGGCGACGAAGGGAGTACATCCCCACGAATTGTTCACCACCGCTGGCCGAAGATCCGGATTTGGGTTCTCGCCTTGCAGGTCAGTCGGGGCGATCATCCACTGAAAACCAATATGTGCCGCGGCTACCCAGGTGGCTCCGCTGTCGATGATCGACGTCATAATCCACTTCGCGCCGGGAGCCACGCCGATCTGATTCGCGCCACCGTCGTCGCCGACGATCGTCCCGGTGGTATGCGTCCCATGACCGGCACTGTCGATCGGAACCTGAGAATGCAGGTGGGTGGCGTCGTACCAATTGTAGTCGTGGCTTACCGTCCCGGTCTTGGGATCCCATCCCCGGTATTTCTCCTTTAACGCGGGGTGGTCCCACCGTACGCCGGTATCCATGTTGCCCACCGTGATGCCGGCTCCGGTGATGCCCAAGTCGGTCCAGACCGAGTCGGCGCCGATGATCGCGATGTTCCATTCCACATCCGTCTGTGGCCCAAGAGGAGCCGGGGTCACCGGCTCGAGGTCGATCTTCATCGGCTGATTCGCGCTGATCGACTTGATGTCCGGGCGGCCGGCGAGCGCCGCGATCGTCTCTGCATCGGCGGTGACCACGATGCAATTGCAAATCCAGAGTGGCTCGATCGCCGACGCTTTGTTGACGAGCTCATTCGCTCTTAGAAAACTCAACACCGGCGCTTGCGAGCGAGATGCCACGTTGCGAAGAGCGTCGACCACAATCCATCCCTTGGCTTTCCAGTCCCGAGTGTCGCTGCCTTGAAGATCGGCTTTTTCGGTTAAGTGGAGGACCACCGAAGCAACGCCGTCCTCATTGAGCACCTCGGTGACTTTCTTCTCCACCTTGGAAAAATCCTGCGGCGATATCGACTGCAACGTTTTGTCCACCGGCGACGAGCCGCAGCCGACTGCGACAAGAAGGAACGGAAAACCACTTGGAGGCGTGTCGTAGCATGGGTGTTGGATCCTCCCCCCCGCGATAGGCGAGGGCGGACCCTAGTGGCACGCTGCGGCGTTTGCAAGAACGATTAGCTGCCTGGCGCGTGCGCCAAACGGCCGTGAGCAGCATTTGGCATTGCCGGACCGCATCGCCTGTTGCGCCGGCGCCACAGGGAAAGCAGACCGACGGTCCGGACAAGCTCGAGCTCAGGGCCAATCACCGTCGGGCCCGGGAACCGCTTGAGCAGCGGAATTGTCCAGCCGGAGCCCAGCGCGACGTGTAATCGCTTTGCTACGAGGACGCAGGCGACGGATGGCGTTTGTGCCAGTCGGTGGCCTGCTCGTAAGCGTAGGCGAGGCGGAGAACCGTCGCTTCACCTCCAGGAGGACCGCTGATCTGCATTCCAATCGGCAGCCCCGCCTGCGTGAAGCCACAGGGAACAGAAATGGTCGGCAGCCCGAGCACGTTGAACGGCCGCGTGTTGTGCAGCATTTGGAGCTCCTTGGCTCGAATCGTGTTCAGATCAGCCAAAAGCTCGGCAATTGTGAACGGTGGCACCGGGGAAGTGGGAGTTATCAAGAGGTCCACATTGTCGAATATCTTCGAAACGGAGCGCCGAATCTGGTCGAGTTGGCGCCGGGCGTGGATGTAAGCGGGGGCGGCGACGTCCGCGCCGCCGCGCAGTCGCTTGAGAGTTTCGGCTTGGTAGAGCTCGGGCGTCTTGGAAATGTATTCCTGGTGATATGTGTATGCTTCAGCGGAGAGAAGACTCTTCACCGGGTCCAGAATCGAGGAATATGTATCATTCGTGGCCAGCGGGCCGATGTCGCGCTCACTGGCTGTGATTTTTTTCAGAGCTCCGAGCGCTGCCTCCAGCGCCTTTTGAGTGTCGGGATGCAGTGACTCGTAGAAATAGGCGCGCGGGACGCCGAGGCGCAGCGAATTGGTCCGCCCGGCGATCGTCGCGGTGTAATCCGGAACGGGAAGATTCGTGCTGGTGGTTTCCAGCGGATCATAGCCTGCGATCACCTGAAGCATCAGAGCCGCATCTTTCACGGTGCGAGTCATCGGACCGAGGTGATCCAGGGACCAGGAGAGAGGAACGGCACCGCGGTTGCTCACTCGCCCGTATGTTGGCTTGATTCCAACGATGCCGCCGTAACCGGCCGGCTCGCGAACCGACCCGCCCGTGTCCGAGCCAATCGAGCCATAACCGAGTCCCGCTGCGACCGCCGCCGCCGAACCACCCGATGAGCCGCCCACGCTGTAATCAAGTGCCCAGGGATTTCGAACTGGGCCGAAGTTGCTGATCACCGAGCTGCCGCCAATGGCGAATTCGTGCATGTTGAGCTTGCCCAGGAGCACCGCTCCCGCCGCTTTCAGTCGTCGGACGACCTCGGCATCCTGCGAGGGGACGCGATCTTTGAACAGGGCGCTCGCCGCCGTGGTGCGGACGCCGGCCGTGTCCAGCAAGTCTTTGAGGGCAATCGGGATCCCGTGGAGCGGGCCCTTCCAGTGTCCGCGTCGGATCTCCGCTTCCGCGGCACGAGCCTCAGTCAGCGCGGAGTCCGCGGTGACGGTGATAAACGCGTTCAGCTTCGTGTTGAGCTGCTCAATGCGGCGCAGGCACGCTTGGGTGAGCTCCACCGGGGAGATTTTCTTGGTGTGCACCAACTGGGATGCCTCGGCCAGCGACAGCATCGCGAGGTCCGCATTGCTCGCCGCTTTAGCCTCCGCCGCGCCCGCGCCCAATCGCGTCATCATCGTCCCCGCCGTGCCCGCCAAAGCTGCTTTCACAAATGATCTGCGAGACATGTCTGCAATCCTCATGGTCCCTCCCTGCCCGGAGGCTGCACTGCCTATCCGGCAGGCAACTCTCGAACAAAGATCGCCAGGTGTCGAGCTGAAACCGATCGACCAGGAGACCGCTACTCCGTCTTGGAGCGCTGACGAGGCTAGTCCGGATCCTCGGCTTCTCGTGTCGGGGCGTCCGCCGCTCCCGAGCAGTTGCGCGGCTCGAGGATGAGCGGCCGCAGCGGGCGCCGATGGAAATCGAAGCTGTCGAGCAGATCGTTGGCCAGCGAGTCACGCTCGGTGAGCGGCGCCAAGCCAAACCGCTCCTCGATGAACTTAAGGACGGAAGAAAACTCGTACTCGGTATGCGAGATGTGACCGTGTTTCACGTAGGGCGAGATGATCAGAAACGGCACGCGCGGGCCAAGGCCAAAGCCATCCACGTGGCGAGGCGGCACATGATCGTAGAAGCCGCCGAAGTCGTCCCAGGTGAGAAAGACGGCGGTGGACCTCCAAAGCGGCCCTTGCATCACCGCATTGAGCTGCTGGACGGTCCAGTTCTCCCCCATACAGGTGCTCGACGGCGGGTGCTCGCTCTTGCCGCTGCCGGTGACCAGCCAGCTCACCGCCGGCAGGTCGCCATTTAGGGCGTCCGCTTCAAACTGCGTGTCGGAGACCACCTTTTCGTCCCACAGCGGAGTGTTGCGAATCTGGTCGATCGCATCGAAGGCTGACCAGATGTATCCGGACTGGCCCATTCCGGGCGCGTAGTACTTCCAAGAAATCCCGGCCTCCTCGAGGCGGTCGGCCAGGGTTGTGAAATCGAAGCATGGGTACACGCGGGTAATGTGCCCTTGATCATCCATCACCTGTACGGTCGCGCCCAGGGGCGAATCGCATCCCCAAACTCCACCGCTGCTGGGGTTGTTGATCGCGCCGCCCGATTGCGCCGCCACGGTGTAGAGGTGATTGGGAAAGCTCGGGCCGGTGAGCGACGAAAACATCGCGTCGGCGAGCGTGAAGTAACGCGCGTAGGCCCAGTAGTTGGGAATGTCCTCTTCGAGGTACTGCGAGTATCCGGACAAATCCCCCCCGCCTGAGATCAGGTCGAATTGGTTCATCAGTCCGCCATTGATGGCGGTCACCGCGTCGTTGAAAGAATGGCCGATATCGTGGCCGAGCCTGTCCGGTTGCCGCGACAGCGGAATGGTTTGGCCGGTGTGAATCTCCCCGCAGGTGGCGCCATCCGCACCGGGAAAAGTCCCGAAGTAATTGTCGAAGGTGCGGTTCTCCTTGACGATGAAGACGATGTGCTCGATCCGGTGGAGCCCGCGGTGATGATGGTGGTGATGGCCGTCCGACTCGCTGTTCTGCGCCTGGGCGAAGACTGGAGCGCGCAGGCAGACGAGACACAACGCGCTGAGCCCCCAATGAAATAGCTGCTGCATCCTTCGGTGCTTCATTTTGCGTCCTCCCCTTGGGCGATGCTCCTCGAAAGCCTTGGACACGGGAACATGAACCCCTGTTAGGCCGCTCAGTTAAGGACCTAGCCCTACCGAACTCCAGGCAATGCTCCGATTTCCAGGAAACGCCGGCCCTTGCGCAGTTTCGTTGAGAGCACTAAGGGGTACCCTCCGCCCCTTCGCCGCCCCGGAGAAACGATGAGAGCTCTTCCCACTGCCTCGCTCGCGTTGCTGCTGCTCACTAGCTGCCAGCATCAGGCCACTCCCACCGCCGCCGCCGAAGCGCCGAAGCCGCCGCCCATTGCGCCCCCGGTGCCGCCGAAGATGCGCCTGGGCGACTCGGCGCGCCCGACTCGCTATGCCTTGAAGCTCAAAGTCGTGCCGACCGAGGATGTCTTTAGCGGTACCATCGCGATCGACCTCGCGCTCAAAGAGCCGGTCACGACGCTCTGGCTAAACGGCAGTGAGCTGAAAGTCGGCGAGGCGACACTCGAGGTCGACGGCCGGACGAGCCCGGTGTCTACCGTCGATGGCGGCAAGCAGTTCATCGGCTTCTCCTTCCAAAAACCAGCCGGCCCGGGCAACGCGAGACTGTACGTAAGCTTCACCGGACCCGTTTCCTCGCGGGACAGCCGAGGCCTCTTCCGCCAGCAGGAAGGCGGCGATTGGTACCTCATCAGCCAATTCGAATCTCACTGGGCACGGCTGGCCTTCCCGTGCTTCGACGAGCCCTCATTCAAAGTTCCCTGGCGGTTGACGCTCGAGGTGAGGCGGCACGACGCGGCGTTTTCCAACACGCCGATCGAATCGGAGCGCGACACCAACGACGGCTTCAAGCTGGTGACCTTCGCCGAGACCAAGCCGCTTCCCAGCTACCTGATCGCCCTCGGCGTCGGGCCCTTCGAGGTGGTGGACGCCGCGCCCGCGGGCCGCAAATCGACACCCGTTCGGATTGTCGTGCCCAGAGGAAAGAGCAGCCAGGCTCGCTATGCCGCGCAGGTCACGCCGACGATCCTCGAGCGCCTCGAGAGCTATTTCGACCTGCCCTACCCCTACGAGAAACTGGATCTGCTGAGCATTCCGGTTCCCACGGACTTCGGCGCGATGGAAAACCCCGGTCTAGTTACCGGCTCCCAAACCCTCTACCTCGCCAGGCCGGAGGAGGAAAGCGTCCAGTTTAAGCGTGCCTTCGCGTCGGTCACTGCTCATGAGCTCGGGCACATGTGGTTTGGCGACATGGTCACCTTGGCCTGGTGGGACGACACCTGGTTGAACGAGGGATTTGCCACCTGGATCGCCTCAAAAATCATCGAGCAGTGGAAGCCGGAATGGCTCCACGGCACGTCGGTGGTCAATCAAAGGAACAGCTCGACGAGTGCGGACAGCTTGACCACCGCGCGAAAAATTCGGCAGCCGATCGAGTCGGAGCACGACATCGTCAACGCCTTCGATGCAATCACCTACCAGAAGGGCGCCGCGGTCCTCGCGATGTTCGAGCGCTGGGTCGGCGAGGACAAGTTCCGGCGCGGGATTCGCCGCTACCTCGCGCAGCACGCCTGGGGAAATGCCACCGCGTCCGATTTTCTCGCGGCAGTAAGCGAGGAAGCCGGTCGCGACATCGCACCCGCCTTCTCCACCTTTCTGGAGCAGGCTGGGGTGCCGCTGGTGACCGTCGCGCTGCGCTGCGAGGCAGGCTCGAAAGCAAAGCTGTCGCTCTCACAGGAGCGGTACTTGCCGGTGGGCTCGGGCTCGTCCACTGACCAGACGTGGCAGATTCCGATCTGCGCGCGCTATCCAGCGGGCCGGTCCGACGCGAAGGACTGCACCCTCCTGGCGCAGAAAACGGGCGAGCTGGACCTCGCGTCGGCGCAGGATTGCCCCGCTTGGGTGATGCCGAATGACGGCGGGGCGAGCTACTACCGCGTGCGCTTCGAGGGCAATCTGCTCGGCCGCGTTCTTAAGGCCGGTGGCAAGCAGCTGACTTTGCCTGAGCGCGTCGGCCTCGTCGACGATCTCGCGGCTCTCACCCGGGGCGGGAGGCTGCCCTACGGGGAGGTGTTGCCGCTCATCCCTGGGCTGGCCGGCGATCCGAACCGCGAGATAGTTCAGCGCGCGGCGGAGATCGTCGAAAGGCTAAGGGACCCCCTCATTCCGGCCTCGCTGCGCCCCAGCTATGCTCAATTCATCCGGCATGTGTTCGGACCCCGCGCTGGGAAGCTGGGTTGGACAGCCAAACGCGGAGAGGCCGAGGATACGGTGCTGCTTCGCCCGACCCTGGTCGGCATGGTTGCCTATCCGGGTGACGACGAGAAGCTTCAGCGCGAGGCCCGCCAGCTGGCCCGGAAGTGGATCTCGGACCACCGAGCGGTAGCGGCCGACGTGGTGCCCACGGTGCTCCACGTCGCGGCGAAGACCGGCGATCGCGCCCTCTTTGACGAGCTCCACGCGGCGGCGCGAAGAGAGTCCGACCGCCGGGATCGCCGCTGGTTGCTGCTGGCGATGGGAGCGTTTCGCGAGCCGGAGATAGCAAAGTCGGCGCTGGCGCTTGCGCTCTCTGATGAGTTCGATCCGCGCGAGTCGTTTCCGATCGTGGCGATGGCCGCGGCGGCTCCCGAGACCCGGGATCTGGCGTATCAATTCATCAAAGAAAACTTCGATCGCTGGCTCGCGCGGCTGCCTCGCGACTTCGGTGGCCACATGCCCAACCTGGTCGAGGGCTATTGCGATGAGACGCACCGCGCCGACATGGGGGCATTTTTCAAGGATCGCTCGACCGCCTTCGCTGGCGGTCCACGGCGGCTGGCCAATGCGCTCGAGCGGGTCGACCTCTGCATTGCCGCGAAGCGCGTTCAGCAGCCGAGCGTGGAAGCTTTCTTCCGCGGCAAACCGAAGGCGCCGGCCGCTGCGCGGCTCGGAAGCAACTAGTAGGGCGTGCCCAAGAAGCTTCGCAGCGCGGCGGTGGAAACCTCCGCCGCCTCGATCATCGGGAAATGGCCGCATTGCGGAAAAACGATTAGCTCGCCGCGCAGATCCGCCGCCAACTGCCGCCCGAAGGTGGGCGCGGCGATCGCATCGTGCTGCCCCCAGAGCACCAGCGCCGGACGGTTCAAGGAGCGGTAGGCTCTTTCCTGCTCGGCGAAATGCATCGCTCGCAAGGTGGCCAAA
>Ga0126378_10004330_pt1 | contig 10813 bp, 10 predicted proteins | sample PanSoiMetPlot_23_FD_92587 | JGI IMG/M metagenome (GOLD analysis project Ga0126378, IMG submission 92587) | Tropical forest soil microbial communities from Panama - MetaG Plot_23 | ecosystem: Environmental > Terrestrial > Soil > Tropical forest > Bulk soil | place: Panama | collected 2016-02-17
ATGTTCGTGGGCCCGCCCGGACCTGAACAGCGCCGCTGGTTCCAGCTCATGCTGGGAGCCCAGGAGACGGCACTCGACGCGATGAAACCGGGCCGTCGCTGCGCTGACGTCGACCGGGCCGTGCGCGACTACTTCGACCGTGAGGGCATCACCGAGACGTGGCGCCACCACGTCGGCCATGGCCTGGGCATGGAGGTGCACGAGGCGCCCTTCCTGGACATCGGCGACGAACGGGTGATGGAGCCTGGCATGGTCTTCAGCGTAGAGCCGGGCATCTACGTCCCCGGTCTGGGCGGCTTCCGGCACTCGGACACGGTCGCCATCACCGACGACGGAATCGAGCTGATGACGCGCTACCCCCGCGACCTCAACAGCCTGATCTGTGCCGTGTGACTGCTCAGTGCCAGTATTGGCCAGTGGGTTCCGACATCATCGTCGAGACAACGGCCGGACGCGTCCGCGGGACGGTCACGCGCAGCGACGTCAGGGTATTCCGTGGGGTGCCCTACGGCGGACCGACCGGTGGGCGCCGCCGCTTCCAGGCGCCGGCGCGGCCGGAGCCATGGGCAGGCGTGCGCGACGCGACCGAGTTCGGGCCGATCTGCCCCCAGCGAGGCGCGGTTGCCGAAGGAAACGTCGAGGGCAGTCCCGACCAGCGCACCATCGGCTTCCTGCCCAAGCTGCCTCAGAGCGAGGACTGCCTGGTCCTGAACGTCTGGACGCCCGCGACCGGTGACGGCGGCCGGCGCCCCGTGATGGTCTGGCTGCACGGCCGGGCCTTCGCTGCGGGCGCGGGCTCAGAGAGGTGGTACGACGGCGAGACCATGAGCAGCCGCGGCGACGTGGTGGTGATCACCCTGAACCACCGGCTGAACGTGTTCGGCTACCTCCACCTGGCCGACCTCGGTGGAGACCAGTTCGCCGGCTCCGGGGTGGCCGGGCTCCTGGACATCGTCCTGGCCCTGCGCTGGGTCCGCGAGAACGCCGAGGCCTTCGGCGGCGACGCCGGGAAGGTGACGATCTTCGGCGAGTCCGGCGGCGGCGCCAAGGTCAGCATGCTGCTGGCGATGCCCGCGGCGAAGGGCCTCTTCCACCGCGCGATGGTCCAGAGCGGCCCGGGCCTGCGCGGCGCCGAGCCCGTGGACGGCACGACGTTCGCCGAGCACCTGCTGGCCTATCTGGCCCTGACCACCGGTGATCTCGGCAGGCTGCAGGAGCTGCCCCACGAAGCGCTGACCGCTGCAGTGGCGGAGATGCCGCGGCCGCCCGTCAGGGTCGAGCCGCGGCGGCTGGCGCCCGGGCCGATGCCGACGGCAATGCTCCTGAGGCCGGTTGTGGAGGGCCGCTACCTACCAGCGCACCCCTTCGACCCCGTGGCCGCGCCATCGTCGGCGAATGTCCCGCTCATCATCGGCAGCAACAAGGACGAGGCCGCCCTCTTCCTGGCCGCTGACCCGCAGCGACGAAGGCTGCAGGAGCCCGAGCTGGCGGACCGCTTGAGGCCCCGGCTGGGCGACGGCCTCGACGACGGGCTCGCGACCTACCGGCGGACCCGGCCCGGCGACTCCCCGTGGGACCTGCTGGTCGGCATCACCAGCGAAGCCACCCGCCTGGACTCGATCCAGCTGGCCGAGCGAAAGCTGGCCGGTGGCACCGCACCCGTCTACATGTACCTCTTCACGTGGGAGAGCGACTACCTGGGTGGCCTCTTCAAGGCGTCCCACGCGATGGAGGTGCCGTTCGTCTTCGGCCACCCCGACCTGGCTCCGATGACGGGATCCCGCTCGGACCGGCAGCAGCTGGCGAGCGCGATGAGCCTTGCCTGGGTCGCGTTCGCGCGTACCGGCGACCCCCAACCATGAGGCCCTGCCGGCCTGGCCCCCGTATGACGCGAACGCGAGGAGAACCATGATCTTCGACGTGCCCTGTCGCGTCGAGGCGGACCCGCGCCGCGAGGAGCGGCTGGTGTGGGAGCGGCCAGCGGCGCACGTCTCTCCTCCGTCCGCTCCATCCTGACAATCGGTCCTCAGCTCGCCTCGCTGCCGATCTCTTCGAGGAGACCGAGCAGCCGCTCCATGCCTTCGATGAGCAGCTCCCGCCCCGTCGAGAACGCAACCCGCACGTGGCCCTCCCCGCTCGGCCCGAACTCGCTGCCTGCCCGCACGGCCACGCCTCGCTCGGCCGCCTGACGCACCACCTCGAGTGAGCTCACATCGCACGGGTACCGGATGAAGGCGTAAAAGGAGCCTTGCGGCTCGCGCAGCTCGAGCCCCGGCACGCCCTGCACCATGCGGCTCACGATGTCCCGCCGAGCCCGGTACTCGCGGCACATCCGCGCCGGCCAGTCGGTAGGTTCCGTCACGGCGACCAGGGCAGCCCGCTGCACCGCGCTGTTGAGCGGCCCGTTGAATGCGCGGTGGACCCGGGTGGCAGCCTCTACCACCGGCCGCGAGCCGGCCACGTAGCCGATCCTCCAGCCCGTCATCGCGTAAGTCTTGGAGAAGGTCTGGACGTAGACCAGCCGCTCGGCAAGGCCATCGATCTCGAGCGCGGAGGTGAACTCCACACCGTCGAAGACGATGTGGTCATACGCCTCGTCCGACAGCACCAGCAGGTCGTTCTCCTGCGCGATGCTCGCAAGCTCTTCGAGCTCGTCCCGCGTGTACACGGCACCGGTTGGATTGCAGGGGTTGCAGACGACCACCATCCGCGCGCCGGGCGCGGCCGCAGCGATGCCGTCGAGATCCAGGTGGAGATCCGGGCGGTGGCGTACGAACGACACCTCGCCTCCCGCCATCCAGACCAGGTCCGCGTACAGCGAGTATGTGGGCTCGGGCAGGACCACTTTCGTGCCCGGGTCGACGGCGGCCAGGATGGTGGCGGCCAGGCCGGCGCTGGCCCCGTGCGTGATCAGCAGTTGGTCGGCGCCATAGGAGCGGTTGGCGACGTCCGAGACCTGGTCAGCCAGTGCCGCGCGCAGCTCGGCGTCACCCTGAAGCTGGGCATAGTGCGTCGCCCCCGCCGCCAGCGCGTCGGCCAGGGCCTGGCTGATGTGCTCAGGGGTTGCAAAGTCGGGATCGCCTGCGGCCAGCGAGATCAGCTCCGATCCCGGCCGCGCTGCCGGCCGCTGCGACCGGCGCACGAGCTCCTGCACCATCCGTGACGACGTGAACACCAACGTCAACCTCCTGTCTCATCTGGCAGCCCCGGCCAGCGTGCGCTCAACTCGGTCGCGCCCCCGGGCAGGGCGCAGGCGACCGCGAGAGCAGCGAGCACGAGGACTGCCGAACCGCTGATCGAAGCCACCACCGCGGCGAGCGCGCCGACCACCGTCCCGACCATGATGCCGATGGCCGGCCGCGCGCCTTCCGCGGCGGTCAGCCGGACGGTGGCCACCAAGACCAGAGTCAGCACGGTGGCCGTCACGGCAATGACGCGGCCTTGATCGGAGCCCCCGATGAGCTCCCTGATACCGACCGCCAGCGCGGTCATCGCCATCAAGAACGGCAGGTGCCCGTAGAACCAGACCTGCCCCGCCAGCCGGGTGCGCCGGACAGGAGCGCGTTCCAGGTGGTCGAAGTACGACCACCAGATGCCGAATGCCGCCGCAATCCCGAGCGCACCTCCCACCGCGGCGGGCACGTCCCAGCTGCGACCGGCAAGGCTGCCGGCGCTGGCGGCGATCGACTCGCCGAGCACGATTAGGGTGAAGAGCCCGAAGCGCTCCGGAAGGTGAGAGGGATCGAGCTGCACCCGCGCCTGCAGGTGCCGCGCAGTCAGCGGCGTGGCGTAGTCGACGACCATCGCCACGGCCCACACGGCAAACCGGGCCGGGACCGGCGCCAGCGCCGACGCCAGCCAGATGGCGGCCGCAGCGCCGAAGCCAAGGGCATAGTGGCGAGCGATGGCCCGGCGCTCATCATGCTCACGGCGGAGCACATCCCAGTAGAGTCCGACCAGCACCAACCGGATCAGCGCGTAGGCGAGCGCGAAGTCTCGGCTGCCGGACTCCAGCGCGTCCCCCACGTGGACGGCGAGCGCGGCCACGGCAAGAAGCTGGGCGCCGATGGCGAAGCGAAGCCAGCGCTGGCCCCGGTCGAAACGGTCGAAGTACACGGTGGTCCCGACCCAGGCCCACCAGACTGCGATGAAGAGGAAGACGAAGCCGGCCACGCCCAGTGGGGACGCGTCACGCTCGAGGCGTCCGGCGAGCTGGGTGACCGCGAAGGCGAACACCAGGTCGTAGAAGCCTTCCAGCCAGGTCGGCCGCCGGCCGGCGGCGCCCAGCTCCGGGCCGGCGGAAGCCGGCACTTCGGCCGGCACCTCAGTAGGACCGGGGCAGCCCGAGCACGTGCTGGCTGAGGTAGTTGAGGGCCATCTCCTGCGAGATCGGGGCTATGCGGTAGAGACGGATCTCGCGCCACAGCCGCTCGACGTGGTACTCGCGCGCGTAGCCAAAGCCGCCCAGCGTCTGCAGCGCGGCGTCGCAGGCCTCGAAGCCGGCTTCGGCCGCGAGGTACTTGGCGGCGTTCGACTCTGCGCCGCAGGGCTGGCCGTGGTCGTAGAGCCAGGCCGCCTTCATGGCCAGCAGCTCGGCGGCGTCGAGGCTGGCCGACGAGCGAGCCAGGGGATGGGCTATGGCCTGGTTCTGGCCGATGGCCCGACCGAACACGACGCGCTCGCAGGCGTATCGGGCGGCGATGCGGAGCGCCGAGCGACCGATGCCCACGGCTTCGATCGCGGTTACGATCCGCTCGGGGTTGAGACTGTCGATCAGGTGGAAGAAGCCCCGACCGACCTGACCGACCACGTCCTCCTCGGGGACTCTCAGTCCCTGGATGAAGAGCTCGTTGGAGTCGACCGCCGCCCGGCCCAGCTTGTCGATCCGCCGGATCGTGCAGGCACCGCGGTCGAGGTCGGTGAAAAAGAGGGTCATGCCCTCGAAGGGACGCTCCTCCTGACGCGGTGAGGTGCGCGCCAGGAGAAGGATCTTCTGTGCCTGCTGGGCGTTGGTGGTCCAGACCTTCTGGCCGTTGACAACCCAGCGGTCGCCGGTGTGCTCGGCCCAGGTCGTGATGCGCGAGGTATCCGAGCCGGCGTTGGGTTCGGTCACACCAAAGGCCAGCAGCAGCTCACCGGCAGCGATCCCAGGTAGGGAAGCCCGCTTCATGCGCTCGGAGCCGAAGTGGACGACCGGCGCCGGCGGAAACATGAAGAAGTGGACGGGCGAGGCACCACTCGTGCCGGCGCCAGAGAGGCAGACCGCGTGCATGATGACAGCCGCCTCGGTGATCCCCAGCCCGGCACCGCCGTACTCCTCGGGGATGATCGTGCCCAGCCACCCACGCCTGGCCAGCGCGCGCACGAACTCCCAGGGATACTGCTCCTTGCGGTCGTGCTCCAGCCAGTACTCCGGCGTGAAGCTGCTGGCCAGCGCCAGTACCTCGTCGTGCAGGGTTTGCTGGAGTTCGGTGAGCGCGAAGTCCATCAGGCCGTAGGTTAGACAGCGTTCGCCGTCAACAGGTCGATTCGCACGCTGTCAACTGGACTCAGCGCCTTCCGAGACGGAACAATGAACAGACGTGGCAACCACGAAGTCCAGGGAGAGGGAGCGGATCGCACTTCGAGCCGACCAGGTTGGCAGCCTGCTCCGACCATCCGAGCTGCTCCAGGCCCGCGTCGACTTCACCGCTGGTCGTCTGGATCTCGAGGGCCTTCGGGCTGAGGAGGACCGTGCCATCCTCGCCGCGCTCCGCCGCCAGCGCGAGTGCGGACTTGACGTCTTGACGGACGGCGAGTTCCGCCGCGCCAACTTCAGGAGCGGATTCATGGAAGCAGTAGAGGGCTTCGTGGAAGCCGAGGCCAAAGCCATTTCCTGGAAAGGTGGCCCAGGTGCCGAACCGGCCTCCTGGAGAACACAGGTCGTGGCTGAAAGGCTCCGGCCGCTCGGCCGGATTGCCGACGTCGAGGCGAGGTTCATGCGCGACCACGCCGGGGGCACGTTCAAGATCACCCTGCCCAGTCCGCTGTTGTTCGCGCAGGCTGGCTTCCGCCTGGACCTCGGCGACGGGGCCTACTCGTCGCGGGCCGAACTGATCGCCCACGCTGCGAGCATCCTGGCTGACGAGGCTGGGCAGCTTGCGGCGGAGGGCGTCCCATACATCCAGGTCGACGCGCCCGGCTACACACGCTGGGCGGACCCGCAACTCGCGGCCTCGAGTCGGGCGACGGGCATCGACATGGACGAGCTGATGAGGGTCGCCATCGCCGGCGACAACCGAATCCTCGAAGCCGCGCGGGCCGGCGGTGCCATGACCGCTGTGCACTGCTGCCGCGGCAACTGGATGGGCCGCTGGCTGGCCGAAGGCGGCTACGACCCGATCGCAGAGAAGCTGTTCACCAGTCTTCGCTGCGATCGACTGTTGCTGGAGTACGACTCCCCTCGCGCCGGCGGCTTCGGGCCGCTTCGGTTCGTGCCCTCGAACAAGGTGGTAGTGCTGGGACTGATCACGACCAAGACCGGCGAGATGGAATCGCGCGACCAGCTCCTGCGCAGGATTGACGAGGCTTCGCACATTCTGCCCCTCGAGCAGCTGGCGCTGAGCACTCAGTGCGGCTTCGCCTCGACGCAGGTCGGCAACCCGCTCACCCACGAACAGCAGTGGCGGAAGCTCGAGCTGGTTGCCTCCCTGGCGCGTGAAGTCTGGCCCTGACGCTCGTTACAGTTACACGAGGCGCGCCCAGCGCCCCGGATCTTCGGTCCCAAGCAGGCGCAGCTTCCACTCCACGCCCGCCCCGAAACCGACCAGCTCGCCATTGCTCCCGATCACCCGGTGACACGGGACGATGACAGGCACCGGGTTGGCACCATTGGCGGCACCGACGGCGCGGACCGCTGACGGCCGGCCGATCGCCTGTGCGATCGCCGCGTAGGAGCGGACCTCGCCATAGGGAATCTCACGCAGCGCCTGCCACACGCTCAGCTGGAAGGGCGTTCCCTGCAGGTCGAGCGACACCGAAAACCTGGTCAGCTCGCCGCGCAGGTAGGCATCCAGCTCGTCGGCCAGCAGTCGAGCCCTCGTGTCAGTCGAGCGCGTGTCCCCGCTTGACTGATTCGGGAACCTGAGCTGCCTGACGCCCTCGTCCGAAAATGTCGCCTCGAACGTTCCCAGCGCCGTCGGCAGCGCAGCCGATGTCAATGTTTGCCTGCTCGCGATATTCATCACATCAGGTAAAACACGGCCTACGCCGATTTCGTTGCCGAAAGCCGCCTTGGTGAGCCCGGCTAGTTCACAAGTGCCCGTCGCGGTAAGTCAATCCGTGCGAATCACGCCTCCTGTTTCTGCGCCTTGATCTTGGCGAGACGCACAGCCCGCGCTTTGGCCAGGGCCTCCCGCCTCTTCTCGAGCACTTCCGGCGAAGGCGACTTACGACGACGCCTGGGGGTGGTCGGAGCGGCTCGGCCGTCAGTCACATCGAGCACTCCGCGGATCTCTTCGAGCATCCTCTGCAGCCGCTGATTTTCGCCCTCGAGCTGCTTGTTTCGGGCTACGAGCCCGTTGATGCGGTCGACTATCTGCCCCAGCCCATCGGGCTGAGCGATGCGACTCCGACGACGTCGAATCCCAGTCACATTGTCTGGCACTGAACCGTGAAACCTCCTTTCGGTTACTCCCGGGTCTTCACATAGTAGCGGTCGCGGCAGTGCAGCGAGTTCACAGAGACCTTACAACGACACGGTGCACACCGAGCTCGCCGGCGTCGACAATGGACCTGTGACACCCACGGGTACCGCCATCACCGGCGCCGACCTCCTCGTCGACGCGCTCTACACACACGGCATCAAGGTTGTCTTCGGACTACCGGGCGTCCAGCTGGACCCAGTCTTCGACGCGCTGGCACGCCGCCTCGATCAAGTCCGCGTGTATCACACCCGCCACGAGCAGGCCACCTCCTACATGGCCGACGGCTACGCACGCGCGGGCGGTGAACTTGGCTGCTGCCTCGTGGTGCCGGGCCCCGGGCTGCTCAACGCCATGTCAGGACTGGCTACCGCGCACGCTTGCTCATCCCCGGTGCTCTGCGTGGCCGGTCAGGTCCAGTCCGATCAGATCGATTCAGGCAGGGGCCTGCTGCACGAGATCCCGCACCAGCTGGAGATGGTGCGCTCCGTCGTGAAATGGTCAGGGCGAGCCATGCGGCCCGACGAGGTGCCTGGGCTCGTCGCCGAAGCCGTCAGGCAAATGCGCACTGGCCGCCCTCGACCGGTCGCGATCGAGGTCCCCCCCGACGTGCTGGAAGCCCTCAGCGACAGCCCGCCCGCCCGGGTGGATCTGAATGGCAGCCGGCCGCGCGGCGACCACGCCCAGCTGGAGCAGGTGGCGTCCATCCTCAACAGTGCCGAGCGACCACTCATCGTCGCCGGAGGCGGTGTGCTGCAGTCGGCCGCCTGGGACGAGCTGGCCGGCGTGGCCGAGCGGCTGAGCGCGCCAGTCCTGCTCTCGGGCAACGCCAAAGGCGCGCTCTCGGCCCGACATCCGCTGGCCTTCGAGGGCCTGACCGCTCCCCACCTGGTGAAGGCGGCGGACGTGATACTGGCTGTAGCCACCCGCTTCGCGACGGGAGGTGGATCCCGATGGCGGCTGCGGCCCGATCAGCGGCTGCTGCGCGTCGACGCCGACCCCGAGGAGCTGGTCAGAGACGTGCAGCCCGCCGTCGCCGTGGAAGCCGACGCGAAAGCAGCGCTCGGCTTGCTGGCGGACCTGCTGCCCGGACGCACCGCCACCGCCTGGCGCGGGCTGGACGAGCTGCGCCGTCGCTGCAGCGAAGAGCTGGCGAGCCTGGAGCCGCAGGCGAGCTTCGGGGCGGCCATCCGCCAGGCTCTGCCCGACGACGCGATCGTGATCGACGGGATGACGCAGGTCGGCTACTGGTGCCGCGTCGGCTTTCCCGTGTACGAGCCGCGAACCTTCCTGACCGCCGGCTACCAGGGCACCCTCGGCTTCGAGCTGCCGACCGGCCTGGGCGCCCAGGTGGCCCGACCCGATCGCAGAGTCGTGGTCATCGCCGGCGACGGCGGCTTCCTGTTCAACGTCCAGGAGCTTGCGACCGCAGTCCAGCACGGCATCCCGGTCATCACTGTCATCTTCAACGACAACGGCTTCGGCAACGTTCGGCGGACGCAGCGTCAGCGGTTCGGCCGGCTCATCGCGAGCGACCTCCACAACCCCGACTTCGTGCAGCTCGCTGAGGCATTCGGCGTGGCGGGGCACCGTGCCAACGGCCCGGATGGGCTCGGCAGGGCTCTCCTGGACGCCCTCGACGATGGGGGACCGAGCCTGATCGAGGTCCCGGTTGGGGAGATGGAAGACCCGTGGCCGCTCCTCATGCGGATGCGGACGACCTCACCCGCTCGATGACGGACCGGCATCGTCGAGTTCGAGCACCACGTCACCGGCACGGATAGTGATCCTGCGGCCGCGGCGCCGGATGTCGACCGGCCCGTCGAAGGTGAGGTGGCTGAGCGAGCCGTCCTGGGAGACGCGAACGATGACACCCTGCGGGCTCGTGAAGACGTTCTCGAACGTCTTCCTGAGCGGGATGTGCGAACGCAGCTCGCGGAGGGCCGGCGCTGCTGAACTCACTGGCGCGGGCGGCGCGGGCGGCGGCGCCGGGGCCGGCGGCGCGGGCGCAGGCGCCCGCTCGGGGGTGGGCCGCGTTGCCCGCCGCGTGCGCGCCTCCTCCAGGGACCTCTGCAGCAGCTCGGACCCCACGTCGCTCTGGAAGAAAGCGCTGGAGACCCTGGCCGGATCGTCTCTGCGGCGGAGGCAGTTCCGGCAGTCCGCTTCCTCGTCGGTCTTCCGATAGGTGCCTTCGGCGAACGATTGGTTGCAAAGTGTCACCGCCGGCCCCGATTCGGGCACGTGGGGGGTCAGGTGGATCCGCCCACCGCTTATACGCCGCACGCGCTCCAGCTCGATGCCGACTGCCATCACGCACAGCATCCGCCGTCCAGAGCCGCACGTCCAGGAGGCTTGCGGCCTCCGAGTGAAATGGCGCCCAGGTAGGGCGGTGCCCCATCCTTGACCCACAACGGCATGCGCACCGCGGCCCCGGCAAACCACATTCCGCCGCGATCCTTCCCATCAGCGGGCGAAGCGGCAAGGCAACGCGTGGCGGGCCGGCAGCGCACCCGCAGCCCGAACGTGACCGGCCAGCAGCCGGTCACGCCGGCCTTTCTGCTTTCCAGGCGCCTGCGCCGCCACCGGCGGCGTCGACACTCGCGGATCGCACGGTCAGCGCTGGCCACCGCCTCCTGGACGATCGTGGCTCTGGCCGCGATGGCTTGCCTGGTGGGCCTGATCTGGCCGGACGTTCATTAACCGCGGGGCCGCTCAGCCCGCTGCCGGGCGCTCCGAGTCCTCGCCCTCAGCCTCGGATACGAGCGCGTCCAGCTCCTCGGCGCCCATGGTCTCGACCTCGAGCAGTCTCTCCGCGATCGAATCCACGGTCTGTCGCCTCTCACCCAGGACGCTCAAAGCCAGCTGGTAAGCCTGCTCGACGATCGCCGTCACCTCCTGGTCGATGCGGGCCGCCATCTCGTCCGAGCACACAGGCGAACCGGAGACGTCGTGCTCGTCGCCGTGACCGACGAGCACGATGCCGACCCTCTCGCCCATACCCCACCGCATGACCATCCTGCGGGCCATCTGCGTCGCCCGCTGGATGTCGTTCTCGGCGCCGCTGGTCACGTCGCCGAAGACGATCTCCTCAGCCGCCCGGCCGCCCATGATGCCGGCGATCTGCTGCTTGA
>Ga0126378_10004332_pt1 | contig 10812 bp, 6 predicted proteins | sample PanSoiMetPlot_23_FD_92587 | JGI IMG/M metagenome (GOLD analysis project Ga0126378, IMG submission 92587) | Tropical forest soil microbial communities from Panama - MetaG Plot_23 | ecosystem: Environmental > Terrestrial > Soil > Tropical forest > Bulk soil | place: Panama | collected 2016-02-17
CGCTGGGTGGGAAGCTGCCGCCGTGATCTGCTCGATCACATCATCGCTGTCAACGAGCGACACATGAAAAGACTTCTGGCGGATTATATTCGCTATTATCACGACGATCGCACGCATCTGGGATTAAGAAAGCAAACCCCGGGTGGCAGACTGCATGCAGCAGGACGGGGTTCGATTCTTTCGCATCCGCGACTCGGTGGCCTGCACCATCGCTACGAACGTGCTGCATAACAGTATTCTGCAACGTCCTGGCCTTCTCTGTTCGCAACCACTCGGGAAACGCCTGCACGGCACAAAGAGGAAAAGGGGACGACAGTTCGTGGACGTATGAGTCACCCCTTACTTTAAGACTGACAGATCAATCAATGATTTATCTTCTACAGGCAGCTTTGAATTCTGGCGAATGACAGTAACGATTTACTTTTGACGAATGACAGGGTCAATCACTCCAGCCGATGATTTACGAAACGGACTGTTCGATGTTTGGAAATTGTGTGTGATTGGCAGATTCCGCGCGAACAATAGTCGAGATGAATATCTCACCGCTACTGCAGGTCATTTCAGCCGGCCTAGAGACGCTGCGCTGGTGCGATGGAGAAACACATACGTTTCCCGTCCTCCAGTAATTGTGCAGCCCTAGAACGTAAGGCGCATCCCGACCTCAAGGGCACGAGGCACACCCTGCGAGAAGACTCCCGAGCCTAGGCCATATCGGTTGATCCTTTGAGAGGCGGTCGTACCATTGGCGGAACCGACAGAGCCGTCCAAGGTGCCTCGTAGCGGAGAAGTGATGAAACCTCCAGGCGGATCGAAGTTGGCTTTGTTGGCGATGTTGAAGATATCGAGCGTGGGCACAAGTTCGGCGGTTTCTCCAAATCGTTGCCACAAATGAGCGAGGTGGAGATGGTAGCTAAGCCGCACGTCATCCGCCACGAAGTTGTCGAGGCCGACTTGCCCGGCTGGCGCTTTAGCAATCGCGGGTACGACAGCCCCTAGGCGTTGCAACTGTGATGACGTGAACAGACCCGCATTCACAAGAGCCTGTCCGGCCGGTGTCAACTGACCCGCCCTATTGCTGTTGAAATTGCTGATCACGTTATTGAGGTTGCCTACTTTCACGCTGCGGCCGAACGCGCCCACGTTGGTTCCCGGAAGCACGTCCCCGCCGGTGCCGTCACCGGTTAAGTCGGTCAGGAAGATCTCGGCCGGACAACTGCACTGCAGGGGCACAGTAAGAGTTTGCGGCAGAGCGCTATAAATGCGCGTGATCATGCTGAGTTCTAGCCCTCCGGCAAAATCAAAGGTGCCGGCGAAAGTGAACATGTGAGTACGATCCAGCGCGTTAGGACCGAAATAGTGCAAGGGATTCTGATTGTCGCGGGCGTTCTGTGCGAAAACGACATCCTGATCGGGTTCGGTTGAATTAAAGCGCGACAGATTGTAAACCGCTTGCCAAGAGAACATGCGGGTGCCGGCAAATGGATTCTTCACGTCCTGCTTTACACGCGCCTGCAAGGCATTGTAGACGGAACGTCCCATGCCGTTGCTGATCATGACTTGCCCGAGGTTGGGATCGCGGCCGGGAAACGCGAATCCACTGGCTGGGGGGGCCACCGTTGTCAACAACCCATTGGCGGGTGAGCCGAGGCCGTTGGCGGCAAAGCTTTGAATCGTCGTGCCATTGGCTAACGCGCAATCGATAGGAGAGCCGGCACCCAGGCAGCCGAACTGACCGACGGTCGTGGTGACGGCTGCCTGAGCCGCGGCCACGTCCAAGGTATCGGCGGCGCCCACGTGATTGATGTCATAGTTCATCAACGAATGCGTGGTTACATTCCGCAGGTAGTCGACGGAGACGAATAAGCTGGGCTTTAACTGACGCTGTACGCCGAAGTTCATCGAAACGGAACGGGGCAATTTGAGGTTGGGAGCCAGAACACCGAAAAGAGTGTTTAGGTCAAAGATACTGGGGTCATTGAAACCAGGAGTTCCGTTGGGATTGAAATTCTGCGCTGCCGTCTGATTGGCCGCCTGATACGCAGCTTGGGCTGCCACGATCTGGTCAACTACTGTGCCCAGAGGCTTTCCGATCAGGGGTGCAATATTGATGTTGGTTCCGGGCACGAGGCCAGTGATGTCAGGGGTGAGATTGGCCAAGCCGCCAGGAATCCTCAACGGGCGGTCGAAGATGAGATTCTCGACGAGGTAGTTGTCCCAAAACATCCCCACCCCTATACGTACAGAAGTCTTGCCATCCTTGAATGGGTCCCAGGCGATACCCAACTGTGGCGCAAAGCTGAGGTTGGGCTGGTTGGGAGCGTGGCTGGCACCGGGGATCAGCGCTTCCAGCGTGGGCAGTCCACGCGCATCGCTGTCGGTACGCCCGGTAATACGGTTGTAGCGGAGCGCCGCGGTCACAGTCAGGTTCGATCTGGCTTTCCAAAGGTCCGCCACATACAGGCCGAGGCGGGTTCCAGGGAAGCCCCCATGGGGAAAGCCGAGCGCGGGCTTTTCCGAGACGTACCCGAGACCATTGCCGAAGACGACCGAGGAGAGAGGATAGTTCAGCGGGTTGGAAGCTCCTCCCGGGAAGACATTGGCGGGAGTCGAATTGCTGAGAGCATTCAACATCGGCCCGTCCTGGAAGAAGCCCACGAAGGTGAACTCCGGCACGTGCACAAATTCGCCACCATACCGAAGCGTGTGGCGGTTGTGCGGCGGTACCGAGCCGTCATAGCGCACTTCCTGGTTATGTTGCAGGGTGGTTTGGGTGACCAGGTAATTTGGTCCGAGACAGATCAGGTTCAAGCCCAATGTACACAGCGGATCATTGCCGCTTCCGATAGCAATGCCCGCCTGCTGTCCTCCCGAAAACGGTTCGGGAAGCCCAGCCACCAGCGAACGCGCGTCCGTGATGTAGTTTCGGTATCGTAGAAGGCCGACGCGGAAGCTATGAGTGAAACGGCCTGTCGTACCGTCGAGCGCGAACGTATTGGTCGCATTGTAATTTCGGTTGGCGAACGGCTGAAATGAGATTCCGCCGTAACCGGTGATCAGATTCATCTGGTCGAAATGAAAGGCATAGAATGCCCGCCAGTTAGGGGATACATTCCAGTCAAGCCGGCCAGTGGTCAGACTCTCGTGAAAAGGCGAAGAGAAAGCCCCGCCAAACTGGCTAAAAGGGGCTGGGGACTGCGCAAAGGTTGTGCCATGCTGCAGCGTGTGCTCGTAGTTTACAAACCAGAACAGCCGATCTTTGATAATCGGTCCGCCGACGCGGAAACCCACCTGACTACGATTGAACGGCGCATCAATTCCGTTGATCCGGGCAGCCATGGAATTATTCCGGAAGAGGTAGAACGCACTCCCATGAATGTTATTGCTTCCGGCGCGGGTAATCACGTTCACCGCTCCCGAAGTCGTGACGCTGTTTGCCGGATCGAGAGTGGATTGTGCGACTTGGAATTCCTGAATGGACTCTTCCGAAAGGTTGATGGTAGTAGTACCGACAGTATCATCAGTAACGTCAACGCCGTCCACCTCAATGCGGGTGGACCGTCCCGACCGGCCCTGCAAAGAGATGCCGGCAAAGCCTTGCTTGGTGGGATCGAGATTTCCACCATCTTGCATCTGCACGCCGGCGTTCAACTGTGCCAAATCGAGGAAATTACGTCCATTGAGTGGAATTTCATCGATCTGCTCAGTTGTCAGTACGTCTTCCACTACCGCCTGAGCAGTGTTCACCGCTGCAGCATTCTCCGCGACCAGAACTTTGGTCTCTTGCGAAGCCAGAGGCATGACGAAGTCAGCATTGGTGGTCACCCCGACGGCAATGGAAACATTGAGACCACCTTTGCCAAAACCGGGAGCGTCGAAGGTCAACGCATAATTTCCTGGCACCAATGCAATAGCGGAGTACACACCTGAGTCGGTAGTGGTAACAATGCGTGTCGTGCCAGTACTGGCGGATTTGATTGTGACCGTCACCCCGGGCACTACGGCTCCCGTCTGATCTTTCACAGTTCCTAAAATGCTGCCCGTAGCCGTTTGCGCGAATACCTGGGGCGTGTTCATCAACCGAGGCAGCGCAGCTAAAACCAACGTAGCGATGACAAGCGTGACTCGTGGCATAGCAGATCTCCCCGTTACTGCGGACAGGAGTTGAACGATAATTCGTTGCTTCAGAGGTGGACGCCACTCGGTCCCAATGGTTAGGGCGAGATTCTATGAGCATACCCAGGTGGTTTCAAGGAAATTCTCTTGCTGCGGCTTTGGCTAGCTTTCAGCGGGTGCTTGCCCAGAAATCCTGCACAGTTGGCCGCACCCATATCACCGATGCGGCGCCAGGATGTTACTAAGCATGTCATGACTGGAGGGGTCGCGTTCAAGGTGAGGGTAGCGAGCCCCGCCATGGTAGTCGAGTTGGACAGCAAAAGTGGAAGCTCCGTTGGCTACCACCAATTCAGGCGCCGATCCGGCGCGACTGTTTTGCACAGCAGCTTCCATATGCGGAATTGAGAATTTGAGGCCATTCACGATCAGTATTTGCATACCAGGAGCAATGCCGGCCTTGTAGGCGCTCATGCCGGGAACTACGTCCATCACAGATCCATCCTCTGCCAACATTAGACCGACCGAATATTGCAGATCTGTGAAGTCATGCTTGAGCCAGAGGGGCCAGAGCACATCAGGCTTGCGAGTGGCTTGCAGATCGGCGATCAGCGGTGACTTTTCTTCGCGATAGCTTAGTTTCCAGCCGCTGCGCTCTACGCCGGCATAGGGCGGCTGTGGGCTGGTGGAATCAAGGTGCGTGCGGAAAAAGCTCCTCCAATCGAAAGGCGTGATCTGATTCATAGCGACGACCACGTCGTCGAAGGTGTACGGCTTAGGTTTACGGCCGTTCTCTGGGCTGAAAAAGAGGCGGCAGAAATCGTCGAGGCTGCGATGCCCTTGAGTCTTTTGTCGAATAATGGTGTCTGCTTCCAGCCAAATCAGGCCACTTTCCGCATAAAAGTCTGTTGCCCGCCGAGCCGCCGACCAAGCCTGTGGAGCCCCATATAACAATTGTGCTCCCGTGGTCGTATCCTGCAGAAAACGCCAAGTCCTACCGGTATGAGTAGCCATGGAAGCGGCATCGATCGCCAGCGACTCCCGGAATTGTTCAGGCGTCCAGATTCCGCTGCGGGCCGCCAGAATGTTGCCAAGGTAATCGGTAAGCCCCTCGTATACCCAAAGAAGCTTGCCATGGACTGGATCGAGGTACGTTGGGTTGTCCAACCCCACTGGCGGCCGATACTTGCCGTTCCAGGAATGTACGTATTCGCGTGGTATGAGGTTGCTGGAGGTGACAAGAATGCGTGCGTCGCTTAGCCCGCGGTTGGGGAGGCGATTCTCGCTGGCCTCGAAATGCTCCAGCGTGTAGTGGTCGATCTGATCTCCCAGCGAGAGTTGCATGTGGTATAGCGGATACCGCGATCCGCCGAACAGCGCCTCCGCCTCGGCTACCAGGTTCGTGAAGTGAGCTTTTTGTTCTGCACTGGGTTGGAGGGCCTGCTCATCCTCAGCGATGATGTCCATCTGCGCCGGATGTTCGCCGCTTAGTGGAAATCTGAGATAGTGTTCACAGGCAATTACCGGCGAGTCCACCAGAGTTTTGAGTGCCACGGGTTTGAACTGAATGAGGTCCTCGTTCTCTTGTTGAACCGCCAGGGGCGTTCCGTACTGCCAACCCTTGGGTATCCGCAAACCAGCGGTATACATACTCTGATCGATCGGGATTGCGGGCGAATAAAGTGCAACAAGATTCCAATTCAGCACCAGCTCATTCTGTGACGAACAAACGGCAGCTGTGAACCCTTCGACGCCGATTTTGCAGGCGAAGTCGAGATCTGCTTCCAGACTGTCTGTGCCGTTGGGCACATCAAGGTGAAAGACGAAAGGGTGCAGTTCATCACGTTGCCACGGGAGCTGTTTTTCTCCGGCGGTAAATACCAACCGGATCACCTGATTAATTGAGCCAGTCGCGGCGTGCTCTCCGGGAATCCACTTGGGATAGGCAATCGTCATTGGACCAGGGGAAATGGGGAATATCAGGTGTGCATGCAAAATTCCCATTGCAGCATGCGTAGCATCCACTTCCAACAACGTTGGCCGTGACTGCTTAGCTGACGCGGTTCCCAAGAGCAAAAACAAAGCACCGGTTATTGCCAAACGCGGTAAAGCCGGCAAACTCGCCTTAAGCATGAAGTTGATCGCCTTTCGCCAATGCTGTGTCCCAGCAATAAGCATTTAGAAATACAGGACTCCGCATTCGTTCCTTTTGCTCACTTTTGCTCCACTCGTCGTGACGGAGCAGTCGGACCGACAATTACTTGGAAGCCGCAGCAGCCCGTTCGACTCTAAGGAGGAGGGCATTCAAGTCATCGCGAGACAAATAGCGACCGGCAAGGACCACGCTACGGATCTTCTTGGTGTTCGCAATATCATCCAACGGGTTAGCATCAAGCAGTAGCAGATCCGCACGCTTGCCCTTGGCGAGGATTCCTGTGTCGGTTAATCCCAGAAAACGTGCGGGATTGCTGGTTGCCGCTTGGAGTGCCTGCATGGGGGTGAGACCGGCTTGCACCAGCAAACCCAGCTCCTCGTGCAGGCTGAAGCCCGGGTAAACGCGAACCCCCGCTGCCGTGTCCGTACCAGCCAGGATCGGCACGCCGGCTCGATTCATCTCGCCAACCATTTCCAATTCTCTATGGACAAACTTTTCGCGCTCAGAGAGTGGGTCCGTTGACCAGTGTTTAGTGATGTCCGAGGTGAACATAGGCCAAGTACGTTGTTTCCACGCTACAGGCGCATACTTTTCCAGCGGATCAGGGCGGGAGTTAGTTTGCTCGATGAGCCATTCGCCGCGCTCCCAGTAAAGTGTTGGAACCTGCCAGGTATGGTTCTTGACGAAGAGTGCAATTAAAGCTTTCGCGCGTGCAGGATCATACGTGGCGAGGAAGCGTCCGCGTCCCGGGCCGCGGGGTTGCTTCATTAATTCATATTCGGCTGTGGAGCAGCCTTCGAACACTCCCGTCAGGTGCTCGATACTCCTCTGTCCGGCGTTGGAAGCCTCCACGGCGCGAACCGCGTCGGGAACATGGCCGACGAAGGTCACATGCAGCTTCTTGGCTTCGTCCGCGGCAGCAAAATAGCCGTCCCGGGGAATCAGAGACTGGATCTTAATGAAATCGGCGCCGCCTTTCGTCAGTTCGTCGACCGCACTCCGCCCATCCGCAGTAGTGCGGACCGGCACGGAACTGGGGAACTGCGGCACGGGCCCATCGAGCATCGGGCCTGAAATCAGCATTCTGGGCCCTATCATCTTTCCCGCGGCGATGTCTGCCCGCCAGTGCTTCAACGGTTCCAAGTCGCCACCCATGTCGCGGACGCCAGTGATGCCATTGGCAACCAACAGCAGGGGAATAATTTCTTCGTTCTTCGGCAGCCAGTCTCCAAAGATTTCATGTACATGCATGTCCCAAAGGCCGGGTATCAGGTATTTGCCGCGGCTTTCAATAACCTGGGCGTCTTGGGGGACAGAAACAATTCCATCTTTTCCGATTGCAGTTATCCGCTGCTCAGCAATGATGACTGTCATATCCACCTGCACCGGAGTTCCGGTGGCATCGATCACGTTAACGTGCGTGAAAACTAAAGGCGTTACGGAGGATGCCGCGGCTGAAGTTGAGACCGCCAAAATGAGGGAAGAACAAATCATGGCTAACTTACGCATGGGCACCTCGTGTGGATTCGGCATGATAACACCCACCAGCGCCAACAAGCGGGAACGGAAAATCTTCCGATCAAATCTGCTTTGCAGTACCCAGTGCAGTGCAGGGGCGAGTGCCATTCTGAGTGCTCATTGAGCAGGCTGAAGATATTGATTGAACCAAGCGACGGAGCGCTCGATCAGGTCGCGGCTGTGCGACGGATCTGCGAAATGATGGCCCTCATGCGGATAGATGACCAGCCGCGTGGGCACACCGAGAGCCTTCAGTGCGTGCCAAAATTCATAGGACTGCGGTGCGGGACATTCGCCATCCCTATCGCCGACCGCAAGCAGCGTGGGCGTCCTGACGTTCTTAATGAAAGCCACGGGCGCACTTTTCGCATAGAGTTCGGGGTCGTCGTAGACCGTCGTGCCCATGAACGGGATCAGCCACTGATCGACTTTGTTTTCCCCGTAGTAGCTCAGCCAATTGGAAATGCCCGCACCGGCGACAGAGGCCCGGAAGCGATGCGTCTGCGTCACAGCCCACATGGCCATGTAACCTCCGTAGCTCCAGCCCGTGATGCCCAGCCGATCCGGATCGATCGGTGCGGCCTGGATTGCGGCGTCGACGCCGGCCATAATGTCGCGTAAGTCCCCATAGCCAAAGTCCTTGACGTTCGCAGACGTAAACTCTTCGCCCTGCCCGTAGCTCCCACGGAAATTGGGCTGAAGAACAAAATATCCCTGCGGAGGAAGTGCCATGGCGAAATCCCAACGTGTGGGCCAATAAGGCATCACCGCCCAGGAAGGCCCGCCGTGTACACGCACGACGAGTGGGTACTTCCGTGAAGGGTCAAAATTATTCGGATACGTCAGCCAGCCCTGGACCGTTCCAACATCAGTCCTCCAATGCAAGCTAATAGACTTGCCCCAGGCTGGACGAAGCCCGGCATTTCGGTTTGTAATCTGCTTCCATTGGCCAATCGGTCCCACCCAGACTTCCGGCGGTTCAAGAAACGACTGCCGAACTACCGCCGATGAGGCGCCGTCATGGTCGAGCGAGATATTGGTATCATAGGGTGCGTCGGAGACTCGTTCATTGCCCGACCACAACTCGGATACTCTATTAGTGGGCAGATCGAGCTTCTCAATTCCAGTCCTGCCGTCCACAATCGCAGAAAACAAGATGCTATGGGAGTCGGGTAGCCAGGTAAGCCACGAAGCACTCATCCTCATACCCGGGGTGAGATTCGTTTTCTGTCCACCGTTGGAAGCCACAGAGTAGATGTCTCCGCCGACAATAGCTTCATCACTCATCAGACCACCGATGAAAGCGATTTTCCGTCCATCCGGAGACCAGCGGGGTGCAGTGATTTGCAAGCCGGGCTTCTCGAGTACTGGTACTAAGGCAGCAGAATTAACATCGATTGAGAACAGGCCTGCTACGTACCAATTGTCATCACCACTGCCATGGGCGGCGCTTATTGCTAGGTGTTTGCTGTTTGGCGCCCAACCGAATTCGTACACGTACAGATCGTTTGGGGAAATTTGCCGTACGTCCCCATTGGCAAGATCGACGGTTGTCAAGCGTTGCTCAAGCACGTCCTCACCGATGATGCCTGCATCAGGAGTTTCGGCGACGAGTGGGCCGGCCGCGCGAGTCGCATCCTCGGTGAACAGGAATGCGATGCTCTGACCATTGGGAGACCAGGCCGGAGCCGAGAGAAACCCCTTCAGCCGTGTGAGTTGTCGCGACAGGTTACGGGTTACATCGGTCACGAATAGCTGTAACTGGCCCTGCTCAGCGGCATCGGACAGAAAAGCGATTTGTTTGCTATCCGGAGACCACGCGAGGTCGTGTTCTTCGTGCGAGCTCTTACCATCTCCGACAGTAACTCGCTTTATGGCACGTTGGGTCGTCAAGTCCATAACGTAGATAATTGATTTAGTGGAAGATGCGCCTTCCGGGTCTGTCTGAGATTCAACCCACGCGACGTGCCGGCCATCAGGCGAAATGGAGGCTTGTTGAAAGGCCCGTACGTCAAACATTGGCCGTGTTGCGTATCCCAGCTGCGGGTTTGTGCTTAAAGAGGTTTGTGACGTGCCCGTGAGACACGTCGTGAAAAAGGCTGCTAATACAGCAAGAATTCTGACTCGATGTGGCGTCATGTCAACCTAGAGAATACTAACCATTTGCGTGGCACTACATCATATAGCGAATTTTCGTATAGCGAATTTTCACCGCATTCGAGCGGGTCGACAAATTAAGTGCCGCATAGGGGCGAAGCGCAGATCGACTCCGGTGCTTAACAGGAACTATTAATAAAGGAGGATGTTGCGCAGGCGGCGCGTCGTTCGTAGCGGTGGTGAAGTCCACCCACCAGTGATACCGCCACGACTCGCCCCATTTCCACCGGTTGAATTTGTCGCGGCTCGGGCGAATCCTTGCCCCACGAAAGATGGGTTCGGGATTGGTGATTGTAGTCAAAATAGGAACGAAGAGTACGGCATAGCGAGGTTTCGTTGAACACAATCGATGGTCTAGGCACTCGCGCCGAATCGAACCAATCACCCGCTCGACATACAGACAAAACTTCACGGATGCCCATGTCGCGCAGCTGGTCTTGGAAGTCATTGCCAAAAATATTATCGCGGTCACGGAGCAGGTAATGCGGGAGTTGGCCAAAGGGAAAGGCTTGTCGCAATTGCTGTCCCGTCCACTCCGCAGTCCGATGAGCGATCACATAGAAATGAAGTATGTGACGCCGATCATCGGCCAAGACCAGAAACACGTAAAGGGACCTGGAAAAGCAAGGTCGGCACGGTGAAAAGTCGATGGAGACCAGCTGCTGGGCATGATTCTGCAGCCCAGACGGTGGTCATTTAACTGGACGCCCATGCCGACGTCGGTGAACCGGATACTACGCTCTTCGAGGACCTCAATAACCATTTCTTGGGGCATCCTCTTCCCGGTACAAAAAGACGAGATCCATGCTGCGTAGCTCGTCCCCCTTGGTGGCGTCGAGATGCGGTGGATGATCGATCATGTCGCGGTGCAG
>Ga0126378_10004333_pt1 | contig 10811 bp, 10 predicted proteins | sample PanSoiMetPlot_23_FD_92587 | JGI IMG/M metagenome (GOLD analysis project Ga0126378, IMG submission 92587) | Tropical forest soil microbial communities from Panama - MetaG Plot_23 | ecosystem: Environmental > Terrestrial > Soil > Tropical forest > Bulk soil | place: Panama | collected 2016-02-17
CGACCCAGTAAGCTTTCCAATTCTCAATAAACATAATATTCATTAGCGGAAGCGACGTCGGCATCATTTCGCGAGAAGAACTAGCACAGGCATTCTTGCCTGTGCCAACGTAACGCCGCGCCGCCATCGCAATTGCTTTGGCGAACACGCGACATCTCCTTCCGTGATCGCGCGACGTCCGCGACGAGCGCCGTCGACCTCTCCGCCGCGGCGAGGGCCCGCCACGAAGTGCGCGACGCGGACACCTATTCTCCCAACGCCGAATCGCTCGACGTCCCTCCACACCGCATCTGATGCCGACGTTGCTTCCGCTAATGAATATTATGTTTATTGAGGATTGGAACGCTTACTGGATCGGACAAGCGCGGCGGGCGCACATCCCGCTCGCGTTCTTCTGGGTTCGGGGTTGGGTTGTGGGTAGTAATACCGCCAGTGCGGATATTTCAGCGCTGAGTCTTGCTAAGATAGGGTAATGGCACCAGAAAGCAACAGCTTCAGCGACAATTCGCCCAGTCCCGTGACCCGACGAGTGTTTCTGACGCTGGCGGTGAGCGGGCTGATGGGGCTTGCGAGTCTGCGGCTTCGCCGGCGCAGCGCAATCGCCGCCCAAGTGGCTGCGGCAGCTCCGCCTGCGATTGTGACAATCGTGGAGTTCTCGAAGGACGGCCGGCGAATTGGCAAGGTGCAAATTCCGAGGATTGTGAAGACGGAAGACGAATGGCGGGCGCAGTTAAGAAATCGCAGTGTTTACGAAATCACCAGGAACGCGGACACGGAGATCGCGTTCTCAGGTGAATATTGGAACCTTCACGACCATGGACTGTTTCGGTGCGTGTGCTGTGAGACGGCCCTATTCAGTTCTGAAACGAAGTTTGATTCAGGGACGGGCTGGCCGAGTTTCTGGGCGCCGATCGCGCAAGAAAATATCGAAACGATCGAGGACCGCAGCTTTAGGATGAAACGGAATGCGGTAGCGTGCGGTCTCTGCGACGCCCACCTGGGACACTTATTCGACGATGGGCCGCCGCCAACCGGTTTGCGCTACTGCATCAATTCGGCTTCGCTGGTGTTTGTCAAAACCGCCTGATTCGACGACAACGGCGAGCAAGGCGGCTTCCCTTGCCTCTTTCCTGCGATCTTCTCAGACCCTGTTTCTCTCTAGCAGGCCGGAGATGAGCGTAATAAGAGAGAGAATCAGGAACAGATAAGACGGCAGCTTCGCAATCCCACCGCTGCGATCATGCGTCCGGGCGAACCCCAAGACACCAGCCACGATCGCAATCACAAGAAAAATCACAGCCCAACGCAGCACTGTACCTCCGTCCGGAAAAATCCGGATCGTGGTCACGAAAGCTAGTTAAGCTGAGGCAGAACGCGCTTCGGTATGGCCGGCGCAGTTGGGATGCGGGCAGACGCAATCGACATCCGGAGTTTCTTCCATGGCTTCGCACTCGGCGCTGCAATAGTTGCCGTCGGTCACCTGACAGCTACAGATTGGGTGTTCGCATTTCTTCGTTGCCATATTTGTTTTCTCCTCGATTGAGATACCCGCGCCGCTCGACGTCGGTCCGCGCTCAAGGGAACCAGTCTATAGCGGATGATTTCGGACGCCATACAGTAGAAACCGGACTAAAGGCGGTGCATTATGGGCAGAATCACAAGTACGAGCAGCACCAGACCCAGGCCGACGCTTGGAAAGTAACCTCAACCCTTGCTGTGGGACCATTTCGGGATGCTGCCGACGAGCGCGATGATGAGAACAGCGGTCAGGACAAAGAACATCGCTGCGTGCTCCTCGGAGTCACCCTCGATCGGGTAGGGTGTTGGACCGTACGTCAGCGGGAGTGTAACACACGATTGTGGACGAATATGAGTGGGCGCGCGGTCGAGATTTTGGGTAGCGCGGATTCTTTCGTACCTATAGGCGGCTGATGTACGCGATGAAACAGCCTGCCTCACCGTGGCGAACGTGAATGTACTCGACGCCAGGCTCATCGAAAAGTTTTGCGATGGAAGCCTCGGCCGCTCCGTCATTTACCCTTTCGCGAGCGGCGACCCAACGATCTTTCCCGTAGCCTTCGAACACGAGCGGCAGAAGACGAAGGCTGTCTGGGAATTTGTTTTCTGGAGAGTAAGTGGCGCACGGGGTCTCGTGGACGAAGATCGGACCTGGTGACGGATATGGATCAAGCCCGTCGAACGGGTTGTAAGTGAACAGGATGCGCTTCTCCTTGCCCACGTCGAAGGTGCGCAGGCATTGGCGGCATGGGCCCGTGCCGCTGGCGAGTTCGGTGTGTGCGGGATGGCCATACTGCGGAGATTTGCGTGTGTTGCGCGCGGCGGTGGAGATTTCATCCGGAACCGCATGGACGCTGAACATCGCTTCTTTCGCGCCGCCCTCTTTCACGTTGGCGTGTTTTACAGTGGTCTCATTCATGTCGGCCTCCTGATTCGTTTGGCAACGGCAGATTAGTCGAAGCGCGTTCGGGGGTTCTATCCGCTTCTTGCGTTCAATGTTGCGAGCGGTGTGGGCTGCCGGTGCAATGGAATGTAGGACGCTTGACTCGTGGCGGAAGATAGTTGGGCTTTGCTATCACAATGCCGACCTGGAACTCAGAGCAATACCTGAAATTTGGAGACGAGCGAACCCGACCCTGTCGTGATCTCGCCGCGCGCATTGCGGTGCCGGATGCGCGGCGAGTGATCGATCTCGGCTGCGGCCCCGGAAACAGCACAGAGGTGCTGGCATTGCGGTGGCCTGATGCTGAAATCACCGGACTCGACAGCTCGGGGGCCATGCTCGAAACGGCTCGGAAATCGCAACCCGAGCGTGAATGGCTGCAAGGCGACATTGTCGAATGGGCAGGCGAAAGCGGTGGTCCGCGGTACGACGTGGTGTTTGCGAATGCTTCCCTGCAATGGATTCCCGGTCACGCAGCGAATTTTCCGCGGATATTGGCTCGCGTGGCGCCGGCGGGTGCCTTTGCGGCACAACTTCCGGGCAATCACGAAGGGCCGACGCACCGATTGATGCGAGATATCGCGGCGTCGCCGGCATGGCGCCAGTGGTTCCCCACGGGAAAAGTACCCGAATGGCACAGCAGCAACCTGGCGCATTACTACGATGTGCTTGCGCCGCATGCCGCCCGGCTCGATATTTGGGAGACAACGTATCTGCATATCTTTTCAGCCGCGGAAGATATTGTGGAGTGGTACAAAGGCTCAGGGATGCGGCCGTATCTGGAAGCGATCGATTCAGAGGAGGAGCGTCAGCGTTTCATGGTTGAGTATCTGGAAGCGATTCGGCCGTTATACCGGCCACAGTCGGACGGGCGCGTGCTGTTTCCGTTTCGCAGGCTTTTCATGATTGCTTATCGCGAAGCGAAGTGAGTGAGCGCGACGAAGCTCATTCCGGCACCCACGCGTAGTTGTCTTCTCCAAGCGGCACCTGCAACATTCCTTCGACCGGCAAGACATCCAGCGGCAAGCCGCCTTCCCAAAGTGCGACGCTGAGCAATAGTTCGCGGCGGTTCTTCAGATCGAATAGCTCGCGCGCGAGGCTTACTTCGAGGATCTTTCCATACGCCGCCGATACGACGGGAGCGGGGTGCAACAAGCAGGCGCCTTCCTGCTCAACGACACATTGGACTACTTTTCGATCAGCAACACGCAGAGTGATGCGGGTTTCGCGCGAATCCCACAGCGTGAGACGCATCTGGAAATCCTGAATCTCGGACATCGCATCGGCTACGGGGTCCACGCGAATATAGAAGCACTGGGGTCCGAACCCGTAATACAGATTGCCGAGGATGTAACTTCGTCCGTGCATTGCGCCGCTGCGCTGATCGGTGGAGTACATACCCGCGCCCATCCACTCGAAGTAGCTGGTTTCGCGGCCGTCCACCGTCACGTCGAGGTAGGAGGTAGCCGGTTCGCGCTGGCCTCGTTCGGCGGCACGCTTGATGGGCAATGCGAGCGAGTCCGGAACCGATTCGCCGAGCTCGGTATAGACTTCAGTGAGATGTTTGCGATATAGCTGATCGAACTCCGCGTCATTCGACGAACCGTGTTCGGGGCCGAACCACCAGCACCAGTCGCTGCCTTCGGCGACGAGCAAAGCTTCGTAAGCGCTGGCGAGGCGTTCGCGCGGAAGCGCATTGCTTGCCTCGGCACGTTGAAGCGCCCGCTCATAGGTTTCTCGCGCGTCGCGTAGGAGATCCCACGCACGCACATCCTCGCCGTGGCCGATCCAGACGTCGAAATTCGCGTTGATCCAGGAAGCCGGAAAAATTCCTTCGAGTTTGGGTATATCGGACGCGGCCTGGATCGCCTCAGTCATGGTGAGGGCGCAAATCTCGGGATCTTTATCAATCAGCGCGTACACCTTGCGCAGAAAATCGCGCCCATTGCCTGCGTAATATTCCCAGGCATTTTCGCCGTCAAGAATCAGGCTGACTGTTGCAGTCTTCCCAGCGGGCTGGCGTTCGGCGATGAGCCGAATGCGGCGGTGCAAATCATCCGCGGCGGCATCTGCGTTCATGCGGCTGTAAACGAAGCCGACCAGGTCCGACAAATAATGGTCGCGGAAAAAGCCGATGATGGAGCCGCCGGGCCTTTCGAGCCGCCACGGCGAATAGAGATCGCCGCCATTCTCCGGATAACCGGAGGCATCGCGCCAGAAACCGACGTTGCGAGTACGGCCAAGCACACCTTCGTCGGTGGCGAACCATTTGAAACCGAGGTCCATGGCGATTTCGAGCGACTGGTCGGAAACCGAGCCCTCCGAAGGCCACAGGCCGCCCGGCGCTTTGCCAAAGATTTTCTCGTGATAATTCCGCGCGCGAACCAATTGCTCACGGGTGTCTTCCGGATAACGAAACGCCGGGTGCGGAAGCGGTGTGTGCGGATTTGAAACCCGCGCAATGTCCGTGTCGCAAACGAGAGGAAGGATTGGATGGTAGAACGGCGTCGTTGAAACCTCGATTTGCCCGCGTTCGGAGGCGAGCCGATATTCCGGAAGCACCGCAGCGAGCAATTCGAACTGCTTGGCGCGAAGCGCTTCCTTGTCGTCCTCGGTGAATTCCCTTCCCTTACGTGCGAGCTCGGAAATCACAGGGTCTTTCGCGAGATATTCCTCGTCCATCCAGGCGAGCTGTGAGAGCACTTGCAAGTCGCGCCAGTCCTGCAGAACGAATTGCGCAATGCACGCTTCCGAGCCAGCGGAAAGAACCTGCGCACGCAATTCCTGGAACCTGGGCCAGCGGTGAAGGAAGTTATCGTTGAGCTGGAATGCGCGGAGGAGCGCCTCGCGCTTTTGTTCCGAAGAGAGCGAACCGGCATGCGCGAATGCAATCTCAAACCACGATTCGCGGAACTGGCCGCCGGCATATTCCTCGATTTGCGCAGCGAGCGAGGGAACAAAATTGAACGTCGCATGCACGCCCGGAAATTCGCCCAGCACCTTTACCATGCCCCAGTAATCCTTCAGCGCGTGCAGGCGCGTCCACGGAAGCAAATATTGACGGTCGGAAGGATCGCGGTACTGCGGCTGGTGCATGTGCCAAAGAATGACGAGATTGACGCGGCTCATCCGCCCAACCCGCCCGCGCCCGCCCGCGTCAAAGGAAAGCCCGTGCTAGAATGACGGGGCGCGAACATGCGCCTGCTCGATCGATATATCACTCGCGAAGTTGCGTCGCACGCCATCCTTGGCCTCGCCGTATTTACATTCGTTTTTTTCGTTCCACAACTTGTCCGGCTAATGGATTTGATCGTCCGCCATTCGGGTGGCACGTGGACGGTGGCCAAGCTCTTTCTGTGCTCGCTGCCGACCGTACTTACGTTCACGCTTCCTATGGCCGTCCTGGTTGGAGTGCTGATTGGGCTCGGACGCCTTTCTGCCGATAGCGAAATCGTCGCGCTGCACGCTTGCGGAATCAGCTTGCGGCGTCTCTTGTTGCCTGTCGGTTTCGTATCCGCTGCTTCTGCGTTAATCACTCTGGTGATGACCTTCTGGCTGAGCCCTGTGGCTCTTCGCACCTTGCGCAGCCTGGAGGACCAACTGCGTTCATCGCAAGCGCCTTTTGCCGTGCCGCCGCGCGTGTTCGATGAACGCTTTCCGCATTTCGTATTATACGTTCAGGACGTGGAAGCTGCGGCGACTCACTGGCAGGGAGTTTTCCTGGTGGCCTCGGGCGGGCAGGCCGGGCCGACGATCACGATCGCCGAACACGCGACGATTATTCAGGGTGACACTTCGTCCGGTAATGCGGAGGTGGAACTCCACCTCGGAGCCGGCAGCACGCATGAATTCGATCCGCACGATCCCGCGCGTTACAACGTCACAACGTTTGGCGAGAGCGCGATTCCCATTGATCTCTCTGGTTCTCCCGGTGCCGTGGCGGGACCGAAAAAGGCAGCTGTCTCCAATGCCGAATCGCCGGTGATGGCCCTGTTGCGAGCGCGAGGAGCCGCATGGCGGGACGCGCACGTGGAACTCCACCGGCGAATCGCCTTTCCTGCGGCTTGCCTGGTGTTCGCCCTCCTGGGCATCCCGGTAGGGGTGCGTCCCAGGCGCGGCGGGCGGGCGACCGGGCTGATCCTCACGCTCATCCTGATCGGCGGCTACTATTTCCTGTTTGTGACCGGCGCGCATATGGCGCAGCAGGGGTCAATCTCGCCCTGGCTGGGAATCTGGATCGCCAATATCGTCGCGCTGGTGATAGGCCTGTACCTTCTGCGGCTGATTGAAACCGTGCGCAAACCCAATCCGCTGATCGCGTGGTTTGAAGCCCGCTGGTCGCGATTCCGCAAGACGCAACGACTTGAGTCCGAGGCGGCGCCGATGCCATCCGCAAACGGACGCCTCCCGAACGGATCAGTTCCCAACGGCCAGGTAAAAAAGGCTATGGTGGCCGCCGAAGGCCCGATCGTACGCATGCAAAAGGTTGCGGGGATTCGCCGCTTGGCGGGTGCGGGAACCGCAGCCGGATTCCCGATGATGATCGACTTCTATCTGCTCCAGGGATTTTTCTATTATTTTGGCGTGTTGCTGGCCGGTTTCGTCGTGATATTCGATGCCTTCACTTTGTTCGACATGCTGAGCGATATTTCACGCAATCATATTCCAATTTCGATGGTCCTTGAGTTTTTCCGTTATCTTGTGCCGTACTTCGTTTATCAGCTCGCACCGCTAGCTACTCTGGTGGCAACACTGGTGACACTGGCTATCCTGGCGAAAAATAATGAGGTGATTGCTTTCAAGGCAAGCGGCATCAGTCTTTACCGGCTGATCCTGCCGCTTACGCTCGCCGGCGGCATCATCGCCGGCGGCATGTTCCTTCTGGACGACACGATTCTTCCGTACGCAAACCAGCGTCAGGATGCGCTTCGCAACCAGATCAAAGGCCGTCCGGCACAGACCTATTTTCAGCCCGCGCGGCAATGGATCATGGGCGAGGGTAACAAGATCTATAACTATGAGCTGTTCGATCCGGATAACCAGCTCTTTGGCGGCTTGAATGTGTTTGAGATTGATCCCGCCACATTTCAGATTCGCCGCAGGGTTTTCGCGGCGCGCGCCACCTGGGAGCCCAGTGAAAGCACCTGGGCACTTGCCGGTGGCTGGGTGCGCGATTTCAGCGACGGCCGGATTACGCGTTATGCGCCGTTTAAAGTTTCATCGCTTGCCGAATTGACAGAACCTCCCAGTTATTTTCGACGTGAGGTGCGCCAGTCGTACCAGATGAACTGGCGGCAACTGGGAAGTTACATCGAGAGTTTGCAAAAGGCAGGGTTTGATACAGCGCGGCTCTCGGTTCAATGGCAGAAGAAATTTGCGTTTCCTCTGATTGCGGCGATTATTGTGTTTCTCGGCGCGCCGTTTGCGTTTCTGGTGGGGACACGGGGCGCGATCGGGGGCCTCGCGCTCGCCGTGGGAGTAGGAATTGTCTATTGGGCTACCGCCGCTCTGTTTGAGGCGCTCGGTTCTGCCGGCCAACTGCCGCCGGTGCTAGCCGCGTGGGCGCCCGATGCAATTTTTGGTTTTCTTGCCGTCTATTTCTTCCTGAAGATGCCGACCTGAGAAGAAAATCCGCTTTCATTTCAGAACAAGAGATAGTGTCGGGCGTCGCAGCTCTCGGATCTTTGATCGCACTATTCACGCCGTAGGCTGAACTGTACACTGGCTAGCCGTGATTCCCTTTCTGCACATCGGCTGGCTTACGATTCCCACGTTCGGCCTCATGGTCGCGCTGGCGATGCTCGTGTCATTTTTCGTGCTGCGTGCGGACCTGCGCCGGCGCGGGATCGGAGCGGACGCGGAGCTTTTCATCGCGATTCCCTGCCTGGCGGGCATTGTGGGAGCAAAGCTGTACCACGCACTCGAATCGCCCTCGGAGCTCTTCGCCCATCCAGGGAGTGAACTGTTCAGCCAGTTCGGATTTGCATGGTTTGGCGGCCTGCTGGCGGGAGTCGGCGCATTTGTCTGGTTGGCGCGCCAGGAGAAAATCCCGTTACTGACTATGATGGATGCGGGTTCGCCCGCAGCGGCGCTGGGTTATGGCGTCGGTCGCATCGGCTGTTTTCTATCGGGCGACGGTGACTATGGCGTGCCCACTTCGCTTCCCTGGGGCATGAGTTTTCCCAATGGTTTAGTACCGACCACTGAGCGCGTACATCCCACGCCGATATATGAATTGATTGTGGCTTGCGCGATCGCCTGGGTCCTTTGGCGCGTAGGCGCGAAGCAGATCGCGGCGGCAGGAAAGATACCGGCGGGTAAAGTGTTCGCCGCTTATTTGCTGCTGACGGGCGCCGCTCGGTTTCTCGTAGAGTTTATTCGCATCAATCCTAGATCATTCTTGGGGATGACCAATGCGCAGGCAGCGAGCCTTGCATCGATTGTAGCCGGAGGATTGCTTTGGTTGCGGATGCGAGGCGGGAATACCAGAAGCCTCGCTGAGAGGGATTAGTCCTGTCGGCGCTCGCCATCCTGCCGGGCCACGCGCTGCAGGTTATCTGGGCGTGCGGAGGCAGGCCGAGAGTCTTGCGAATTTAGGCAGCTAGGAGCTGGACTTGAAAACGGGCGAGATGACCTGGTCTTTGCAGCTTTACCGTACCTTGGGATACGACCCAGTCGAGACCAAGCCGACGTTTGGGGATTTGTCCGGCTCATCCAGCTGGATCTCAATGAGAAATGTTGCACGATCCGCCCTCAACCGGATGTCATCGTTACCCGATCGAGTCGGTAATTCGCTGGGAGATGCTCGACGGTAAGGAGCGAATTCTTCACACACGCGCTTGGCCTTCACGTAGGGCCGAGGAGAACCGCTGCGGATGATTGGGGTGACGGAAGGCGTCACCGAGCGCACGGAAAGAGAAACCGAACTGCGTCGGGTTTCCCGCCAGTTACTCCACGCGCGCGATGCCGAGCAGCGCCACATTGCACGCGACCTTCATGAGACGGCCGTGCAGAGCATGGCCACGCTCAAAATGATGCTGGGCCGCATACGTCCTTCCCAATCGAACAAACGAACGCGCGATCTGGTGCGCTCGACCACCAAGATTGTCGACGAAATCATCCGCGAGGTGCGCACCATATCGCATCTCATTCACTGGTATGCGAGAGGGTTTTCCGAGCGCAGTGGAATCGCGGTGAATTTAGAGATGGATGAGGGGTTTGGCGGGCTGCCGCGAGACACGGAAATCGCTATCTTTCGAATCGTGCAAGAGGCATTCACGAACGTACACCGGCATTCATGGAGCGAGGACGTAATTATTCGCGCGGTGCGCAGCGACGCAGACGTCCGCGTCGAAATAGAGGACCATGGCAAAGGAATGCCCTTGCTTTCCGGTCCTGCCGGAGGAAATGTGCAGCTTGGCGTCGGAACCGCCGGGATGCGCGAGCGGCAGCGCAACTTAACGGGAACTTTGAGATCAGGAGCGTGCCGGCGAAGGATACGGTGGTGAGCGCAATCTTCCCGGCGGGAGGCGGGCGAGAAAATCAGATGAGCAATAGCGAGTTCTGAATGAGCGTAGTGCAGAAGTCATAGCGAGTGCTGGTAGCGGACGATCACGCGGTGGTCCGCAGCGGACTGAAGCATCTGATCGAGGAGCAACCGGGCGTGGAGGTTTGCTGCGAAGCGACGACAGGGTGGAAGGGTTGAAAACGTCAAAAAAAATAAAGCCGGACATGGTCCTGCTGGACTTGACCATGCCGGATATGAACGGGTTGGATGCAGCGCGGCAGATACGCGACATCGCACCAAACAAAAATCTCGTTGAACTGTAAGCATGTCAACGAACCGAGTGGGCGGACCACTGCCTCGAGGCCGAATTTCCGGCCTGAGGTAGTGGCATTAATTTTTCGTCGGGATACCGGAAGCGCGTGCTATGCAGATGCCTTCTTGGCTTTGCGGCGGCCACGGCGGCGTGCAGGCGGCTGGGCGGGGGGCTCTCCAATCAGTTCCGCGGTCCAAATGGAGGTAACGAACTTCTTCACACCGTGATTATCAAAATCGATCGTCGTCCGCTCGTTGTTGGATTCGGTGACGACGCCAGTCCCGTACTGCTCGTGCTTAATCGCCTGCCCTTCAACCAATGTCTGCACTTTGCCTCCTCGTGAATTAGACCGTGAACCCGAATTAATGGCGGCGCTGGCCGCCCCATCGAAGCCTGCGTTGAACCTGGATCAAAAACGACTGCGCGTTCTGACGGGATTAGAGGGCGGTAACGCTCTCTGCCTGCAGACCCTTCGGGCCTTGCTTGACTTCGAATTCAACCGCCTGCCCTTCGTTGAGGGACTTGTACCC
>Ga0126378_10004335_pt1 | contig 10808 bp, 9 predicted proteins | sample PanSoiMetPlot_23_FD_92587 | JGI IMG/M metagenome (GOLD analysis project Ga0126378, IMG submission 92587) | Tropical forest soil microbial communities from Panama - MetaG Plot_23 | ecosystem: Environmental > Terrestrial > Soil > Tropical forest > Bulk soil | place: Panama | collected 2016-02-17
CCAGGACTATAACAACCTCAACAAGTACGTCCGTGCCGTCGCAACCATCCAAGCCTGCCTCTACGCGCCAGAGATCGACAGGGTCATCAACCTGATTGAGACCCTAGGCGCCAAGAGCCAACGAGTAGAAGGAGTGGCTAAAAGATCTAGTTAGAGCACGCGGTGAAGCGTACATTCTGTGGCGGCTGTGTTACCAAATGGGTAAGCGACCATTAGAACTGATGGGGGAACTTCCTCCAGGTTCGACAGAGCCGTGGACAGAAGGTGAACTTGCCTTCATGAAGGGCGGGTTCATGGGGTACGACGAGGAGCAGATGATGATCATGAAGGCTCAAGCCGGTGCACGTCTTATCTAGGTCTAAGGCTTCGTAGGGTGAATCTTACAGTGTTCACCCGTTCCTTTGGACCTGTTACAGGTCCTGCAAAGGACCTGGTATTTGTCCTTAGGGAACCCCTCGCCTTTGATCCGGACGTGGAGGTTGTAGCCTCGCAAGTCTCCTCTGTTACCTCCGATAGGAATGATGTGGTCGATCGAGAGGTTCACTTGTGAGCCGCAGCAATTACACACACGACCGTAATGATCGTACACTTCGGTCTTCACCTGTTTCGCGTGAAGACGGTGTGCGGTCTTTTGCTGTTCAGGTTTATAGTGAGCCTTCTGGTACTCTCGGTTGCAAGGACGACAGTACCCTCCAGTCCCTGAAAATTCCTCAGCCGGTTTGTCCAGCTTACACATCGAGCATCTCGGCATCTGACTCTATTTTATCACAGCGTCGAGGCCTTATTCAAGTGCAGAGTTTTCGGTGTGAACATCCAAGCGTCTGTAGTCACTCCGGCACACCTTTGCGGTTCAAAGCCCTGGCTGGCTGTTTCTCCTCCGCTAATGGCGGCTGGGTGGGTTGAGGGCAGTTGACGGATGGCCGCTGGGGCAACTTACCGCATCAATGTAAACATCAACGCCACCAACATGGCACCTGGTGCGTTACAGGGTGCTCTCCAGCAGATTAGTTCCTTTCAGAACTCGGTAAACGGGGCTACGTCGGCTTTCGGCAAGTTCACCGAAAGCATTCTCGCTCCAGTTCCGGTTATCGGCGGTGCTCTGAAAGGAATCACCGATGCAGTCGGCGGCATGTTCTCGTTCATCACCTCTGCCGTTACTGCGCCCATCGGTGCCATCAACGGCCTACTCAGAACCTTTATCAACTACCGGACTGGTGTTATCGCTGCAGCGGCCGTAGGGGCGATGGCTTGGCCTCTCAAGCTCGCCTCTGACCTTGAAGAGGCCCAGATTGCCTTCGAACAGTTCCTCGGGTCAGCACAAAAGGGTAATGATATGCTGGCCAAGTTGAGGGACTTCGCTAACTTCACGCCATTCACATTCCCCGAACTACGTGAGGCAGCGGAAAACCTGTTGGCGGTAGGCATCAATGCTGAGCGTATCATCCCGTTCATGACCGCTATCGGTGACGCCGCGTCGGGCCTAGGTCGAGGTCGTGCAGGTATTCAGGCTATTTCACTGGACTTCCAGCGCATCGCTGCTCAAGGTAGGGTTACGGCTAGAGATGTGATGGAACTCCAGCGAGTTGGCGTGCCCGCTCTGCAGATGTTGGCTGAAGGTTACGGAGTCACGACCAAGCAAATCCAGAACTGGATGCAGAACGGTGTCCTGCCTGCAAACCGCTCCCTTCGGATTTTGGCCGAAGGCATGGAGAGTCGGTTTGGCGGCTTGATGGAGAAACAAGAACATACGATCGAAGGCCTGTGGTCTACCATCGAGGACATCATCAACAACGACATCCTGGTTCGCTTCGGTACAGGTATTGCCAAGCCGCTCCAGCAAGGCATGGAAGACCTGATCAAGTGGTTCACTCAGGGTGGTGACGCAGTCGAGGCACTTTCGCATTCCTTGGAGTTGTTTGGTAACACTATTGGAACTACGGTAGTCGATGCGGTTCATGCTCTCGGGTTCTCACTCGACACAGTCTTCAAGTCCCGAGAGTTCAAGGAGTCCACCTCGTTCCTAGATCAGTTAGGTATGGTGGGCCGTCAAATCTTTGACGACCTTACTGACCACCTAGGCTCCTTTGGTCGAGTCCTGCGGCAAGTCGGTGACGCCCTCACAGGCGGCTTCATGGAAGTTCTCCGTGAACTTATGGACTGGCTTGCCACTACTGGCATTCCCAGTCTGCAATCGTTCATGGAGTGGCTCGGTCCGAAACTTCGGGACGCTATCGAGTGGGTTCGTACGGTGGGCTGGCCTGGCTTCCTGGCGAAGATGAAGGAGTTCAGTGACTGGTGGAATAGTGGCGGTAAGCAGGCGCTGCAGGACCTTTGGGATTGGCTTGGCCCGAAACTCCACGATGCTATCGATTGGCTGACTCACGAAGGTCTTCCCGACTTGCAGGGCGCCTGGGACAAGGTTTCTGCCACACTCCAAGACGTTTGGCACTGGCTCTCTACGGTTTGGACCGAGATGGACAAACAAGGTGTGTTGAAGACCTTCGGTGAGGGGCTTCAGTCCATCGTCCAAGGAGCCGGTGACATTGCCCATATTTTCGGCGAAGCGGTTGAACAACCACCGCCTAGAGCTCCTGGTCGTACTCCTGAGCAACAGGCCGCAATCGAAGCGGAGTTGGCCAAGACTGGTGGTTGGGCGGTAGAAGCTGAACGGCAGCGTGCACATCAGGAACAGGTGACTCAGAACGCTAAGGACTTCGTTGAGGGTCTGAAGACTGTTGCCGCTGCATTCAAGGCCATTGCTGACGCAATCAGAGACGTTCTCGACGAGCTGGACAAGTTCATAGCATGGCAGAACGAGCATACCATCAAGCCGCCATCGGCAACAGACATTCCTGGCCTCGGCGACTGGCTCAAGGACAACGGCGGCATCCTGGGCTGGTTGCAAACACGCGGGAGAGATGCTGCGGCACTCAATGCTGCATGGACTGCACAGCCGTATACTGCGCCTGAGAGTCAGTTGGCGAACACTGCTGAAGCCTGGGCCGCCAGGAAGGCTATCGTCGATAAGTATGCAGGCGGGGATACATTCAAAGCCATCCCTGCCTTGGCAGAAGCCGGTGCCGTAGGCGAGATTCCTTTGTCCTACCTGGAGGGTTCAGCCCTTAGGGAGCAGAAGAAACTTGCCCTGAAGATGCAGGAAGACCCTGAATTCGCGGCTGAAATCTGGAAGAAGCACGGTATCCAGCAGGGTCAGGCTATGGCCACAGGCATTGCCGACGGTGCTGCTCAAGGCGCTAAGGACAGTGAACAGTCACTGCAGGATACCCATGACGCGATTCAGGACCAACTAACCTGGTCCCATAGCCCTGCTCCGTACTTCATCGATCAGGGCGAGTCCATCATTGAGGGCCTTATCAAGGGCATCGATGACAACAAGCTCGACCTGATGGAAGACTTGCATCGCCTGGTCACAGAGATGCAGGACATCCTCGATCCCAGTAGTGTACTTGCCGCGTGGAAACGTGGCGGTGGAGCCGGCATGGGGACCGGAGCCGGCACTGAGTTGACAACTCCGCAGACCGTTGAAGCCCTCACTGCTGCGGGGCTGTCAGCAGATCGCGTTGCCGATGCCTGTGGTCTTATCGCAGCCCAAGGTGTGGCTAAAGGCTTCGGCGACGCGGTCAAGCTTACTGACGTCCAGAGTATGGCTCAACAACGTGGTGACTGGGCACCTGGTAGAGGAATGTCAGGTCCTGGTGGCTACGAAGACTTGTTGCGCGGGATGGGCTATACGGGTAAGGAAATCGGTGAGCAAGCAGCGCAACAAGCCCTCATGCGCGGCGAGGCAATTACACTCGACACGCCTGGTCACTACTTCCTGGCGACAGGTTACAACCCTGAGACCGGTGCCTATCACGTAGGTTCTACTGGTACAGCACTGCGAGGTGGCTCCGCTGACATGACTGCGGCGCAGATCGCAGCGTTGCCCATTACTGGCGGCGGAATCCGGACATTCATCGAGGCCCAAAAGCAGGGTATGGCGATGAACATCAATGCACCGGACGCTGCTGCTACTCCTGGTGCCGGTATGAACATGTCGGGTGAGCAAGCCTTACGGTTCGCTGCGCAACTAAAGGGTATCAATGCCGAGGACACGCAGAAGATCCTGAACTTCCTCCGTCAGCACGAGAACGGTTCGTTGAACCCTGCTGCGTTCTACGGTAACGGCGGGAATACCGACGTGAACCTGGCGGTCCAGTCAGGTAAGGCGTTCGGTGTCGGTCAAGAGATGCCAGACACGTTCAAGGCCTATGCTGATCCAGGACACGGCGATGCCACGAATCCGCTCGATCAGGCATTGTCGACCATCAACTACATCAACAAGCGGTATGGTGGTATCAACTCCTTGGTTGAGTGGGCTAATCGAGGTCCTTATCAGGGGTATCAGTATGGTGGGCCGATTTTGGAGTCGGTATTCGGTGTCGGGTCGCAGTCAGGACTCCCGTACCTCTTTGGTGAAGGCGGCGATATCGAAGCGTACCGTTCTCGTATGGGCGGCGGTGACGGTGGCATCCATCTTCATCTTGATGCCGGGGCCATCGGTGCTGGAGCGGTTGTGGTCAATGGCGGCGGCCCTGACGTTGCCGGAGACGTGGTCAATGGACTTGCTGACCGTCTCATGGGACGTATCGGCGAACTCTGGCTCGATGCCCACGGAAACACACCTGTGAGAAGGCCGTGACCGTACTATGGCAGTAGTAGGCACGATCCGTAACCTGTCCATAGAGCCTCGAGGATCTGGAACCACTCGAGACACGGGCTTGGTCGCAGACCCCAGACTGCCCTTTATTCCTACTCCTCTGCCTGGTGATGCGCACCCCGACGTACCTGTAGGTGGTACCTTTGCACAAGGCTGGAATACTGCTGCAGGCCTGGGTTATACTCTGACCGGCGGCGGTGTTATCCTCAAGTTGCCTATTGCGCCTGACACGGCTAACATCCAGAGGGACACACGTGAGCTCCAGTTCGTACCGATCGACCAGGGCGAGGCGCCACAGCCTTTGGGGCCCAATCCCAAGGTCTTGTCCTTCACTGCGTGGTGTCCAGGGTGGTGCCGGAAGGTCGAGATTCCTGAACCTTTCGTTCTCACTGCCGAACAGGTTGCTGCCCAGTTGGAGGTGTGGCAAAATGACTCTCAAGTTCTCATCCTGACGATCTCAGGTAAGTATTACCCGATTACGTGGTACTGTTATATTCAGTCGTGGACTAGGAAAATCGGCGATCCGATCGGGGACGAGTTGATCAACATGACCCTGAAAGAGTATCGTCCGGTTATCATCCGCACCGAAGATCAGCCCAACGTCGGTAACGACGACGCACTTTCGGTCGAGACACAGGATCAGACGGACTCAGATGAGGATCGTCCTGATGATACTCCTCAGCAGTACACCGTGAATGAAGGCGACTCGTTGTGGGCTATCGCCCAGTCGATTTACGGAGATGGGTCCAAGTGGCGTCAGATCTTTGACGCCAACGGCGACACTATTTCCGACCCGAACAACATTCAGCCAGGCATGCTGCTGACCATTCCTCCTGCTACACCAGTAGGTAGTGCAGAAGTGATGGAAGGCGTAGGTGCCGGTAACGATGCTATTCAGTCTCAGACAGAGGCCAACGCGTAGTACCCCATGCCGACAGCAGGACTTGACGTTTCACGTACCAGGTACAAGCTGAATGCCTTGTTGCCTAGCGGCGAGGTGCTCGAGATCCCGAACGCCATCGTGGACTCCATCTCGACTGAGGAGTTAGATACGGAGCTGGCTGTCAGGCTTTCTGCATCCATGCAGAACACGATGTCGCCGTGGGGGTACATGAACGAGGTTATTGCCTTGGGCGTGCGCCTGCAGCTCATGGCCGACTGGGGAGAAGGGTACACGGAAATCTGGCAGGGGAACTGTTGGACGTCAGGCCTGCACGCAACTTCAAGAGAGGGAATGCGCTTCGAGCTGGTTGGTTACGACATCCTTAGGCGGCTAACGCAGTCTAAGGACGATTATATGACCAATGCGGGCGACGACGCGATGACGTTCCTCAAACAGGTCCTGACTGACTACGAATATACTCTAGGTACCGTCTTCCCTTTCGGGCCAAATGCTACGATGCCGCAGTACAAATTCACCGGATCGATGGCCGAATTGATCAACACCATCTTCCAGAACGTCTTTACCAAGGACGCGGGTGAGTTCTACCTTCGTGCACGGCTTGGCAAGGTTGAGATCATGGCGCCAGGACAAAATCAGCCCATCTACTACGTCGACGGCAATGTTGCTGAACAGTGGGATGATGTCGAGGATATGTCCCAGCTGATCACTGAGATTCGGGTAGGTGGTGTTGCACCCCCTGGTCCTGCTGACGACTCTCCTGACCATTTAGCGCAGCCGGGTGAGATGTCAGCTTCGCCTCAAGGCCAGGTCATTACTGGACCGTACCGGCAGCGATTCGGCAAGATCCGCGAGGTTATCAACACGTCGTCACAGTTGTCGGTTGATGATCCGTCTGTAATGGACGATACGGCTCAGATGATGATGGACGCTCGTGGTGAGCCTACTCGGCAGCAGAAGATATCCATGCCGGATATTCCGTTTCTGCGACGCGGTGACTGGCTCCATTTCCACGTAGGAACTCTGGACGGACGTTACATCGTAGCCGGCGTTACACATGACATCACCAACCACAAAATGTCGATCACGGTCAACAATCACGGTACTCTGAACTACCGACGTATCAAGCGTCAGAGTACACAAGGCGTTGGTGGTCCTGCGGATGAGGATCAGAGCGTACGCGTGCGCGTGTACCCAGAGATCCCGCTCAAGGTTCAACCTGGTGGTACTGCAGCGATTGCGGCTCAAGCAACAGCCGAAGCCCGTTCTGTCGAACAGATGGCTGGGGCCGATACTGGTGACGCAGGATTCTGACGATGCCAGAAGGAGCAGCTGCATTCCACGCAGCATTCCAGGAGATATTCAACGCCCATGCGGAGACTCCTCCAGTTCTGGACTGGGGATATATCGACTCCGAAGGTCTCCACACGCACGTGTTCCCCAAGGTTATACCTCATACCGGTTACTACTGGTTGAGAGGTACGTTCTTGCGGGATCAGGATATGACTCAGACGACATCGAACCCCTCAACGGGGACGACGCATACGCATACGGTTCCGATGCCACCTCAGCTTACACCGGCAGCCGCTGAAGACCTGCTTCTCGTGGCCTGGGTAGGATCCTATGCGGTGGTTATCGGCGTGGTAGTGGCATCTATGGGTATCGCGGGGACCTTATGACACAACCAGCCCCGCCAACAAACGTAACGCAACCACTGTACAGTACGTTCACAATGCCGCGGGTTATTCCCGCAATTTCGGCATTGATGCCTCCCGTCACATATCTTCCTGCGCCAGGTTACGACTTCGTGAAGATGGCGTGGATGATTGACGGGAGTGGAAATCCGATCATGATTGACGGATATTCGGCCTGGGAACAGTGGTGTATGATGACGATCATGATCCAGAGGTATGCGTTCCTAGTCTTTAGACGACGGTACGGTACGGATCTGAACTTAGTGATGCACATGTTCGCCCGGCCAGATGCAGAGGCAATGGCCGTTCACGTCATCCGTGATTCACTCACGTCGGACAAGAGAACCAAGGACGTGACGAACTTCCAGTTTGACTGGTCATTGGGGCCAGATACGATGATGGTGACGTGTGATATCATCCCGACAATCGGTGATCCTCGACGGATCGGTCAGCTTCCTGTGAGGTTTGCGTGATATGGCAGTAGAACGTCGTCCAATCAGCCAGTACTCCATCCTACGATGGGTTCTGTTGGTCATTGCAGTCCTTCTGTTCCTTGCCGCTGCGTTCCACGTGACGTTAGGCGGAGTAGACCTTGTTCCTCTTGGTTTAGCCTTCGGGTTCGGAGCGGGAATCGTCCCGTAGTACACCATCATGCCCATCTACCCACCACTCTACGCCACGGACGGACAAACTACTGACGTCATCCTGAACAGGATGCTGGTAAACTGGCGTGCTCTGAACCTCAACCTCAATGCGGCTGAAGGGTCGTTCATCTGGAATGTCCTACGGACGATTGCTATCCAGATGTCCCTGATGAACGACGTCGCGATTCAGACGCGTCAGTTGATGTTCATGCAAACTGCAGGGCAGTTAGGTACTGGTGGTTCTCCGTACTTGGACTTGGGCGGCAACGAGAAGGGTATTCCCAGAAACCCGGCGCAGGCCGCGACTGTTGTCGTACATTTTCTTGGTAACGCAGGCGTTACTATACCTGCTGGCACAAGGGTATCTACGCCTGTCATCGCTAATGTCCCGGCTCAGGTCTTTGCTACGAATGCTTCTGCGGTGCTGAACCAGTCCGGCTACGCAGATGTGACGTGCACAGCAGTAACTCCTGGTGCAAACGGCAACGTTGCGAGCCTGTCCGTTCAGTTCCTTCTGGATCCGGTGCCCGGCATCACGCAGGTTACAAACCCTGATCCTGCCGAGGGCGGTGTCAACCTTGAGTCCGACAGTGATTACCTCCTTCGGTACCTCAGGTTGGTGCAAGCACCTCCGGCGTCCGGTTCCGAATCGGACTATGCCAACTGGGCGCTCAGCGTAGCAGGTGTTGGTGGTGTAGCAGTCCTGAGTAGTGACGAGCCGGGTGGTCCAGGTCTCGACCGTGTCACCATTGCGATCATCGACAGTAACGGGCAGCCAGCCAGCCAGTCCCTCATCGACGCAGTTCAGGATTACATCGCGCCGCCGTGGATAATTGAGGACGAGGCTGAGGGTATGACCCTCTCGTCTACGGGCACGCTGAGCATTGATCAGTCGCAGACGGACGACATCGGTTACTCGGTCCTGATGCAGTTCCGGAACAACTCGCAAGGCATCGTCTCTGACACCTTGAGGTCGCCTACAGTGTCGAAACCGCAACATGGCGGTCAGTGGGACGCCCGCTTCCGTCTCAAGCGCGGGGCGGGTACCGGTGCCGGAACGTGTATGACGCTTCGTATCTGGAACGACTCGGCGAACGCCTTGGCACTTCAGACGCCTGGCGGCGCTAACGCGACAATGGCGGTTACAGCTTCACAGCTGACGACTAGCTTCCAGGACTTCATCCTAAGGTACTACGATAACGGTACTGACTACCTACACGCTGAGGTCATCCGTGAAGGAACTGGTGATAACACAACTCAGGTGTGGTATGACCGTGCAGTGTTTCAGTCAGAATTCGGTCAAAGCGGCAAGACTATCTCGCCGACGGGCGCATTCGTCAACGTCATTGCTGCAGTGCCAGTCGTAGTCAATATCTCCCTGACACTGACGATCGTAACGGGCTACGATATCGCCAACGTCCAATCGGCAGTGACGGCGAACTTGAACACGTACATGAAGTCCATCTCCCTCAAACAGGACAACGATGTCAGGTACGCTCGTGTTGGTACAGTTATCCTTGACACACCTGGCGTTGCTGACTACTCAAACCTTACGATGAACGGTGGGATTGCAAACGTCACGGTTGGTCCGCAGCAAGCAGCCGTTCTCGGTACGGTGACCTTCTTGTAACACATGCCGTTCAAGTGGTTGACCTCTACAAATGGTCTGCAGATGTTCTCGTACCTACCACCGGACTTCTACGAGAACGACCAATTGACACAGGCGATCCTTCAGGTCGTTGGTCTAGAAATGGACCAGTTCCAGTCCGACCTGAAAGATGTGTTCAATCAGGCGTATGTAGACACGGCAGAGGAATGGGGCCTAACGCTGTACGAGCAGCAGTTAGGTCTTCCTTGGGCTGAAGCATCTCCGAACGATGAACGGCGATCAACGGTTATCGCCGCTATGCGCGGTCTCGGTACTATCACGACCGAGCAACTGGAGAAGATTGCTGACTCTTGGGAGTTTGGCACTACACAGATCCAGGAGATTTACGGTCAGGGTCTACTCATCGTCCGTATCTTGGACGTCAGAGGCGTACCCTCGAACCTCAACGACCTCACTAACGCGCTTATGGCCAAAAAGCCTGCGCATCTGAAGCTCCAGATCCAGTTCTCCTACTTCACGTGGGATATGCTCGACGCGAAACACTGGACTTGGGATCAGTTTGATGCCATGAACTTCACGTGGGATCAACTGGAGGTCGCTTCGTGATCCACGTACACGTATCAATGTCAACTGCCGGAGTGACTCCTGAGGAGGCGAAAACCTAATGTCGACCTTGCTTCCGAAGTCAGGGGTCCAAATTCCTGCTGGGAACGAGATTGTTAGCCGGGCTTTCTTCACTTCGAACTGGAATGCCCAGGACGCAAACCTCGCTTCGCAACTTCAGGCCGATCAACCGCTGTACCTGAAGAGTGTGACCTATGACTCGGGCAATGGTCGATTCGCCTTCGTGTTCGGGTATGGACGTATTCGGTTTCCCGGTGTTATATACACGTTTGCCGATGGCACAAGTTATTACATCAACTCCCCATTGGCGAACACGACCTACCACATCTATGTCGGGTCGGACGGCGCTCTGCACTATAACACGACAGGTGGTACAGTCGCCGGTTGGGCGAAGATTTGGCAGGTGGCGGTTGGAGCAACACTCACCAACCTCACAGTCACAGACTGGAGAGGTCAAGAGCCTACTACCTATGCTAGAGGGGTTGAGGATCAACTCAACACCCACGTCGCTTCTGCTGATCCGCATCCTCAGTACGCGCTCGACACGGATCTCACTCCGGCACGCGTTGGCGCAGTCTCCAACGCAGGCGGTGTTGCGGCATTACAACAAGGAACC
>Ga0126378_10004336_pt1 | contig 10807 bp, 11 predicted proteins | sample PanSoiMetPlot_23_FD_92587 | JGI IMG/M metagenome (GOLD analysis project Ga0126378, IMG submission 92587) | Tropical forest soil microbial communities from Panama - MetaG Plot_23 | ecosystem: Environmental > Terrestrial > Soil > Tropical forest > Bulk soil | place: Panama | collected 2016-02-17
GTCCTGCCACGTCTCGAGGCGGCGCTGCGCGGTCCGGGTCAGGGTGAGCCTGGCGACGCGCCGGTCGCCGGGATCCGGTGCACGGCGGATCATGCCTGCGTCGGACAGCTGGCGCACCAGCGTGGAGACGCTGTTTGCCGCCAGACCTAGTTCGGCGGCGGCCTGTGCCACCGATATCCCCGGCTGGTGGCGCACCAGCCGGACGAGCTCACGTTGGGAGCCGGTCAACGACTCGAGTTGCCAGGGGCGGCCGGCCTCACGCCGCGCCTGGCGGCGCAGTACGCCGATCGCCGCGAACAATGCGTCGGCCAGGCCGGCGTCGTCGCGGGCGGAGCGGTTCGAGCGGGTCACGCCTGCCATATTAGCTCTGATCCAGAGCTAACTAACTCGCTGCGCGCACTGGCACGCGCGAGAATGTTCCCGGTAAGGATTCCCCCGGCGGTCCGATGGGAGCGGCATGATCAGGTTCGGATACAAGGCGTCCGCCGAGCAGTTCGGCCCGTCCGAGCTACTCGACTTCTCGGTGCTCGCAGAAGCGGTCGGATTCGACTCGGTATTCGTCAGCGATCACCTGCAACCGTGGCGGCACGACGGCGGGCACGCACCGTTCGCGCTGTCCTGGCTGGGCGCTCTTGGCGCGCGCACGAACCGGATCGTCCTCGGCACGAGCGTGCTGACTCCGACGTTTCGCTATCACCCCGCCCTGATCGCCCAGGCATTCGGCACCCTCGGCCTCCTGTTCCCAGATCGCGTGGTGCTCGGCGTCGGCTCCGGTGAGTCGCTGAACGAGGTGCCGCTCGGCATCGACTGGCCGGACGCGAAGGAGCGTTTCGCCCGGCTCCGGGAAGCCGTGACGATCATCCGCATGCTGTGGCGCGACGAGCGCGTTACCTACAACGGCACCTACTACCGCACCCGGAACGCCACCGTCTACGATCGGCCGGAACGTCCAGTCCCGCTGTACATCGCGGGGTCGGGACCCGCGGCGACGCGTCTTGCCGGACGCGAAGGCGACGGCTACATCACGACGAGCGGTAAGCGGCCGGAGCTGTACACCGAGACGTTGCTGCCCGCCCTGGAGGAAGGCGCGCAGCGAAGCGGCCGGCAGCTGTCCGATCTCGACCTTCAGATCGAGGTGAAGGTGTCCTTCGACCCGGACCGTGGCCGCGCGCTGACGGACTGCCAGTACTGGGGGGCACTTGCGTTGTCGCCGGAGGAGAAAACCGGCGTCGAGGACCCGATCGAGATGCAGCAGCGTGCTGATGCGCTGCCGATCGACCGGGCCGCCAGCCGGTTCATCGTGTCCTCCGATCCGGACGAGCACGTCGCCGCGATCTGGCGCTACGTCGACCTCGGGTTCACCCACCTCGTCTTCCACGCCCCCGGGCCCGATCAGGCGCGTTTCCTCGACCTGTACGGCGCCGAGATCCTGCCTCGGCTGCGCAAGCGAGCGGCTGCCGCAACCTGAGTATTCAAGGTGAGCGGTACGGCTCACCGTTGTATTGCCCTTCCGAGCTGCCCCCTCCGGGGTGAAGTATCGGGTCATGGAATATGTCCGGCTGGGCCGCTGCGGGCTTTCGGTGTCGCGGGTGTGCCTGGGCATGATGAGCTACGGAAACCGTGCCGCGCGCGACTGGCACCTCGACGAGGACGAAGCCGAGCCGATCGTGCGCAGCGCCGTCGAGTCCGGGGTGACGTTCTTCGACACCGCCGACATGTACGACCAGGGCGTGAGTGAAGAGGTCACCGGCAGGCTGCTCGCGCGCCTTTTCGGCCACCGCGACGAATACGTGCTCGCGACGAAGGTCTTTTATCCCATGGGCCCAGGTCCCAACGAGGGTGGGCTGTCGCGCAAACACATCCTTGCCGCCGTCGACGCATCGCTGCGCCGGCTCGGCACGGATTACGTCGACCTGTATCAGATCCACCGCTGGGATTACGAGACGCCGATCGAGGAGACCATGCACGCGTTGGACGACGTCGTGCGAGCGGGCAAGGCCCGCTACATCGGGGCGTCCAGCATGTTCGCCTGGCAGTTCGCAAAGGCGCAGCACCTCGCGCCGACGCGGTTCGTGTCGATGCAGAACCACTACAACCTCGTGTACCGCGAAGAGGAGCGGGAGATGATCCCGCTCTGCCTCGATCAAGGCATCGGGGTCATGCCCTACAGCCCGCTGGCCCGCGGCCTGCTGGCCGGATCACGCGAACGCGGTGCCCCGTCCCGGACCGTGCGGTCGCAGCACGACCCGCTCGCCGACGAGATGTACAACGAGGGCGACTTCGACGTCGTCGACGTGGTGCGTGCGGTGGCCGCCGAGCGCGGCGTACCTCCGGCTCAGGTCGCGCTGGCCTGGCTGCTCGGGCGGCCCAGTGTCACCGCGCCGATCGTAGGAGCGACGAAGCTCACGCACCTCGACGATGCGATCGCCGCCGTGGGGCTCAGGTTGAGTGAGGAGGAGAGCGCGCGCCTCGAAGCGCCATACCGGCCGCACCCGGTCCTCGGCCACCACTGACGGTCAGTTCGTGCGCTAGACCCTGGGCCGCTCGATGTACCACTCCGTGAAGTCGCGGCACCGGCCCTCAGGATCGAAGCGGATGACGAAGCAATTGTCGAATACTCGTGGGCCGGTCGGCTCACTGTAGTGCGTGCTGCCGACAGCGACCGCCACGTGATCATCGACGGCGACGGCACGGTAGTCGGCGTCATACGTGCCCGGCTCGTCACGCGTCGAGGCACCTTCGGCATCGCCGTCACCCAACCAGGAGCTGACCACCGCATCGCGGCCCTCGATGGGAGCGTCATAGGGGTGATAGCGGTACGTCACGTCCGGCGCGAATAACGCCGCGATCTGGTCCGGGTCGTAGGTCTTCCACGCGTCCACGTACGCCTGTAACCAGCGGTCGACTGCGTCGCGATCCACCCGGCTACCTCCTCTTCATATCCGGCCTGCGCGGAACCCCGTCGCCACCACTCGCTTCGCTTGGGCTCGCCTGAACGCCAGGCGGCCCATAGCATGCGGCACGTGATCGCGATGGCGCCAGTGGAATCGCGGAACGACGATCGCTGGATCGTGGACGAGCTGCCGCCGGGCGCTGACGTCGCCGTCGTGGGCGCGGGAGTAGTGGGTGCGGCCTGCGCCGCCGAGTTGGCCCGTGCCGGCTTAGGGGTGTGCGTACTCGACCGGCTCGGGCCCGCCGCCGGTGCCAGCTCCTCGGGCGAGGGCAACCTGCTCGTGTCCGACAAGCTCCCCGGACCGGAACTCGAGTTCGCGCTGCACAGCCTGACGCTCTGGCAGCGCTTCTCGGAGCACTCGGAGGTGCCCCTCGAGTTCGAGGCGAAGGGCGGCCTAGTGGTGGCCGTCAGCGACGAGTCGTTTGCCGCGCTCTCGCGTCTGCTTCCGGGACAACGACGCCACGGCGTCAGCGCGGAAACGCTGTCCGGGGAGGAACTGACCGATGTAGAGCCGATGCTCGCTTCCGGGCTGTGCGGCGGCGTCCGCTACTCACAGGACTGCCAGCTGCAACCGATGCGCGGAGTGCGGGCGCTGTTGACGGACGCGGCACGGGCCGGCGCCACAGTGGTGCGTGGCGCGGAGGTGCTCGGCGTGTCGCGTGATCGCGGCGGGCACGTCGCGCGACTGCACACCAGCCGCGGCGCGATATCGACCCGGCACGTCGTCCTCGCCGCCGGCGCATGGAGCGGCGCGCTCGCCCGCGCGCTCGGTAGCCGGGTGGACGTGCGGCCGCGTCGCGGGCACATCGTCGTCACGGAGCCGCTGCCACCGCTCGTCCGACACAAAGTGTACGAAGCCAGCTACGTCGACACCGTGGAAAGCGATGATGCTGCGTTGCTGTCGGCTGCCGTCGTCGAAGGCACGAAGAGCGGCCCGATTCTGCTGGGTTCGAGTCGGGAAATGGTGGGCTGGGACCAGCGGCTGAACGTCGACGCGATCGGCATGATCGCGAAGCGGGCCACTGTGCTGTTCCCGTTCCTGCGCCACGTGCGGGCCATCCGTGCATATCTCGGCTTCCGCCCCGCGTCCCCGGACCACCTGCCGATTATCGGCGCCGACCCCGACGTTCCGGGACTCTGGCACGCCACCGGCCACGAGGGCGCCGGCGTCGGCCTCGCGCCCGGCACCGCGGACCTGCTCCGGGCGCTGATCGTCGGCGATCCGCCGCCGGTCGAGCCGGCCCCGTTCGACCCAGGGCGTCCCGAAGTGCGTCCATCGATTCGCTGACACTCATAGGGGAGACTGGGCCAATGGCTGACACACTGCGGTTCCCGGGCGTGCTCGCGGCGACCACCACCCCGTTCACGCCGGACGGGCAGCTGCATGCCGGACTGTTCGCCGAGCATTGCACGTGGCTGATCGACGAGGGAGTCCAAGGGCTGGTGCCCAACGGCTCGCTCGGTGAGTACGAGACCCTGAGCGACGCCGAGCGCGAACAGGTGGTGACCACGGCGATCTTGGCGGCACGGGGACGGGCGCTCGTCGTCCCGGGAGTGTCGGGCAAGTCGGCCCCCGAGGCGATGCGCTGGGCGGAGCAGGCCCGGACCGCGGGTGCGGATGCGGTGATGTGCCTACCGCCCACTTCGCATGCGCCCACCGACGACGAGGTGGTGGCACACTTCGCCGCGGTCGCCGAGGTGGGGATGCCGGTGATCGCCTATAACAACCCGTTCTCCACCAGGGTGGACTTGACGCCGCCGCTACTGGCCCGCCTGGCCGAGATCGAGGGCGTCGTGGCGGTGAAGGAGTTCTCCCAGGACGTGCGCCGCATCGCGCAGATCATGGAGGTGGCGCCCTCGCTGGAGGTGCTGGTCGGCTGCGACGATCTGCTCGCCGAGGGAATGCTCATGGGCGCGACCGGCTGGATCGCGGGGTTCGTCAACGCGCTGCCGGCCGCGTCGGTGCGGTTGTTCGAGCTGTGCCGAGCGGGGCAGTGGGAGGAGGCGGTGCCGTTGTATCGAGCGATGCTGCCAGCACTGCGGTGGGACGCGGACCCGGTGTTCGTGCAGGCGATCAAGATCGCGCAGGACGAGGCGGGCCGCTATGCCGGCCCGGTGCGGTTGCCGCGGCTGCCTCTCGGCGATGCCGACGAGGCGAGTGTCCGCAAGACGGTGCGTGAGGCGATGCTGCGGTGAGGGCGCGGCAGGCGTTCACCGCGGTGGACAGTCATACGGAGGGGATGCCGGCGCGGGTGATTACCTCGCCGGTGGTGTTGCCGGGGCAGACGATGGCTGATCGGCGCCGGTATTTGATGAGTGAGCGCGATGATCTGCGCACGTTGTTGATGTGTGAGCCGCGGGGGCACGCGTCGATGTCGGGGGCGATCTTGCAGCCTGCGACGCGGCCGGATGCCGATGTGGGGGTGGTGTTCATCGAGGTGTCGGGGTGTCTGCCGATGTGCGGGCACGGCACGATCGGCACCGCGACGGTGTTGGTGGAGACCGGGATGGTGCCGGTCAAGGAACCGGTCACCCAGATCCGCATCGAGACCCCGGCGGGGCTGGTGACCGCGTCGGTGAACGTGCGCGACGGGCACGCCCGCTCCGTGACGATCCGGAATGTGGCCTCCTACCTGCATCTGCGTGATGCGACGGTGGAGGTGGCCGGTGTCGGGGCGCTGCGCCTGGATGTGGCCTGGGGCGGCAACTTCTACGCGATCGTGCCCGCCGCCGCGGTCGGCGTGGACGTACACCCGGACCGCTACGGTCAGCTCGTCGAGGTGGGGTTGCGGATCATCCGCGCGGTCAACGAGCAACTGCACTTCGCGCACCCCGAGCAGCCGGAAGTCGACGAATGCCGCCACGTGGTGCTCACCGCACCGACCGAGGACGGGGTGGCCCGCGCGGCGGTGGCCATTCACCCGGGCTGGATCGACCGGTCGCCCTGCGGCACCGGCACCTCCGCGCGCATGGCGGCACTGGCCACCCGCGGCGAACTCGCCCTGGACACCGAATTCGTACACGCCTCGCTGATCGGCTCACGGTTCACCGGCCGCCTCGTCGAACAAACCACCGTCGGCCCCTACCCGGCGTTCATACCCACCATCACCGGCCGCGCCTGGATCACCGGACTAGCCACCTACCTCCTCGACCCCGACGACCCCTTCCCGGCAGGGTTCCAGCTGGGGCCATGAGCGGCGTGACGTTCCGCTTCGAGGGCCAGTCGATCACCGCATCGGAGGGCAGTTCCATCGGTGCGGCCCTGTGGGCGGCGGGAGTTCGGCAGCTGCGCAGCAGCCGCGTCCTGGGCCGGCCGCGCGGCATCTATTGCGGCATCGGGCAGTGCTACGACTGCGTGGTGCACGTCAACGACGGCCCGCTGGTACGCGCATGCATAACAACTGTCACCGACGGCGACGTGGTAACCAGTGGCTGACCTCGTCGTCGTGGGTGGCGGACCCGCAGGAGTGTCTGCGGCGCTGGCCGCCGCGGACCGTGGCCTGGCGGTGACACTGATCGACAATTCCCCTTTACTGGGCGGGCAGATATGGCGCGGTACGAACCCGGAGCCGGTGCGCGCTCTGGGCCGCCATGAGCGCGTGGTTGTCGAGGTGTCGACCAGCGTGATCCGCGCTGACGCGCGAGACGGTGAGGGAGCGCTGCTGATCGTGCGGGGTCCCGCAGGCGTTCGAGTGATCGACGCCCCGGCCCTGCTGCTTGCTACCGGGGCGAGTGAGCTGTCGCTGCCCTTCCCTGGTTGGGATCTTCCCGGCGTCGTCACGCCGGGCGCGGCCCAGGCACTGCTCAAGGCGCACGGCGTGCGCATCGGGGCCCGCGTAGTGGTCGCTGGCACCGGGCCGTTTCTGTGGCCGGTCGCCTCTGGACTGGCGAGTGCCGGGGTGCGGATCGCGGCACTTGTCGAGGCAGCGCCGGTGCGAGCGGGCGCGGCAGTCGCTGCCGGTCTGGCCGGGCACCCCGCACTCGCGGCGCAGGCCGCCCGCTATCTGGGTGCTGTGGCACGCGCCCGCATCCCGGTGCTCAGCGGGCGTGTCGTCGTCGCGGCGCACGGCGAGGATCGCGTCGAGTCGGTCGTCGTCGCGCGCTCGGACGGCTCCGGTCGCCGCGAGATCGCGGTCGACGCGGCCTGCGTCGGTTGGGGCTTCGTCCCAGCGGTCGAAATCGCGCGCGGCCTGGGGTGCCGCGAGGTCGCGCATCCGGTGCGCCCGATCAGCACTGTGGCAGTCGACGCCGCGCAGCGGACCAGCGTCCCGGGCGTGTTGGCGGCCGGGGAGATCACCGGCATCGGCGGTGCCGTGAAGGCCGCTGCCGAAGGCACGATCGCGGGAGCGGTCGCTGCCGGTGCGGAGCCGCCACGCCGTGTGGTCACCGTCCGTCGTCGTGCTGCCCGCTCGGCCGCCGCGTTCGACCGGGCGTACCCGATCCCCGCCGGCTGGCTGGACGGGCTGGAGCCCGCCACGGTGGTCTGCCGATGCGAGGACGTGACGTGGCAGCAGGTGACTGACGTGATCGCCGACGGGATCGCCGACGTGCGGGCGATCAAGGGGCAGGTCCGGTGCGGCATGGGGTGGTGCCAGGGGCGAATCTGCGGCCCGGCTCTGCAACTCGCGACCGCGGCCCGGGCCGGCCGGCCGGTCGATGCAGTGGGCGACCTGGCCACGCGGCCGTTCGCAATTGCGCCTACGGTCGGAGAACTCGCCGACCTCGGCGCGTTTCGGCCCAGATGATCTCTGTGGAAACCCGCGAAATCTCGCGGATTTGCCGGAGATGATCAATCTTCGGACCAGGACTGTTCGCGCCAGGTGCCGTCGATCCAGGGCGTGGCCGACGATGCGACGTGCAGCGCGCCACGCGTGGCAGTGATCAACTGTCCGAACACGGTCGCGTAGACGTCGCCGTCGACCTCGTGGCGTACGACGAGGGCCGACGGGTCGTCGGACGGTGTCGTGCCGGTGACGACGTCGTACCACGGCTTCGTTTCGAGAAGGGGCCCGAACCGCGTGGTTGTCGGGTCGTCCGTGTCGACACCGTCCGAGGTGATCATGTGCTGGCCCGGTGTGAGGGTCATGCTGCGCAGCTCGGCCGCGTCCCAGGTCCACACGACCGCGCCGTCGGGAGCAGCCAGGACCAGGTTGAAGCTCGCCATCTGCCGGTGATCGACCAGCTCGGGCCACGACTCGCCGGCGCGGACCGCGGCGAGGGGCAGCAAGCCGCGCGTCGGCGTGCCGGTGCGCCGCTCCCGGCGATTGAGGACCAGCGCGGTCACCCCGGGGCGCGCGTCCGACACGCACCAGCTGCCGCCGGCGAGGCGATCACGGCCGCCGATCACGCCTGGCTGTTCGGGCCACCACGCGCCGGGCGGGTCGAAGGGGCGGGACACGAACTCGTCGCGGATCGCGAGGATCCGCAGCGGTTCGCCAGTCGTCCAACGGAGTACGACAGTGCACACGGATCTGAACTTACGGGCTCGGCTCGGATGAAAGCTGGGCCGGGCGTCGTGTGCGGAGTCAGTTCGGGCGTCTCGACGGCCGGTAGCGTTTGCGCGATGGATCGGTTCAACCGCCTGGACATCCCCGAGTCGCTCGAGGATGCCCTCGACCCCGCGACGCTCGCGTTCATCGTCTACGACATGCAGGTCGGCATCCTCGCCCAGGTTCCCGCTGCCGATCGGGTGCTCGCCAACGTCGTGAAGCTGCTGAGCGCCGCGAGGCAGCGCCGCGTTCGCACCGTCTTCATGCGCCACTACTTCATGCCGACCGAGCTCGCGGGCGTCTATCAGCTCCGGCAGGCGAAGGTGTGGCAGCACAAGGACCGCGCGGCTGACACCAGGTCGTTGATCCCCCACGGCTCGCCCGGCTTCCAACTGGCCGACGGCCTGGACCCGCGCCCCGGTGAAGCAGTGCTCGACAAGATCACGATGTCGGCCTTCGAAGGCAACCCCCTCGACATCGTGCTGCGTGATTGCGGAGTACGCGCCTACCTGATCGCGGGGGTAGCCCTGGAGGTGGGCATCGAGCCGACGGTCCGGCACTCCGCCGACCTCGGCTACATTCCGGTCGTCGTGCGCGACGCATGCGGTGCCGGGGACGCGGCCGCCGGAGAGCGGGCGCTCGCCGCCATCGCGTTCGCCGGCGATGCGTTCATCGCCGACACCGACGAGGTCTGCGCCATCCTCGCCGCCGACGGCGTCGGCGGCATGTAAAGTCACAACGAACACCTGTCGTCGTGCAAACGAGGTGGGGATGGCCGCGTCGGATGTGCCGTGGCTGGGACCGCGGATTCGGGAAGAGCGGCTCAAGCGTGGGATCAGTCTGCGGGGCCTCGCCCGCGACGTAGGCGTCTCGGCCAGCATGATCTCCCAGATCGAGACGGCGAAAAGCCAGCCGTCGGTGAGCACTCTGTACGCGATCACGAACGCGCTGGCGGTCTCGATCGAGGACCTGTTCGCGGTCTCCGACGAGGCCGAGCCCGGTGCGCTTCCCAGGTCGCGAGCCGCGCAGCAGAACGGCGCACCCACAACCGTGCTCGAAGCGCTCGGGTCATTCACCAATGACCGGCTCGGCCCGCTGGTGCGCCCCGGGCATCGTCCGGTACTCAAGCTGGACTCCGGCGTGACATGGGAACTGCTCGGCAAACTGCCGCACCACGCAGTGGACTTCCTGCTGATCACGTACGCGCCGGGCGGGACCTCGTCGAGCACGGGCGGGCTGATGCGCCATCCCGGATCGGAGTACGGCTACCTGCTGAGCGGGGCGCTCACGGTCACGCTCGGCTTCGAGCGGAGCACCCTGCGGGCCGGGGAGTCGATCTCGTTCGACTCCACCACGCCGCACAGCTATCGAAACGACGGCACAGATCCGGCGGTCGGCGTGTGGTTCGTCGTCGAGTCTGATCGTTGAGGACGGTGGACGTGGCCGTTACGGCAACCGAGAAATCGCGCCTCGGCTGGATCGGCACCGGGCGCATGGGCTCCGAGCTGGCCAAGCGGCTGCTGCTGGCCGGGCACGACGTCGCGGTGTGCAACCGCACCCGCGCAAAGGCCGAGCGCCTCACCGAATTCGGCGCATCCGTCGTCGATCGCCCGGAGGAACTTGCCGATCGCGACGTGGTGTTCACGTCGGTGCCGTCGTCGCCCGACCTGCTCGCGGTCACCGTGGGGGCCGGTGGTGTGCTGACTGCACCCGGCGCGGCGCCGGGCATCATCGTGGATTGCTCGACCGTGTCCAGCGAGGTCTCGGCGACCGTGCGGCAACGGGGCGCCGAGCGGGACGCTGAGTTTCTGGCCGCGCCGGTCAGCGGCAACCCACACGTGGTCCGTGCAGGGGAGCTGACTCTGGCCGTCTCCGGGTCGGTGGCTGCCTTCCGTGAAGCGGAGCCGTTGCTCCGGATCCTGGGCCGGGGTGTGACGTACGTCGGAGAAGGCGAAGCGGCGCGGCTGGTCAAGCTGTGCCACAACCTGTTCCTCGGCGCCGTGATCCAGTCGCTGGTCGAGGTCACGTCGCTGGCCGAGCGGGGAGGGACGAGCCGCGCGGCGTTCCTGGAGTTCCTGAACAACTCGGTGCTGGGATCCCGGTTCACGCGGTACAAGACGCCGGCGCTCGTCCGCCTCGACTTCACGCCGACGTTCACGACGGAGCTGCTGCGCAAGGACTTCGACATCGGCCTGGCCGCGGCACGCGAGCTCGAGGTGCCGCTGCCCGTCGTGGCGCACACGGCATCAATGGTGGAGTCGGCAATCGGCGCGGGACATCGTTACGACGACTTCGCGGCACTGATCGTCGAGCAGGCGCGTGCGGCGGGAATGACGCTTACACCCGAGGATGCCGAAGTCGATGA
>Ga0126378_10004339_pt1 | contig 10807 bp, 9 predicted proteins | sample PanSoiMetPlot_23_FD_92587 | JGI IMG/M metagenome (GOLD analysis project Ga0126378, IMG submission 92587) | Tropical forest soil microbial communities from Panama - MetaG Plot_23 | ecosystem: Environmental > Terrestrial > Soil > Tropical forest > Bulk soil | place: Panama | collected 2016-02-17
AGACGGCCGCACAGGCCTCGAGTGTGGCGGCACTGCCCGGGTACCAGGTCTGCCTGTTCGCGGCCGCCACGACCAACATGAACCACCCCGATGACATTCAGGTAATCGGCAGCAAGGTGTGGATCGGCTGGCAGAACCAGTCAGCTAAGGATGGCAGCACCAGCGTGACCAGCACGATTGCCGAATACACCACGGCCGGAAAGCTGCTCAAGACGTGGAGCGTGATCGGGCACGCGGACGGCCTGCACATGGATCCGGCGACCAAGGTGATGTGGGTTACCGCGAACGAGGACGCCAAGCCCCGTCTGTACCTCATCAATCCGTCAAGCAAGTCCGCCACCACGGTCACTGTGCCGCGTACCCCGCAAGGCGGGGGTCTCGATGACCTTCGTTTCGTGAACGGGACGGCGTACGTGTCCGCCTCCAACCCGACGCTGACCGCGGCGGGCAAGAACACGGCCCCGGCCCTGCTGAAGATGACAGTGACCGGGACTAGGGCTCATCTGTCGCCGGTACTGATGGCCAACGCGAAGGCAACGACACTGATCCCGCCGATCTCAACCGTGACGCTCAACCTCACTGACGCGGACTCCCAGCAGATCGACCCGCAGGGCGACCTGATGCTCAACTCACAGGGGGACCAGGAACTCGTTTTCATCCACGGCGTCGGGACGGCGTCGCAGAAGGTCAGCGTCTTGTCCATCGGCACTCAGGTGGACGACGTCGTGTGGCCCAGCTCGGCCAAGGGATGTCTGCTCGTCGCGGACAACGCCTCAGGCGTCTACTCGGTGTGCTCGAGCATCTGGGTTCCAGGCTCCGTCATCGTTGACTCCGCTAACGACTCCACGGTGATCAACTTCGTCGGCGCCCTCAGTCCGTCGAGCGGCCAGATCACCCCGACCATCGTCGGGTTCGGCAACCCGCACGGAATGGCGTTCATCCCGAAATGAGAATCGCACTCGGCGATAAAGCCCTTCTGACCAGCGACAGCACCCCAAGCACACGCAGAGGAGACCAGATGAGGATCTGGCAGCGCAGACTGGCCCCACGCGGCTTGGCCGTGGGTGCCATCGCAATGGGAGTCCTGCTCGCAGCGGGCGCATGTGGCTCGTCAGGTGGGACCTCGCGGTCGTCAGCATCCGTGATCAACGGCGCCGGCTCGACCTTCGCCGCGCCCATGTACCAGCAGTGGGCAGGGCAGTACCATGCGAGCCACAACGTCCAGATCAATTACCAGGCGATTGGTTCTGGCGGCGGGATCTCGGAGTTCTCGCAGGGCATCGTGGACTTCGGCGCCACCGACGCGCCGATGTCAAGCACCGAACAGGCCAACGCGCAGGCTGGCCAGAAGAGCCTGGTGCTGCACATTCCCATGATCATCGGGGCAGTGGCGATCATCTACAACGAACCCGGCATCAAGAACCTGCGACTGGACGGGCCAACGCTCGCCAACATCTACCTCGGGAAGATCAAGACGTGGAATGACCCGGCCATCAAGGCACTGAACCCGGGCGTGAAGCTACCTTCCGACTCCATCCAGCCAGTCGAAAGGGCGGATTCTTCAGGGACGTCGTACGTCTTCACTTCTTACCTGTCGACGATCTCACCGACCTGGGCAAGTCAGGTCGGGGTGAGCAAGCAGCCGAGTTTTCCAACCGGCACCGGCGCCACAGGAAGTTCAGGCGTGGCGGCCGCCGTCCAGCAGACCAAGGGTGCGATCGGGTACGTGGAGTACGGTTACGCCTCACAGGGCCACATCCCATTCGCATCGCTGAAGAACCCGTCAGGGCAGTTCGTGGCGCCGACACCGGCTGGGACCACGGCAGCCGCCGACAGCGCCACCTACCCGACCGACGTGACCAAGCTGACGTTCAGCCTGAACAACTCCTCGGCCAGCGGGGCATATCCAATCGTCACTCCGACCTACATCCTGATCGCGCAGAAGCAGAAGAACGCGGCAAAGGGCAAGACGCTGACAGCGTGGCTGAAGTGGGACCTGCAGAAGGCACAGCAAAGCGAGGCGACCAAGCTTGGTTACATTCCGCTGCCGTCCAAGTTGGTCTCCCTCGACATGGCCGCGCTGAAGACCGTGCACTAAGCGGCCAGCGGAACCGCGATGACCGCGCTCTCTGCGGGCCGCCTGGCCGGCCGACGCCGTCGGCGGCCCGCCGATGCGGTGTTCAAATTCGCTGCCGCCGCGTGCGCGAGCATTGTCCTGATCCTGCTTGCGGGCATGCTGCTGCGCACCACCTGGGCGGCGTGGCCAGCCTTCAGGCAATCAGGACTCAGCCTGGTGACGTCAAATGACTGGAACCCGAATCTCAGCAAGTTCGGCGGCCTGTCCTTCATTTACGGGACGCTCGTCACTTCGCTCATCGGGCTCGTGCTGGCCGTGCCGGTGTCCGTGCTGATCGCCCTGTTCGTGAGCGAGGTGGCACCGCCGCGTGTCGGCGTCCCACTCGGCTACGTTGTCGACCTGCTCGCAGCTGTGCCCAGCGTCATCTACGGCCTGTGGGGCGTCTTCGTACTCGTACCGTTCCTCACCAACTATGTCTGGCAGCCGCTCTCAAGGAACCTGGCCTTTATCCCGCTGTTCTCGAACTTCGCTTCTGGCCGGGACTTCGCTACCGCCGGAGTGATCCTGGCGCTGATGATCACGCCGATTATCGCGGCCGTCTCGCGCGAGGTATTCCGCACGGTGCCCGAGGATGAACGCGAGTCCGCGCTGGCCCTCGGGGCCACCCGGTGGGAGATGATCAGGCTAGCCGTCCTCCCTAGGTCCAGGCAGGGCGTGATCGCGGCCGTCATGCTCGGCTTCGGCCGCGCCGTCGGCGAGACGATCGCGGTCGCCTACCTCATCGGCGGCATCGCCAACCAGATCACGCCGCACCTGTTCCAGCAAGGCTCCACGATCGCGGCCACGATCGCTCTGCAGTTCAACGAGGCCGCGAGCGTGCCCCTGTTCAAGTCTGCGCTGATCGCGCTCGGCGTGATCCTCTTCGCGGTGACGTTGGTCATCAATGTGGGAGCGCGCCTCATCATCCGCCGCGGCGGGCGGTCGGCATGATGTCGCTCAAAAGCCGCCATCGCCGGGACAAGCTCATGGTCGCCGCGATGGTGGTGGCTGTTGCGGTGGCGATCGTGCCGCTCGGATTCATCCTCGCTGACGTCATCGCCAAAGGGATCGGCCAGTTGTCGGCCGACTTCCTCACCAAGCCCGAGCCGTACGTGGTCACGGCGCCCGGCGGCGGGTTCGGGGCGGGTGTTCGCGGCACGATCAAGATGGTCGCCCTCGGCACCGTGATCGCGGTGCCGATCGGAGTGCTTGCCGCGATCTACCTGTCCGAGTACCAGGCCAAGGGCCCACTCGCGACGAGCGTGCGCTTCTTCGCCGACGTCATGACAGGAATCCCGTCGATCTTCGTCGGAATCTTCGTCTTCACAGTCGTCGTGCTGGAGACCCATTCGTTCTCGACCTGGGCGGGCGGCGTGGCGCTGGGCATTCTCATGCTGCCCGTCATAGTCCGGACCTCGGAGGAAGCCCTTCGACTCGTGCCGGATACCTTGCGCGAGGCCAGCCTGGCGCTGGGCATCCGCCGGTGGCGCACGATCGTCTCCACGGTCCTGCCGACCGCGCTGGCCGGGATCACTACCGGCATCCTGCTCGCGGTGGCCAGGGCAGCGGGGGAGACGGCGCCGCTCCTGCTGACGGCGTTCGGCAACCAGCTGATAGTCCCGTTTGGCAAGTGGAGCGGGCCAGAGGAGTCGCTCACGCTGGAGATCTTCACGAACTCGCGGTCCCCGTTCCCCTCTCAGCAAGCCCGCGCGTGGACCGGGGCGCTCGTGCTCATCGCCGGAGTAGTGGTGCTCTCGCTCATCGCGAGGGCCGTCGTTTCGCGCAGGGCAAAGCTGCCGCGCTAGGACAAATTGTCAACCGGCCGGAGTCATCAAACGTCCTACATTATGAATTGCCTCTTTAGTCCGATGACAATGAATGAAGAGGATGGGCGCAGTGGGCACACGCCGGAATCGCGAAATCCAATTCCTGAGTGCGGCTGCTCTCGCCTTCTGGGCGACAGGCATAGCCGCCGCCGGCTCGGCGGGGGCCAGCGCATCCGCGGCGACGGCGACACCGACGGCGTGCCCGCACGCAGTCGCGGCCACAGCCGCGCCCAAGGCTCTCGCAGGCGTGACGGCGATATCGGCCAAAGACGCCTGGGCGGTCGGCTGGACGTCCGGGGCCCTGCCCAAGCCGATCCTCGCCCACTGGAACGGCAGCAACTGGAGCACCGTCAGCAGCCCGACGCTGCAGACGCCAGCCGTGCTGCTGGCAGTCGCGAAGTTCCGTGGCGGCCTCTGGGCCGTCGGAGCCAGCGGGCAAACTGTCGGCGGCCAGCACCGCGCGCATCTCATCCTTCGGGTGACCGGCACTACCGTGCGGGCAGTGCGGACGCCGAAGCCGTTGGGCGGCAAGCTCCTAGGCGTGACTGCCACGTCGACGAGGAACGCCTGGGCGGTCGGCTACAACGCTGGCAGCGGTCCGCTGATCTTGCACTGGAACGGCACGGCGTGGACGCGCTCGGCGCTGCCCGCGCATGCGCGCGGCCGGATCAATGGCGTGACCGCGACCTCAGCGACGAACGCCTGGGCGATAGATAACCGCAGTCACGGGAATGCTCAGATCTGGCATTGGAACGGCAAGCGGTGGAGCCGGGTTGCCACTCCGGTCATCAAGGGGCAGACGTACTCGCTCGGCGGCGTGGCCGCGACCTCAGCCAGGAACGCCTGGGCCGTCGGCACCTCCTTCGTGCCCGCCACGGTAACCGTCCGCACAGTGATATTGCACTGGAACGGCGCACGGTGGAGGCGCATGCCGAGCCCGAACCCGCCTTCCCCCGATGGCGACGCCCTCCTGGCCGTCAGCGCCTCCTCGGCGGACAACGCCTGGGCCGTTGGCAGCAACAGCGCAGGTCCATCCCTTACCGAGCACTGGACAGGGACCTCGTGGCGGGCTGTATCGGCTCCGGGCTGTGCCGACCTCGCGGGCGTGTCGATCCTGCCGTCCGGTCGTGGCTGGGCGGTCGGCTCCTTCGGCAATCGCATGCCGGTGATCTTGGAGTGGAACGGGACCTCCTGGCAGTCCATGCCACTGACCTGACGGGTAGTACCTAACGCCAGGTCACAGATCATCGAGGCGCGGTCGAGCCCGGGCCAAATGCGTATATGACCCAGACCTGCCCGCGCGCGAACGGCATCCGGTGACCGTTGGGGAAGAAGAACTCCGTGCCGGCGTTCATTGTGTGGCGGCGCCAGCGGACGTGGTATTCCCGGCCACCGCGCAGCACATCGGCCCGGCCGTGGCCGACAGTGAATGCGTAGGGGCACGGGACGCCGAGCTCGCGGAAGGCCGAGATGCCAATCTTGGTGTACTGCACGATGACCGTGCGGCCGCCTAGTAGCTTGCCGTCGGCCGCGCGCGCCAAAGTCCCATCCATCGATACCAGCCAGCGGTGCCGCTTGTGCGACCAATAGAAGATGAAGTGCGCCGCCGGGTACGACACGCGGTAGGAATGGATGCGCTTGCCGCCGGGCGGCGCCTGGCCAAACCTGAATCCGATGTCGTGAGCCAGGCTCGCGTGGCGCGCCTCGTGCAGCAGTGTCCTCGTGTTCGCGTAGAGGTTGTACGGCTCGACCCTGCTGAAGTTCCTGAAGTAACCGCCGACACGGCCGGCGTACAAGTCGACGATCCTCGCGTGTTCGACATGCGGGAGCAGGTCGGGCTTCGCGCCAGAGAATGCGAACGCTGGCTTGCCGAACTGCCTGAGCAGCTTGATGTCCTCCTCGCGCGCGCTGCGGACCGGGCCGACCACCGGCGGAACGTGCGAAGAAAACACGGCCATGATCCGGCTCAGGCCACCCTCGACGGGAAGCAAGTACACGATGTCGGCAGAGGTCAGCCCTGTCGGCGGCCGCGCCTGCGGAACGTTGTCGATCTTGAAGATCAGGGTCCGGCTCCGATGCTTGATCCGCTCTCCGGTAAACGGCGAGGTGAGCGGTCTGTGCACGTGATGGGTGGGATGCGGCGAGGGCGAAGGCTTGGCCGCGGTCTGCCGGGCCGGCGTGGGGGAGTTGCGGCTGACCAGCACAAAGGCCAAAACAGAAAGCAGGATCAACGCAATCGCGGCGCTGGCTGCGGCCACCAGCGTCCGTCGTGCCCCCCAGGCTGAGTAACGCAAGGCATGGAGGCTACCACCCGGACAGAGTTTTACTCATCGAAACCGCAAGGAGCCGTTCCGGCGCACGACCCTGCGAAGCGAAGAACGTAGCGCCGCTGCCAGAGCGTCTCGACGGCGCGGTGATCGTAGTGGTCGCGTACGAATGCGACCGCCTCCCTGCCAGGCACGCCATCGAGGACCGCCAGGCACGCGAGCGCCGTTCCAGTTCGCCCGCGTCCGCCGGCGCAAGCCAACTCGACGCGCTCGTCCTGGGCTCGCCGCCACATTTCGACAAATGTGCGCGCAGCGAGGTTGCGGTCTGCCGGCAGGCCGAAATCGGGCCACCGCAGCCAGCGCGACTCCCAGGGCACGGGCGGCGGCTCGGAGCCGAGCAGGTATACCCCGACGTCTGGCACCGCGCCCGCGGGCAGCGGAAGGCGCAGGCTTCTGCCCCTGACCAGCCTGCCAGATGGAAGGCACAGTACGCCGGGTCCGGCGGGATCCCAAGACTGCTCCACCGGCCGCATGCTAAGCCCTGCGAAGCCCGCGCAAGCGGGTACCTGGCCCGCTGGCTTTGCGTTGCTGGCACCGGACTGGATATGTCATCCTCTTCGTGGAACGCAAGGATCGCCCCGCCGACGTAAGATCCGCCTAGCAGTGGCCATTGGCGCAGGCGCGGGCCCGCACCAGGCGAGGGAGCGTTTGGATGGGCATTCTCAACGAGGCGCGCCGCGAGTTCATCGCCGCCCCGGACAGCTCGAAGGGCCAAATTGTCTTCAAGTGGCCCGACACGAACATTCGCAAATTCGCGAGGGCGATCGTCGAGCCCGACGCGGTCGCGGTGTTCATCAACCAGGGCAAGGTGATGGGCATTCTGGGGCCCGGCCAGCACACGCTGGACGCGTCCGAGCTGCCGTTCCTCGGGCTGTTCGTCGACTGGGCGACGGGCAGCAATGCGTTCAAGGCCGAGATCTACTTCGTCGGCGCCAGGGAATTCCCCAACATCAGGTTCGGCGGCCGCCTCGACGAGGTGCAGGACCCGCAGACCGGCCTAATCGTGACGCTCCGCGCGTTCGGCGAGTACGCGCTGCACGTGACCGATCCGGCCAGGCTGATACTGAATCTGGTCGGCACCGTCGACGTGACCAACAATGACGCCATCACCGGCTGGGTGACCCAGCAGCTGCTCAAGTGCACAAGGTCGGGCGTCACGTCACAGCTGATGTCCGGGGCATGGCAGATACTCGGCTTGTCCATGCACAGGGCGGAAATCGAGCAAGGGACGCTCGAGGAATCTAATAACGAGCTGGCCGGCTATGGCATCGCGATCACCAGGCTCGGCAATCTCGATATCAACCTCGACGACGATGACAACGCCAAGCTCAAGAAGCTGGCGGGGGACACCGCATACAGCAGGCTGGCAGGCGGCTTCTTGCAGGCTGCCCAGGCCGAGATGATGCAGGGGGCCGGCCAGGGCATGGCGCAAGGCGGTGGTGCCGTGAGCCCGGTCTTCCTCGGCGCCGGGCTGGGCCTGGCCCAGAACATGGGCGTACCGCAGCAGGCGCCCGGCTACCCGCCGCCGCCGGCACCCGGCTTCGCTGGCGGCGGGCAGGGCTACGCGCCGCCGGCTGCTCCCGCGCCGCAGCAGGCGCCGCCCGCGCCGCAGCCGGCCACGGTGCAGTGCGGCAACTGCGAGGCCCAAGTCCGCGAGGGAGCCAAGTTCTGCGACTCGTGCGGCAATCCGATGTCGAAGGCGTGCTCGAACTGCAACGCCGCCATGGGCGCGACCGCGAAGTTCTGCGCCGAGTGCGGTACTGCTGCCGGCTAGGCGGCGCCGGAGGCCGCTCGGACCCTACTCGGATCCTCCGCGCAACGGCGCGCGGTAACACCTTGGGCTCCGCTACGATCCTGGTCCATATTCCCGTTGTGTCTGCTAACGGCGGTAGCAGCGTCGCCCGGACGGTATGCCGCAACTGCCTGGCACGGCACCCGTATTCACCGAATTAGAAAGGGCCCGCCCGGATGGATCGGATCGAGTGCCAGTGGTGCAAGGCTCAGAATGAGCCTGAACGAACCAGCTGCAACACCTGCGGAGCGCCGCTCGACAAAAGGAACCTGGTCTCCGATTCGGGCTGGAGCGAGGCGCCACGGCTGCGGGACATGACCGAGTTCCGTTTCTCGAACTCCACCTGCCAGGTCGAGGGCGAGATCGTGCCGGTCGCGGAACTCGCGCTCGCTCAGGGTGACGCGGTCTTCTTCGAGCACCACGTCATGCTCTGGAAGGAGCCGGCTGTTCCGATGGCGGCGATGAACACCGGCGGCGGCATGAAGCGGACGATCGGCGGCATGCCGCACATCCTGAGCATCGCCCAAGGGCCGGGCAGGATCGCCTTCTCACGCGACGCCGCAGGCGAGATTGTCGTGCTGCCGCTGCACCCAGGAATGGAGCTCGACGTGCGCGAGCACGCCTTCCTGATCGGCACGCATTCGATCAACTATTCATTCGTCAGGATCAAGGGCCTGACCAACCTGCTGCACGGCGGCAGCGGCATGTACATGGACCGGTTCATCACCCAGAACTACCCCGGGCTGCTGCTGCTGCACGGGTACGGAAACGTGTTCCAGAAGACGCTCCAGGCTGGCGAGAAGATCCTCATTGAGCCTGGCGGGTTCTTGTACAAGGACTCCTCGGTCGCGATGAATACGGTCCAGATGGACATCAAGACCGGCATGATGCGGCGCGGCATGTACCTCGCCGAGATGAACGGCCCAGGCCGGGTCGGCATCCAGTCCATGTACGTGCACCACGGGTCTGAGTAGGGGAATCGGATGACGATGCAGGGCCAGGCCACGTATACCTGCCCGTACTGCAGGATGGTGAACAACGATGACGGCGCCGCGACCTGCCCCCGGTGCGGCGCGCCGGTTGACATCAGGCTCCGCGTATCCAACTCCGGCTGGTGCAAGCAGCCGCCGATCCGCGACATGGCGCGGATCAGGTTTGGCAGGTCTACGTGCCAGATCAGCGGCGCATACGTCCCAGTCGCCGAGATGGAACTGCACGACGACGACTGGGTCTACTTCTCCCATCACGTGCTGCTGCACACAGAACCACGCGTCAGGCTCGAGTCAATGCGCATGCAGGGCGGCTGGAACCGGGTACTGGCCGGAATCCCGCTGATCATGATGAAGGCACAAGGCCCGGGATTCGTCGCCATCAGCGCCGACCATCCCGGCGAGATCCTCGCGATCCCGCTCGAGGCGAACCAGGGGATCGACGTCGTAGAGCACCAGTTCCTCGTCGCGACCGGGAACGTCGGCTACCAGTGGAATAACTCGAACGTCTGGTTCACGACTCAGAGCGGCGACGAAACCGAGTGGCACTATCCGGTCGGCAGGTTCATCGACCGGTTCATCGCGCACAACGTGCCTGGTCTGCTGCTCCTGCACGCCCCTGGTAACTCGTTCGTTCGTGACCTGGGCCCTGGCGAGCGGATACTCATCCAGCCCAGCGGGCTGATCTGGAAAGACCCATCGGTCCAGATGTTCTTGCACTTCGAGTACCCGAGAGGCCAGTACTGGTTCAGCTCAGCGAGGTGGCAGGCGAAGTCGATCTGGCTCACGCTGCAAGGTCCTGGCCGGATCGCCATCAAGTCGGTGTTCGAGCGGCCGGAACTCTGCGGATCCGTCCGCAAGACCTCGGGCGCTACAACCCAGTACTGGTGACGGCGGCGCACGCGGCCGCATGCCGTCCCGCGCGGCGGCCTGAGTACACGCAGTCAGCCAGCGACAGCCCGCTGACGTAGGAGTTCGAGCAGAGGCCGACCGCGCTGCGGCCCGCCGCGTAGAGCCGCGCGACGGGGGTGCCGTCTGCGCGGCAGACCTGGCCGGTATCCTCAGCGACGACGAGGCCGCCGAGCGTCAGCATCGGCGCCGGGTAGGCGGGGCGCGGCCGGATCGAGAGGTCGATCAATGAGTACGGCGGCTGGCCGAGCGACGTGATCACGTCCGCGGGCTTGCCGGCCGGATCTGGTGCACCCGCGGCTGCGGCGGCGTTGTAGGACGCGACCGTGGCGGTCGCGCCCGCCGGATCCACCCCGGCCTTGATTGCCGCATCCGCGAGGCTGTCCGCGCTGGTCCGGGCCCTGGTCAGCAGGTAGACAGCCTGCAGAAGCTGGAACCACTGCAAGCCGCCGCGGAGCTCGCGCCAGGACTGCGACACGATCCGCTGGTCGACGACCAGCCACGCCCGGCGTTCGTGGCTGCGCACCATGGCCTCGCCGATCGCCGCTCCGTACAGGGACTCGTCGCATACCCGCAGTCCATCCCGGTCAACGAGTACGCCGCGCACGAGCGCGCTCGGCGGAGTGATGAAACGCCAGCACGAGATGCGGTCAAGGAACCTGGTCGCCCCGCCGACGGCAGCCCCGAGATGGATGGCGCTGCCGTCATCAGCGGCAGTGCCAAGCGCGAGCCCGCCCCTGTAGGCCGAAGCGTGCTTGCGCATGAGGGCGCGGTTGGCCGCGAATCCGCCGGCAGCGAGCACGACGCCGTGTCTGGCGCGTATCCGCACTGGGCAGGTGTAGCGGGAT
>Ga0126378_10004340_pt1 | contig 10806 bp, 10 predicted proteins | sample PanSoiMetPlot_23_FD_92587 | JGI IMG/M metagenome (GOLD analysis project Ga0126378, IMG submission 92587) | Tropical forest soil microbial communities from Panama - MetaG Plot_23 | ecosystem: Environmental > Terrestrial > Soil > Tropical forest > Bulk soil | place: Panama | collected 2016-02-17
GAATCTTCTCCGAGGATGTCAACAACCTCTATTTGCTCTCCCTGCTTCTGACCGGGACTCCCGAGAAGGCGGAGGAATGCTTCGTCGAGGGAATCGGGGAATCTACCAAAGGAAATTATGTATTTAAGGAGTGGGCGCGATCTTGGGGCGACGTACGATCATTCAAAGCGCTATGCGGTTAATCGCACCGATGGATTACGGCCAGACCGTCAGTCGGAGTGCCGATTTTGCGCGAGGTATGGACAAGATTCCCATGCTTCTACATGCGGAGGTCCGTGCGGTTCTTGAGCTTGCTCCTCTCGAACGGTTCGTTTTCGTCATGTCCGTTCTTGAACGATATTCTGACAACGACTGTTCAATTCTCCTCCGATGCGCACGAAGAGAAGTTGCCGCGGTCCGAACGCAAGCGATGCAGCAGCTGGGGATGGTCTTGAGTTCTAGATGTCCGATGGAGTCCAGTTCGGACGATTCAATCATGCCAAGAGACATTGCAACGATCACCACACCCTTGATTGCCCAATACTTTTCGGCACCCGGTGTCGAATTACACGCGTGAAAATAGTCGAATCAGAGGTAAATTTCCGTGGCGGACGGCGAAGCTTGAGAGCCGTCTAAGGATCGAGCGTAATCCACGTTGGCGCATGGTCGCTCGCGTTTTCCTGCCCACGCGCCCATCGGTCAACACCGCCGTCCACGAGTCGGTCAGACAGATTCGGTGAGAGCAGAAAGTGATCGAGTCGCATGCCTTTGTCCTTCTGCCACCTTTCAAATTTGTAATCCCAGAATGTCCAGAGCTGCCCGTCAGGATGTAGCTTCCGCATGGCGTCAGTCCAGCCTTGAGCCAGCAACCGCGCAAAGGCCTCTTGGCTCTCGGGTTGAATTAACGCGTTGTCATCCAACGATCGAGTCGGATAAATATCTTGCGGAGTTGGCACAACGTTGTAGTCACCAGCCCAGCACCACGGGTGCGCCGCTCGCCGTGAGTTCGGCGGCGTGGGGGATCGAGTAAGAAGTCCGTCTTCATAGATTCCATGTCTGGACACCGTAATCGAAGAAAAGGCAGGGAAATCAAAATTCTCCGCGATAACATGCCATTTGGCAGCCCTGGCCACGGCGAGTTCGGCACTTATTTCGTCGCTTACAGCCGCTCGCCAGGCACCATCGAACAAATGTTGGAGAACATGTTCATCGGCCGCCCTCCCGGAAATTACGATCGCATCCTCGACTTCAGCACTGCGGTTACGGGAAATCTGTTTTTCACGCGAGTCCGTATCTCATCGGGATGCCGGGCGGCATGGTCGCTGATTTGCGCACCGGCCAGCTGCGGAAAATGGAGTGCACTGACTTCCTGACCAAGCGGCTGCGATTTGTCGCGACCAACACACCGACTCTTGTTTACGACTACTTTCTGGGGTCGATTAGCAGCGCAAATGACCAACCGGCTGACCTGGAGTGGATGGGCCATTTCGAACTGCTGCACGGGTACTTCCTGATCGGCCATTACAACTTCCACATCTGGCCGATATGGACGGGGGGCGGAGGGAACGGCAAGTCTGAAAATGCTCGGCTGATCAAGAGCACATTGGGTGACTTTTGCGCCGTGGTGCGGTGGTCGGAATTGGCCCACGATGAACGCGGTGGAGACAACACCACCAAGAGGTTGAACTTCAAGCTGCTTCAAAGTCGTGTCGCGCTAGTCGAGGAGATGGGGCCAGACCAGCGCGAGCCGGCACGGTCAAGCGCAAGAGAGCAAACTGACAACCAATTTCGGAGAGAATTTGTGTTTACATACTTTTGTAACTTTGATAAGTTACTTATATATACTTCTGTTCAACGAGCATGACGCATGAGTACCTCTCTATCGCGGCCGGCGCTCAAAGAAGGCATTTATGAACACCTCGCACGAAGCGTCTCTGAGGTCGAAAACGAAGAAAATGCCTGCTGGCTATCGTTTGCCAGCAACCACTTCGCTTTTCAACGACACGCAATCAGACGGACAGTTTCGAGGGCTTGTTCGAGATCTCCTGACCGTGACAGGGCGACTGGAACTGGCCCGCGATTACTTCGGGCGCCGAATCAAGCTCACTGGTCCGCAGTACAACCTTTTAATGACCGTGGGCGAGCTTCAGGGCGCAGCCGGCGTCAGTGTCGGATCGGTGGCACGGGCAATGCATGTTTCTAGTTCGTTTGTTACAGCAGAAACCGGAAAGCTTTCGGCTGCCGGTCTACTGAGAAAACAGACAAATCCGTCTGACGGGCGTGGGGCGCTCCTCAAGCTGACGCCTTTAGCCCGAAAGAAGATCCATCGAGTGCTTGCGGAAATTCGCACAGTGAATGATTTGTTCTTCGGGCTTCTTACGGACAAGTCCTTCACCGCGCTATGCGCGGGTGCGGAAGCGTTGGTCGAGGGATCACGAAATGCAATGCAATATATCGCTCGAATAGAGGAGAACTCACTATGAGCAAAGCATTTGTCCTAATACATGGGTCGTGGCATGGCGGATGGGCGTGGCAGGAAGTCGTACGCCACCTCTCAAAGACAGGGCACCGCGCCGAGGCACCCACGCTGCCCGGTCACGGGCCGGGAGCGATGCGCGTGGGAATTACACACCAAGACTGTGTTCGAGCGGTCGTTGACTTCATTCACCAGCACAGGCTGGAAAACGTCGTCTTGGTTGGGCATAGCTTTGGTGGATCTGTAATACAGAGGGTCGTGGAAGAAGTTCCTAAGCGGATCGAGCGGACCGTGTTTCTGGATGCGCTCATCGTTGAGGACGGCCACTGCGTATTCGATGAGTTGCCGTCAGATTACGTGGCTATGTTCAATCAGCTCGCCGGAACCAGTTCTGATGACACGATGCTCATTCCTTGGGAGATCTGGCGTGAAAAGTTCATCCAGGACGCTCGAGAGCCTGTGGCTCGGTCGTTGTGGGAACAATTGTCCCCAGAGCCCAATCAGGTCAATTTGGACAAGCTATGCTTAAAGCAATTTTACTCGCTTGATATTCCCAAGAGCTTTATCCACTGTCGCCATGATAGGGCTTTGCCGCCAGGATATTTTCATCCGAGAATGTCGTCGCGGCTTGGAGCATTCACATTGATCGAAATGGAAGGCAGCCATGAGGTCATGTTTACCCGCCCTGAGGAACTAGCGAACAAAATCGTCGAAGCAAGCTTCGGCTGATCAGTCTTGCCTCGCCGCATCGGGAAGCTATAGATCAACACTCCTCTGTGACTGGGAGATGCTGTTATCGAAAATGAGGTGCGATCAGCGTGAGTTCCGATCCGTTCCCTGGGGTGGTGGCGTTACACGGTCAGAACGGTCATCCCTCTAACGACTGATGCCGAAATTCACTTGCTCGTGCCGCTACCAACCGGCATAGTCAGTCCCTTTTTCCGTGTGGGCGGGTGCTGGCATCGCCAATTCGCTTCCTGACATGTATTCCCGTGCTTTGGCCCAGGAAATGGCGGCAACTCGGCGGCCCAAAGCGCGGCCTTCGAGATCGGCGTCTTCAAAGTGGACACCCCCGTAACGCCGAGACATTCCAGATTCGTCAGCAGCTTCAGTAAAGGTTGCCCAAGTCAACGCAACATCGTGCGCCGGCCCCGGTTTGCCCTGCATCCCGGATACACCGGCCCGTCTGGTGTATGAAAGCCCGAATTCATCATTGCCAGTGAATCTTTTTAAGATTTCAGCGGCGGATGCACTGATCGCGCTGTGCGAGGAAACAAAGTCAGGAAACGGCGGCGTCGGCAGATATGGTTGCCAATCGTCATGAAACATGTAGCCATGAAACATTCGCGCGAGCGTCGCAATCGCAGTCACTGGGCGTTCGGAATCCCAGTATCGCTTCGCATCCCACGCAGCAATAGTCGTATCGAACATCGCGTTGTTAACCGCGAAAAATAGTTTGACCTGATCATCAAGCTGGTAACTATCGCGATGGACTACGAACTGTGCGAACTGATTCCACAGGATGAAATTGGTTCCCGGCCCCTGTGATAGTTCCCAATATTCGGCGATCACTTTCTGACGCTCGTTGAGATTGTTCGTGAGTTCGACCAAGTCTTTGGCCTGAAGGATGTAACCCGCCGGATCGGACCGAAGACTCTTTGGAGTCGACTGCGGCCGCACATCGAGAACAGATTCCAAGCCAAACGGCTTCAACCTTCCCCACTGTGGCATGTAAAACAGCTGCCCGCGAGACTGATCGTTCCCTTCATTACTGAGGGGCTGCCAGTGATCGGGATCGCGGATCAAATCAGGGGTGTTGGCGGTCGCGTAACCCGTGTAGTCAGAATACGCACCTGGGTGGAGGTCGCCCAGTTGGTTCGCACCGTCATGACGCCGGTACTCGAGAACGGTATCAGCGGCGAGAAGCCCGATTCCTAAAGGTGTTGTCTGATCGGAAGACTCTTTTTTCGGATCGTAGCCAAGATTCGTCATCTCGCGCTCAAGTTTGAGCATGTCGTCGGGGAACAAATCGGTAAGCACCTGAAAAGCCGCGTAACTGATCGCTTCGCGCTTATTAGCCTCTGTGCGTTCCGCCTCAGGACGCCGAGACGGATGCCCCAAGGTTGGCAGCGCCACTGCGTCGTACCGGGTGCAAGCGTCGAACATGGCTGTATGCATGATCGCCAACTCCCGCACCATCAAAAGGCCGCGCGCGTTATTGCTGCGTGCCTCGTCGATTGCCACGTTGTTCCAGGTGACAACGCTATTTTCAACGGCCTTATGCCCTAAGGCATGGCCACGAGTCTCGATGACTAGCACCGAGACCAACAAACACCCCAAACCTTTACTCAACTTCATTGCAGACTCCTCTATTTCGCAGGCTTAAATCTGGTACTGCATGGTTTCCCGTTCACGCTCGACTGAGGGGATGGAACCATCCAACTCGGCGATGTGTTGTCTTAGAATTTCCGCGGAAGCCTCGAGGGCGCGCCGCTCCGAAGGACTCAATGGGATGGAGAGGACCCTTGCGATTCCGTCCCGGTTGATGACCGCGGGAAGGGACAAAGAGACTTCCCCGAGTTGCATAGAGCTTGGGACGAGGCTCGACACCGTCAAGATTGCATTCTCATCGCGTAGAATCGCTCGAACGATCCGAGCCAATGCGGCGCCGATTCCGAAGTAAGTCGCTCCTTTGGCCCCGATAATTTCAAGGCCAGCCGCTCGCGTCTCGTCTGAAATACTTGTTAGCACGTTCTCTTCGCGGGGGAGTCGCAACTGCTGCCAATACTCGTCAAGAGGCACTCCTGACACGCGTGCCGACGAGAGAACTGGCACCTGACTGTCACCATGTTCACCGATCACATAGGCATGCACATGATCGGAGGCAATGCCATATCTCGCGGCGAGTCGTCGGCGAAGACGCGAAGTATCAAGGGCTGTCCCGGAACCAATCACCCGGCTTGCCGGAAGTCCGGACCACTTCCATGCGGCATAGGTCAGCACATCAACAGGATTTGAAGCAATGACCAAGATTCCGTGTGGGTTGTGTTGTGCGACGTCTTGAACAAGGCCCTTCAAGATCGGGGCGGTCTCTTTCAGTCCGTCGAGCCGTGACTTTAAACTGGCCTGACCAACACCAGTAGTAATGATCGTTACATCGGCGGAGCAACAGTCACCGAAATCGCCGACCAGAATACGGCGCTCGACGTGAAGCCCTCGGCATCACGCAAGTCTTGCGCATGACCCTCGGCTCGCCGCCGGTCGCGATCGATCAAAACAATCTCGGCCGGCGTTCCCAGCATTAACAATGCATACGCTGTGGTCGAACCAACAAAACCCGTACCGACGATCGCGACCCTCGGTATCCGCGTACGACTCTCGTGCCTGGAGCTAATGGCTTCTTCAGCAATAGCATTGAAATCCGAAACTTTCACTTCATCCTCCACTTGACGCAGCCTCGTCACGCAACTACTTCAGAGCTTTCTCGCTCACGTGCCCCGATATGGGCCGCCAGGTGAGCAGCGTCGTCTCCAACACCGAACAGAATTCCCGACCTTCGGTTGTGCAGCCAGGGCATTCCGAGGAAATACAAACCGTCGTGGGCCGTCACGCCACGCTTCTGGATCGGATAGCCGTCTCGATCTACAACGGGCAGCTTCACCAGACTGAAGTCAAAGGCGTAGCCGGTTGCCCAGAGGATCGTTGTGATGCCCGCGCTTTTGAGATCGAGTTCAGTGACGATCTCCTTTGCGTAACCGTCGCGCAGCTTCGGAATCGTCTCGGTTGGTACACTCAATCCCATACGAGCGATATAGTCATCGATCATCTTGAGAGCACTCGTCTCGAACTCATCGACCTTGGCAAGCGTCTCGCTCAAATCGGGAGCGATGATGAGGCGCCCGTCGCGCGCATCTCGAACGTGCCCGAGCAAAACGACCCCGTCACGGGCAAATTGGTGCAGGTTCAGGCTCTCGCCACCGTTTTTTCCCGAAATCTGCGGGTGTGGGTGAAACTTTTCTGCAGGAGACTTCAGGGATTCGACTTTGGTATCAAACATCCCGATGCGCGTGAACCAATCGTTGATATCCCTTCCGCGATATCGGCGGGGCACGCGCCCGGCGCTTCCAATCGAGAGATAGACTTTTCTTCCCGATTGATAGAGCTCTTCCGCAATCTGCGCGCCTGACTGCCCAGTTCCAACCAAAAGTACGGCTCCATCTGGCAAAGACGCCGGATTCTTGTAGTCCATCGAGTGAATCTGGACGATGTCTGAAGGAATGCTCTCACTCAGTCTGGGAATTTTCGGCGATTGATAGAGACCCGTAGCGATTACAACGTTGTGAGTTTCGTAGTTGCCTTCGCTGGTCTGTACGAGATATCCGTCAATCGTCTTTTCCACGCTGAATACTTCGACACCACAATGGACGGGCAAATCGAAACGCTTGACGTAGTTGTCGAAGTACTCGACTACCCCGGCTAGAGGCATAAAGCCGTAAGGATCGGTGCCGTTGTACTCAGCTCCGGGCATCCGCACTTGGAAGTTTGGGGTCACCAACGTAAATGAATCCCACCGCTGGTTGCGCCACGCATTTGCAACGGCTGACGCGCGCTCCAGAACCAAGTGCTCACGCCCTTCCCGCTTCAGGTAATAGCTGATGGCAAGCCCGGCTTGACCACCACCGACGATAATTGTTTCTATAAGTGCAGCCATTTCGAGCCTCCTCGTGAATTGACACTTGACGTCATGCAGCTAAGTATTTCTGAACCTACCCTGGATCTCGTCCACGAGCGATTTGGTGAGCAGCGCTGATGAAACGATCCCGGCTCCGCCCGCGCAGAGCCTCTCCAGAAGTTGCTTACCTTCAGGGCTTACAAACGTGACGTCGGACAGATCGATCTCGACCTTTGCGCATTGATCATTGACGATAGCCGTGCGGCAGAACCGATCAACTTCTTGCACCCACATTCCGCTCAAGCTGCCCTCGAGAATGAAAACCAACGTGTCGAAGCGGATCTTTGTGCTCACCCTTAACATGTTCGGTTGCACTCCCACTGGTCTGTCGGACGTACCGTATTGGGCACGCGCCGTGCCAAAGAAAACGTCGATTCGAAAGCGCCAGTAATTGGCGTTTAAGTCTTTTCGGTTCCTGGGGTTGCGGCGGACCGACTGGCCGTCCGGCGCTAGAGCCTGGGTATGACGGAAACGCGACGGAGTCCGACACTGACGGTCTCCGTTTTAAGTGAGCAGAAGAGCATTAACTGGAACGGGGATAAAACGCGGCGAAGACCTTCAGGGAGGAGGAGAAGTAGTAGAAAATGTGCGGTTTCCTATAGGGTCGGGTCAGTGTGCCCGCCTGATCCCAAACTTTTGCATTTTGTACACGAGCGACGTTCGCGCCAGCCCTAACCGGGCCGCAGCCCCATTTGGCCCCCCAACAACCCACTTGCTGGCGTCGAGGGCTTGAATAATCTGATCGCGTTCGGCCTCAACACCGCCGGGGGCCGCCCTGGTCTGCAGATTCGGTTGCGAAGGCTCTAGTTCACCGAGCGGAGCGTGTAGTACTGGTGTGCGGGAAAGGATCACAGCTCGTTCCACGAAGTTCTGCAACTCGCGCACATTTCCTGGCCAGCCGTAATGCACCAACGCATCCATTGTTTCGGCGGGAATGGTCTCGATTTTCTTGTTCATCTTTCGTGCATAGCGGGTGGCGAAATGCCGGACGAGTTGCGGTATATCCTGTTCGCGATGCCGCAGCGAGGGCACGGAGATCGGAAAAACCTTCAGACGATAATAAAGGTCCTCGCGGAACGCTTGCTGCTTGACCATCTGTGCCAGATCCCGGTGAGTAGCAGCGATAATGCGTACGTCCACTTTGTGTGTCCGATTGCTGCCTAGCCTCTCGAATTCTTGCTCCTGCAGGACGCGCAGTAACTTCGCTTGCAGTTCTAGAGGGATATCTCCGACTTCATCCAAAAAAAGCGAGCCTTTGTTCGCGAGTTCGAAGCGTCCCATTTTCTGGGTAATGGCTCCGGTGAAGGCTCCCTTCTCATGACCAAAGAGTTCACTTTCGAGTAGCCCCAAGGGGATTGCGGCACAATTGAGTCTGACAAAAGTCCGCTCGCGCCGCCTGCTCAAGTCGTGAATTGCCCTAGCGATGAGTTCCTTTCCGGTTCCGGTCTCCCCGAGAATGAGCACACTGGAGTCGGTGGGTGCCACCACCGCTACCTGATCGAGCACGCTCTTCAATCCGCTGTTCGCGCCAATGATCTCACCGAAATTGTGCTCAGTCCGTATCTCATCTTGAAGGTACAGCTTTTGCTCGGCCTCTCGGTCGCGATCCTCGGTTGCCCTACCGTAATCCAATGCATTTTCAACAGCAATCGCGATCTGATGCGCTACCTGTTCAAGAAACACCATGTCGTTTTCTGTAAAGCCGTTCACCGAGCGCTTGCAGACGTTCAATACGGCCAAGACACGACCCCGGCTCATGAGCGGAAGATAGCAACCCGAGACCAACCCCTCTCTTTTGACGCGCTCGTAGAAAGCGTGGCCGTCTGGGTTACCAAAAACTTCTGGATCGTTCCGTACCATCTCGATATTGTCGATCCGCAGGCTCTTCCCAGTTCTAAAAACCTTTCCTGAGATCGAGCCCGTCATGGGCACGATCATGCCTTCCTGCGTAATCCCTCGTGATTCCGAGTTGTATAGCATTGTTGCCCGCAACTTGCCGCTGTCGGAATCGGGAAGTAGAAGAGCACAATGATCGCAGTGCATGACGCGCAGAAGACTAGCCGACAATTCATCGAGCAAGCCTCGTAGGTCAAGCTTCGAGACCATACAGTTGGTGATTTCGAGAAGCAGTCGCAATCGATCACGTTCATCCTTCAGTTCATCTTCGAGCCGTTTTCGTCTTGTAATGTCGCGATAGATGACCCATCCGGAAATCTTTCCTTCTTTCAGCGAAGCAGGAACCCCAACAATCGAAACGGGCACTCGAGAGCCATCCTTTCGTTGGCGAATTGTCTCAGTGTTTACGATTTCCTGGCGTTCTGTAACCCGTCTCGCGAACTCCACACTCTCGCTGCGGAGGTCTTCCGGCACGACCAACTCATGCAATGATCGCCCTGTAGCTTCATCGCTGGAATAGCCGAAGATCCGAGAGAATTCACCGTTAATACGCATAAGGTGTCCATCCCCGTCCACCATAGCGATCGCTTCCGGAACCAAGGCGAACAGTTCGTCCAGATAGCCTTTTTGCGTTGTGAGTTCCCCTCCCAGCCGAGTCAGCCAACGCAAATCCCCCTGGAGCACTTCGCGGCACTGAAGTAGCAGCTTTCGGTACAGTTCGTTGTATTCGTTCCTTTTGTCATCAAGGACGCAGATCGTTCCAAAAATCTCTCCGTCAGGCCACGCCACCGGAAAACCCATGTACGAGATCAGGCCCAGCTTGACGTCGGGATTTGATTTCCACTTTTCATCGGCGAGAGCGTCGGGGACAAGCAATGGCTCCCGTGTCCTCATCACAGTCTCGCAATAGAGACCGGTATTGAGAGGTGCAGCTTCATTCAGGGTGTACGGATTGCCCTTCGAATCGCTTGATACAAGGACCCTAATATTGGGTGGGTCAACCTTCATTACCAGTGCAGACGGGACCTGCACGATTTGGGCAAGCAGATCAACGATGTCTTGCCATTTTGCAGTGATCTCGGGGGGGACCTGCACAGGCATGGTTGACATATCCACTGCTCTCGCGGAAGGATAAGCAGACCTACCTATCTACTTTAATCCTGCGCTCCAGAGCATGCCAAGGCTCTTACACCCAGTGTTTCTTATCGGAGAGTACTTCGGTTCCGCGCTAGCCACGAAATCTACAACACGGAGCAAAGTGCGCCTATTGATCGATTGAGCCCTATTTTGCGCAGTCTCCGAGGGATTCGTGAGTCTACCCGCAAAGCTGCCAGCGTCGGATCGCCATTGTCAAGGGGTCCTATGCCGCGACCTGCTGTTCGGCAGCCTTTACCAGCAGTATCGTCTGGTCGTCCCGTTGGCTCCCGAATTGAATCGTCTCATCCACGAGCCTCGCGATGATTTGTGTCAGCGGTTCCGCGGCGTTCTTTAGGATTACTCTTTCCAATCGCTCCCAGCCGAACTCCTCGCCTCGGTCGTTGGTGACTTCCAGGAATCCGTCGCTGACGATAACCAAGACGTCTCCCGTCGCGAGCGCGATGCTGTTGGTCACAAAAGTTGTTTCGCGAAACATGGCAATGGGCAGCTGTTCCATCCTCAAAAAGGAAACCGTATTGGTCATCGCACGGTAGTGAAGAATCGGTGGATGAGCTGCTAGTGCGTA
>Ga0126378_10004342_pt1 | contig 10805 bp, 9 predicted proteins | sample PanSoiMetPlot_23_FD_92587 | JGI IMG/M metagenome (GOLD analysis project Ga0126378, IMG submission 92587) | Tropical forest soil microbial communities from Panama - MetaG Plot_23 | ecosystem: Environmental > Terrestrial > Soil > Tropical forest > Bulk soil | place: Panama | collected 2016-02-17
GCGTCGCCGGCAGCGCGAAGCTCGTCGGCCGTCTGACTGGTCGCTGCCGCGGCCGCGGCCCACAATTCGGCCGCCTCCGCGTCCTCCCGCTGATCGTCCGCCGTGACGCGGCGGTTATCCGCGAGTTCGGTGACCGCGCGCTCCGCCTCGGCGATCGTGGTTGAGTACGCGCTCGCGAGCTGGTCCACCGCCTGCCGTGGGTTCTCGGCGGCGTCGATGACGGCGCCCACATTCGCGTGGGCTAGCTGCGCAACCCGGCCGATGATGCCGCGCTTGGACATGTTTCCCCTTCGTCGGTAGCTGGTTCTGGCCGAGCTGAGACGGTGTGCCTGCCGCGCGTGGCGACGCCGCCGAAGCTGCCAGGGCCGATAGCGCTTGCCGGGCCGTCGATCAGGATGCCGCCGAGAATCGCGCCGCGCCGCCCGGCGCCGGCGCCGCCAGCCCAGTCCGACCACGTGGCGACCCGCTCAGCGATCAGCTTGGCGTGGTCGAATCCGGCAACATCCTGCTCGGCGACTCCCCTTGCCTGCTGTGCCAGCGCATCGGCGAGCTGAGCCTCGGTCAGTGCAACCTCCGGATCTGCCTGGCCCGAGCCGATCGCCTGATCAAAGTGCCGCCATGCCTCCGCCAGTTTGGTCCGCGCGGTAACCCCAACCCCGCCGCGGCGGGTCGTGATGAAATCCTCTGCCGCCGTCACGGAACTGCGCGCGACCAGCATCGATTCGTCGAGCACCGCGATGGCCCGCTGGCGGCGGGCGTGCTGTGTGCGCACGCCAGCGAGCACTCGATCGAGAGCGGCGTCGGCCTGCTGCAAGTCGCGCAGCGCGACGAGCGCGTCGAAAGCACCCGCCGTCAGGTTGGCGCGGACGTCGCCGCTGACGGCTTGCGCCCCGGACACCAGCGTGCCGCGTTCCTCGTCGGGCGTACCGGTCAGGAACGCGGTCGCCTCGGCGATCTCGGCATCGATCTCGCGCAACGCGGCAGGCACGGCTGATGCGGCCTGGGTCAGCTCGGCCTCCAGGTGCAGGACACCTGTCAGCAGGTCGGTTGCCTGGTCGGCGCTGGCCTCGGCGGCCTGGAGCAGAACGGCTGCCTTATCGCGGTCGCCAGCGGCGATGGCCTCTTCAGCGCTCGCTAGGCAGTCGGCCGCGAACTCCAGTCGCGTCGCTGCATGGTCGGGATTGCACGCGACGGGCGCGACGGCAGCCGGCGTGTACTTGGTGGCCAGGCCGTCGATCACGTGCCTGGATTGGGTCAATCGGGCGAGCTGCTGTGCGATCAGCGCGTCGACCTCGGCGACGAGCTGGCGCGCCCGGGCACCCATGTTGTGCGCCAAGTCGAACGCCTCCGCTTGCTCGTCAAGCGACCGGCTCGCCGTGCTGCAGCGCGCGCAGATATCGGTCAGCCGCGACTGGGTAATGGCGTCGTTCGAAGGACCGTCGTCGATGAGCTGGAAGAGCCTGAATGCCTCACGCCGCGAGGCGCGCGCCGACGCGACGGCGACCGAAAACGGCGCCATCGCCCGCTCACCGAACACGGCGATCGCCACGCCCAGCTCCTGCTCGCTGGTACGGACAGCGTCGTCAGCGTGCACTAGCGCGCGCGACGCCTGGGCCGCCAGCGCAGCCGTCGCGCCGACGTCCGCCAGCCTGGTGTCAGGACGGGAAAGGCCGCCGCGCTCAACCAGTCTGACGTTTCGCCGCGACAGCAAGATGGCCACGGCAGGCAAGATTGCAAGCACCCCGACGATCACTACGAATGGGGCACTTCCGGAAATCACGCCAGCCAGCACCGCCAGGGCCGCGACAATCGCGGCTCCGACTCGAGTGCGCACCCGTCCCTCCGTCCGGTTGGTCCCGGCTAACGGGCTTACCCGAAGCGTCGCGCCGCACACGTCAATCGGCGGGTCGCAGCGGGCGGAGCCGGGTTAGCGGAAGTAACCGCCGCGGAATCGGATCAGCGGCTCGCCAGCCTCCGCTACGTACGGGACGGATAGGACATGGGCGATGAAAAGGATGTGATCGGCCGCCCCGACGCGCGTGCTGACCTCGCACTCGATGGCTGCTAGCCCGCCTGCCGGGATCAGGGCGCCCGACGCCTCGCCGCGCTCGTGCGCGACGTTGCCGAGGAGCAGCCGGGCACCAGGGCGGCCTGCCGCCGCGAACCGGCCGGCGAGCGCGCGCTGCGCCGCCGACAGGAGCGTCACAGCGAATTTGTCGACACGGCCGAGCACCTCCGCCGGGTAGCCGGCGGCCAGGAGCGAGACCAGCACAACCGGCGGATCGGCAGATACGGGGCAGAACGCACTTACCGTCGTGCCGATGTCGTCGCGTCCTTCGGCGATGGTGAGCAAGGTGACCGCGCCCGCCCAGGCGCTCAGCGCAGTGGCGAACCTAGCAGCGGACAACCCGCCGGCCTTACTCGAAGATCCAGATGCCGGGCAGCATGAGCGGACCATGCGGTGAGAGCCCGAGCCGCACCGCGAGGTGCCCGGCCGGTCCCCAGCTGTCGGTCAGCAGGCTCGGAGCCGCAGCGCCGTGGCTGTCGCTCGAGCCTGGTGGTCGCAGCCGGTCGAGGGGGCTGACGCGCGGGAACACGCGCACCGGCGCGGTCGGCGGCAGGCCTGCTCGCTGACGCGCCACCGCCGTCGCGCGGTCGACGCCGCCTAGCTCGTCGACCAGGCCGTGGGCGAGCGCGTCGGCACCGGTCCAGACCCGACCACGGGCTACCTCGTGGACCTGCTCGGCCGTCATATTGCGGCCGCTCGCCACCTTGGCGGTGAAGTCTGCGTAGATGTGATCGAGCCAGTCGTTGACCAGCGCCCACTCGCTGCCGGTGAACGGCTGAAGCGAGGAGAACATCGCCGCGTGCGTGCCCTGGACGATCCGGTCGCTGGTGATCCCGGCGCGGCCCAGTGCAGCGCCGAGTACGGGCTTGCCCGTGAGCACGCCGATCGAGCCGGTGATCGTGCCTGGCTGCGCGAAGATCTGGTCGGCAGCCATCGAAATGAAGTAACCACCTGACGCGGCCACGTCTCCCATCGAGACAACTACGGGCGTGCCGCCGGCGCGGGCCCGCACGACCTCCCGCCAGATCGTGTCGGACGCCACGTACGAGCCGCCCGGGCTGTTGACCCGCAGCACGATGGCGCGAGTGTGCTCGTCTCTCGCCGCGGCCCGGATGGCGCTGGCGATGGTGTCGGATCCCATCGCGCCGCTCGTCAGCGGACCACGTGCGCTTCGGCCGCGCCGGATCGGACCAGTGGCGTAGATGAGCGCGATGCCAGGATCCGGGGTGCCAGGTGCCCTCGTCATGGCGGTGCGCGCTCGCTCGGTGAGGGCCTTGGCGCGCTGGTACCTGGCGAGATAGAGGACGGCCGCGTCTGGCCCGGCTTGCTTGCGTGCCTCTGCGTACACCTCGTCGCGGTAGCCGAGCTGGTCGACGAGTCCTTCTGCCTGGGCGCGGGCGGCGAGGTATGGTCCGCCGTCGATCAGCTCGGCGACCTTGTCCCGGCTGATGCCACGGCGATCAGCGATTTCCTGGACAAGCTGCTCGGTGATCGACGCCGTCATCCGCTCGGTCGCCTGCCGGGCCGGCTCAGAGAAGCGAGTCTCGGTCAGTTGCTCGGCCGCGCTCTTGAACTCGCGTCGCTTGGCGACCTGGAAGTCCGCGCCGACCTTGTCCAGCAAGCCGCGCAGGAACAAGCGCTCGACGGCAATACCGGTAAGCCCGAGGTCGCCAGATGGCTGCAGCCAGATCTTCTCGAACGCCGTCGCCAGGTAGTACTGCACGTTGCCAGCGGAGAACTCGCCGAACGACTCGGCCCACGCGACGGTCGCCTTGCCCGCGTCGGCGAACGCTGTGACGGCGCGGCGCAGCTCCTGTACTGCCGCGAGGCCGATAGGCCTGCCGCCAAGGCGCGCAACGAGAGCCACGACCCGGTCGTCGGTCTGCGCGCGCCGCAAGCCGTCGAGTACGTCGGGCAGCGCCGCGCGGTTACGCGCTGCCAGTGCAGAGAGGGGATCGGCCGGCTTGGTCTCTGTGATTCCGTCGGTCAGGTCCAGCTCGAGGATCAGCGGAGCGGTCCGCTGCTGTCGCAACTTGGCCAGCCGGGCGGTGATGGGGGATTGAGACATGGATCACAGCCTAAGCGCGCACGCGCCGCTTGTTGATGCCCGGTCACCCGCCGGCCGCAGTACGATGCGGAAGTGGAGGAGCCTCCGGCTGTGGACGCTGCTATCCGCCGAGGAGCGGTGGTGACTAGCACCGATAAACCCATGCGGGCTGATGCGCAGCGCAACCGCGAGTTGCTCCTCGCCGCTGCCGTCGCGGCGTTCTCGCGGAACGGGCCCGAGGTCACGCTGGAGTCGATCGCCAAGGCCGCCGGCGTCGGGATTGGCACCCTGTACCGCCACTTCCCGAGCCGGGAGGCGCTGGTCGACGCCGCCTACCGCAGCGAACTCGCCCGGCTCTGCGACTCGGCTCCCGATCTGCTCGCAGCCATGCCACCCGACAAGGCGCTGCGCACCTGGACGGAGGCGTTCCTCGAATACATGACGACTAAGCGCGGGATGTCCGATGCGCTCCGGATGGTGATTGCATCAGGCGGCAACCCATTCGCCGAAAGCCGCGCGCGCCTGCTCGCCGCGGTCACAGCCCTACTCCAGGCGGGCGCAGCCGACGGGGCACTGCGCGGCGACCTCGATCCGGCCGACCTGATGGCGGGCCTCAGCGGCGTGTCCCTGGCCGCGGGCGAGCCCGCCCAGCGAGACCAGGCGGGCCGGCTACTCGATCTGCTGATGGACGGCGTGCGATACGGCGCGGGTGCCGGACGCTATGGCTAGCCGGGACGGGAACGGGTGGGTCCGCTGCTCGCTCGGTCACCGGCACTGGGGCCGGTTTGGTGCCGCCGGACTCCTCGCGTTCGTGACCGGTGGACCGGTCTTGCTCCAGCGCCGCGCGTGGTGGAGCCATCACGGCGGTACCTGGGGCCTGCCAGGCGGTGCCAGGGACAGCCATGAGTCAGCGCTTGCGGCGGCGCTGCGAGAAGCGGCGGAAGAATGCGAGCTGCCGCCAGAGGCTGTGCGCCCGCGCAGCGTATTCACCGATGACCACGGCGGCTGGTCATATACGACCGTGCTCGCCGAAGCCAAGCAGCCGTTCGCGGTTCGTGCCGATGATGACGAGACTGACGAAGTTGCGTGGGTGCCCCCGCCAGTCATGACGGGGCTCCACGTGCATCCTGGGCTTGCTGCGCACTGGGCCGGGCTGAGCCGCGAGCTGTCGCCCGTCACCATCATCGTCGACGGCGCGAACGTCGTCGGATCGCGGCCTGACGGCTGGTGGCGCGATCGGCCGGGCGCGGCCGTCCGGCTACGGGATGAGCTGGCGCCGCTGGTCGCGCGCGGCATTACCGAGCTGCCCGATGGCGCGAGCTATGTCCCGTCCGACACCTCGACGCGGATGCGCTGGCTGCCTGATGTCGTGCAAGTAGTCGAAGGCGCCGCGCGACCAGCAGCTTCCGGCCAGGGCGACAGCCTGGTGCGGGTCATCGCTGCCCAGGGCTCGGGCGACGACACCATCGCGGCGCTCGCTGCACAGACGGCGGGCCGGCGGATCGTCATCACCGCGGACCGCGAGCTACGGGCGCGGTGTACTGCCGCCGGAGCGTCGGTGGCCGGACCGGGCTGGCTGTTCAGCCAGCTTTGAAACGCAGCCTGGCAGCATGGTCGGATGCGCGTCGTCGTCCTGTCCGACACTCACGCGCCGCGCCGATGGCAGTCTTGCCCGCCCGCGGTGGCAGGCTGGCTGCGGCAGGCCGACGTGATCTTGCACGCAGGCGATGTGTGCACGGCCGCTGTCCTGCTCGAGTTGGCTCAGTACGCGCCCGTGCACGCCGTGCTCGGCAACAACGACTGCGCGGACGTGGCTGAGTGGGGAGCCCCGGCGACCCTGCAGCTCGAGCTAGCGGGCCTCAAGGTGGCCATGATTCATGACAGCGGCCCCGCGGCTGGGCGGCTGCGGCGGATGCGGGCCACGTTCCCATCCGTTGAACTCGTTGTCTTCGGTCACTCGCACATACCGTTCGATGACAGCGACGGCAGCCTGCGAATCTTCAATCCGGGGTCGCCGACCGACCGGCGGCGCCAGCCGCACGGCACGCTCGGCGTGCTCGACATCGCTGACGGCGGGCTGGCAGGTGCGCGCATCGTCGCCGTGACTTAGTCGGGGGCGACGTAGCTGGCCTTGACAGGTACCTTATCGTTTATCGATACTATCGATTATCGATAAGCCTGAGCGAGGCGCCGGAAGGATAGCGATGTTGGGTTATGTGGCGCTAGCCGTGCTCGCGGCGGCATTTGTGGTGGTGATCGTTGTGCCGTTCATCATCGGTCTTGTCCGCGGACCTCAGCCGGGGCCTGCGCACCCGGGCCGCGACGGGTTGGACGCGTCGATGCGACCACTGAGCCGGATCGCGGGCATCTACGGCCGGTTCTTGCTGCTCTATCTCGCGGGCTCTGTGCTGTACGCCGGCAGCGGATTTTACGGCGGCCCCGGCCCGGCGGGGTCCATCTGCGTGGACTCTGGTCGAACCTACTACGGGACCATGCAGGGCGAGGCGGCCTTGCCTGGGGCGGTCCTGCGACCTGGCGGTGACATCCGCGCGTGTGCGCTGCATCCAAGCGTCGGCCAGTGGAGCCTGTACTTGCTGACGAGGCTGCCCGGTCTCGTCCTGTGGGCCGCGGTGCTGCTGCTGATCTGGCGGTTGATCACCGAAGCTGGCCGGAGCGGCCCGTTCACGACACGCGCCGCGAGCATCCTGCACCAGCTCGGCTGGGTCGTGATCGCTGGCAGCGTTGTCGCTGCCGCCCTCAGCCATCTGGGCGCCGACGTGCTGACCGCGAAACTGATGACCCCGTCCACGTTTGACGTCAACGGGACGTTGGCGGATGTCCTCCTCGCACCGGTCAGGGCGCTCTTCCCCGTGCCAGCGCTGGCCGGCGCGGCGCTGCTGACGTTCGGCCGGATGACGCGAGCTGCTTCGGTCATGGATGAAGAGCTCAAGGGCACGGTGTGATGGCCCGACGCGCTAGCGACGGCGAGCTCGCCGCGGGGCATGACCACGAGCCTGACGGTGACCGAGGAGATCCCGCTGCGATCAGAATCCGTCTCGACGAACTGCTCAGCGAGCGCGCAATGACGCTGACGGAACTGTCGGACCGAGTAGGCATCACGGTCGTGAACCTGTCGATACTCAAGAACGGCCGGGCCCGGGCCATCAGATTCAGCACGCTCTCGGCGCTGTGCGAGGTGCTCGGCTGCCAGCCCGGGGACTTGCTGGCTTACGAGGCCACTGTGGATAGGCGCGGCTAGCCGCGGTGGAGCGTCAGCGTGTAAATAAAGTAGCCGCCGGCGCGACACTATTTACGTGATCATGAAATGGGCCTCGCCGTGGCCTCCATCGCCGTCGGCGGGACCTCTTCCGGTGTCAGCCAGAGCACGCCGATTGGCGGGATGCTGATCGACGCCGACGCTGGCCGTCCGTGCCAGGGCTCGTGGACCGCCTGCACCCGGCCGTAGTTGCCGGTGCCGCTGCCGCCGTAAGTGTCAGCATCGGTGTTCAGCAGTTCGGTCCACGGGCCGGCCGACGGCAGGCCGATCCGGTAGTCGTGATGCGGCACGGCGGCGAAGTTGCAGACGCAGGCGAGCACGCTGCCGTCGGCGCCGTAACGCAGGAACGACAGCACATTGCCGGCTGCGTCGTTCGCGTCGATCCACTCAAAGCCTGCTGGCGAGCTGTCCTGCTGCCAGAGCGCGGGCCGCGCCGCGTACGTCGTGTTGAGGTCCTTGACCAACTGCTGGACCCCTGCGTGCCGCGGATACTCGAGCACGTACCACGCGAGACCGGCTTCCTCGGACCACTCGTCGCCCTGACCGAACTCCGAGCCCATGAACAGCAGTTGCTTGCCAGGATGTGCCCACTGGAACGCTAGCAAGGCGCGCAGGCCAGCGAATTGGCGCCATTCATCGCCGGGCATCTTGCGCAGCAGCGAGCCTTTTCCGTGCACCACCTCGTCGTGCGACAGCGGCAGCACGTAGTGCTCGCTGTAGGCGTAGATCATCGAGAACGTCATCTCGTCGTGGTGGTAACTGCGGTGGACCGGATCGCGGCTCAGGTAGCTGAGCGTGTCGTGCATCCAGCCCATGTTCCACTTCAGGCCGAAGCCGAGCCCACCGAGGTGCACGGGCCTGGTGACGCCGGGCCAGGCCGTGGACTCTTCGGCGATCATCGCGATGCCCGGGACGCGCTTGTAGCAGGTGGCGTTCACCTCGCGCAGGAACGACACGGCATCGAGGTTCTCGCGGCCGCCGAGGGTGTTCGGTGACCATTCACCGGGCTTGCGTGAGTAGTCGAGGTACAGCATCGAGGCCACGGCGTCGACGCGCAGGCCGTCGATGTGGAACTCCTCGAGCCAGTAGATCGCGTTGGCGACCAGGAAATTGCGGACTTCCGGCCGGCCGAAGTCGAAGATCAGCGTGCCCCAGTCAGGATGCTGGCCGCGCTGCGGATCGGCGTGCTCGTACAACTGCGTGCCGTCAAACCTGGCCAGCGCCCAGGTGTCGCGGGGGAAGTGCGCCGGCACCCAGTCCACGAATACCCCGATACCAGCCTGGTGCAAGCTGTCGACCAGGTAGCGGAATTCATCCGGCGAGCCAAACCGCGACGACGGCGCGTAGTACGAAGTGACCTGGTAGCCCCAGGAACCGCCGAACGGATGCTCGGCCACCGGCAGGAACTCCACATGAGTGAAACCCATCTCGGTGACGTAACTGGTGAGCTGGCTGGCCAGCTCGGTATAGCTCAGCCCGGGCCGCCACGAACCGATGTGCACCTCGTAGACGCTCATCGGGCTCGTCAGCAGGTCCCGCCGCGCTCGCTCGGTCAGCCAGGTTGCGTCAGCCCACTCGTAGCGCGAGTCGGTGACGACCGATCCCGTCGCCGGCGGCCGCTCGGTGTGGCGCGCCAGCGGGTCGGCCTTTCGATGCCAGTCGCCATCTGGCCCGAGGATGTCGTACTTGTACACCGAGCCCGCGCCGATGCCGGGGATGAGCAATTCCCAGACACCCGACCTGCCCAGTGACCGCATCGGATGGCCCCGGCCGTCCCAGTGGTTGAAGTCGCCGATGACGCGGACGCCGCGCGCGTTCGGCGCCCAGACCGCGAACGAGGTCCCGCCCGCCTCGGGCCGGACCCGCGCCCCGAGCACCGTCCATAGCGCCTCGTGCCGGCCCTCGGCGATGAGGTGCAGGTCGACCTCACCAAGCGTCGGCAGGTGCCGGTACGGGTCGTCGGAGATGGTCTCGGGGGCACCCGGATACGTCACCGCGATGCGGTAATCGGACACCGACGTGCCCGGCACCGTCGCGGAGAACACGCCCTGATGCAGGTGCGTCATTGGCACGCGGCTCCCGCCCGGCAGCACGACCACGACAGCCTCCGCCAGCGGGCGCAGCGCCCGGATCGTCACGCCGTCAGCGCCGGGATGACCGCCAAGCACCGAATGCGGATCATGGTGGGTCCCGGCCACCAGCGCGTCGATCTCAGCGTGGCTGATCTGGTCGACGTGCTGGGTGTCGGAGGTCATGCCGCCGCCACAAAGTCGAGCGGGATGGACAGCCAAGCCGGCCGGTGCCGGTGCTCGTAGACCACTTCGTACACCGCCTTTTCCATGGTCAGCGCGTGCAGTAGCGTGCGGTGGCCAGCCGGGTCGATGCCGCCGCCGGCCGCGTAGCCCGCGCTGAAAGCAGCCTGGCACTGCTGTGCCCAGGCCGCGGCCACCGGGGCGAGCTGTTGGGCAGCCGGGTGACCGACGAGCTGCTGCCGGGACGCGTAATCGAACGAGCGGAGCATGCCGGCGACGTCTCGCAGCGCCGGGGCTAGCGCCCTCCGTACCGACAGCGGAACCGCGGGCTCGCCCTCGAAGTCCAGGGCGACCCAGCCCCGCGGCCCGAGCAGCACCTGACCGAGATGGTAGTCACCGTGAATGCGCTGCACCGCGACGGGACCGGGCAGGCGGCCGACGGCATCGTAAGCAGACCTGATCCGGTCCTCGTGACCGGCCAGGTCGGGCACGAGGGTCAGCGCCTGCGACAGCTTGCCGTGCATGTCCGCGGCAAGGCGGGCAAGCTCGGTTGCGGTCGTCTCCTGGTCACCGAACGCTCGGGCCAAGTCGGCGTGCAGCTCAGCCGTCGCCTGCCCAAGTTCCCGTGCCTCATCGATGAATGGCAGCGTGGTTCCGCCCTGCTGCGCGTAGAACCGCCGCAGGTGCTGCAGCGCCAGCGACCAGCCGTCGCGCGCGCCGGGCAGGAACCTGGACAGCACGGCGAGCAGCACCGGCTCGCCGTCCAGGTCCGTCTCGATCCAGCCGTACGGCGCCGCGACATGAGTGGAGCCGAGTCTCGCGAGCGCGTCCGCGACTTCCAGATCCGGGTTCGAACCAGGGAACAGACGCCGCAGCACCTTGAGAATGGCCGCGTCGCCGAACACGAGGCTCGTGTTGCTCTGCTCGACGCCGAGCAGCCGACCGCCGCCGAACTCAGCGAACTCCGGTGCATCGGGCTCCCGGACGAACCGCAGCGGGCCGGCGACTCGCTCGTCGCTCATCCCGGCCAGCAGCACCGCGGCCAGTTCCGGGTCATGCAAGGCGTCGTAGCAGGCCGTTCCGTCCTGATAGCCGATCAGCGCAGCGTTCAGTTCGGTCGGCAGGTGGGTCCGGTAGCCCACCGGCACCTGGAACCGGCCC
>Ga0126378_10004343_pt1 | contig 10804 bp, 12 predicted proteins | sample PanSoiMetPlot_23_FD_92587 | JGI IMG/M metagenome (GOLD analysis project Ga0126378, IMG submission 92587) | Tropical forest soil microbial communities from Panama - MetaG Plot_23 | ecosystem: Environmental > Terrestrial > Soil > Tropical forest > Bulk soil | place: Panama | collected 2016-02-17
CCACCGCCGCCTCGTGGCCGAGCACCGGACCGGGTTCGTGTTCTGGTCGGTCAAGCTCGTCCCAGGAGATCCGGTCGGCTTCTTCGACGCCGACCGACTCGACGTAACGGTCGCCGGCCGTGTCCTGGGCGGGGGCACGCAGGTCGCGTGCGACGTCGAGGTGAGTGGCCCGGCCCGCCGCCCGACGCGCCTGCATGCCGTCTGCGTCCCGCTCTGGCTCGACGGCGGTCCCGCCCTCTCGGGGGCGCCCGCCCGGCTCGCTCCCAAGGTGCTCTCCGCCTTCCGCGCCGATGAGATCGAGGCGCGGCCACATCGCTCCCCCGTGCCCGGCCTGCTGGCGGCCATCGCCGCCAGCGGGCCCAGAGTGGCCCAGGGCGGTATGCCCTTCGTCATCCACCGCCACCAGTGCGAGGTCGCCGACCAGTGGTTCTGGCCGGAGGCCGTGTCCCTCGCCGGCGCCGCCCGCGAGGAGCTGGTGCTGGCCCAGGCCGCTGGCGTGCCGGCGCTCCGCCTGGCGATGCAGGCGCCCATGGTCCGCCTCGACGTCCTGTTCAGCCGCCCCTTCTACCTGTTCGACGAGGGCACCGTGCGCTCGACCGCCTACGAGTGGGAGGGCGGGATGGCGTTCGTCCACGAACTCGCTGCACGCGACGAGCCGCGCCCGCGGGCGCTGGCGATCGAGCAGTTCGCATGGGATTGACCGCACGCGACCTGGAGCTGGCCCTCGGCGACCCGTTCCGGGAGGACGCGCCGGTATCGTTCGCCGCGCTGGTCGAGCACGACGAGCGGGAGGAGCCGCCGTCCGAGGCCTTCGCGGCCCTGCGCGACTGTGGCGCCCACGCTCACCTCGTGCCCCGGATGTGGGGCGGCCGGCTCACCTCGTTCGACGAGCTGCTGGCGCTGGTCCGCGTGCTGTCGCGGCGCGACCTGGTGCTGGCCACCGGGCTCGGCTCCACGATGCTGGCCGCCATCCCGGTGTGGGCGTGGGGCGGCGAAGCGCAGCGACACGAGGTCGCGGACCTGCTGATCGGTCGAGGCGCTTTCGGCACGTTCGCGGTCTCCGAGCGCGACGCCGGCAGCGACTTCCTCGCGACGGCGACGAAGGCGGAGGCCGTCGACGGCGGCTACCTGCTGCGGGGCGAGAAGTGGCTGATCGGCAACGCGTCCCGCTGCTCGTTCGTGGTCGCCCTGGCTCGGACCCGGCCGTCGCTCTCGCTGATCTACCTGCGGCCCGACCGCACCTGCCGGCGCCTGCCCAGGATCCGCACCCTGGGTCTGCGGGGTCACGACCTGGGCGGCCTGGTCTTCGAGGACTGCCGCCTGCCGGCGAGCGCGCTCATCGAGCCCGGCGGCCGCGGGATGGAGATGGCGCTGACCACGCTCCAGTTCACGCGCACGATGATCGCCGGCATGGCGCTGGGCGCTGCCGACACGGCGCTGCGCCTGGCCCTCGGCTGGGGGTGCGCGCGCCGGCTGTACGGCGAGCCGATCCTCGCGATCCCGGCGGTCCGGGCCCTGCTCCTGGGCTCCTTCCTGGACATCTTGATCGGCGAGTGCGTCGCCATGGTCACGGCGCGGGCGCTGACGCTGGCGCCGCGGCGGACCTCGCTCTGGGCCGCCGCCGCCAAGTACCTGGTCCCGAACCTCTGCGAGCGCGTCGCGCGCGACGCCGCGGTCGTCCTCAGCGCGCGCTCGTACCTGCGCGAGGGCGTCGCGGCCGGCATGTTCCAGAAGGTCGCGCGGGACGTCGCCATCACCAGCATCTTCGAGGGAACGCAGTTGGTACAGCTCTCACTGATAGCCGCCCAGCTCGGCCAGCTCGCGCGTGCCGGGCGCCCGGCGGACGCGCCGTTCGACGTGGATCGGCTCTGCGACCTGTCCTCGCCGGCCCCCGCCTGGGACCCTCCGGGCACCCGGCTGCGAATCGGCGACCCGGGTCGGGACGAGCTCGTCGATCGGTGGTTCCGGGCGGATTGCCCTCCACCCCGGCCCTCCCCCGCCGGGGTTGAGGGAGCTTTCAGCTCCCTTCGGGAGCGGGCGGCCGACCTGGTCGATCCGCGGCGTTACTGCACCTTGCACGCGGCGGCGTGCTGCCTGCAGGTCTGGTCGTCCAACCGCGAGCGGCTGGCGCCCGAGGCTGCGGGCGGCGAGTGGCTTGCCCTGTGTCTGGAGCGCCTCGCGTTCGGCGGCGACCCGCCGGCGAGCGGCGACCTGGCGGAGCCCGTGACCGCGTGGATGCTCCGACAGCTCCACGACGGTGAGCTGTTCTCGCTCGCGCCGCTGGAGCTGGCCCGATGATCGCTCAGCTCCAGGAGGCCTTCGCCGGGTACCTCGGCCTGGAGCCGGGAGAGGTCGACCCTGACCGGCCCATCGAGGAGCTCGGCCTCGACTCGCTGACCGCCGCCCAGCTCGCGCTGGATATCGAGGATCGCCTCGGTGTCAGCGTGTTCCTGACCGACCTGTCGGGCCACGAGACGCTCGCCGACCTGGCGGCGGCCGCCATGCGGGAGCGGCTGTCATGAGCGCGGAGCGGATCGACGGCCTGGCCGCCGAGGCGGAGCGGCGCTTCGGCCCGTTCGTCCGCGAGCGGGTCAATCCGGGCGCCGACAGCCGCGACCGCACCGCCGAGCCACTGCCGCGCGCGCTGCTCGCGGAGGCCGCCGGGCTCGGCCTGCACGGCTTCTCGCTCCCACCGGAGATCGGCGGGCAGGGCCGCGACAAGTTCGAGTGGGGCATCGTCCTGGAGGAGCTGTCCCGGATCTCGCGGGACGCGGGCCTGTCGCCTGTGATCGACGTCAACACTGGCGTCGCGGAGGTGCTGCTCCAGACCGGCCGGGCGGAGCTCATCGAGCGCTACGCGGCTCCGATGGCGGCCGGCGCCCTCGTCTGCCCCCCGGCGGCATACGAGAGCCGCGACCCGTTCGAGTACCGCACGGTCGCGCGCGAGGTGGCCGGCGGCTGGCTGCTGGACGGGCACAAGCCGTTCGTCGGCGGAGCGGTGTTCGCCGACGCCTTCCTCGTCTATGCACGGGAGGAGGAGTCGGGGGACATCCTGAGCTTCGTCGTCGAGCGCGCCGACGAGGGAGTCGGCGTCGACCGCCTGCTCACGACGGGCCTGCGCTCGATGGGCTTCGGGAGCGTGCGCATGGGCAGCGTCCGGCTCCCGAAGGAGCGCGTGGTCGCCAGCGCCGACGCCCTGAGCGCGTTCAACGCGTACCTCCGCAACCGCCGCCTGATGACGGCCTGCTCGGTCGTCGGGCACCTGCGCGCGCTGTTCGACGACTGCGTCCTCGCGCTGGACGACCGGCAGCGCGGCGGCCAGAGCGTGCTGGACTATCCCAACGTCCAGCGGACAGTCGGCGAGATGTTCACGGCGATCCACACGTCCCGCGCGATCGTCCACCACGCACTGGCGGCGATGGACGGGCCGCGGGACCGGTTCTTCGACCCGATGGCCACGGTCGCCAAGGAGTTCGTCTCTGAGCAAGCGGTCAAGGTCGGGCTGGCGGTCATGGAGCTGCAGGGCGGCGAGGGGTACGTGCAGTGTCATCCGTGGGAGCGCTCCATGCGCGACGCGCTCGGCCTGATCGGCGGCCAGGGCGCGCAGGAGCTGCTGCTCATCCAGCTCGGGCAACACGCGGCGCTGGAGCTGAGGATGGCCGCGAGGCGTATGCGATGAGGGATCTTTCTACGGTGTCGGGGCTGCTGGAGAACGCCGCCACCGGCGACGGCGTGGTCGGCGTCTTCACTGGCGAGCGGGAGGAGATCGGGATCGGCGAGCTGTGGCGGCGGTCCGAGCGGGCAGCGGCCTGGTTCCTGGACACGGTCGGTCGCGGCGGGGCGGCCGGGCTGCTCATGGAGACGTCGCTCGACTGCCTTGTCACCCTGCTGGGCGCGTGGCGGGCCGGCATCACGACGCTCTCCCTCCCCTATCCGGCCCGGTCTGCCGCGCCCGGCGCGTACCGGCAGCAGTTGCTCGACATCGGCCGGGCGGCAGGCATGGAGCTGGTCCTCGGGAAGCTGGAGTTGGACGGCGCGATGCGCACGGCCTCCTTCCGCGAGTGCGCCGCCCACCAGCGCCGCGCGGACGTCGCCGATCCCGGCGAGTTCGTGCAGTTCTCCTCGGGCAGCACCGGGCGCCCGAAGGGCGCGCGGCTGAGCTCGCAAGCGATCGCCGCCAACGTGACGGCGATGATCGACCACATGGTGCCGCACAACCACGGCGCCGTCGCGTTCTCGTGGCTCCCGCTCTCGCACGACATGGGCCTGGTCGGCACGTGCCTGACGATCCTGGCCTCGATGGGGCCGCCGTGGCGGAGCCGGCGGCTCGTGCTCATGCCCCCGGAGCGCATGGTCGCCCGGCCCTCGCGGTGGCTCCAGGCCTGCTCCGAGCTCGGCGCGACGGTGACCTGCGCGCCCAGCTTCGCGCTCGACCTGGTGCTCGCCCACTCGCGGGCGGTGCCGGCCGGGCTCGACCTGCGGCCGCTGAGGGTGCTGACCGTGGGCTCCGAGCTGATCGCGGCAGGCACGCTGCGACGGTTCGCGCGGGCGATGGCGCCGCTGGGCTTCGACGAGGCGGCCTTCTGCCCGGCCTATGGGATGGCAGAGGCGTCGCTGGCCGTTACCATGGTGCCGCCCGGGAAGCGGTGGCAGGCAACGGCGGACGATGTGGTCTCCTGCGGCGTCCCACTCCGCGGCCTGGAGGTGACGGCGCCGGCCGGCGGCGACGCGGCGTCGGCCGGGCCGATCGCGGTGCGGGGTACCAGCCTGCTGAGCGGCTACCTGGGCCAGGGGACGTCGCCGGTGGACGCCGGCGGCTGGCTTGCGACGAGCGACCTCGGCTTCCTGAGCGGCGGCGAGCTGCACGTGGTGGGCCGGGCGGACGACGTGCTGGTGCTCGCCGGGCGCAAGTTCGCGCCGGAGCCGCTGGAGGAGACGGCGTCGCGGCACGAGACGGTCCGGTCGGGCAACTGCGCGGCCATCGCGGACGGTTCAGGCGGCTACGTGATCGTGGCTGAGCGGCGCCGGGCGAGCGCGCGCGCGGACCTGCGTGAGGCATGCCGCTGGATCCGCCATGAGCTGTCGGTGCGGCGCGGCGCCGCCCCCACTGCGGTAATCATCGTGAGTCCCGGGTCGATGCCGAGGACGCCCAGCGGCAAGCTCCAGCGCAAGCGGCTCGGCCAGCTCCGCCGGCGCGGCGAGCTGGCCGTCGAGACGGAGTTGCGGTTCAGGTAAGGCGGGGACCACCAGGGCCGACTGGACAACCTCGTCCAGGCCTTCTCTATCCGCCGTCAGTAGCGCGGGCTGCTGGGCGGCCTCGCGGCAGTACAGGGCGTCGGGAGGAGCCGTCAAGGGCGCCGGCCAGCCGCCCGTGCTGCCGCCCACGCAGCTACCGCCGTTCGAGCGGCCGACGCGCCAGCCGCCCGCCGGCCTTGAGCACCAACCCATGATTCAGGAACCGGCGAAGATCTCGTCGAAACCGATCAGGATCCGAGAAGCCGAGCCGGATTGTCGCCGTCTACCCTGGTCGACATGAACGAAGGCATCAAGACCGTCCTCTTTGGTGATGGGTCGTGATCAAAGCAGTCTCAGCACTCCGCCTCGCTGTCGCCGACGTCGAGCGCAGCCTCGATTTCTACAAGACGCTCGGATTCCAGGAGATCCCCGGCGACGGGCCTACCCGCGAGGTGCGCAGCAACTGGTTTCGCATCAGACTCGAGAGCCGGGAGTCGGCGCGAGGCAGCGCAGGACTGCGGATCTGCATCTCGGTCGACGAAATCAATGCGTATGCGGCGCACCTCGAGAGCAAGGGGATCCGAACGTCGCGCGAGACAGCGGGGAAGGGGCAAGAACTCGTGGTCGTCGATCCAGACGGGTACTCGCTCCTGTTCTTCGCGAGCAAGGGTAGTGCGCAGAGGGGCGAGGCGTCGCACAGGCCGGTGTCCTGACCCAAGCCGAGTGTGTGCCCAGCGGTTCAGTCGGGGGTGCCGGCCTCCCCCGCGTCGTTGTTGCTGAACTGGTGGGCGGCATGGGTGTCGTAGTCCATGCCATAGATCCGCTTGAGGTCAGTAATCGCCGCCAGCGCCCGCTTACCGTGCGGGCTGGCCGCCATCTCGCCTTCCTGGCCGGGCACGGCCTCGAAGGAATGTAGGACGATGTTCTCGAGGAGCTGGCCCAAGGTGACGCCGTTGAACTCCGCCAGGCCCTTGAGCACCTTGACCATGCGCTTTTCCATTCGGACGCCGAGCTGCACCCGCTCGACGCGCATCGGTTCCACCGCTGCCATCGCAGTGCCCTCCACGCTGATTAGATGCGTCCTGTGGGACCTTGGTCCCATGGTACCACTGTGGCGTCCGGCTGGCGGAACCGCGATGATGCATGGGCCCGGAGCCACGGCGCCCTTCGCGGCCATGATCGGGGCCGGCGGCCTCACCATCGGGACCTGGCTGGTCCGGCTCGCGCTCGGGGCGGTGGCCATCGCCTGGCTGGTCCGGACGCTGACCGCGAAGCCGGAGCCGGCTTCGTCGAGGTCCTGAACGATGGCGGCCGAGGAGCGCGTGCGGCACCCGATCGCCGCACGCCTCATCGAGCGGGCCATGCGGGCCGGTGAGCGGCGCGGCCAGGACGAGCACCGGCGGCGGCTCCTCGACGGACTGTCCGGCCGCGTGGTGGAGGTGGGCGCCGGCAGCGGCACCAACTTCCGCCACTACCCGGCCTCGGTGACCGAGGTGGTAGCCGTGGAGCCGGAGCCCTACCTGCGCGGGCTGGCCGAGCAGGCGGCGGCGACGGCGCCGGTCCCCGTCCGGGTCGTGGACGCGGTCTCCGGCAGTCTGCCGCTCGCCGAAGCCTCTTGCGACGCGGGGGTCGCGTGCCTGGTGCTGTGCACCGTGCCCGATCAGGAGCGCGCGCTGGCCGAGCTGGCCCGCGTGATCCGTCCGGGCGGCGAGCTGCGCTTCTACGAGCACGTCGTCTCCCACCGGCCCTTCGAGGCGCGGCTCCAGCGCATCGCGGACGCGACGTTCTGGCCGCTGCTGGCCGGCGGCTGCCACATGAGCCGCGATACGACTGCCGCGATCGGCCAGGCGGGCTTCCGGATCGAGTCCTGCGACCGCTTCCCGTTCAGCCCCGGGCCCCCGGTGCCAGCCGGCCCCCACATCCTCGGCACGGCCAGGAGGTGAGCCAAGATGCAAGAGGCCATGTATGACGTAGCGATCGTGGGTGGTGGCCCGGCCGGGCTCAACGCCGCCCTGCTGTTGGGCAGGGCGCGCCGGCGCACGCTGCTCTGCGACGTGGGCAGGCCCCGCAACGCCGTCTCCGGCGCGATGCACGGCTTCCTCTCGCGAGACGGAGCCGACCCGGCAGAGGTGCGGTGGATCGGTCGCGACCAGCTGTCGCAGTACGACGCCGTGGAGATTCGAGATGAGGAGGTCCTCGACGTATCCCCGAGCGGGGCGGGCTTCGTCATCCTGCTGGCAAGCGGCGGCCGGGGCACCGCTCGCCGGCTGCTCCTGGCGACCGGGATGCGGGACGAGCTGGCGCCGATCGAGGGCCTGACGGCGCTCTGGGGCCGCGGCACGTTCCCCTGTCCGTACTGCGACGGCTGGGAGGTCCGCGACCAGCCGCTGCTCGCGCTGGGCGCCGGCATGCCCGGCGCGCTCTTCGCGCTGCTGCTCTCGAAGTGGAGCAGCGACGTGACCCTGTGCACCCACGGCCCCGCGCAGTTGGACGAGCAGACGCGCGCCCTGCTCGCGTCGCGCGGGATCAGCGTGCGCGAGGACGAGATCCTTCGCATCGAGGGCATGGATTCCGGCGTCGAGGTGGTCTTCGCCAGCGGACATCGAGTTCGGCGGCGAGCCCTGTTCGCGCATCCCACGCTTCGCCAGACGACGGAGTTGCCTGAGCGCCTCGGCTGCGAGATGACGGAGGACGGAGCGGTCCGGGTCAGCGCCTTCGGCCAGACCAGCGTCGCTGGCGTCTATGCCGCGGGCGACGCCGCCCGTCCGGAGGGCCTGCCGTTCCCCGCCGCGCAAGTCGTCATCGCGGCGGCCCAGGGGGCGACGGCCGCGATCGCCATCGACCGGGAGCTGCTGGTCGAGGACCTCGGGCTCCCGGTGGCCGCAGTCACCGGAGCGGCGGGCGGATGGCGGTCGTGAACCGCCATGGTTGACACCAGTGCAAACCCTCGCATACGCTGGTTTGCATGGCCGTAAACCCACGGCCGGCCGACCATCGGCGCGCGCTCGCCGAGCGCAACCTGGCTGCCATCCTGGACGCCGCCGAACACCTGTTGGAGCGCGGGGCGCCGGCCACGGTTTCCGCGGTAGCGGCCGAGTCCGGGGTCTCGCGCGTGACGGTCTACGCGCACTTCCCGACCCGCGAGCAGCTGCTGGAGGCGCTCGTCGAGCGGAACATCCGGGCGGCAGCCGCCCAGATAGACCAGGCCGGGCTCGATGCCGCGTCGCCAGCCGACGCGCTCGACCGCCTGGTGGCGCGGGGCTGGCGCGCGCTCGACCACCACCGCGCGGTCGCGAGGGCGGCCGCCGAGCAGCTCCGCGGGCACCTTCTCCACGACGTCCACGAGCCGGCTCTCGCCGTGGTTCACCGGCTCGTCGATCGGGGCCGGGAGGAGGGTTGCTTCCGCACCGACGTGCCCGCCGCGTGGCTGGTGGCCAGCATCTACGGCCTCTTCCACACCGCCGCCGAGGAGGTCCGTGCCGGCCGCCTGGAGACGGCCGCCGTCCCCGACGTGCTCCGGACCACCCTCCGCGCGTTGTTCCTGGCGCGGCCACCCGACCCCGAGCCGCAGGTAAAGGAGTAGATGATGCGCACCTTCCACAACCGCTTCCACGGCGCGGCCATGTTCCAGCGGGCAGACCGGTACGACCGCCTGGCGAACCACGTGACCCGGCCGCTGTACGAGCGGGTCGCCGCCGATGTCGCCGCTGCCGGCCTGGGCGAGGCCGGCCGCGTGCTCGACGTCGGCACCGGGCCTGGCCGGGTCCCCATCCTCATCGCTCAGACACTGCCGGGCTGGCGCGTCGACGGAGTCGACCTGTCCGGCCCGATGGTCGACCGCGCCCGGCGCAACGCCGCGGACGCCGGTATTGCAGACCGGGTGACCTTCACCGTTGGCGACGTCGCGGCGCTGCCCTACCCGGACGCGAGCTTCGACCTCGTGGTGTCGTCGCTCAGCCTGCACCACTGGGCCGACGCCGAAGCCGGGCTGCGCGAACTGCGCCGCGTGCTGCGACCCGGCGGCCAGGCCTGGATCTACGACTTCCGGCTCTGGTACGCGCTCGGCCGGGCGGCCGCTGCTGCCCGCGTGGTCTTCCCGGATCGGCCCGTCCGCCGCGAGCCGCTCCGCGGCCGCCCGCTGCGGCTCCGACTCGTAGGCCGGGTCGTGGCCGACGCGGTTTAGGTGAGACCCTCGCCGCAGCCCGAATCAACCGCATGCGCGCTCACCAAGCCCGCGTTTGCGCACCGTTGGTGCGGGTGGCAAGGTAGCCTCGAGCAGGCCCGCGACGGAGGCAGGCGGGGCCACCACGTTCGCCTCTGCTGGCTGGTCGCACTCAGCGGCGGCCGCCGAGATCTCGGCTGGCTCCGCTCATGCCGCCCAGCGCGCGGCCAACCGACCCGTCGATTCCGCCGGCACCATGGTCGTTGTCGACGGACATGGCTTGCGACGGCCCCGTCACCGCCCGCCCAGCTCGGTTACTGGACGATCGAGGCTAGTCTCAATGACCGAGTCCATCGAGCGCTGGGTCGACCGGGTGGCGGACCAGGGCCTGCCACACGGGGACCGCGACTTGTGCGCCGACGGCTGGCAATGCGCCTCCAGCGCCGAGCGTACTGAGCGAACTGAGACGGTCATTACGGACAGAATCTCTGGCACCCTGCTCAGTATGTGCCAGCCGCCCCGACACGGCGCCCGAGGTCGTACTCAGTGCCTTGGGATACTTCGACCTTCGCTTTTGGTTTGTATCAGTTGTCGAGGTTCAGGAGGGCCGACATTCTGTCACGCCAGTCTCGAAAGAAGCGCAGCTCCCACGCCTCCCTGATCGGGAGGACACGGCCGCCGGGATGATCGGCCAGCCATCCTTGAGCCGCCTCAACTGAGGCGTAAAGGGGCGCCTGTATTCAAAGATTGGCGTCGATGTCCTCGATGTGCATCCCCTCGGTGCGGTCAAACTCCCGTGGCGGGGGCAACGGCACGACGGCGCTGCTGGGGTCGACGCGCTCTACCTGGGTGGGGGTGAACACGATCCGGACGGGTGCTCCAGTCGTCGTGCAGGTTTCCTCTAGTTGAAGGGACGGCCGGACCAGGGGCGCGTACAGGAAGATGTCGCCCGCGCACCCGGTCACGCCGAACCGGCGCTGACCGACCTGGGCATGACGCCGGGCAGCGGGTCTGGCCTTCTCGGGGTTGACGAAGATCATCCCGTCCTCGACCTGTGTCCCAGGCCAGCCCCATTGCTGTGCCAGCGCCTCGGTCTCGCTCACGGACCGGCCCAGAACCTCGGCCAAACGTATGCTCTGGACCGGTCTCTGCCCGAAATTGGTCAATCCGATCACTGCATACGTCACCGTGATCCACTCGTTGTCCTCCAACACTGTGCGCCATCCAGCAGTGAAGTCGGCGATGTCCGTGTCGTTGTTGTGCTCCACGTCATTCCTCCTCTCGTGTGGTCAGCTCCTCGATCACCGCCGGGAGCGATTCGACCTCGTGAAGGGTGGAGCCGAGCACCTGCGCCCGCTTATGAGGCGCACGATACGCGCCGCGTAGGGCCGATAGCCCGACTCGTGG
>Ga0126378_10004344_pt1 | contig 10804 bp, 12 predicted proteins | sample PanSoiMetPlot_23_FD_92587 | JGI IMG/M metagenome (GOLD analysis project Ga0126378, IMG submission 92587) | Tropical forest soil microbial communities from Panama - MetaG Plot_23 | ecosystem: Environmental > Terrestrial > Soil > Tropical forest > Bulk soil | place: Panama | collected 2016-02-17
ACCTCCTGGAGGAAGCGACCGCCAACCTCTGAGCTCGGATCAGCCGCCCCTCCCTCCCTCCCTCGGTCTGTCCGGGCAGGAGGGAGGGATGGGGAACGCGCTGGTCCTACACTCATGGGTCGTGGCCATGTCACGATCAGGCGACACCGCCGCCGGTTCGCTCGGGCCAGGTCTGCGCAACCCCTACTCGGTCCTCCCTGACTGGCTGTACCCCACATTCGTCGTCGTCGCGCTCTCGGCGTTCAGCCTCTATGCGGCCTGGGTCGTGCTGTTCTTCCCGAACGGCCGGGCCGGGCCCTACCTCAGCCCGTTCACCTCTCCCGAGATCCACGTCACGGTGGCCGGCTTCGCCATCCCGACCGGGATCTGGATCTTCTGGGTTCCGCTCCTCTTCCGGGCCACGTGCTACTACTACCGCAAGGCCCTGTTCCGCGGCTTCCTGGGCGATCCGCGATCCTGCGCGGCGTCAGAGGGGCGCGGCGGACCTTACCACGGTGAGACCCGGCTCCTCGTCTTCAACAACCTGCACCGGTTCATCTTCTACCTGACCACCGCCCAGGTCGTCGTGCTCTGGTACGACACCATCGCCGCCTTCGTGTATCAGGGTGCACCGCACCTGGGCATCGGCAACGCCCTCATGCTCGTCAACGTCGTGTGCCTGTCGGCCTACACGTTCGGCTGTCACGCGTTCCGCCACCTCGCGGGCGGCGGGCTGGACTGCTTCAGCTGTCACCGGGTGCGTTTCCAACTGTGGCGGGGCGTGACGGTCCTGAACGTGCGCCATGACCGCTGGGCGTGGGTCAGCATGTTCACGGTCTGGGGCGTGGACCTCTACATCCGGCTCCTGATCCTCGGCGTGATTCCTGCTGCAGCCTGGGTGTGAGGGGCACGTGAGCGACGCTTCGTACGAGACTGTCGACACCGACGTGCTCATCGTCGGCGCGGGCGGCGCAGGCATGCGGGCGGCGATCGCCGCGGCGCAGCAGGGCCTCCGTGTGCTCGTCCTCTGCAAGTCCCTGCTGGGCAAGGCGCACACCGTGATGGCCGAGGGAGGGATGGCGGCCGCCCTGGCCAACGTCGCCCATCTGGACAGCTGGGAGGCGCACTTCGCGGACACGATGAAGGGCGGGAAGCTCATCAACAACTGGCGGATGGCGTACATCCATGCCCGGGAGGCGGCGGAGCGCGTCCTGGAGCTCGAGCGCTGGGGAGCCGTCTTCGACCGCACCGCGTCGGGCCTGATCCACCAGCGGCCCTTCGGCGCCCACACCTACCCCCGCCTGGCCCACATCGGCGACCGGACCGGGCTGGAGCTGATCCGCACGCTGCAGGACCGGCTCGTACACACCGAGGGGGTCCAGGTGCACATGGAGACCACCGTCGTGCGCCTGCTGACCTGGGAGGGCCGGGCGGCCGGCGCGCTGGCCTACTGCCGGGCGGACGGCGGCCTGGTCGTGTACACGGCGCGGTCGGTCCTGCTGGCGACCGGGGGCGCCGGGCGCATCTACCGCGTGACCTCCAACTCCTGGGAGTCCACCGGCGACGGGACCGCCCTCGCCTACGAGGTCGGAGCCCAGCTCCAGGACTGCGAGATGGTTCAGTTCCATCCGACCGGCATGGTCTGGCCGCCGGGCGTCCGCGGCATCCTGGTCACCGAGGGCGTGCGTGGCGAGGGCGGCATCCTCCGGAACCGGGACGGCGAGCGCTTCATGGAGCGGTACGACCCGGAGCGCCTCGAGCTGTCCTCGCGCGACGTCGTGTCGAGGGCGATCAACGCGGAGGTCCTGGAGGGCCGGGGCACGCCGCACGGAGGCGCCTACCTGGACATCACACATCGGAGCCCCGACTACATCAGGAGCAAGCTGCCGTCGATGTACGAGCAGTTCCTGAAGCTGGCGAAGGTGGACATCACGCGCGAGCCGATGGAGGTCGCGCCGACCATCCACTACTTCATGGCGGGCGTCCGCGTGGACGCGGAGACCGGCGCGGCGAGCGTGCCCGGACTGTTCGCCGCCGGCGAGGTGGCGGGCGGCCTGCACGGGGCCAACCGGCTGGGCGGCAACTCGCTGTCGGACCTGCTGGTGTTCGGCAAACGGGCTGGTGAGGCAGCCGCCGCCCTGGCGGCCGACCATCCCGAGCCGGTCTCCGTCGACCGCGCCCAGGTCGCCGAGGGGATCGAGCGGCTCCTGGAGCCGCTCCGGCGGCCGCACGGCGAGAGCCCGTACCGGCTCCAGGCCGAGCTGCAGGACGTCTGCACGCACTACGCCCCGATCATCCGGGAGGAGCAGGGCCTGCGAGCGGGCCTCGAGCAGGTGCTCGACCTGGAGGAGCGCGCGCGGCGCTGCGGCGTGGGCGGCCCCTCCGGACGGGCCTTCAACCCCGGCTGGCACACGGCGCACGACCTGCGCTCCCTGCTGGTCAACGCCGAGGCGCTCTTCCGCTGCGCGCTGGAGCGCCGTGAGACCCGGGGCGCCCACGCCCGCAGCGACTACCCGCGGCCCGACCCCAGTCTGGCCCAGGTCAACCTGGTGGTCGAGCGCTCCGAGGGCGGAATGTCGGTTCGCGCGGTGGAGAACGAGGCCGTGCCGTACGAGCTGACGGAGATCATCACCCAGTCGTTCCAGCGATACACTCCGGAGGAGCTCGTCTGATGACGGTCAGCTCGATCGACGTGAGCATCTTCCGCGGCGACGCCACGCGCGGCGAGCTGGTCACGTACGCGGTGCCGGTCCGCGAGGGCATGGTCGTCCTCGATGCCGTGCTGTGGATCCAGGCCAACTTCGCGCCCGACCTCGCCGTACGCTGGAACTGCAAGGCTGCCAAGTGCGGGTCGTGCTCCGCGGAGATCAACGGCTTTCCGCGGCTGATGTGCAAGAGCCCGGTCACCGACTACGGCAGCCGGCTCACCGTGCGTCCGATGCGGGCGTTCCCGATCATCCGCGACCTGGTCACGGACGTGAGCTGGAACTACGAGGTCGATCGCCGCATCCCGCCGTTCACGCCCAGTGTTCGGGACATGGAGGACCCGGAGCCGTGGCGGCTGCAGCAGCAGGACGTGGAGCGCGTCGCCGAGTTCCGCAAGTGCATCGAGTGCTTCCTCTGCCAGGACGTCTGCCACGTGCTGCGCGATCACCATCGCCAGGACGCGTTCTTCGGCCCTCGCTTGATGGTCCGCATCGCCGGCCTCGAGATGCACCCGAAGGACGCCGTCGACCGGCGGCCGCTGCTGAAGGGCGAGGCCGGGGTGGGCATGTGCAACGTGACCAAGTGCTGCACCGAGGTCTGCCCGGAGCACATCCACATCACGGACAACGCGATCATCCCGCTGAAGGAGCGGATGGCCGACCAGTACTTCGACCCCTTCCGCTGGGCCGCGCGCCGCCTCCGCGGCCGATAGGCCCAAGGGTCCCTCCCCCCTCGCGGGGGAGGTGGCCGCGCCAGCGGCCGGAGGGGCGGTCGGCCGGCAGAGGGCTCCGACCAGACAGCTTGCCGCAGAGCCCCCACCGGCCCTTCGGGCCACCTCCCCCGCAAGGGGGGAGGGGCGTCTTTTATGGGAGGGCGCTTTCCGTCCAGGTGGAGACGTCTGTCCAGCGCACCCCGGCCTGCCGGTCCAGCGCCGGGCCGCGCTCCCTGGCAAACTCGTCGAACGTCGGCTTGTCCGGCCAGTACTGGAGCATCACCCACTGCTCGGGATGCTTGCGGTTGCGGTACGCCTCGACGCGCGTGCAGCCCATGCTCCGGATGGCCTGCTCCGAGTCGCGCAGCGTCCTGCTGAACCTCTCCCAGTCGTCCGCCTGCGTCCGGAAGATCACCAGCACGGCCGGCGCCCTACGGCAGCGTGAACAGCAGGTACGCCGCCACCACCGTGCCGATCGCAGCCAGCCCGTACAGCGCCAGGCCGACCGTCAGCTTGCCGTGGACGCCGAGCTCGTGCACCAGGTAGCGGACCCGGTGGGCGCACAGGTAGAACGTGCCGGCGAAGACGATCAGCAGGTAGATCTTGATCAGCGGGTCGCTCAGCGCGGCCGCGAACGTGGAGTACCGGCGGTCGAACGACGGCGCGATGCCGAGCGGACCGAGTACACCCTGCACGAGGATGTGGGCCGGCACCACGAGCGCGGCCAGCACCGCCGCGTTGGCGAAGCCGGCCCAGAGCAGCCCCTGCAGGCGGTTCGGCCCGGGCCGGGGCGCGAACCGGCCGTGCCCGGAGCCGAGCGGCTCGTCGGCGTGAGAGCTCATGCGCCCCCCCAGATGATCAGTCCGGCCACCACGGCCGTCGCCACGACAAAAGCCACGAACGCACCCCTCACGATCGTCCGGGCCGGGAGGTTCCGGTCGCCCAGCGGGATCCGCATGATGAGGCCGGCCAGGTTCAGGAAGGTGAACGTGTGCCACAGGGCGAAGACCAGGCAGATGAGACTCACGACCACGAACGCGGGCGAGGCCAGCGGCTGGTAGCCGCCCGCCCCCTGGCGCAGCCGGGCGATCTCGATCAGGAACAGCACCATCCAGACTGCGATCGGCACGGCCGTCAGCTCCCGGATCATGTAGAGCAGGTAGCCGCGGCGGCGCAGCCACCACGTGAACGGCTGCCGGTACGGATAGGTCCGTGGTGGCCGGTGCTGGGTGGCGACCGCCCCGTCGGGCGAAGACGGCCGCTCGCTGTCGAGCCGGACCTCGACGACCTCGCCGGCGCCGATGCGGTCGCTCACCGGCCGCCCCACGGCAGGAGCATGCCCATCGTGGTCTCGAACTTCGTCTGCTGGATCGCCTTGGCAGGGTCGACGTCCTTGGGGCAGACGGCCGAGCACTCGCCGATGAAGCTGCAGTCCCAGATCGCGTCGGAGCCGGTGAGGGTCCTCAGGCGTTCGCTGCCGGCATGGTCGCGGGAGTCGAGGTCGTAGCGGCGGGCCAGTGCGATCGCGGCCGGGCCGACGAAGCTGGGCTCGACCGCGATGACCGGGCAGGCCGAGTAGCAGAGCATGCAGTTGATGCACATGCTGAACTGGCGGAACTGGTCGATCTGCGCATTGGTCTGCCGGTGCTCGCCAGGGCCCAGGGCCGTCGGGTCGCGGATGATCCACGGCTTCACCCACTGCAGCTTCTCCATGAAGCTGCTCATGTCGATGACGAGGTCGCGGATGATCGGGAAGTTGTTGAGCGGCTGGACCACGACCGGGCCCGGGGCGTAGTCGCGCAGGAAGGCGGAGCAGCCGAGCTTGGGCTGCCCGTTCACGTTCATACCGCAGCTGCCGCAGATGCCCATCCGGCACGACCAGCGGTAGCTGACGCTGCCGTCGGCATTGGACTTGATCCAGTTCAGCGCGTCCAGCACCACCCAGTCGTCGTTGAGGGGCACCTCGTACGAGTCGAGGCGCGGCTTCTTGTCACGCGCCGGGTCGAAGCGCGCGACCGAGACCTTGATCGTCTTCGCAGCGGCCCTGGTCTCTGCCACCCAATTCTCCTGCTAGTAGATCCTGGCCTGGGGCTGCCAGTTGGTGATGCGGACCGGCTGATACTCGAGCTGGGGCGGCTCGCCCGGCCGGCGATAGGCCAGCGTGTGTGCCAGGAAGCGCTCGTCGTCTCGCTCGGTGAAGTCACGCCTGGCGTGGGCGCCCCGGGACTCCTCGCGCGCGAGCGCGGAGTGCACCATCGTGTCGGCCACGTCGAGGAGGAACTCCAGCTCCAGGGCCTGCACCAGCTCGGTGTTGAACGTCCGGCTGTGGTCGTCGATCCGGGCCCCCGCCAGCCGTTCGCGGAGCCGGGGCAGCTCGGCGGCCATCGTGGCCAGGCCCTCCCCGGTGCGGAACACGCCCACGTGCTGGTCCATCGCCCGCTGCAGGTCCTCGCGGATGACCCCCACGCGCTCCCTGCCGCCGCCCCGCTCCAGGTAGGTCCGCTCCAGGCGCTGGCGCTCGTCGCTCACGAGGCCCGCGATCGGGTTCGGCGTGGCCGCCGGCTGCTCCCGGGCGAAGTGGGCGGCCGCCCTGCCGGCCGCGGCGCCGAAGACCAGGCACTCCGGCAGCGAGTTGGAGCCGAGCCGGTTGGCGCCGTTCAGGCCGACGTTGGCGCACTCGCCGGCCGCGTAGAGGCCCGCCATCGGGGTGGCCCCGTGGATGTCGGCGTCGACGCCGCCCATCATGTAGTGCTCGACCGGTCGCACGGGAAGCGGCTCGACCACGATGTCGATGCCCATGTACTCGCGGCCGAGCTCGCGCATGAACGGCAGCTTGCGGTCGATCACCGCCTGGCCCAGGTGGCGGACGTCCAGGTGCATGTAGTCGCCGTAGGGCCCTTTGAACCCGCGGCCGGCCTCGAACTCGGTGACCATCGCCCGGGAGATGATGTCACGCGGGCCGAGCTCCATCTTGTTGGGCACGTAACGGGCGCAGAAGCGCTCGCCCTCGGCGTTCAGAAGGTAGCCGCCCTCGCCTCGCACGGCCTCGGTGATCAGGATGCCCGTGCTGGGCATGCCCGTCGGGTGGAACTGCGGGAACTCCATGTCCTTGAGGCCAACCCCTGCCCGGTAGGCAAGGGCCATGCCGTCTCCGGTGCAGACGCTGCCGTTGGTCGTGAAGGCGAACACCCGGCCGTTGCCGCCGGTGGCCAGGATCACCGATCTGGCCGGGATCGAGCTCACGTCCCCGGAGCGGATGTCGAAGCCGATCACGCCCTGGCAGCGACCGTCCTCGACGATGAGGGAGGTGACGAAGAACTCGTCGAAGCGCGTGATCTGCGGGTACTGGAGCGAGGTCTGGAAGATGGTATGGAGCATGTGGAAGCCCGACTTGTCGGCTGCGAAGCACGTGCGCGGCGGAGTCATGCCGCCGAACGGGCGGACGCTGATCCGGCCGTCGGGCTCCCGGCTCCACGGGCAGCCCCAGTGCTCGAGCTGGATCACCTCCAGCGGCGCCTCCCTGACAAAGACCTCGACCACGTCCTGATCGGCCAGGTAGTCGCTTCCTTTCACCGTGTCGAAGGCATGGTGCTCGAAGCTGTCCGGCTCGCGGAGGACGGCCGCGCAGCCGCCCTCGGCTGAGACTGTGTGGCTGCGCATCGGGTAGACCTTGGACACCAGGGCCACGGACACGGTGGGGTCCGTCGAGACGGCGGCGATGGCCGCCCGCAGGCCGGCCAGCCCCCCACCCACGATCAGGACGTCGTACGTCTGCATATCCAACACGCGTTCGGCCTTCCTATCCGCTCCCTCTCAGGATCATCACCGGCAGCCCGCTGGATGCCGCCGCGGCCGCCCACCCACGCTGCAATCTTAGGCCCAGCGGGGATTCCGACGCGGCGGCCCGGCGCGAGCCCGCTCGTCCGATGGAACCCGGCTCAACAGCGGGGCGAGTGGCCGGCGTCGCCAGCGAGCACCGGCGCCGCGGCGGCCGCCCGCAGCTGGTCCGCCGTGATGAAGCCGATCTCCCCCATCCGCTCCAGCGCGTACTGGCGGCGCGCCCGCGCCCGCTCCGGGTCGTGCCTCGGGTCGTCGGCCGACGGTCCCTGGACCACCCCCGCCAGCTCCGCCGCCTCCGCCACCGAGAGCCGCGACAGGTCGTGACCGAAGTAGGCGCAGGAGGCCTCGCGCGCGCCCACCAGGCCGTAGCCGGTGGGGACCACGCTCCAGTAGTCCGCCATGATCACCGCCTTCCCGTAGCGTGCCTCGATCTTCAGGGCGACCGCCATGCTGGGCAGCTTGCGCGAGATGCGGCCGTCGCCCGGGTAGTAGACGAGCTTAGCCAGCTGCTGCGTGACCGTCGAGCCCCCCTCGCACAGGCAGCGTTCGGTGACGTCGTCCCACACGGCCCTGGCCGTGCCGACGGTGTCCAGGCCGTGGTGGTAAGAGAACCGCTCGTCCTCGGCCGCCACCAGCGCCTGGGCCAGCACAGGCGGGACCCCCGACGGGCGCAGAGGCTGCGTACCGCCGGCGGCCGCGATCGCCGCCACCCTGGCCTGGAGATCGGCTGAGGACGGCGTGGTCGCCCAGGTATCGGCGACCCAACCGGCGCCGACGAGCAGCAGCAGCAGCGCGGCCGGGATGCCCGCGACTCCCCGGCGGGCCCACCTCCGCGGAGGCCGGGACCGAGCCGCGACGGCCGGTGGCGTCCCTCCTTCCTCAGGCTCCCGCAGTGCCGGAAGGCTCACACGAGTTCAGGCACCGTCACGCCCGGCCTTGTGGCCAGCTTCCACGACGTCCGGCCGGTCCTCCACCGCCGACACCGGCCGGGTTGATTCGTCCCTCTGGAGCTCGGGTCAGATCACCGCCGCCACCAGGCGGCTCGACGACTGCCTCTCCAGCACCTCCCGCACCCGCGGCGGCTCGTAGCCGGGACCCTTGCAGACCTTGCCGTCCGGCCGGCACGAGCCGCTCGGCCGGCCCTTGGTCATGTTGGAACGGTGGAGCTCAGCGAACACGGGCTCGAGGTCGATCCCGTACTCTACCGCTGCCCCGTACACGACGTAGAGCAGGTCGCCCAGGGCATCGGCCACCCCGACCGGGTCCTGCGCCTCGGCCGCGTTGCGAAACTCCGCCAGCTCCTCCTCGATGAGGAGCGTGCGCAGGCGGTGCACCTCCCGTCCCACCGCCGTGGGCCGCGCGTTCTGCTTCAGGCCGAATCGCTCGTGGAACCGGTGCACCATCTGCTGCTCTTGGTTCATGACCCCTCCTTGGGACACAACTCGGGACTCAAACCAGCTCCTGGGAAGGGCGAGCCACCGCCACCCCATCCCCCATGCAACGAGCCCTCGCCGAGGGCTCCCGATCGAGCCACCTGGGCTGCCTCGAGGCAGGCCAACTCCAGGATGGCTCCGACCATCAGCCTTCCGTGGCTCCGACGCCGCACAGGGCCACGGCGCACTCCGCCGCGACCGAAGCGTTCTCCACCACTAACCTCACATTAACCTCCACCGACCGCCCTTCTGACAAGCCCCTGATGCGGCTGAGGACGACCGGAGTGGACCGCGGCCCCGTGACGCCCGCGGTCTCCCCCAGCGCCTGTTCCACGAGCCGCTCCGCCTGGGGCAGCTCCTCGGGCGGAGGCACCGCCACGACCGCGCCGGCGCCGCCGGTCGCCCACCCCGCGGCGAGCGCGACCGCCGCCGCTCGCGGGCCGTCCACGCGGGCCGAGACCCCGACCCCGCTCCGCGCCGTGTAGAACGCCGGGCACTCGTCACAGCCGTAGCCGAGGACCGGGACCCCGAGCGACTCCAGGCGCTCCAGCGTCGCGCGCAGGTCGAGCAGCAGCTTGGGACCGGAGCAGACGACCGCGACCTGGCGACGACTGAGCTCGAGAAGGTCCGCCGAGACGTCGAGGTGCCCGCCCCGGTGCACGCCCCCGATCCCGCCCGTGGCCACGAAGCGCACGCCGGCCAGGGCGGCGGCCCGCACGGTCGCGGCGACGGTGGTGGCGCCCAGGCCGCCGCCGGCCAGCGCCGGGCCCAGGTCGCGGGCGCTGACCTTGGCCACCAGCGCCCCGGGCCTGGCCAGCGCCTCCAGCTCGGCCGCCTCCAGGCCCAGCCGCAGCTCACCGCCGATCACCGCCACGGTGGCGGGAACCGCCCCGGCGGCGCGGATCGCCTCCTCGCAGCCCACGGCCGCCTCCAGGTTCCTGGGGTGGGGCAGGCCCTGGGCGACGATCGAGGTCTCCAGCGCCACCACCGCGCAGCCGCTGGCCAGCGCGCCGGCGACCTCGGGGGCGATGCGGAGCGGCGGGAGCATCAGCGCCCAGCCGCGACCAGGGGTGCGGCGCTCATGTCCCGTCCAGCCTACCGACGGACCAACAGCTGAATGATGTAACATTGTAGTACTTCACTATGAAATCCTGGGTGATCGCTTGAAGGACGACGTCTCCGGGCCGGCCGAGCTCGAGACCGACGCGCGGGGCCGGCTCTTCAGCCGCCGCGTCCGGACGCTGATGGCGGCCGGAGGGGTCCCCGGCGAGGCGCTGCCGGCGGTGGAGGCGTGCGCCGCCCTGGGCCGCGCCGGCCGCCTGATGCACCAGGCCATGGAGCGCTGGGCCGAGAGGCAGGGCCTCAGCGAGACCCGCCTCGGCGTCCTGCTCATGCTCCGGCACCTGGGCGGCGATGGCGTTCCCCTCGGCACGCTGGCGGCCAGCCTGCACGTCAGCCCTCGCAACGTCACCGGCCTGGTGGACAACCTGGAGCGGGACGGGCTGGTGACGCGAGTCGCCGACCCCACCGACCGGCGCAGCGTGCTGGCGCGGCTGACGGACAGCGGCCGCCAGCGCATCGACGCCTGCTGGCTGGAGGCGGTGGACCGGCAGCAGGACCTGCTCGAAGGCTTCAGCGGGGACGAGCTGGCGCAGCTGCGCCACCTCTGCCTCCGGATCGTGAAAAACATGGAGGAGACTTGACAAAATCTAAAGAGATGGTTTAGATATTGGCAACCCGGATTGGAAAGAGCAAACCTGAGGAGGAACGCGACATCTTGAGTACGACGGTCAAGCTGCCCCGTGGCACGCTGGTGCTGGCCACGATCGGGGTGGCCCTGTCCTTGCTGCTGGCATCCCTGGACCAGACGATTGTGGGCACCGCGATGCCCCGCATCGTCGCGGAGCTCCAGGGCCTGAACTACTACGCCTGGGTGACCACCGCCTACCTGGTGACGTCCACGGTGATCGTGCCCATCGCCGGCAAGCTCGGCGACATGTTCGGACGCAAGCCGTTCCTCCTGGCCGGCATGATCGGGTTCGTCGGCGCCTCCGCCCTCTGCGGCCTGTCGCAGAACATGTTCGAGCTGGTGCTGTTCCGCGGCATCCAGGGGCTCTTCGGCGGGATGCTGTTC
>Ga0126378_10004345_pt1 | contig 10804 bp, 12 predicted proteins | sample PanSoiMetPlot_23_FD_92587 | JGI IMG/M metagenome (GOLD analysis project Ga0126378, IMG submission 92587) | Tropical forest soil microbial communities from Panama - MetaG Plot_23 | ecosystem: Environmental > Terrestrial > Soil > Tropical forest > Bulk soil | place: Panama | collected 2016-02-17
CGGTGCTTTGCGACCCTGAGCTGGGCATCTTTTTCTACGCCCAGCTGAGCAAAAGCGATCAAGGAGATACCCGTAAGCGGGAGCCACTTAGAGAAGAGATGCGAACCCGACCGACGAGAAAAATGCACGTGGTCGGAATCGAGGCGCCCCCCTCAAATAAGGCGGAATCAATGTATACCCTGGCAGCTAGGTCTGCCTGTTCGGGTTCGCATATCGGGATATCGTAACCCTGGGACCTGAGAACATGAACGTACCAGGGGGAGCTCGACGCAACTGGATCCCAGTGGTATTTCAACCTTCCGAATCAGGCTTCACTTAGGGCTTCAGTTTCTCTTCGACATAGAGCGAGAGCTCGACCATGCGCTCCGTCAATTGTTCGGCTGGCAGTCCGGCAAAGTTCTTGAGGACCAACTCTTTGACGTAGAGCCGCACGAGGTACCGTAGCTGCACGGCGCGGCTGCGCGTGGCGAAGACAAAATCGCGATGCCCGTTGTTCACGATAATCAGGTTCCGCTCAGCATCGAATCGCGAGCGCCACAGTTCCCCGGCAGCCCGTTCAAACGTGTAGCCCGGTAAGCCGCGGGTATTGACGACAGCCTGGTCCATAGCCACCTCCAGGCTGTCGGTGATTGTGATCAGTGCCTCCGCACTCGAGCGCACGTCGTGTTGCGAAACGACGACGAACAGACGCACGAGACCCGGCAAAGGCGGGGCCTGGAAGCTCACTTCTTGATCGGAGGTGGACGAGAGCGCGCCACTGCCTTCGACGATCTTCCAGGTAAAAATTAAGTGTTGCTCGACTCGCCTACGCGAGCGATCCCGGGGCAGCGCACGAAAGAGGCGGCTTTGGTTCACTGTCAAGGTGCTTGCCGAAGGCGAAATCACAACAGAGTACAGAGGCCCCGCATAGTCGAAGAATTGGCGCTGGGCTGATTCTCCTCCGTTTGGTTCCGGACCAACGGTCACGGCCTCTTGCTCACCAGAGGAGTCCAGGGGTTGCTCTGGCGGCTCGCCGGATCCAGCCGCTTGCGGCGAGCGTGACCGGATATCAAACCAGTCGTATTCCTCGCGAGGCAAGATAAGCATGGCCTCGCGAAACGCACGCTGGATGGCACGCAAGGATTCCCGGTTCGCCTGCTCTTCCTCGGCACGGCGCTGTGCCTCGATGAGGCCGTTTAGGTGGGCCGCGAGCGGTCCGAGAGCTTCCGCAAATGCCCCGTAGCGTTCATCGTGAACGATCCCGGAGCGCGTGCTGGGTGTGAGGTTAAGGTAAGGCACGTCGATCAGGCCTTGCAAGTACCGAGAGGTCCACGGCGCAAGCTCCAAACCGGGCAGCGTACCCATATCCTCGATCACACGCGTGCCACCTCGGGTAAGGGCGACCCGGCAGTTCTCAGCCGGTTCCGTGAGATATAGTTCGGCATAAGCCTCCCCGAATGACGAGCGAACCGCCGGTAGTTGATGGAGCAAGCGGCCTTCGAACTGCCGCGGCTCGACCTGGTACTGTTTGCGCGCAAGTTTGTCGACTACCGTGACACGAACCTGGGTAGTACGGATCCGGTCGCGTAGCTCCGAGGCCAGATACCACTGGATCTTCTCGCCACTCAAACTGCGGATGCCGTCGAGCAAGGGACAAATCTTGAGTTCGGTGCCCGACTCGACAAAGAGCACGCGTCGCGGATTCACGGTGTAGCGCGGATCGCCCTTGCTCATAACCATCTGGTAGACCCGCTTATCGGCACCGCTAGAAGTCATCGTAAGCGTTTCGCCAACGGTCCAAAAGCTCAACAGACCGATGCCAAATTCCCCCTGTAAACCCCCTGCAGCGTCGTCTGCCTTCAGGCGTCGCTTGATCGAGTCGCAGATATGAGTCGCGACGTACTTGAAGTCAGGCAACCCGTCCGCATCGCGAGGGACGCCGTCGCCATCGTCCTTCACCGTCAGATAGTGTTCGCCGTGCTCACGACCACGCGTGATGACAATGGTCTTGGCGTGTGCATCGATGCTGTTCTCGACAAGCTCAGCGATGGCCTTGAGCGGGTTGCTCTGCGAGAGCGCGATGATGCGGATGGCATTCCAATCATCCCCGATCCGCAATTTACCACTCTCTAATTCCTTCGACTTGGCTGCCGCTGTCTTCGCCACGTTGACTAGGAATTCGACTCATTGATTCCACGAGCCGAAAGACTTGTCTCAGCCCGCCATCAGCCAATCACTATACCAAAGGGCTAGCCCAGCAAGGCTGGCGCTCGATGATACAGCCTTTATCCAGTGGTAATTGCTTGGAGCGGTTGTTGAGCCTGATCGTGCCGGCGCGTTCCATATCGAAGTAGCACTCATCTTGGACTTTCGTCCAACGCGTCGACGGAGCCCGGCTGCAGGTATCGATGTAATAGGCAATAGATGGTCAGAGGAGCGGGTCGAAGAAAATCCCCGTCCTGTCTCAAAGAGATCAGGACGGGGCATCCCTGTCTGGAGATTAGGCTGCTTTCGCTCCTTGGGCGCGCACTTGTTTCATGAACTCGCGCATGGCTGCGATGTGGCCCGGCGATCGGGCTTCCGTCCATTTCTCGTAACGTTGCGCAGCCCTTTCCAAGTTCGCGCAGAACGTCCTGGCAACGAAACGCTCTCGGAATGCTGGAACAACCGGCTTGACCAACTCCCATACACCGAAAAACTCTCCGCTGGTTTCGAAGAACAGGTCCTCATGTAGCAGATCGTGGTTGAGCAAGGCACAGGCTTGTTCCCAATAACTTATGACCATACTGGCGAATGCCCCTGTTTCCGACCCCATCGGTGCAATCCGATTGGCGTCATCAAGAGTTGTCACGTGATAATTCTTAAAAAACCAGTCACGCGCTTGGCGCAACTTGGCCTCGCGCCGCTGATCGTAAACCTGAAGATGTAGTTGTGCTTGTTCGAACGACGGTTTCGTACTCATTTCTACATATCTCCTTTTGAGTGTTATTGTTTTGGGTTTATGAATTGGCAACGGAGAGCTTGTCGCCAGGGTTAATCAATACAAACCCTGGGACAGCCCTCTAGATATAGACGATGAGGCCCACTCAAAATCGACATTCCCGCAGAGAAAAACTGTGAAAAAGAGCAATATCCAGAGTCTCACTTCTCTCACCTTGGATAGAACGCGCTTCGCCCAAAAATCTTGCACGAACGGGCATCGAGCACTCGCCAAGTAGTCTGTGCTTCCTAGTTTCGTCCCGGCTGTGGAAATGAGCCCGAGTGTCTCGGCCGCATTCGCCATCGACGATGGGCGCACCTTTGCATGATCACCATTAGCACATAGGCGCCGCAGGGTTCTGGGCGCGTGTTGGCCGCCCATGGAGACTCGTGACCTTGCCAATAATGGCCTAACCAGGCGAAGGATTCGGTTTCTGGTCGAGCAGCCCCCGCAACCGGGCGTAGCCACTTCGGCTTATCGGAAGTTGTATCCCCGTGTTCAGAACGACAACGTAATTATCTTTGCTGTAGGGCTCGATCTTTGTGACCTTCTCCAGGTTAACGATGTAGGAGCGGTGAATGCGAACAAATTGGGCTGGATCAAGAACTGCCTCCAGGTTTGAAATCGTTTGCTGCTTGAGATGTGTCCTCCCTTCCGTACATAACCCGATATAATCATCTTGAGCCTCCGCATAATCGAGCTTCGCGACCGGAATAATGTGTACACGAGTTCCATCTCTGACCACAATGCGTTCCGCGTGTCGCGCCGGAGGCCGCGCGCTAGATGAAAGCTCCGCTGCAGCTGGCAGCCTTTTGTCCAAACGCTGCCTAACCCGCTGCAATGCGGCTTCGAAACGCTGGACTCCGAAAGGCTTCAGCAGATAGTCCACCGCGTGGATATCGAAAGCCCGAATGGCGTATTCATCGTATGCAGTCACAAATACGATCGCCATCTCGGTTCCAATCAATTCGAGAACCTCAAAGCCGTCCAGCTTCGGCATCTGTATATCGAGAAAGAGAAGATCGGGTTTCAGTTCCGCGACTGCTTTAACTGCTTCGAATCCGTTAGCACACTCTGCCGCAATCTCAATATCTCGATGAGCAGAGAGGCATTCGCGCAGCATCTGACGGGCCAGTTCTTCGTCATCGACAATAACAGCGCGGAGTCTCTTCTCATGCACGTTATTCACGTCGCCACCCCATTCTCCTGCACCGGGAAACGTAGTCTCACTGAAAAGCGACCGCCGATAGCACCAACCACGACACTGGCGTCTCCGCCATAACGCGCATTCAGGCGATTGCGGATGTTTTCGAGTCCCAAGCCGGTTTTCAAAGAGGATGGGGTATCGGGGTCAAAGCTGTTTTCCACCACAATAGAAAGGGCCTCACCGGTGCGTTGGGCTGCCAGCCGGATCACACCTCCTTCGGGCAAATTCGCGATGCCGTGCCGGATTGCGTTCTCCACCAGGGGTTGCAGCAACAACGGCGGCAAGGGAAAGCCGGTGGTTCGTTTGTCCACCTCTTCTTCCATGTGGACGCGGGCGCCAAAACGAACCTTCTCAATTGCCAGGTAGCCGCGCACCAAATCCAGCTCCTCTTCTAGAGTGATGGTTTCTTTGCCTCCGAGCCGAAGCGTGGTTCGCAGGAAATCCGCTAAAAGGATGCACATCTCGCGCGCTTTGCCGGCATCTGCGCTAGTCAGCGCACTAATCGAGTGCAGACAGTTGAACATAAAATGAGGATTGACCTGCGCTCGCAAGGCCTTCAATTCGGCGTCTCGCGCCAGGATACGGGCCTCAAGGGCCCGTTTCTGAGCTTCGCGAGCGTTTTGTTCAGCCAACAGTACATAGTGGAATGTCACGGACAGTACGTACAGCAGAACCCCGGCTGCCCAGAGAAGAGAAAAATACTTTACTGTTTCCAGACGCCGATCGAGCCCGACGAAACCCGCATGATGTGCGAGTGCGATGCCCAAAGCTTTTGCCAGCGACCCCCACAGAACGCTAAGCAGGGCTGCAACCGTCAGGTGCGTGGCGACTAAACGAAGGAAGCTTGATGTTTCCAGCGGCGTGGCTTGACATGGATACCAAGCCGCGAGGCAAACAAACGCGTATATCAAGCAAAGGGGGACAGTAAGTACGATGGCTTCCTGCCAGCTTAGCCCGTCAGATCCGGCAAAGGAATGCACCAGCATTCCTGCTATAGGGATCCATGCCAGGAGATACAGCGCCAGATTCCGTGGCCGGCTGAGTATGGGATGCATCGCTTTGCCTCAGTTCCTTACTTCCACGCCGCCCATAATAGCAACGCCCTTGACTATCAAGGCTTTGGTGGGTTGGGGACCTTCGCGAGCTTTCAGACTGTGTCCTCCCATGAATGACGCGACCCGCATCGAGACTGCCCAGGTTTCCGGAACACGGATGACACCCCCGCCCATCAGGCAATTGACCGTGATCGTTGCCTCGCTGGTCTCGATGTCTGCGTCCCTGAGATCGACGTCAAAACCGCCCATGAACGCCATCAGATCGCCACCCCGGAAGTTCTTGGAGCGTATGCGGTATTCTCCGCCGCCTAATACGGAGACGAGGTTGAGGTGGGGAGAGAGAACACCGCCGGTTTCCGCTGGCTTCTGGTAAGCGCGCCAAATCAGGATTAAACCCGCGGCGATTACGAATACCGGCCAGGTTTTATCGAGATGAATATTTACATATCCCAGGTGGGCGAGTTCAAACGCCGCACCTACGGCCATCAGCAAGACACCCCAAAGACGCCCAGTTACATCGCTCGCCTGAATCAGCCTGAGGAGACCGAAAAAACCAAAGACCAAGGCCCAGAAATCAAACGAGATGATGCCCATCTGGTCGAGCAGCAACAGCACTCCGACAACAATCAGCGCACCGCCGTTTAGCACTGCCGGATTGAGCCGGTTGTCTTTGTCACGCATCGCCGCCGCCCTCTCGCGATCCTTGGCTGCCCGTGGGCCCAGTCACTGCCGCAGCCCGTATCAGACTGACTCCAACGCCTACCAGGAAGGCTGGAGCCAAATGCAGAATTGCGAAGGCGCCAAGTTTATCAAATAAGAACAACGTACCTGCCGCGGCCAGGGCGGCCGCGAGTATAAGAGATTCATAACGATCTGGCTGATTTTGGCGTGCCATGGGCCATTTCCTCTGCTCGGATTTGCTTTTTCTAAACCCAGGCTAATCGCCTTCCCACTGACTGTCTCGTGCTTTTCGGTGAACGGCAGTTGCTCATCGGCAGATGGCGGTCTTGACACCCCACAAGCGACACAAAACCCAGTGCGGCGAGGCCATCACCGAGAGAGTGCCCGTGTATTGGCTAGCCACCCTGGCCGCTACGTCGGGACCGCTGCATGGAATAGTCCTCGATGGTACCTTTTAACGTCCGGCAGCGGCTTTGCTGGCTCGCGGTTGTCAAATCAGAGAGCCGATGCGCCCGCTGAGTAATCAAATCTTAGGAAGCTTTCAGGTTCGCGAATGACCAGAGTTGGCTCACGCACGTCGGCCATCATCTTGGCCGCTGGTAGTTCAACCCGGATGGGGACGGCCAAGCAGTTGCTTCGGCTGGACGGTCGTCCGCTATTGCAGCATGTCTTGGACAACGTTCGCGCTTGCGATGTTGGGGAAATCATACTTATTCTTGGCGCGTCGGCAGAGGTAATCCGAGGCGAGATCGAGGTACACAATGCGCGGATCGTAATGAACGAGAACTATCGGGAGGGCATGGGAACGTCCCTGAAGACAGGCCTCTCCGCCGTGAATCCCGACGCCGAGGCGGCACTCATCATTCTGGCAGATCAGCCGTTCGTTCGACCCCAAACCATAAACCGGCTGATCTCGGAACATGTGCGATCGAAGGCGCAGATTGTGATTCCCCTATACCGGGGCTTTCGTGGCAACCCTGTGTTGCTCGACCGCGCAGTCTTTCCCGAGGTCATGGCGCTTGGCGGCGATATCGGTTGCCGGGCGATCTTTGGGGATCACCTCGAGGGGATTGTGAAAGTCCCCGTCGATGACGTGGGGATTCTGCTAGATATTGATCGAAAGAGCGATTTCGAGGCTCTATGCTCGGCCGGCAATCGCGCTGAGAGAGAGAAGGCGCTGCTTGAGACTGCCGACCTTCAAGGGCGACGAGCTCCCGCCCGACCGGAGGCACAGCATGAACTCGTCATTGTGGGCCGGGACGCGGTGGCAGTTACACTGGCGAAATTGGCCCGCATGTTGAATTTCACCATCACTATAGTCGACCCATTTGTCTCGATCGTCGAACTGCCAGAAGCGGACTGCGTGCTTCACACGCTCGACTTTACGCTGCTGGCGGGGAATTCGGATCGCCACGTCGTTGTCGCCAGCCGTGGGGCTTGCGACGAAGAAGCAATCGAACAAGCAATACGGGCGAACAGCGTCTACGTTGCTCTCGTAGCGAACCGAAAACGCGGCGAGGACGTGATTCGTGCTCTGCGTATGAGGGGGATAACGGAAGAAAAACTGGACAATGTGCGTCTTCCTGCTGGCCTTCCAATCGGCGCAGACACCCCCGAAGAGATTGCTATCAGCATCATGGCGGAAATTGTTTTTGAGCGGCAGAAGCGAAAAGCTGAAATACAGGCTCGCCGGCCGAAAGGGCTTCAGCAATAGCTACGGTAGCGTTCCTTCTGGTGAAGGCACATCACACTGGGTGATGACTTTGTCAGAAGAGTAGCTCGCGCCTTCATCCGCAATCGTATCTTTCAGGTGCAAGGGTCGGCTTGTACCTCCGCGGCGCAACGCCACGATCTGGCTCATGATGCTAAGAGCAATCTCCTCGGGTGTTGCCGCACCTAGATCGAGCCCTGCGGGCGCGAAAATTCTGATAAGTTTCTCCTGCGGGACGCTTTCGGCGGCGAGGTAGTCGAGTACCAGCTTTGCGCGATGCTGGCTAGCAATGAGGGCAACGTACGCAGCATCTCCCCGGAGAGCCTTTAGCAGCCAGTGATGGTCGTTCTTGTGCTGCGTGGCGATCACAACGTAGGTGTTGGGGCCAATCGGCGTCTCTGTGAGGTCGAAATCCTCTGCAATCACCTGTTGCGCATGCGGGAAGGCGGAGCGCTCAGCACCGGGATCGTTGACAATAATACGAAAGCCGAGCAGGTGGGCGAGCACAGCCAGGGTCTCGGCGATCCGGCCATGACCTGCGATAAGGATATCGGGCTCGGGCATGACCGGCTCGATGTAGACCTCTATTTTCCCACCACAGGGCATTCCTACGCCCAGGAGTTCGTGAGTCATGTCGAGCGTGACGATGAGCGGCTGCCCTAGTTTGAGGCATCGCAACGCCTCGCCGCGTACCGCACTTTCGGCGCACCCGCCGCCCACCCAGCCGAGGATCAGCTTGCCCTCAGCGTTGATGATGGCTTTCGATCCGCGCCGGGCCGAAGCAGAGCCTTCTACACGAAACACCGTCGCGACGGCGAAGGCTTTACCCTGGGATCGAAGCTCGGCCGCCTTGGCGTAGAAGTCCACGGACCACCTAGCGAATATCATAGTTCCCTTGCAGGCGAGCATTCAATCGGGATGGGGTTTTCGCCATGTGCAGCGAGCGGATCCCGAGACCACGGTGCGGCACCACGTAACGTAAGCAGACTGGCGGCTCTGCGGATCGAACGAGGTCCTATTCGGGATGTGAAGTGTAAGTGTCTGGGAAAAGCCGCGGCGATTGGCTGTTCGTCGATGGTGACTGAAATGGTCCCTGGGTAAGTCTCAGGAGGAAGTCTCACAAATGTCAAAGCAGGCGGTGGCCGACGTGGGTGGCATCCCGGAATACAATAGTGAGGTGTGTAGCAATCTCGCTCCAGAAGCCGTCCGGCTGGCTATGGAGGAGTGGAGTTGGCAGCTGGAGGAACACTGGTGAGCCGCCTTTGTAGGCGGGCTAAAGAAACAATGGAAGAGTTCGTGGTGTGGTAACTTAGTCTGCTGCGTTTTTATACCATCGTTGCCAACATCTGCCTTCAGCGTTACAGGGGAACTTAACACGAGGGGAAGCGATGATCCCACCTGCTTTTGAGTACCTCAGACCTACAACGATTCCTGAAGCTATCGCTCTGCTCCAGCAATATGGAGAGGACGCGAAGATTCTGAGCGGTGGACAGAGTCTCATCCCCATGATGAAGCTCCGGATTGCACGTCCCGCTTACCTGGTCGACATCAACCGCATCTTGGGACTCTCCTATGTTAAGGAGGAGGGAGGCTTTCTGAAGATCGGCGGCCTCACGCGGGAGGCCGACTTGGAAGCCTCTCCCCTGATCCGCTCGAAATATCCCATTCTCGTGGATACGACTCGTGTGATTGCTGATCCACAGGTTCGTAACCTCGCGACTGTCGCCGGAAACTTGGCGCATGGTGATCCTGCCAACGATCATCCGGCTACCATGCTCGCCTTGGGCGCGCAGGTTGTGGCCGCGGGTTCGCGTGGCGAGAGAGTCATCCCGATCGAGGAGTTCTTCGTGTCGTTGTTCAGCACGGCGCTCGAGCAGGGCGAGATCTTGACAGAGATTCGAATCCCCCTGCCGCCGCCACGCAGTGGGGGGGCTTACTTCAAGCTGGAACGTAAAGTGGGAGATTTTGCGACGGCGGCGGTGGCGGCGCAGGTAACGCTGGATAAGACGGGGACCGTGCAACGAGCAGGCATTGGCCTAACCAATGTTGGCCCTACGCCCATCAAGGCGAAGAAGGCAGAGGACTTTCTCGAGGGAAAGAAACCAGATCCGCCGAATATCGAGCAAGCCTCGCGACTGGCCGCCGACGAGGCGCAACCCAGTTCGGACTTACGCGGTCCCGCTGAATACAAAAAGGGACTTGTGAAGGAATTGGCAAAGCGATCGCTGTCCCGTGCCGCGGAGAGAGCGGCCAAGTAGACTCAGGAAAATTAGCCTGGGAGCTGGTAATGCCGAAGAAACAGTTGGTTCGTGTGAAGGTCAATGGTCGTGCCCGGCAGGCCGAAGTCGAGCCACGGCTTTTGCTGATCCACTTTATTCGCGAGGTGCTGGAGCTGACCGGCAGCCACATCGGGTGCGACACCAGCCATTGCGGCGCCTGCACCGTGCTCCTCAACGGCAAAACCGTCAAATCGTGCACCATGTTCGCCGTGCAGGCCGATGGCGGCGAAGTCCTGACAGTCGAGGGCCTGATCAAGGACGGCCAGCTGCACCCGCTGCAAGAAGGGTTCAAGGAAGAGCACGGTTTGCAATGCGGCTTCTGCACGCCCGGAATGCTGATGTCGTCCTACGCGCTCCTCTGTAACAATCCGAAGCCCAGCGAGGAAGACATTCGCAGGGGCATTTCCGGCAACCTGTGCCGGTGCACCGGGTATCAGAACATCGTGCGGGCCGTTCAATTCGCCTCAGGCAAGATGGCGCAAGGAGGGGCAAAGTGATCCACAAAACGTCTCCTGAAGTGGGTGGCATGGGCCATCCCATCAAACGCAAAGAGGACCTGCGATTCATCCAAGGCAAAGGCAACTATGTGGACGACGTGCACCTGCCCGGCATGGTCTATGGCCAACTGGTGCGCAGCCCGTACGCGCATGCCCGCCTCAAGAGCATCAACACCGAACAGGCCAAGAAGCTCCCGGGAGTGCTGGCCGTCATCACGGGCGAAGACCTGGCGAAGGCGAACCTAGCCTGGATGCCGACACTCTCCTACGACAAGCAAATGGTGCTGGCGACCGGCAAAGTTCTGTTTCAGTCGCAGGAAGTGGCTTTCGTCGTGGCGGAAGATCGTTACACGGCCGCCGACGCCGCCGAACTCGTCGCGGTGGAATACGAAGAGTTGCCAGTTCTAGTCGACCC
>Ga0126378_10004347_pt1 | contig 10803 bp, 10 predicted proteins | sample PanSoiMetPlot_23_FD_92587 | JGI IMG/M metagenome (GOLD analysis project Ga0126378, IMG submission 92587) | Tropical forest soil microbial communities from Panama - MetaG Plot_23 | ecosystem: Environmental > Terrestrial > Soil > Tropical forest > Bulk soil | place: Panama | collected 2016-02-17
GACACGATCCTCGAGATGGCGCAGCACAAGACCTCCGGCCGCGCGAAGAAGCTGATCGTTGCCGGCTGCCTGGTCGAGCGATACCGCAACGAGATCCAGAAGAACATCCCCGAAGTCGACGCCGTCGTCGGCACGGGAGAGCTGGAGCAGATTCTGAGCGCCGCTGGGATCGAGTCGCCCGCCCAGACCGATTCGCCATTCGTGATCCTGAACAGCCGTGCAGAAGGCGACAGGCGCGAGGCCGCCGGGCGCTTCTCCAAGGAAGGCTGGGACGGCGCCATCGCCGACCTCCCCAACTACCTTTACGACGAGAACACGCCACGCGTGCTGGCGACACCGAAGTATTCCGCCTACATCAAGATTGCCGAAGGCTGCGATCACCCTTGCTCCTTCTGCATCATTCCGCAGTTGCGCGGCAAGTTCCGCTCGCGACGCTTCGAGTCGGTCATCGCCGAGGCGCAGCACTTGGCGCAACAGGGCGTCCGCGAAGTCACGCTCATCGGCCAGGACACCACCTGTTACGGCGAAGATCTCGGCCTGAAAGACGGCCTGGCGCTCCTGCTGGAGCGGCTGGCAGAAATCGACGAGCTGCGCTGGATCCGCTTCCTCTACGCCTATCCCAACAAGATCACAGGCAGGCTGCTGGAGGCGATCGCAGCGCACGAGAAGATCTGCTCGTATATCGATGTGCCGTTGCAGCACGCTTCGCCGGCCGTTTTGAAGTCGATGAAGCGTGGCGCCGGCGCAGAGATCTTCCTGCGCTCCATAGAAAAGATGCGGCGCACGATTCCCGACCTCACGTTGCGCACATCTTTCATCGTCGGCTTTCCCGGCGAGACCGAACAGGACTTCGAGCAGCTCTCTGACTTCGTTCGCGAGGCGCAATTCGACTGGCTCGGTGTCTTCGGCTACTCCGATGAAGAGGGCGCGAAGGCCTTTGATCTCGGTAAGAAGGTTCCGGCGGGGGAAATCGAGCGCCGCCGCAGGAAGCTCATGTCGATCCAGAAGCAGATCAGCCGCAAGAAGAAGCGCGCGCTCGTCGGTCGCCAATTCGATCTGCTACGGGGAGGGCCATCGTCAGAGACCGATTTGCTGTGGCAGGGGCGCACCCCGATGCATGCGCCGGAGATCGACGGCACGGTTTACGTCAACGATTTTGGCGATCACGACGTCCGCGAAGGCCAGTTCTACCGCTGCGAGATTACCGAGGCGCACGACTACGATCTGGTCGCGAGAATCGTGTAAAACAGTGCCTAGTGATCAGTCGCTGGTGGTCCGTTGGGCTTCAATCACGGTTCATTCTGTGGAGAGGGCGGTGATCATCCACTAACTAGCCACTAGTCACTAGCCACTAACCACTAACCACTCGTTGTATGTCCAAGAAAAAACTTGTCAGCCTCCGCTGCCCCACCTGCCGTAAGATCGTGTTGCGCTCCGATCCGGAGTTTCCCTTCTGCAGCGAGCGCTGCCGGCTGATCGATCTCGGCAAGTGGGCCAGCGGTGGCTATGTCATCTCAACCCCGTTAAACGATCCGGAGAGCGACGATTCCAGCTATTCCAAGCCACATGATAAAAAGCCCAACTGAGCCGAGATACCCATCGTCTGCGCCGCTGTGGGCGCGATTGGTTGCCACCTTCTTCGGAGCCGGATTGCTGCGGCCGGCCCCCGGAAGCTGGGGATCGCTGGCCACCGCCTTGCTCTGGTGGCTGGTGGCCTCACGGCTTCCGCCGGCGGCGCGCCTGCCCATCATCATGGTTCTCATTGTCATTGTGGTCGCCATCGGCATCCCCGCGGCGACCCTGGAGGAGCGCGGCTGCGGCCGTAAAGACCCGTCGCAAGTCGTAATCGACGAAGTTGCCGGGCAACTGGTGACCTACATCGCGTGTCCCATCGTGTGGAAAGCGCTGCTCGCGGGCTTTATACTTTTCCGTGGATTCGACGTGCTGAAGCCGCCGCCTGTGCGCAGCCTGGAGAAGCTTCCAGGCGGAACGGGCATCGTGGTGGACGATTTGGGCGCGGGCGTTTATGCGCTGATCGTCCTTCAGGTGCTGCTGCACTTCGGCGTGCTTCGCTAACCGCCCGCGCTACTGAGTTGACGATGGATCGCAAAACCGGCACAAAAAACGTGAATGGCAATCCGCATATCGATGCCATCGAGCCGATTTGCGCTCTGCCCGGCGGCGAGGTGCGCATCCTCGGCAGCGGCCTGGGCCCGCACGAGCTGCGCCGGCCGCGCGTCAGCTTTGGCGATGTCGAAGGCCCGGTGATCATCAGCTCGGAACAGTTCATCGTCGCGCGCGTGCCCGACGGCGCGGCTTCCGGTGACGTCATCGTCTCCACCAATGGCTTCACCAGCAATCCCGGCGAAGTCCGCGTCGCCGTGCCTATCGCGGAGAACCTGCATCCCGTTGCCAATCCGGCGATCGATGCGCAAGGCAACATCTACGTAACGTTCTCGGGATCGCGCGGGCAGAAGGTCCCGGTCGCCATCTATCGCATTGACGCCAACTACAATGTCAAGCCATTCCTGCACGAGATGATGAACGCCACCGGCCTGGCCTTCGATCGGTCAGGAGGCCTGTACGTTTCGTCACGATACGATGGCACGGTCTATCGCGTCGCGCAGAACGGTACGATGACGTCGTACGCCGAAGGCATGGGCGTGGCGACGGGCATTGCCTTCGATCGCGACGGCAATCTTTACGTTGGCGACCGCAGCGGCACCATCTTCAAGATCGGTCGCGACCGCCAGATCTTTGTATTTGCGACGATTGAGCCGAGCGTCGCGGCTTATCACCTCGCCTTTGGCAACACCGGAAACCTTTACGTCACTGGGCCCACGACTTCCAGCTTCGACGCGGTGCACGAGATCGATCCGCATGGCCAGGTCCGCGAATACTATCGCGGGCTAGGGCGTCCGCAGGGAATCGCGGTCGATGTGGAAGACAATCTTTACGTCGTGGCTTCGCACAATGGCCGTCGCGGCGTAGTGAAGATCACGCCGGAGCGGCAGGCCTCGCTCGCAGTCTCCGGCCACAACCTGGTGGGACTGGCATTTGCGCCGGGCAGATCAGTCGTGCTCGCGACTACCAGCGGCGTGCATCATCTGCAATGGGACATCGAGGGCCGTTCGGTGCTTCCGGAGAATTAATTAACCACAGAGACACAGAGACACAGAGATTTGTTTGAACAAAAACCCTCATGTGGTGTACATAAGCCTGGCGGTTCCGAATGTGCGCTCTGCAGTGCGGCGGTTCTTTGAGGCAATTCCTCTGTGTCTCTGTGGTTAAATTGAACTCGTGATTGCGGAAATCATTGCCATCGGCTCGGAGATGCTGACTCCATACCGACAGGACACGAACTCTCTCTTCCTTACCGAGCGTCTCAACGAACTGGGCATCAGCGTCGCCTTCAAGGACATTGTTGGCGACAATCTCGAGCACATCACCTCCGCCGCGCGAACCGCAATCAGCCGCTCTGAGATCGTGATCTTCATCGGCGGACTTGGCCCCACGCAGGACGACCTCACGCGGGAAGCCGTGGCGGCCGCGCTCGGTGTCGAACTCAAACGCGATCACAACCTTGTGGCGGAGATGTACAAGCGTTTCGCCGAGCGGCGCATCTCCATGCCCGAAAATAATGCGCAGCAGGCAGACATTCTGCAGGGCGCCGTGGTACTGCCGAATGCGAAGGGCACGGCGCCGGGCCAGTGGCTGGAGACGGAAGTCGATGGCAAGCCGCGAATCATGGCGCTCATTCCCGGTCCGCCGCATGAGTTGCAGGCGATGTGGGAGGCGGAATGTGCGCCGCGCCTGCGCGACAAAGTTCCACCTGCGGCGATCGCGAGCCGCGTGCTGAAAGTTGCCATGATGGGCGAGTCGGCGGTCGATCTACGCGCTGCCCCAATCTACAAGCAACATCCCGAGGTTGAGACGACCGTCCTCGCTGGGCAAGGCCAGGTTGAGTTCCATCTACGGGCGACGGCGGCCACAAAGGACGAAGCGCAGGCGGCAGTGGACCAGCTCGCCGGCGAGCTCGAGGACGAACTCGACGACGCGGTTTTTTCCACGCACGGCGAGTCGCTGGAGGAGATCGTCAGCTACTACCTGCAGATGCGAAATGTGAAGCTTGCCGTCGCCGAGTCATGCACCGGCGGCATGATCGCCGAACGCATCACGTCCGTTCCCGGGAGCTCGCGCTCGTTCCTGGGCGGCGCCGTGGTGTATTCCGACGATCTCAAGACGCTCTTCGCCGACATCCCGCCGCTTATGATCGAAACCCACGGCGCGGTAAGTAAAGAAGTCGCTGTCGCGCTGGCGGAAAATATTCGCGAGCTCTGCAATGCCGACATCGGCGTGGGCGTGACGGGAATCGCTGGACCGGGCGGCGGCACGGAAGAGAAGCCGGTCGGACTGGTTTATGTCGCCGTTACCAATGGCAGCAAGCATGAGGTCGTGCAGCGCCGCTTTTTTGGCGATCGCGAGCGCGTACGCCGCTGGGCCAGCCAACTGGCGCTCGATATGGTGCGGCGGATGTTGATGTGAGAAAACAGGGCTGATTGGCTGGTTCCACGTGCAGGCTCAACGTGCTGGAAACACGTGGTTGCACTTCCCTCCGCTGGGCGCAATAAAAAGCTAATTTTCCGGGAACAAGAGTCGGCCGCGCCGGTGTCTGTTATGGCAAACAGAAAGGAGCGGCGAGGCCATGTTCGAGGACAGCCTTGTTGAGTCGAGCGGAAGGCTCGCTCATCGCAATCCCTGGAGTGCTGCGATTTCTTTTGCAGGGCAGATTCTGGTGGGTGGAATTCTGATACTGCTCTCGCTTATCTACACTGAGGCACTGCCGACTCGGAAGCTGATAACGGATGAGTTGCCGCCTCCGCCATTGGCCGCCGCTCCGGAGACGCACGTGCTCGCGCAGACAGCACGACAGCCGAGTGAATTCAAAGATGGCGTGCTGGTGCCGCCGAGGGAGATCCCCAGGCATATATCCGAGGTGCATGATGAGAGCCTGTCCGCCAACGCCGCGCCTGGGTTCGCAATTCCTGGCGCGATCCCCGGTGCGCCGCCAAGCCCGCAGCTGAATGAGGCGCTGCGCAATACGACCACCCGGATGCCGACGGTCGCAGTGCCTAAGATTCGCTTGTCGTCAGGAGTGACGGAAGGGATGCTGCTTCGGCAGATCAAGCCCCAGTATCCTCCGCTGGCGCGGCAGGCACGCATTCAGGGTACAGTCGTTTTACAGGCCCTGATCGGCAAGGACGGAACGATTGAAAATCTTCGTGTGGCGAGCGGACATCCCATGCTGACCCAGGCCGCAATCGAAGCGGTGAAGCAGTGGCTGTACCAGCCCTATTACCTGAACAATCAGCCTGTCGAAGTCGACACCGAAATTCGGGTGAATTTCACACTGGCAAACGAATAAAGAGCGCTAAGCATTCAGCGCCATCCTGTAACCGTCTGCCTCTTGAGAGGCACCGATGTTGCCGAAAGGCTACGCAATGTGCGAAATTGTGAATTCCGGGCAACCGCGAGAAAAATTCTTGCCTTGAGGGCAACGCTGTTCCCTGACTCCGATATCGCAGTCGAAGTAAGCGAATTGGATGGAGCGGATGGTAGCGAAGGATCAGTAACACAATGGCCAAGCAGATCAAAACGAAATCGTTTGAAGATGCAGTTACGTGGTTCCGTGATCACGGGTTCGATGTGATCGACGCCCCCGGCGCGAACGGTCGCGTCTTCCTGAAGAAGTATCAAGTCTCCGCCGCGATCGAGCGCGCTCCCGACGGCGGCGTGAAGTTCTTTGCTTATCCGGGCTACCTCATCAACGGTGAGATCTCGAAGCTCGTCGATCACGGTTATCAGAAGGTGTTGAAGACCACGAAGGGTGTGTATCCCGCCACGGCCGACCATCTGAAGGCGCTGCATGAGTTCTCCGAGGAATTGAAGGAGGGCACGGGCGGTGTCAGCCTCTACAACGAGAGCCTGGGTACCGTGAGCGAGTCGTACATGTACGACCGTGTCCGCGATCGCGATCTGCCGCAAACCGAGCGTCCAAAACGGCCATGGCAGAGACTTTCGGTGGCCAAACGCCGCGCCTGATTCTTCATCGCCTGCGTTTTCATAGCAGTGCGTGCGTGATGTTCTCGCATCCGGTTTGGTTGCAAGTTGCGCATCACAAATAGTTCCGCCTGCCCTGTAAACCCTGTTCAGCAATCCGCTATCCAAATCGATCAGGACGGAGGATAACGTCCCCGTCCGCAAGTTCTCTGGGATGGAGGAGCCTGGTTTATGAAACGAGTAGGAGTTGTTCTTGCGGCTGCGGTGTTCTGCCTGAGCACCGCGCTGTGGGCACAGGACAGTTCGACCACAACCACCGATAATTCAAACGCCGCGTCGCAGGCGCAGAGCGATCAGCACAAGGATGCTGCGCAGCGGGACGCCAACATGGCCGATCAGGAGAAGGCGGACGCGAAGAACGAGTCCACCAAGAGCGGCGCTGAGCGCGACAAGGTACTGGCGCGGCTCGACGATTCATCCAAGATTCTGAATGAGCTTCTGGCCGCACCGGACAAGGGCATTCCCCAGGACGTCTACAAGAGCGCGAAGTGCGTTGCTGTCATACCTTCGATGGCCAAAGGTGGCTTCGTCTTCGGCGCCGAGCATGGCCGCGGTGTCGCTACTTGCCGCACGCAGAATGGCACGTGGAGCGCGCCGGCGATGTTCGTCATGACCGGCGGCAGCTGGGGCGCGCAGATCGGCGGCCAGGCAGTTGACCTGGTGATGCTGGTCATGAACGAACAGGGGGTGACCGACCTGCTGAGTTCGAAGTTCAAACTGGGGGCCAATGGCAGCGTAGCCGCGGGTCCGGTTGGCCGCGATGCCAGCGCCAATACCGACTGGAAGATGAAGGCGGAGGTGCTGACATACTCCCGCACGCGAGGACTGTTTGCCGGACTGACGCTGGATGGCGCGGTCATTAAGCAGGACGACGATAGCACCCGCGCCCTGTATGACCGGATGGTTGGATTCCGTCCTACGCTGACTGGTCAGGTGCAGACGCCGGCCGTGGCCGAGCATTTCCTGGCCACGGTTCGTCATGGTAAGGCCGAATCAGACGCAGCGGCGCACTAGGTTCTTTTGTAGCGGTGTTCCGGCGGTGCGAATCTGCAGAGCCGCGCTGCCACAGCGTCGAGGGCTTATCGCCCTCGACTTTCTGTTTTCACTAAGCATCGCGGCGGACAGGTGGTCGCCGCATTTTCTTTTCGCTCCGGCCTTCGCTACACTGGCACGCACGGAGGGTGGCATGCGCGTGCAATTTGCGTTGGGGATCGCCTTGATCTTGGCTACCTCGGCCCAGGCGCAGACTCAAACGCCATCGGCCATCGGTGCTGCCGTTGGCGCCGTCTTACAGGCGCAAGTCGACGCCTGGAACCATCACGATCTGGAAGGGTTCATGCGCGGCTATTGGAATTCGCCGGATCTGACGTTCTTTTCCGGGGCCACGGAGACCAAGGGGTGGCAGCCGACATTGGAACGCTATCGCCGGACGTATCAGGCGGAGGGACGGGCGATGGGCCAGCTGTCTTTCAGCGACCTGCAAGTGGAGGCTCTGGGTGCCAATGCGGCCTTTGTTCGGGGACGCTTTCACCTGGCGATGCCGGACGGCAAGCAGCCGTCGGGAGCGTTTACGCTGGTTTTCCGCAGATTTCCCGAAGGATGGCGGATCATCCACGATCACACCTGCGCGGACGAGAAATCTCGGGTTAGCGGCTCCGGGGCGTCTGCATCGAAATAGGTATTTACCTCATCTTCACCGGGTGTAGAATTCAGTTGTCTCCCATGCGGTCCCCCGTGTGACGAGGCCATATCAGGCGGTATCCGCGAATGCGGAACTGTACTGGAGGATTATCGTGAGCGTTACCACAGGCGACTTCCGCGCCAAAATTACTGCTTCCACTCTTCTCGAAAAGAAACAGCGTCAGGAACTCATCACCTGCCTGACAGCATACGATTACGCCGGCGCGCGCCTTGTGGATGAGGCCGGCATTGACATGGTGCTGGTAGGGGACTCGCTCGCCATGGTGATGCTGGGCTACGAAAACACCCTGCCGGTCACCGTGAACGAGATGCTGCATCACGCGCGTGCCGTGCGCCGCGGCGTGAAGCGTGCATTCCTTGTCGCCGACATGCCGTTCGCTTCATACCACGTGAGTCTTCGCGAGTCATTGCGAAATGCGGCGCGCTTCATCAAGGACGCCGGCGCTGAGGCGGTCAAAATCGAGGGCGGCGAGAAGCGGGCGAGGTTGGTCGAGCACCTGGTCGAGGCCGAGATTCCAGTTGTCGGCCATATTGGGCTTACGCCCCAGTCGCTGCATGCGATGGGCGGCTATAAGGTGCAGGGAAAGACATTGCAGGCCATTGAGCAGCTGATGCACGACGCGTTGGCACTGGAGCGTGCCGGCGCCTGTTGCGTGGTGCTGGAAGGCATCCCGCGCGAGGTGGCGGCAATGATCACGCGCGAACTGGAGATTCCGACCATCGGGATCGGCGCAGGCCCGGACTGTGACGGACAGGTGCTGGTGTTCCATGACTTGCTAGGCCTGACATTCTCACCTCCGGCCAAGTTCGTGCGCCGATACGCGGATGTTGGTGCCGTCATCAGCAACGCGCTGCACGCCTTCAAGGATGATGTTAAGTCCGGCGAATATCCTGGGGATGCGGAGTCCTATCATCTGCCCAAGGAAACCTTGGCGTCGCTACAGGCGATTGCGGAGCGCAAGCACGCTGTGCAAGTCTAGAGGCATGGGCAGAAGTCTCCGCTGTATGCTGGCAGCCGTTTTCGTTTCGCTGTTCAGCTGCGGCGTTCTCGCGCAGAGCCCTGCTCCGGCGCACAAGGCTTCTGCCTGGAAGCGATATTGCCATCCAAACGAGGGTTTCTGCTTCAAGTATCCCGCCTCCTGGAACATGCTGGGCGAGGTCTTCGACGGAAAAGGTGTGGTCGTAGCGCCCACGCAGACGGAAGAGCAGTCGCTTTGGGACGAAATCACGGTGGCCATGGTTGCGCCTCCTCCTCAAGGCGATGAGGAAGGCTTGGACTTAAACGGCGTGGTGGAGCAGGCGGCTGCCGGCATGCGCGAAGCCGGCCAGAACTTTGTCACGCTGCAGCGGCAGGACCGGACTGTCGATCACAAGCCGGCGCAGCTGTTGAAGGCGCAATACCGCGAGAAGTCCTCTGGCCGTGACTGGATTGAGGAACTGGTTTTTATCGACGGCCCTGACAACGAAATTTATTCCGTGGCTTTAAAGTGCGCGCCGCAGAACTTGGCGCGTTTAGAACTCGTTCTAAAAGGCGTGCTGGCCAGCTGGACACTGCTTGAACCCGAGCCGCCTGCTTCGGACGAATCCACTCCGCAAAGCCCCCCTCCAGCGAAATCGTCCCCTCAGCCGCAGCACTGAAAGCTGCTGCGAGGTTTCGATCGCATATGGCGTCGTAAGAATTGGTCGTCGTGTAGTTAACTGACAACTGGCCTCTGACCACTGACAACTGTTTCTAGGTGTAAGATGTCGCCTTTGCAGTTCTGGAGGTGTTCATGCTCGACCGCCGGCGATTTCTAACTTCCACCCTCACGGCCGGTGCAGGGATTGCCGCCGCTCTCGCCCTTCGCGAGGACCTGCTTGGGCAGTTACAGAATGCTCCGTCGGCGCTCCCAGACCCGACGCTGTACGCGCGCGACGAAGAGGGATATTGGACCGAGCTGCGCAAGCTGTTTCTCATCCCGGAAGACGAAATCTACTTGAACAACGGGACTGTCGGATCGAGCCCGGCGCCGGTGCTGCGTGCGATCTTCGACGGCTACACCTCGACCGAGAAGTTGGACGAGACCGATCCTGAAGACTATCCGATCTGGGGTTACGGGCCGTGGAACGAGTTTCGCGATCCATTGGCGGCGTTCGTCGGCTGCACACGGGACGAGATTGCGCTGGTGCGCAACGCGACTGAGGGCAACAGCTACATCGCCAATGGCGTGGACATGAAGCCCGGCGATGAAGTGCTGATGACCGACCAGGAGCATCCGGGCGGCGAGCAGCCCTGGCAGCTGAAGGCCAAGCGTTACGGCATCGTGGTGAAGAAAATCACGTTGCCCAAACCGGTGACCAGCACGCCACAGGTGCTTAATCTGTTCAGCGAAGCGATCACGCCGCGTACGAAAGTAATCTTCTTCAGCCACATCACCACGGTCACCGGCGTGGTGTTGCCGGCGAAAGAGATATGCGCGCTGGCGCGTTCGAAGGGAATCATCTCAGCCGTCGATGGTGCTCACGTTACCGGGATGATGGCTCTGAACGTGCATGATATCGGCTGCGACATGTACAGCTCCAGTCCGCACAAATGGCTGCAGGCGCCCAAGGGCTCGGGCTATCTGTACGTGCGGGACGAAGTCATCGACCAGGTATGGAACACGTTGGCCACAGAAGGATGGAACGAGCCGAAGCTGCGGGCGGAGCGTTTCCAGCGGTTTGGCTCGTCTAATGTGCCGTCATTGGAGGGACTGCGCGCGGCCATCCAGCTGGCAAATTCGATCGGCATGGAACGCATCGAGAAGCGGCATCGCGAGCTGTGCGATTACATGCTGGCGGAGATGACGAAGCGCGGAGCGGAATCGTGGACCTCGACTGATCCCAAACTGCGCTGTGCGATTGCGACAGTTAACATTCCGCCCATTCAGCGAATGCAATTGGAAGACTGGATGTGGAAGACAAAGAAGATCAGGATCCGGGGAGGTGAGCCGTCGAAGCTCA
>Ga0126378_10004348_pt1 | contig 10799 bp, 10 predicted proteins | sample PanSoiMetPlot_23_FD_92587 | JGI IMG/M metagenome (GOLD analysis project Ga0126378, IMG submission 92587) | Tropical forest soil microbial communities from Panama - MetaG Plot_23 | ecosystem: Environmental > Terrestrial > Soil > Tropical forest > Bulk soil | place: Panama | collected 2016-02-17
AAGACATCCTGCGCGCCGCGGACATCTGCCTGGACAAGGGCGTGTTCATCGAGACCGGACCGCACAAGCACGCGATCCAGCAGACGTTCTTCCTGTACGTCTACGAGCCGGGCGGCAACAGGATCGAGTTGTGTAATCCGTGCGCGAGGCTGATCTTCGCCCCCGACTGGGCGCCGATCAGCTGGACGCAAGCCGAGCGAGCAAAGGGCCAGGCATGGGGCCTTGCCACCATCGCCTCGTTTCACACGCACGGGACGCCGCCGGCCCGGTGAGCTTCAGGAGGCGAGATGGCCGATGACCAGAAGGTAGCCGTCGTCGAGTCGGTCCGCGCCGCGATCGTGCGTGGCGAGTACGCACCGGGGCAGCGGCTGGTTGAGATCGACCTGTGCGCGCGGTTCGGCATCTCCCGGTTCATCGCCAGGTCCGCGCTTCAGGACCTGGCAGCCCGCGGCCTGATTGAGTTCACGCGCAACAAGGGCGCCAGGGTGCGCACGATCTCGCTGGCCGAGGCGATCGAGATCACCGAGGTTCGCATGCTCCTCGAGTGCCACATCGCGGCGCGCGCCGCGCAACGGTCAACCAGGGCGGATGCGGCCGCACTGCGCAGAGTCATCGTGGACATGCGCGCCGCCATCCGGCAGGCAGAGCTGCTGAGGTACAGCGGTCTCAACGCCCGCCTGCACGCCATGATCCGCGACATGGGCGCGCACGAGACCGCGGCGCGGCTCCTGCGCCAGCTTCGTGACCAGACCGCCAGGCACCGCTTCACGCTCGCCCTCGTGCCAGGCCGACCCGCGGTCTCGCTCCGGCAGCACGACGCGATCGTCGCCGCGGTGGCCGCGCATGACCGCGCGGGCGCCGAGCTCGCGATGCGCGAGCATCTCGCGAGCGTCATTGATGCGCTGCAAGACCTTCCGGCGCACCCCCTGGTCCCTGCGGGGCAATCCACGGCTGGGCGGTCGGCTCGGTGACCGAGGTCCGACGGCCATCGGCGCCGGGACCAGTCGTCGCCGTACTCGGACTCGGCGAGGCCGGGTCCCTGATCGCGGCCGACCTGCTAGCCGCCGGCGCCGTCGTTCGCGGCTTCGATCCGGCCGTTCGCGCCGCTGACGTAGACGCAAGGATCGCCGACTGCGACGGCGACGCGGACGCGTGCCGGGGAGCCGCAGTCGTGCTGTCGCTGACATGCGCGCACGAGGCCGAGAACGCGCTCGCCGACGCGCTGCGCGGGATCACCAGTCCGGCCATCTACGCCGATCTGAACACTGCGTCATCTGGGCTGAAGGTCCGTCTCGCTGAGCGAGCCGAGGCCGCTGGGATCGCGTTCGCCGACGTCGCGGTCATGTCGCCGGTGCCCGTCGGCGGGCTCCGAACGCCGATGCTGGCCTGCGGGCCGGCTGCGGCGCGGTACGCGCGGATCCTCGGTGACCTCGGCGGCAGCGTCGAGGTACTAGCAGGTCCGCCTGGCACCGCCGCCGCGCGCAAGCTCGTGCGGAGCGTCTACTACAAGGGCCTGGCGGCCGCGGTGATCGAGGCGCTGCGAGCCGCCAAGGCGGCCGGATGTGAGGAATGGCTGCGCCAGAACATCAGGCAAGAGCTGGCCAGCGCTTCGACTGAGACAGTTGACCGGCTCGAGGCCGGGAGCCTGCGGCATGCGCGGCGCCGAGCCGAAGAAATGACCGCTGCAGCCGATCTGCTTGCCGAACTCGGGGTAGCGCCGCGCATCGCAGAGGCGAGCGCGCACTGGCTGAGGCAGCTCGCCGCCGATCAGGGCGCGGCCACGGACGCTGACCCGGCCTGAGTACGGTTGGAACGAGGGGCCCGGAGGTCGCCGCAGCCCGAGGGCTCACGCAAATGCCGAGCGTCCGGGGGGTAGGCATGGCCAAGGTGTGGTTCATCACCGGAACTTCAAGGGGATTCGGCCGGGAGTGGGCCGAGGCTGCACTCGAGCGCGGCGACAGGGTCGCCGGAACGGCTCGCGACACGTCATCACTCGACCCGCTTGTCAGCTCCTACGGCAGCAGGTTCCTCCCGCTGGAGCTGGATGTCACGGACCGCGACGCCGACTTTCAGGCGGTGCGGAAGGCAGCCGAGCGCTTTGGCAGACTGGATGTCGTGATCAATAACGCGGGCTACGGCCACTTCGGGATGGTCGAGGAACTCACCGAGCAAGAGGTACGTGCCCAGCTCGAGACCAACCTGTTCGGCGCGCTCTGGATCACTCAGGCGGCGCTGCCGATCATGCGGTCTCAGGGATCAGGCCACATCATCCAGGTGTCGAGCATCGGCGGGATCAGCGCGTTCCCTAGCCTTGGCGCATATCACGCTTCGAAGTTTGGGCTGGAAGGCCTCTCCCAGGCACTCGCGCGTGAGGTCGCGGGCTTCGGCATCCACGTCACGCTGATCGAGCCAGGCGGCTTCACGACGGATTGGGCAGGCCCGTCCGCGCGGCACAGCGCGGAGAACCCGGCATACGCCGAGGTCCGTGATGCGCCCTTCGGACGGGCTGGTGCGGCCCAGGGCGGTGACCCGCATGCAACGAGGGACGCGATACTGGCCGTCGTTGACGCCAAGAAGCCACCGATGCGCATATTCTTCGGCCGGGCTCCGCTCGAAATCGCGACGGCCGACTACGAGTCCAGGCTGGCGACCTGGCGGGAGTGGGAGCCGGTTTCGGTGGCGGCCCAGGGTTAGCTGCGCGAAGAGGCCGGGCCGGCCCGGAGTTCCCCGTTCGCCTGCCCGGATGCTTCGTCGGCGCCCGCCGCGACACGGCATGCGATCGCGTCGGCGGCGGTCGCAGGGACGACCAGCTTCCTGCGGAACCGCATGATCAGCGCGCCGTGCTGGTTCTTTCCCCTGGTCTCGACCTCGACCAGACCGCGCTGCGGGCGGCCGGAAACCGGCGACTTGGCGAGAACCTCGCTCTCCGCGTACAGCGTGTCGCCGTGCATGACCGGTGCGAGATGCTCGATCTTCTCGAAACCCTTGTGCGTGATCGCCATTCCCGCGACGTCGGCTTCTGACAGGCCGAGCAGCAGCGAGAATACGTAGCTGCCGATGACCAGCGGCTGCTTGTACCTGGTAGCGACCTTGGCATACTCCGCGTCGAGGTGCAGCGGATGCCTCGCCATCGTCAGCAGGCAGAACAGGTGGTGGTCGGATTCGGTGACCGTCTTGCCCGGCCAGTGCCGATAGACGACGCCAATCTCGAACTCGTCGAATGCCCTACCGAATGCCATGGATGACGCCGCCTTCTCGCCCCGCCGATGCCAGCGCATCGCTGCGGTCGGTTACCCATCTGCCGAGCGCGAGTTCCATGGTGATCCCTGGGCCGAATCCAGCGATGATTCCGGTCGCGGAATCCGCCGGCGATCTCTCCGCTACCCGGCGCAGCACGTCGAACACGGCAGCCGACGCGATGTTGCCGTGGTTGCTCAGCGTCTCCCAGCTGTCGCCGAGTGCCTCAGGCGCCACCCCGCCGTGCGAGCGCAGAGCGTCCAGAACCCGAGGCCCACCTGTATGCACGACGTGGAAATCCAGGTTCGCCAGCTCGTGCCCCTGGCTGCGGACGAACTGGATCAGCTCGGGCATGACTTGCTGCATAGTGCCGGGAACGCCCTTGTTCAGCCTGAAGTGGAAGCCCGTCTCCTTGACCTCGTAGGCAATCCAGTCGGCGGTGCCTGGCATGACGTGTGAAGTCTGGGCCTCCAGCCGGACGCCCGTGCCCATGCCGTCGCCCCTGACCACCGCGGCTGCTACTGCGTCGCCGAACAAGCCGTTCGACAGCAGACTGCCCACGTCAAGGTCGTCAGGCTGGTAGCACAGCGAACAGAACTCGCACGCGACGATCAGCGCGTGCGAACCAGGCCTTGCGATGCAGAAGTCCGAAGCGCGATTGATCGCCCCAGTCCCCGCGGCGCAGCCGAGCTGGGCGATCGGCAGTTGCGTCGTGTCCGTGCGGAACCCCAGCTCGTTGATCATCCAGGCGGTCAGCGAGGGCATCATGAAGCCGGTGCAGGAAACCAGCACGATGGCGCCGATGTCATCGGCCTTCAGGCCCGCGTTGTCGAGCGCGCTCTGGACCACTGCGGGAATGCGCGCCTTGGCCTGCTCTTCGAACACCTGATTGCGGTGCCCGAAGCCGGTGTGCTGAAGGGTTTCCTCGATCGGCCTGATGAGGTGGCGCTTCGCTACGCCAGTGTTCTCGATCAGCCGCAGCACGAGTCGCACCTTCGGATGGTCGGCGTGCAACCGCGCGGCAAGGGCCAGGGTTTCGGCCTGGGTGATGATGTTTTCGGGCACGGCGACCGCGGGCTTGCAGAGCACGGGCCTGCGGGCTGCCAGTTCGGCGTCCAGCAGGGAGGCGTCGAGGATCGGCCACAGCTCGTCCATGTCCAAGCTGTAGGGCGGCGCCTCGCTCCCAGGTTCTTCGCCTGGCATCTCGCTTCGGCTCGCTGCTGGCATGCTGCTCCTTCGGCGTAATGCAACATCACGTGCGAGAAAATCGCCGCGGCCCTCAGGCCCGGGCAGCACGCCGGGCAGGAAGCATGGCGCGAATTACGGGCTCATCTAAGCCGTAGCCCACCAGCTCTCACTTGCGAGCCCGCATGCAGGTGAAGCTGGGTGACGTCGGCGCAAAAATTGATGCTACCCGGAGTTCGCAGAACATGAACGAAACACCTGGTACCTGATCGGCCTCATCTGTATCAAGCTTCTGCATCCGGTCTTTCAGCCAGTTTCCGCGCGAAGTCACCCGGCCGCCATCACGCGGCCCGCCCGAACAACCCTGCCGCCTCGCGGGACCGTCCCCTAGCACATCGCTGCCACAACGACGGGCAGCCGACGGCGTCGCGACCACCATCGCTGTGACGTCGGTGGTCGCGGGTACCCTCTCTGCCACATCGAGGGCGTGACGGCCGCGCCGTTTCAGCCGTCGATGTGACATCGATGGTCATCGAGTCCGGTGAGCGAGCCCGGCTGGGGGCGTATTACGGGAGCGAGACGTAGCCGTGGCGCGCTTTCCACAGGAAGTACTTCTCGAACGCCAGCTTCATCGTGTGCGCTTGCGGTCCAGGGATGAGAACACCGTGCTTGCGCGGCGGGAGCATCTTGTCGGCCAGGATGATCACGCCGTTGTTGCCAGCGTCCATCACGCAGACCGCCGGCATGTCGCCGAACGCCTCGCGAGCCGCTGGCACCTCGCCGCGGATCTGGGCCGCGATATTGCGCGCCGCGACGTGGGCCATCCGCTCTGTCGGAAAACCAGTCTTCGGTACACCGAGCGGCGTCGGCGTCTGCCACGGCACGTCGACCGCTGCTGCGATGCCCACGGCGTAGACGTCGTCGTGCGTTGCGCTCTGGTACGTATCGCGGACTTTCACGTACCCCTTCTCGTCAGCAAGCCCTTGGGCCGTTCGAACGACTTCCTGGCCGATGAACGGCGGCACGATCATCGCGTATGAGAAGCCGATCTCTTTCCCGTCCGCCAGCACCAGGCTGTTCTCATCCACCCGGTCCATGCCGGTGTTCAGCACGGCCGTGATGTGTTCTTTCTTCAGGAACATCGAGAGCAGGCTCTCCCCGTGCGGCAGGCCTCCGATTCCGAAGTGTCCAAGGAACGGCTCGGCGGACACGTAAGTGAGCCGCACCTTGCTCTTCAGACCGGCCTTGCGCAGCCGGTACGAGACGTTGAACAGGTATTCGTAGGCGGCTCCGAAGCATCCTGCGCCCTGCGTCGCGCCGATCACGATGTCTCCCGGGTTCTCCAGGAACCGCTGCCAGCCCTCGCCCGCCCGGATCGCGTCGTCCAGGGTCGTGATCGTGTACGCGTTGCCGCCGGGACCGAGCCCCGGTATCACGTCGAAGTTATTGCGGTACCCCGTCGCGATGACGAGGTAGTCGTAGTCGTAGGTCCCGCTGGTCGCGGTGACCTTCCGCGCGTCAGGATCGATCGCGGTCGCCTCGGCGTGCACAAAGTCGATCCCGTGCGCCTCGAACGTGGGGGCGAGCGGGAACGTGATGTCGCCTGGCCTGCGCTTGCCGAAAGGAAGCCAGATCAGCGACGGGTTGAACAAGAACACGTCCGACGCTGACACCACCTTGACGTCAACGTCCCCATGCAACTCGTGGCTCACCGCGAGCGCCGCGGTCAGCCCGCCGAAGTTGCCGCCAAGCACGAGTACCTTGCTGCGGCCCATGATGGCCACCTCCCTGCGCCTCACCTGGGCGTTCATACAGCTTCAGGATACCCATAGGGGTATTTAGGGAGGTGAGTCGAAAGTCCCCGATCGAAGCGGCCTTGGTCCGCTTTCCCGTCACTCGCGCAGCATGCTGTCGTAGACGGCAAGCAATGCAGCCTTCTGCGCCTCGGTCAGCCGCTTGTCGGTCCGGATGAGCGCCGTGACCTGCTCGGTCGTCTTCGAGCCGTCGTCATCTGGCTCGCTGTGCCCGCTGAGCAGGCCCGCCTGCACGAGCAGGGTCTCGGCGGATACGTTGAGCGCCTCGGCGAGGAGCTTCAGCACCCGGACCGACGGCTGGTGCAGGCCGCGCTCGACCTGGCTCAGGTACGGATGGGACAGGCTGGTCATCTCCGCGAGCTGACGCAGCGACAACCGCGCGAGCTCCCGCTGGCTGCGGATGAATGCCCCGAGTGCCTCAGCTTGCGCTTCCCATGGATCGGTCATATCCGCCTCCGCCAGGATCGCGCGGCGCGGCGAGCCGCGGCGCGCAGCACCGCGTGTGCGGCGGACCATCCGAGCACGGCCGCCGCACACGTGAGATTACTTGGCAGCGGAGCCGGCCTTGCTCTTGTCCGCCTGAGTGCCGTCATCCTTGGCGCTCAAGACTGGCGCGGCGGCTTGCAGGACGTCTTCGGCGAACTTCCGCTGCGCGGCTAGCAGCTGCTCAGCGAAATCGTAGGCATTCGCGACCAGCTCGCCTGGCTTCGGCAGCTTGTCGGCGAACGGCGGCTGTGGAATCGGCAGCGACGGCGTGATCGACTGCACCGCGTCGGCCCACGTCCTGATTGCGTCGGTGACGGCTTCCTGACTCTTGCGGATCGTGTCCAGGATCTGTTCCTGCAGCTCCTGGCCGATGGCACGGGGATCGTTCATTGCTTTCTCCTCTACCTACGCCGGTCCAATGATGTGGTAACTATACCATACAAGATGGCGTGTTTGCCAACCGCATGGTCGCTGCCCATTCCGGCTTCCTGGCGTCATCCGGGCCAACGGCGAGGCGTGAGCGGTCCGTTCCAATGATCACGGATGACTTTCTGCAGGCGCGGCCAAAAATCATCCGTGATCTCATGAAGCCCCAGTAGAGGAGGTCCGAATTGAGTCATTTACGTGGCTGGGACGGGTCCGGTCGCCGGCTAGCCGCGGACGTAGGTGCCTGGGGCGTCGCCAAGGGGCGGGAACCTGTCGCTGCCCATGGTCGGCGGCGCGACGAGGCGGCCGGCGCGGGCGTCTGACCATGCCGCCCAGTCCTCCCACCACGAGCCTGGCTGCCTGGCCGCTGCCGCCCGCCACTGGTCTGCCTGTTCGGGATAATGCTCGCTTGTCTGGTACCAGGCCTTCGCGCTGGGCGGGTTGACGATCCCCGCGATGTGGCCGCCGCTGGACAACACGTACCTGACGCTGCCGCCGAGAAGTCCGGTGGCCAGGTACGACGACTTCCACGGGACGATGTGGTCGTTCACCGCGCCGACCAGGTACGTGTCGCTCTTAATGTCGGCAAGGCACAGCGGCTGCCCTGCGAGGACGAGCTCGCCTCTGGCGAGCTTGTTCTGCTCGTAGAGCGAGTGCAGGTAGAACGAGTGCATGGCCGCGGGCAGCCGGGTGCTGTCCGCGTTCCACGCCAGGATGTCGAAGGCAGGCGGGCTCTGTCCCATGAGCCAGTTGGCGACGACGTAGTTGAAGATCAGGTCGTTGGCGCGGAGGATGTCGAAGGTCGCCGCCATGCTTGACCCGGACATGACCCCACTGCGCGCCATCGTCTTCTCGAGCCTGGCGATCGTCCTGCTGTCCGCGAAGGCACCGAGCACGCCAGGATCGCTGTAGTCGAGCAACGTGTTCAGCAGCGTGAGCGACCCGACTCGGGCATCGCCCGTCGCGCTCAGGTACGCGGCCAGCATCGATGTGAGCGCGCCGCCCAGGCACAGCCCGACGATGTCGATCTTCGGAGCGCCGGTGATGTCGGCGATCACGTCGAGCGCGGTGCGCGGACCATGGACGAGATAGTCATCCAGCGTCACCTGGCTCATCGACGCGTCGGGATTGCGGTACGAGATCGCGAACACGGTGCGCCTGTGCCTGACGGCCCACTCAAGGAAGCTGCGCCCAGGCGCCAGGTCCATCACGTAGTACTTGTTGATCCACGGCGGGCTCGCGAGCAGCGGCACGGACCGAACGCGCTTGCGTTGCGGTGCGTACTGAATCAGCTCAATCAAGTCGTTGCGATGCACCACTTGGCCAGGCGTCGCGGCCAGGTTGCGGCCTAGCTCGAACGGCGTCGTATCCACCTGGCGCGGGCGTCCGCCGTTGTGGCGGAGATCGTCGAGGAAATTCCGCGCCCCGCGTAGGACGCTCGCGCCGCCGGTCTCGAACGCACGTTTTAGCGCCGCGGGATTCGTTGGCAGGAAATTCGTCGGGGCCAGGGCGTCGAGAGCGAAGTGGACGGCCAGTTGGGCCTTCTGGTCTGCGAGCGGATCGCCCGCGCCTGCGGCTAGCAGGTCATCTGCGAGCCGCCTGACGGCCAGATATGCCTGGAGCAGCGCGAAGTAAGGCGGGCTGCCTGCCCAGGCGGGATCGGTGAAGCGCCGGTCGCCCGGATCGACGGGCACGGCTGGCTCGGTGTCCGACCCGAGCCATCTGCCTATCGCTCTCGGCCAGGCCTCGGCGAATGCCGTACCGAAGCGAAGCCATGCGCTGGCGACCTGGCCAGGGCGTGCCGCGCCTCGGGCGAGCACGGCGAGCGTGGAGATTCCGAAGTCGGCCGGGTCAACCCCTGCGAACAAGCCGCCTTCCGGGCCGAGAACCTCGCTCGCGTCGGTCCCGGCCTGCCATGCTTCCCTGGCCTCCAGCGCTGATCACCGCCCTTCGAGAATGCCGGCGAGCCCATCGCCGACGCCGTCTCTGATACGCACCCTCCACCCGGGATCCCCGGCAGCAGGGTTCCGCTCACATGTCCAGGCCGCCGTTGACCGCCCAGATCTGCCCGGTGATATACGCGGACTGGTCAGCCGCAAGGAAGCCCACCACCCTGGCGATCTCCTCTGGCTTGCCGAGCCGCCCGACCGGGATCTGGCCGCGGATCCGGTCAAGCACCTTGTCAGGGATGGTGCCCAGCATGTCGGTTGCTATGAAGCCGGGAGTGACGGCGTTCACGGTCAGGCCGATTCCGTCCCCAACCGGTCGCTCAGCCCGGCTGAGCTGGAACACCGCTTCTTTGGCCAGCGACTTCGTCAGCCCGAACAGGCCCGATTTGGAGGCTGCGTAGTTAACCTGGCCGATGTTGCCAGTCTCACCGATCACAGACGACACATTGATGATCCTGCCTGTGCCGCGCTCGATCATGTGCTCGACGGCGGCCTGTGCCATGAAGAACGCGCCCGACAAGTTGACCGCGATCACCTTCTGCCAATCGTCGTCTGTCATCTTCGCGACGGTCCTGTCGATCGTGATGCCGGCGTTGTTTACCAGAATGTCGAGCCTGCCGTGCCGGTCGATAACCTCCGCGAGTACCCGGCGGCAGTCGGCGGCCGCGCCGATGTTTCCTTCGTGAATGCTGATGCGACGGCCGGGAAAGTCAGCGCTCATGCTCGTCAGGAACTTCTCCGCGCTCTCATGACCGCGCCAGTACCCGGCGGCGACGTCGGCGCCCTGAGCAGCGAGATGACGGCAGATGGCCGAACCGATACCGCGGGTTCCGCCCGTCACGAAAGCCACCCGGCCGCTCACGGTGCCAAGCCCGGACGAAGACCCGGGGTTCTCCAGCAAGAGTTCGCTCGTCATCCCAGCTTCTCCGTCGAGTGTGTTGCGCGAGAGGGGCGTTTCGGTCAATGGCCCGGCGAGAGGCCGCGACCGTTTCAAGCTACGCCCGGAGGCCCGCGAGAAGAACAGGCCAGACGACTCTGTTGCACAGGACCAACGGCCAGCCGACCTATCCTGGCCTTGTGCGCCTGGTGTCGCTGCTGCCATCTGCTACCGAGATCGTCTACGCGCTCGGTCTCGGCGACGATCTCGTAGGCGTCACCTTCGAGTGCGACGAACCGCCAGAGGCACGCACGGAGAAGACGGTAGTCGTCGGTGGCCGGGATACCCGCGGTCTCAGCCCTAGCGAGATCGACCGTTACGTCCGCGACCAGCTCGCAGCTGGCAGTGACCTGTACACATTGCACGCTGGGGCTCTGGCTGCGCTCCAGCCTGACCTGATCTTGACCCAGGATCTATGCCGGGTTTGCGCCCTGCCATCCGGCCACGTCGACGACGCGCTTGAGCATCTCGGCTGCCGTGCCGACGTCCTGTCGCTTGACCCGCATACCCTCGAGGAGGTCCTGAGTTCCATCCTGATCGTCGGTGAGCGCACCGGCGTCCCCGCCAGGGCCGCGAGCCTGGTCGCCAGCCTCCGCGCGCGCCTTGACCGGGTGGCGGACGCGGTGGCCGGACTGCCACGGCCGCGGGTAGCGGTGATCGAGTGGACGGACCCGCCGTTCTGCGCGGGCCACTGGATACCCGACATCGTGGACATCGCTGGCGGTGAGCCAGTCGCGGCGCGCCCTGGCCTGCCTTCAGTGCCGA
>Ga0126378_10004349_pt1 | contig 10797 bp, 7 predicted proteins | sample PanSoiMetPlot_23_FD_92587 | JGI IMG/M metagenome (GOLD analysis project Ga0126378, IMG submission 92587) | Tropical forest soil microbial communities from Panama - MetaG Plot_23 | ecosystem: Environmental > Terrestrial > Soil > Tropical forest > Bulk soil | place: Panama | collected 2016-02-17
GAGTGCGGCTGGCAGGCGAGTTGTGCAGGTTCCAAGCGATATTGATGCCCAGGCCCGAGAACAGGCTGGTGCGCAAAACGGAAGGAACGTCGATACCGGCAAAGTTGTCCAGCACCCAACTCAAGCTGGATTGACTCCGCTTCGATGCCGCTTCGATCCATTTCAGGTACGGTGTATCGGCTTCGACGAAAGAATCGTCGTCGAGCAGCGGCAAGAGGGTGGGCAGGGTCAGTCCCATTTGCCGATAGTGCTCGTCGACGTTCCACTCGGCTGTGAGCTGCCGCCCGTGCCGCAATGCCAGCTGACGCACAAGGTCAAAAGTAAGAGTATTGGTCACAGTCGTACCGGCGATGCCGGAGACCGCCTCGTCGTCAAATGCGTCGGAGTTACCGGTTATTTCGAGCAAGCGCGTGACCTGAGGTTCGAGTGCGACTAAAAAGCTGTCCGCCAGCCGTGCGACTTTCTCACTGTGAGGAAAGGCGCGGAGAAACAGAAGTGTGTCATGGGCCTTGATGAGCGTGGAAGGATCGGCGAACCGCACGCTGGCCAGCCGCCGCAATACCTGCTCGCAGTTGGCGGCGCAACCGGGGCCATAGGACCGCTTTGCCGTCTCCAGCGACTGCACTAGTGCGGTGACACGGCTTGGCAAGGAATTGTCCTCCGGCGGCGAAAGAAGCGCTAGTGTAACTCAGGGCGCGCAGGATTCAAGCGAATGCCCGGAATGCCGATGACTAACGCAGCCATGTCTAACAGGGTTGGACCCATTGGTCCCCGTATCGAACTGCCTATTGCATCGGACCGGCGCCAGCAGGACCGCGTGCTGACCCGACTTCCCGTTCAGATCTTAAGCATCGATGGCAATCCAGTGTTTTATCCCAGAGTTTGCACGAATCCGGGTCGGGGGCGGAATGGGATTCGGACCTCTGCGCGTATCGAGGTTGGCAAAGTCATCGAATTCGAATTTGTGCGGGTAGTTGATGAACCGGTGAGGTACTGGTTCCAAATCCTGTTCCGTAAGGAGCAGCGTTATGGAGGTTATTACCTGAACGATGATAAGACGGATACGAAGGGCCAATTAGCGAAGCTGGGTGGGAAAAAGCATTTACCACGGAGGACACGAAGAAATTCAATCAAATTCCTTGCGTCGTTCGGGTTGCAGGCACTCCTGGATATATGTTCTAAGGCGACCTACTGTTGCCAGCCGCCGCCCAGGGCCTGATAAAGCGAGACATAATTCGCCAGTTCCGAATACCAGGCCTGGGAAAGCTGCAACAGCGAATTGAAGTACTGTTGCTGGTTGTACTGCACCTCGAGGAAGCTGGTGACGCCGCCCCGAAAACGCACGTCAGCCAGGTGCGCCGCCTCGCCGTACGACTTGGTCTGCTCCTCAATTTTTATGCGGTATTGGCGCGCCTGCGTATAACCGGTGAGGCTGTTAGAAACGTCGCCGAACGCGTGATTTACGGTGTTCTTATACTGCAGTTCGGCCTCGTCACGCTGCGCCCAAGCCAGCTTGTACTGACTCCTGATGCGTCCGCCCTGGAAGATCGGCTGTGCCGCTTGCAATCCGACGGCCCAGAATGTTCCCGGACCAGCCGTAAACGTTGAGAGGGCCGTGCTTTGCGCACCAAACAATCCAGTCAGAGAAAATTGCGGGAAGAAGTTGGCTTTGGCGACTCCGACATTGGCGTTGGCAGACACTAGATTTTCTTCAGCTACCCGGATGTCGGGACGGCGTTCCAACAAGGCTGAAGGCAGTCCGGCGGGAACTTCGGGAAGGTGAGGCTGTTCCGTAACATCGATACCTCGTACAACGGGGCCGGGGTTCTGACCGAGCAGAATGCTGATGTTGTTTTCCGTTTGTTCGATCAGGCCCTGTAGAGCAATAGCTTGCGCTTGCGCCGCTTGCAGCAGGACTTCGGCCTGATAGACCTCCATGGCCGAAGCTTCCCCGCCCTTGAAGCGAATGTTGTTGAGTTTCAGGATTTCTTCGTCCGCCGCGATCGTGTCTTTAGCGTACTTAAATTGCGAATCGTAGGCGCGGAGTAGGAAATAGTCGGTCGCAACGGAAGACACCAAAGTCGTTCGCACCACATTCTGGGCGTATTCGCTCTGCAGTAGTTGGGCGCGGGCCGCTTCGGTAGCGCGGCGATATTGTCCCCAGAAGTCCACGATGTACGACATCGAAATGCTCAGGCTGCCGTAGGTGGGTGCATTGGTCCTGGTGAACTCTGTGATCTGGTTCCGCTCATTGATAATCGAGCCATTCCCGTTGACCTGCGGAAACTGGTTGGCCCGTGTGATTCCGAGATTCGCCTGAGCTTGCACTATGCGGGTGGCCGCGATGCGAATGTCATAGTTATTCTGTAGCGCCGTCTTGAGGAGATTTTGCAGCGCTTGGTCCTGAAACACCGCCCACCACTTCATGTCGCCGAACGATTCGCCAGTGGCTTGAGGTCCTGGCGGTAGTCCGCGGTACTCGGCAGGGACGGTGGTCGCCGGGCGCTTGTAGTTCGGCCCGACCTTGCAGGCGCACACCGATAGCAACAACAGAATTGCCAGAGAAAGCTTTAGCCTAATCATGTGCTTCTCCTGGAGCGGGAGTCGGAGCGATTCCTGCCGGTGGCTCATGTTTCTTGCCGCTGATCCACATGCCAAACTTCTCCACCACGTCGAAGCTGACGGGAATGAAGAAGATGGCGATAATGGTCGCCGCCATCATGCCGCCGATGACACAGGTTCCCAAGGTCTGTCGAGCAAGAGCGCCTGCTCCGGCCGCCCTCCACAGCGGCACGCAACCGAGAATGAAAGCGAAGGCGGTCATCAAGATCGGGCGCAAGCGAAGGCGCGCACCCGTCAACGCTGCTTCCATCAGCGGTTTACCTTTGTCGAATTCCATTTTGGCGAATTCGACGATCAGGATGGCGTTCTTCGCAGACAAACCGATCAGCATGACCAAGCCGATCTGCGCGTACACGTTGTTATCGAGCTCGCGGAGATGCAGTGTAAAGAACGCCCCGAAGACGGCGATGGGAACGCCCAGCAACACAGAGAACGGCAGCGTCCAGCTTTCGTACTGGGCGGCCATGATGAGAAACACCACGAAGAATGCCGCGCCGAAGATAACCCCCGGTGATACACCTTGCGCCGCTTTCTGTTCCTGGTACGACATGCCCATGTAATCGAAGCCCATCTGGGCAGGCATGGTCTGATGAAAAACCTCTTCCAGGGCAGCCATGGCTTGACCCGAGCTATAGCCCGAAGCAGCGGCAGCGTTAATCTGCACACAGTTGAAGAGGTTGTACCGCATGACGAACTCGGCGCCGGCACGAGGGAAATCGGTGGATAAAGTGCTCATCGGCACCATATTTCCGGCGTTGTTCCTGACGTAGAACTTGCCCAAGTTCGAAGCCTTGGTACGGAAGGGCCCGTCGGCCTGCACGTACACTTGCCATTGCAGACCAAAGCGGTTGAAGAAATTGATAAGCGATCCGCCCATGAATGTTTGAACGGTCTGGTACAACTCTTGCAGCGGGATCTGCTGCACCATGGCCTTGGCGTTATCGATATCCACACCGACCTGCGGCACGCCGAAGAGCGCGGTGGTCATCACGCCCGCCAGTTCAGGACGCTTGCGGGCCTCAGCCATGAAAATCTGGGTGTTCTTAGCAAGGAAATCGATGCCGCTGCCGGAGCGGTCTTCGAGCACGTAGCTCACACCTCCAGCGGTACCCACACCTGGAATGGCAGGCGGAGAAAACTGGAAGGCAATACCGCCGGGGACCTGTGCCAAGGCGCGCGTTAAATGCCCCTTGATGCCCAGGTAGCTGTTTTCTGGCGTTGTACGTTCATGCCACGGCTTCAGGGAAACAAAATAGAAGCTGCTGTACGTGGCATTGACGCCACTTAATAGACTGTATCCGTTCACGATGCTCACGTACTGAACGCCGGGGGTGTTCATGATTACTTCTTCCACTTGCCGTGAAACTTCCGACGAACGCTGCAGCGAAGCGGCGTCCGGCAACTGCAGACCGGCGTAGAGATAGCCTTGGTCCTCGTCAGGCAGGAAGCTTTTGGGCAAGCGGCTGCCGAAGTACCAGGCGCCAACGCAAAGCGCTCCGAGCAAGAGAAAAGCCAGCCAGGCATTGTGAATAAAGTGCTCGCACAGGTTCACGTAGCCATCGGTGGCCTTGCCAAACACCTTGTTGAACCCGCGGAAGAATGCACCTAGCGGACCCCAAGCTTCTTTCTTAGGACGCAGCATCATGGCCGATAGGGCAGGACTGAGGGTGAGAGCGTTAAATGCCGAAAAGATGACCGAAATGGCGATAGTGACCGCGAACTGCTTGTAGAGTTGCCCGGTGATGCCGGGAATAAAAGCCGTTGGAACGAAGACGGCCGCAAGGATCAGAGCGATAGCAATAACTGGAGAGGATACCTCTTGCATTGCCAGGATCGAGGCATCATGTGGCGACTTGCCGTGCTCGATGTGATGTTCGACGGCCTCCACTACCACAATCGCGTCATCCACCACCAATCCGATCGCCAGCACCAATCCCAGCAGCGATAGAGTATTGATGGAGAAACCCATCGCCGGGAACACCATGAAGGTCGCAATCAGTGACACTGGCACAGCAATAAGGGGAATCAGGGTGGCGCGCCAGCCTTGCAGGAAGATATAGACCACGATGATGACGAGGATGAGGGCCTCGTAGAGCGTCTTCTCGATTTCCTTGATGCCTTCGCTGACTGATAGCGTCGTGTCGAGCGCGGTGATGTACTCCAGCCCTTGCGGAAAACGTCCTTTGGCCTCCTGCATCAACTTGTCGACATTCGCTTTGGTAATGAGGGCGTTGCTGCCGGGCGTGAGATAAAGGGCGATGAGGGCAGCGGGCTGCGAGGGCTTTGGTTTTCCATCTTCTGGTACGACTCCCAGACGAGCGAAAAATGAGTAATATTGCGAACCCATTTCGACCCGGGCGACGTCTTTCAAGCGCAGAATGGAGCCATCGGCCTGGGCACGAATGATGATCTGCTCGAAGTCTTCCGCTCGGGGCAGGCGTCCCGGGGCGCGGACGTTGTAGGTATATTGCTGGCCCGGGGGGACAGGCTCTCCCCCAATCTGACCGGCAGGATTGACCTTGTTCTGGGCCTTAACCGCGTTGATGATGTCGGTAACCGTAACGCCGAGGTTCGCCAGAGTGTCGGGATTCACCCAGATACGCATGGCGTAAGGCCCGGCGCCGAAAATCTGCACCTGGCCAACGCCCTGAATGCGGGTGAGCGCGTACTGCAAATTGATGATGGCATAATTCGCAAGAAAGATGTTGTCGTATGCGCCGGTCGGGGAGAAAAGATCGAGCAACATGAAAGGCGCGGTAGTGCCAGGCTGGACCACCACGCCCTGCTGGTTCACCTCCGCAGGGAGCTGCGCGTTGGCCTGGCCTGAGCGCATCTGCGCCAGAATCTGGTCAGTGTTGATATCGGTACCCAGCTGGAAATCGACGTACAGCGTCATGCCGCCACCTGAGCTGGCGCTCAGCGAGTACATGTAGTTCATGCCGCTCACGCCCGACATCTGCTGCTCGATGGGTGTCGCTACGGACTCGGCAATGGTCACCGCGTCGGCACCGGGGTAGGTGGCTTTCACCTGAATCATGGGGTCGGCAATGTTCGGGAACTGCGCAATAGGCAGTTCAAGCATTGCCACGAGGCCGGCCATCACCATCAGGATGGCGATAACGATGGCTACGATGGGCCGGTTGATAAAGAAGGTTGACATGGTCAGTTGCTCCCTGCTGCTGAAGCAGTCGTCGCCTGGTAAGGCTTAGCAATGACCGGAACTCCTTCTTTGGCAAACTGAGGATTGGCAGCGGCAGCAAGCTGCAGCTTCTGGATTCCTTCGACAACAACCTTTTCACCCGGCTTGAGACCCTCGGTAACAATCCAGTTCGAGCCTACGCGCTGGCCAACTTTGATCGGACGGAACATGGCCCGGTGCTCCGGCGTGACAACGATGATCTGATACTGCGACTGTACTTCGATGATGGCGGGCTGGGGCACCAGCAACGCATCTTTGTTGTTGCTGGTCTGGATGCGCACACGTCCGAATCCACCGGGACGCAGGATGGCGTCGGGATTGGGAAAAGCGGCCGTGACCTGAATGGTCCCGGTGCTGGAGGAAATCTCACGGTTCACCTGAATGATATGTCCAGTCTGCGGATACACTTCGCCGTTGGCTTGGATGTATTCCACGGCAGTTGTACCCGCCTTGCCCGTGCGAATGAATTGCGAGATCCTGACAGCCTGGCCGAGATACGCACTCTCCGAGATGTTGAAGTTCGCCCAGATGGGATTGACCTCGGAAACTGTGGCCATTTTCGTAGTGGTGCCTACAAGGTCGCCGATCTGCGATTTGGCATCGCCGGCAACGCCGTCAATGGGGGAGTAGACCTTGGTCCAGGCCAGATTCAGCTTTGCGTTGTCGAGTGCCGCTATATCCGCCAGGATCTGTGCCTGAGCAGCAGCCAAGTTGGCGTGATCCGTATCGAGCTGCTTCTGCGGAATCGCATTCTGAGCAGCCAGTGGCGTATCGCGAGCGACATCCGCCTCGAAGCGCGCAACTTGCGCCTGTGTCCTCTCCAGGTCCGCCTGGGCCTTGTCCACTTCCGCCTGGTACTGGCGAGGGTCGAGCTCAAACAGCAGTTGGCCCTTCTTCACGAAGTAACCGTTCTGGTAATTCTGCCTTAGCAGGTATCCCTGAACTTTGGGAGTGATATCTGCGTTGACCGGGCCGTTGAGCTGCGCCACCCACTCTTCGAAGATGGGAACGTTCTGCTGGGAGACATCTGCGACCAGAACCTCAGGAGGAGTTGGTTTGGCAGCCTCCTCCTTCTTCTCGCAGCCGCTCAACACTGCAGCGGCAATTGCGCAGCCTAGAAAAAAAACCGGCCACGAATTCTTCACCTTGCTTGCGGAACGGACCGCTCCTAAGCGCTGCACACTAAAGCGGTAGAACGGATTCCATTCATGCCGATTTGGCATATGGGTACCTCTCGTCGTGCTGGTCTAAAGTTGATGAATTGTGCGAAATACATTTCTAGCGCAAACGTGGGGGTATTGCCAACTCCAGATCAGGCGATTGACCGGCTAACCGCGCGAACTAACGACAGTAAAGCTCCTACCTGAGGTGTGTCGGCTGAGCGGGAGCGGTACCGGCCGGCTTTTGGGTTGGGTCTTGGTTCTGCAGCACCAGCAGGGCTCCGCTGGGCAAATTGACATTCGACTCCGCGGAGAAGAGGTACACAATACCATCGCTGTCGCGCACAATGCGCAGGTCTTTAGGCAGGGTAGGTGCGACAACCGTCTGTGAAGGAGCTTCGGACTTTGAGTCCTGAGGCGGAGGAATGACGGAAGTATCCACACCACTTTCTAGCGAAACGCGACCGCCCATGCGGCCAGCCCGGCGCGGGGAAATGGTCGACGGCGTGTCGGCAGCTTGGTTAGACTTTGCCCCAGTCTGCTCAATGCGCATTTGGGCTGAGATGAATGCGTGCAACGGTATGGTCTTCTGCTTCCATTCCCCGCGCTCCACTAGCAGCACCAACCAGGACGGTTTGTTGTCATGCAGCGGAGCCGCTCCAACGATCCGGCCGGTCAGCTTGGAATTGGCAGGCATCACCACGCCATTGCCCAGCAGCACCGCCTCCAGCGATCGAAACTCCACCGGATCACCGCGACGAACCTTGTCGGCATGAATGGTGGTCTTCAGCTCAGCCGGAATCGAGACACCAGAAGAGGCGCGAGACTTGTCAGCAATTTGCTGCCCCTGCGCGAACCCTGAGGCCAGCAGTACGAGCCCGATACAACCCCTAAGCATCGCTTCCCCCACAAGCCTAGGCACAGACTAGTACGACTAAGGCAGCACGTAAAGTGGGTTCGATTGCAGTTGACGATCCGATTGTTAAACTTTCCGCGCGCTGCTTGACAGCGCTTCGCGCGGCGTTTTACTGTAAGCGCCCACTGGGGTGAAATTGGTATGGTGATAGGGTCGGCCACCGAAATTCAGGAAGATGTCGAACAGGCTGGAAGGCCCGCCGGACCATGCGTGATGGTCGTCTTCGGCGCCACTGGGGACCTCACCATGAGGAAGCTGGTTCCCGCCCTGTATAACCTGGAAAAGGCGCATCTGCTGCCCGAGCAGTTTGCCGTGTTGGGCGTAGCCCACGACGACATGAGTCTCGAGGATTTCCGCAAGAAGGTCTCGCGCTTCCTTCAGACAGAGGACCACGGCACCGAGATTTGGGACCATTTCCAGCAGTCGCTGCGCTTTCTCCAGGGCGATTTTGGAGACGAGAAAACCTTCGCCAGGCTGCGGGAAACGCTCGCCCAGATCGACGCAGAGTGCGCTACCGACCAGAACTACCTGTTCTATTTGGCGACTTCACCGAAGTTCTTCTGCGAAGTCGTGCAGCAGTTAGGACGCTCGGGTCTTTCGAAAGAAGAAAACGGACACTGGCGAAGAGTGGTCATTGAAAAACCCTTCGGCCAGGATCTCGAATCCGCATTGACGCTCAACCAGCAGATCAAAGAAGTTCTGCCCGAGAAGCAGATCTATCGCATCGATCACTACCTGGGCAAAGAAACTGTTCAAAACATCATGGTGTTCCGGTTCGGCAACGGCATCTTCGAGCCCATCTGGAATCGGCGCTACATCGATCACGTTGCCATTACCAACGCGGAGACAGTGGGTGTGGAGCTGCGCGGCGGGTACTTCGACGGAGCCGGCACGCTCCGCGACATGGTTCCGAATCACATGATGCAGCTAATCAGCCTCACTGCAATGGAGCCGCCTTCATCGTTCAGCGCTGACGCCGTCCGCGACGAGCAGGCGAAGGTGTTGCACGCTATTCAGCCGCTCAGCTCCGAGGATGTGCTGCACCAGACCGTTCGCGGGCAGTATGGCGAAGGTTTTCTCGGCAAAGAACGAGTCCAGCCTTACCGCTCCGAACCCGGCGTATCGCCTGATTCGAAGACCGAGACCTTCGTTGCCATGAAGTTGAATGTCGACAATTGGCGATGGGCAGGGGTCCCATTCTATCTGCGGACGGGAAAGCGGCTGGCCAAGCGCCACACGGAAATCGCGATCCAGTTCAAGCGTGCGCCATTTCAGTTGTTTCGGCAAACGCCTGTGCACAAGTTGCAAACCAATCGGCTGGTGATTCAGATCCAGCCGGATGAAGGAATGGCCTTGGGATTTGGCGCGAAAATTCCCGGCCCGCAGCTTCGTTTGGGCTCCGTCGAAATGAGCTTTGAGTACTCGAAGTATTTCGGTGCAGAACCTTACACTGGCTACGAAGTGCTCTTGTACGACTGCATGATGGGCGACCAGACGCTTTTTCAGCGCGCTGACATGGTGGAAGCAGGCTGGCGAATTTTGGATCCGGTTATTGATGTCTGGCGGGCGCTACCGCCGCGGAATTTTCCCAATTACCCCGCAAGCTCGTGGGGACCCAAGGAAGCCGACGATCTCATGGAACGTGATGGCCGCCACTGGAGGACAATCGAATGATCCTTGCTGGCGATATAGGCGGTACAAAGTCCAGGCTGGCCGCCTTCGAAACCGAAGGTAATCGCCTCAACTGTGTGGTAGAGAAAATCTATCCCAGCAAAGAACACACCGGGCTGTCGGAGATCGTTGCCGACTTCGTGAAGACAGAAGGCATTCCGGCGCGCTCCGCTTGCTTCGGCGTGGCAGGACCGGTGCGCGAGGGTCGCAGCAAAATCTCGAACCTACCCTGGATCATCGATTCGCGGGAACTGGCTGCACAGCTGCGGCTTTCGAGGGTGGGCTTAATTAACGACCTAGAAGCTTTCGCCTATGGCATCGACGCACTGGAATCGAAAGACTTCGTGACCATCAGCGAAGGCGCGCCGAATGCTGAAGGCAATATGGCTGTCGTTTCGGCCGGCTCGGGTTTAGGTGAAGCGGGTTTGTACTGGGACGGCTTTCGTCACCATCCCTTTGCCTGCGAAGGTGGTCACACCGAATTTGCTCCCAAAAATAACGTTGAAGTCGACCTGCTGAAGTATCTGATGAGCAAGTACGGGCATCAGCACGTCAGCTATGAGCGCATCCTCTCCGGCCCAGGGGTGAAGAATGTCTACGAGTTTCTGCGCGACACGAAACTCGAAGAAGAGCCTGGGTGGCTCAAAGAAGCTCTCGAAACCTCGAAGGATGCGCCAGCGTTGATTTCAGAGCTGGCTACGGAAAACAAAGCCGCGATCTGCAACCGGACGTTGTCGCTCTTCATCAGCGTGTTCGGCTCCGAGGCGGGCAACTGCGCGCTGAAATTCATGGCAACCGGCGGCGTGTTTGTCGCCGGAATTGCCGGAAAGATCGTCAGCAAAATGAAGGAAGGCAGCTTTATGGACTCCTTCCTCGACAAAGGCCGCATGAAAGATCTTCTGCAAGCCATCCCTATCAAAATCGTGCTGAACGAAGACTCGGGCCTCTATGGCGCCGCCCGCTTCACCCTAGTGCAGAAAGCGTTTCGCGTGTAGCAAGGAGTAAGCCTTTCAGTTCTTGCCTTCCGCAACTTGCAAGTCGAGTTCCGAGCGTTCTCCGTTGATGAGCACGGTGCCGGAGTTGATGAGTTGCTGGCCTGTACAGTCGTAGCTGGCAAAGCAGCGCATCATCCGAACCGGGAAGAAAAATTCCACCGACTGAGTCTTGTCATCGCCATTCTTCAGATGGATGACGCTGCTGAAATCGACACCATCGAAATCGATCTCACC
>Ga0126378_10004350_pt1 | contig 10797 bp, 4 predicted proteins | sample PanSoiMetPlot_23_FD_92587 | JGI IMG/M metagenome (GOLD analysis project Ga0126378, IMG submission 92587) | Tropical forest soil microbial communities from Panama - MetaG Plot_23 | ecosystem: Environmental > Terrestrial > Soil > Tropical forest > Bulk soil | place: Panama | collected 2016-02-17
GGGCATCCCCATGCCGGCGCGACCACGCTGAAGCTCTACCACAACAATCACGACGGCACATTTACCGACGTCACCCGCAAAGCCGGACTTGCCATCCCGATCTATGGATTTGGCGTCGCGGTTGGCGACTACGACAACGACGGTTTCGACGATCTCTTCGTTTCCGCTTTAGGCCAGAGTCATCTCTTCCACAACAACGGCAACGGCACATTTACCGACGCTACGAAATCCGCCGGAATGTGGGGACCCAGCGAATTCTCGACCAGCGCCGCCTGGGTCGACTACGATCGCGACGGCAAACTCGATCTCCTAGTCGCCAACTACGTGCAATGGACCGAGCAGACCGACCTCTACTGCACACTCGACGGCGCTCACAAGTCTTACTGCACGCCCGAATCCTACAAGGGCACCTCGGTTCGCCTTTGGCACAACCTGGGCGGAGGCAAGTTCGAAGACGCGACGCAGAAGGCTGGCCTGAACGATCCCACCTCGAAAAGCCTCGGCATCACCATTCTCGACTACGACTCCGATGGCTGGCCTGACATTCTGATTGCCAACGACACCCAGCCCAACAAGCTCTACGTCAACAAAAAGAACGGAACCTTTGAGGAGCGTGGGGTCGCCGCCGGCATCGGCTTCAGCGAAGACGGAGTCGCTCGTGCGGGCATGGGCGCCGATGCCGCCGACTACGACCGCAGCGGCCACCCGAGTGTTCTGATCAGCAACTTCGCTAACCAGATGGTTTCGCTTTATCACAACGAGGGCAACGGCCTGTTCGTCGACGAAGCGCCGCAATCCGAAATCGGACGCGACACCCTCGTCACCCTCGGCTTCGCCTGTTTCTTCCTTGATTACGACAACGATGGCTGGCCCGACATCTTCGTCGCCGACGGTCACATCGAAAACGAAATCGAACGCGTACAGAAGCGCGTCAGCTACGCCGAACCTCCCCACCTTTTTCGCAACCTCGGCGGCGGAAAATTTACCGAAGTCACCGACCAAATGGGCAAGTCGTTCGCCGCGGCGAAAGTCGCCCGCGCGGCGGCTTACGCCGATATCAATAACGACGGCTTCCTCGATCTCCTCCTCACCACGAACGCAGGCCCGGCCTACCTATATCACAACGAGGGAGGCACCAATCACAGTCTCCGCATTAAGCTGGTCGGAACCAAATCCAATCGCGACGGCATCGGTGCGGTGGTCCGCCTGAGCACGGGCAGCGATCATCAGTGGAAGATGCTGCGCTCGGGCTCGGGTTACTTGTCCGCGAGCGAATTAGTGCTGACCTTCGGCCTAGGCCGGCAGACAAAAGCCGACCAGGTCGAAATCGAATGGCCCAGCGGACAAGTCGACAAACTGTCAAACATCAAGGCAGGCCAGACTGTCACCGTGCAGGAAGGGAAGGGAATCACCGCCAATCGTCCCTACTCAGTCCCGCATCAGTTCACGGCAAAGAAGTAGCAAGCGATGTCATCGAAGAAGAGTAAGCGAGATATGACGCAGGCTTTCCTTGGTGTACCTCAGTGTCCTTTGTGGTTAAATCTCTAGCGGAATGAATCTGAGAATCTCAGCCGCCGTTCTAGCCGCCCTGGCAGCGGCCGTAGGCTTCCTCACGTCCGCATCCCAAGCGAATCCTATCGAAGCCTCGCGGCTCAATAATCTGGGCGTCGCCTACATGAATCAGCAGCTCTTCGAGAAAGGCCTGAATGCGTTCCAGCAGGCGGCCGCCGCCGATCCGAAATTTGTGATTGCGCGCCTGAACCAAGGGATAGCGTACCTAAACCTGCAGAAGATTGATGAAGCCAAGGCGGCTCTCGAGGATGCGCTCAAGCAGGACCCAAAGAATCCGAACGCGTGGTACAGCCTGGGCCTGCTCGCGAAAAACACTGGCGACGCCCAAGCAGCCATCGACGCCTTCAAGCGAGTCACCGAGATCGATCCCAATGACGGCGACACCTGGTATTTCCTCGGCACCGCCTACGTGCAAGCCAAGCAGTTCCTGCCGGCGATCGAAGCTTTCGAGCACGCCCTGAAAATCTATCCTCTGCACGCCTCCGCCGAATTCGGACTCTCGCGCGCCTATCAGCAATCAGGAGATACCGAACATGCCCGTGACCACCTGAAGAAATTCCAATACATCACGCAAAACAAACTGGGTTCTCCCATGAGCCTGGCCTACGGCGAGCAGGGACAGTACTCGCGCGCGCTGGAATCGCCGTTAATGCCTCTGAAGCCGCCGCCACAAATCAAGGTTCAGTTTGTTGATGTAACGACGGAAGCCGGTCTCCGCTCCAAAGCTGTTGCTGATCGGGCGACTTCTGCGGAGAACGGCGCCTGCTTCCTCGACTATGACAATGACGGCAAGATTGATCTTTTCCTGCCCGCTAACGGTGCCCAAGGAGGCGTGTCCCTATATCACAATCTCGGAAACGGTAAGTTCGAGGACGTGACCAAGCAAGCGGGGCTGGATTCCGCAATGCAGGGCGGCGGCTGCACCACCGGAGATTACGACAATGACGGTTTTGCTGATATCGCGATCACGGTTAGCGGACGTGTGAGGCTGCTGCATAATGAAAAAGACGGTACGTTCAAGGATGTCACTGCCATCGCGGGCCTTTCCCCGGGTAGCCCCGACGAAGTCGTTGCCGGGCAACCCGTGGCTAGGACAGCGAGTTCCTTAACCTTCGTCGACTACGACCACGATGGTGACCTAGACCTCTACACAATCTGTTCCCCCGTTTTGTGCGATTCCCTGCGAAGTAATGAAATGTGGCGTAACAATGGAAACGGGACATTTACGAGAGTGACGGCCGAGACTGGTTTAGCAGCGGGAGCCGGCTATGGAGCTATCGGCACCGACTATAACAATGACCGAGCAGTCGACCTTGTAGTGGCGGGCACGGCCGGTGGTGTTGGCGCGCCGGTCTCGCCGCTAATTTACTCAAATCCGCGAGAAGGGAAATTCCTCCAACCTGCCCTGATTCAGTCGCCCCAACCCGCCGTCGGCGTCGCCGCTCTGGATTTCGATCACGATGGCTGGATGGACCTCGCCTTCACGCATGACGGTTCCCCGGCAGTCACTCTCTGGCGCAACAATCACGCTAAATCCTTCGACCAAGTAAAGCTTCCCGAAATCAACTGGGCCCGCGCCTACGGCGTTGCCGCTTTCGACTACGACAACGACGGCTGGATCGATCTCGTCGCCGTGGGTGAAACGAAAGACGGCAGAGGCGAAATCAAGCTTTTCCGCAATCTCGGTCCCGAGGGATTCAAAGACGTCACCAGCGACGCCGGTCTCGACAAGATTCATCTTGTAAGCCCGCGCGCCATCATCACGGGCGACTACGACAACGACGGCGCCACCGACCTGCTCATCACGCAGAATCATGGTCCCGCCCTGCTCCTTCGCAACCAAGGCGCCAACAAGAATCACTGGCTTAAGCTCTCACTCAAGGGACTCAACGACAACAAGTCGGCTATCGGAACAAAAGTAGAGGTTTTCTCGGGCGGCAATCGCCAGAAATTCGAAATCTACGGCTCCAACGGATACCTCGGCCAAAACTCCACCGACATCGTAGTCGGCCTTGGCGAGTCGAATAATGCCGACATCGTGCGCATGCTCTGGCCCACCGGCGTCCTGCAAGACGAAATCCAGATCGCTGGCGACAAGCGACACGAAATGCTCGAAATCGATCGTCGAGGCAGCTCCTGCCCGACTCTGTTTGTCTGGAACGGCCAGCACTACGAGTTCGTCGCCGATCTGCTCGGCGCCGGAGTCGTTGGCCACTGGATCGGCCCCAACCAGCGCGATATCCCGCGTCCCGAGGAATACATCAAGATTCCGCGCGACCTGGTACGCCTAAAGCCGACATCGGTCCTAGGACCGAGGTCCCCAGCCTCCAGCGAAAATCCTAAAGCCGGAAGCCCAAAGCCGAAAGCCCAAAGCCGAAAACCGGAAGCCCGAAGCCCGAAGTCCGAAGCCGGCCTTTTGAGTTTCCGCTTCATGGAGCCTCTTGAAGAAGCCGTCTACCTCGATCAAGTCCGTCTCTTGGCGGTCGATCATCCTGCGAACGAGGACGTCTATCCGAACGAGTACTTCGCCTCGAATCCGCCCTATCCTCAGTTCAAGGTCGTCGTGAGCCGCGATGCCCGTCCCCCTGCGGCTGCCTGGGACGAACACGGCCACAATGTCCTTCCCCATCTCCTGGCGCATCGCTACTTCGGCGATTTCGAAGTAACCCATTTCCTAGGCTTCGCCAAGTCACATACGCTCACGCTCGACCTCGGCCCACCTTACAACGGAGGCCCGCTATGGCTGCTGGCCCACGGCGAAGTCGAATACTTCTCGGCCAACAGCATGTATGCCGCCTCCCAAGCCGGAATTGAAGCGATCGCGCCCTACGTCGAAGCCGAAGACGCCAACGGCAACTGGAAGCGCGTCATGGACGACATGGGATTCCCCGCCGGAGGCCCGCGCACCATGACTGCCGACCTCACGGGCAAACTTCCGCGCGGCACCCAGAAGATCCGCATCACCACGAATCTGCAAATCTATTGGGACAGCATTTTGGTGGACCGTACTCCTCAGCCGGTAACACGCCAGATCCACCACCCCGCTGGGGAAGGCGCGGGGTTTCGGGATGACGCGGGGAAGGGTGTGTCAAGTTCCAACGATGGACGGCCTCATCCTGAGCGAAGCCGTTTTTCCGGCGGAGCGACGGATCTCGCGTGGACCGCGAATGGAGTCCGTCTGACTAACATCCCCTTGCTCCGAGCCGACCTCGAATACCATGGCTACCCCTACAAGATCGAGGGACTGCCTCCCGGCAACGTGCAATACGTCTACGAGAAAGCCAGTGCGACGGGACCCTATACACGCCCGTACGGCACCTACACACGCTACGGCGACGTCCGGCCGCTGCTCACCGCAACCGACGACAAACTTGCCGTCTTCGGCTCAGGAGACGAGATCCGCCTCGATTTCGATCCTTCCAGCCTTCCGCCGCTGCCGCAAGGCTGGGTGCGCGATTATTTCTTCGCCGCCAACGGCTACGAAAAAGATATGGACTTCTACGCCGCCGAAGGCAACTTCGTCGCACCGCTGCCGTTCCTCAGCATGGGAGAGTATCCCTACGCGCCCAAGAAGTCGTTCCCCCTCGACGACGCACACGTGAACTACTTGCTCGAATACAACACCCGACACATGTCAGGAAACGAACAGAGAGGCTACTGGTTCGACTACGAAAGCCGGCGCTAAACCACGGGAATCGAAGGACCGTACCGGAGCGGGACCAGTCCCCGGCGGCGGACAAGATCGCCCCGGCGCAAACGGCATTGAATCTCCCACCCGCCGCAATGCCGCTGCCAAAGCGTTCGTAAGGTTCTTCCGAGAGCTTATGCGGTCGTCAGAATGACATCCGCGGACGGGGTATGGCACGATAGAATCGTTTTAATATTGACTTGGCGCCCCCTGCCATAATTCAATAGCCGTTCCCATGGAAACCCAAACCGCCGCCGCTCCCAGTTCAACCGCCGTCCCTCGACTCCGCCGCACGCTCTCACTCTGGGACCTGATCTTCTACGGAATCGTGCTCATCCAGCCGATCGCCCCGGTACCTCTCTACGGGGTCGCCCAGAAGCTCTCCGACGGCCATTTCGTGACCATCATTCTTATCGCACTGTTCGCGATGCTGATCACGGCGGTCAGCTACGGGCGCATGGGGGCCCTGTATCCCACGGCGGGGTCGGCCTACACCTACGTCGGCAAAGGCTTGAACCCGCACCTCGGCTTTCTCGCCGGATGGGCGATGATTCTCGACTACCTGCTGCAGCCGCTTATCAACACCGTCTGGATTTCGACCGCGCTGCACGAGCGTTATGTGCACCAGGTGCCCTACGTCGTCTGGGCGTTGCTGATTGCAGGTGTCATGACGGTGCTCAATCTGATCGGGGTTAAGGCTTCGGCGAACGCGAACAAGGTGCTGCTCGCGATCATGACTGTCGTCGTGGCGGCATTTGTGGTGCTGGCTTTGAAATATCTTTATGGGGGACAGGGCTGGGCTGGCCTGTTCTCGCTGGAGCCGCTCTACAACCCGCGAACGTTCAACGCGCACAAAATTCTCACCGCAACCTCATTCGCGGCTCTGACCTACATTGGTTTTGACGGCGTCACCACTCTCGCCGAAGATGTCGAGAATCCCAAGCGCAACGTGCTGCTTGCGGTGGTTCTGACCTGTGTTTTCGCCGGGGTTTCCAGCGGAGTTGAAGCTTATCTGGGAGCCCGTGTGTGGCCCGACTGGCGCTCGTTCCCGAACCTCGAGACCGCCTTTATGGACATCTGCAGTCGTGTGGGGGGGCCGGTCATGTTCAACGCGATGGGATTCATCCTCATCATTGCTGCTTTTGGCAGCGGTCTGACCGGCACGCTTGGCGCGGCCCGTCTTCTCTTCGGCATGGGCCGCGATGGAGTGCTGCCGAAGAAGATCTTCGGCCATCTCAAGCCCGGCAGCAGTACTCCCACCTACAACATTCTCCTGATCGGCGGACTGGCGTTTGCCGGAGCCGAGTTGCTCTATCACATCGGGAACGCCTATGAGCACGCGGGTGAGTTGCTCAACTTCGGGGCGTTTCTAGCCTTCATGGGCGTAAATTTTGCCTGCTTCTGGCAGTTCACTGTCCGGCGGCAGCAAGGCTACCAGACCAAGTTCCTTCGCGATACGCTGCTTCCGATTGTCGGTTTCCTTTTCTGCGGCCTGATCTGGGTCAACCTCAACATCATCGCCAAGACCGTCGGAGGCATCTGGTTCGCGATCGGACTGATCTACGTCGGCTACAAGACCAACTGGTTCCGTTCGGCGCCGGTAATGATCGACTTCAGCGACCAATAAACGAGCCAGCGTCGCCGCGTGTCGCTTTTTCGATACTCATTGGCGCAATCAGGTAATGACACAGCCGCCCTCATCAAGGTAGCCTCTCACGATACTCGTTTCGGGAGGTCCGCCATGCTGGGGTCGGCGAATATCATTGCCTTCGTTCCCATCACGGACTCGCAGAAGTCCCGAGCCTTCTATGAGGGAATTCTCGGTCTGCGCTTCGTAAAAGACGATGGCTTCGCGCTCGTGCTCGATGCCAACGGCATCATGGTTCGTGCGGTAAAGATCAAGGACTTCGCTCCGGCACCGTTTACCGTCCTAGGCTGGGAAGTTTCCAAGATCGGAAATGTAGTTCGAGAGCTGGGTAAGAAAGGGGTCCACTTCGAAATCTTCGGATTCTTCCAGCAAGACGAACTCGGAATCTGGACAACTCCCGGCGGCGGCAAGGTCGCTTGGTTCAAAGACCCAGACGGAAACACCCTCTCCGTCTCTCAGCCCGCACCCGGAGGCGCCCCTGGCACGAGCGCGGCGTAACCAGCAAAATGAAGGACTCGTGCACTGAGCGGCAACAGCCGGGTCCGGATGACCCAATGACTCATTGCCCCCATGACTCAATCACTCAGTGTCGAAATGATGAAATGTCCAAATGCCTAAATCTCAGGGCTCCACATTCCAACCGCTGACCTCAAGCTTAGGGGTTGCCGCTCCCAGTTCGCTCGTTCGGTAGGTTGCCGAGATCTCGCGCTTCTCCCCGGGCAGCAGCGAAATGTAGTTATCCTCCCAAACCGTCGGCAGGATCTCCTCGCCTTTAGCTCCCTTCACGACTTTCAGCCGCACAAAGAAGGCCAGGTTCTTACTAGGATTCTCGACACTCACATGCGTAATCGACTCCTCACCCTTGTGCTCGGTGCGATCGGCAACCTTCAGCTTCACCTTAGGAAGCTGCGAGATCGCGGTGAAGTCGGCGTAAGACGCCGTTGGCGTCATATACCAGGTGCTCTTGGCCCAATCGACGACCTCCGGCTTGGTCGAGAGCCAGTACAGATTCGATCCTACTTGCTTTCCCGTGGAGTCTTCGAGACGCAGCACGAGGAAATACGTGTTGCTGAGCCCGGACACATCCGGGAGGGTGAAGATCTTCGCCGTGCTGTCGGCTCCAGCGTCGACCGTGTTTTCTTGCGTGAACTTCTCGGTCGCGTCCAGATTGTAGATCTTCGTGATAAGCTTCAGCCTCTTGGCGTCGGTGTACTGGCTGCTGACCACCCAAATCGAATGATCGTCGTATCCGTACGACGGATGCAGCGCCTCCATCGCTCGCTTCGCTCCGAAATATCCTCCACCCGGACGCAAGTAGTAGTCGTACAGGTGCCAGATCATCGAGGGCCAGGCGTTGTTCAGCATCCACTGAATCACCCCCGCCGCCTGGTACTTGTTGCGGCTATAAGCCTCATACATCGCGCGGACGCCTTCGTAGGTCTGCATCTGCGACTTGATGGCAAAGTCTTCCACACTGTCGGACTTGCCGTATCGATTGGCCAGCGCGTCGCTGAACACGCCAATCGTTTTGAACTCCCCGCCGCCCGCGTGGTAGTTCCACACATCGTCGACCGGCCACATGTGATCTTTGCCGACCATCGTGCGGATGCTTTCGACCGGTGGAACCGCCGGTCCCATGCTGGTTTCGCTGTCGAATCCGTAACCGCCGCCGCATCCCCCGGGATTACAGAGCTTGCGTCCCGGTTGACCTTCTGGCGTGTCGACCTCCCAGTAGCTGGGCGCGACATATTCATAAGGTCCGCTCATTTTCATGCCACTGCCGCCAGTGACGCTGGTCTTCTTCCCCGTCGCCGACGAAACGACCGGGTTGGGCCAGAATAGATCTTTTTCAATATCCAGATACATCTGCTCGACATCCGGCGGAGGAGGATTGTCGCTTCCGTTCAACCACATCACCAGGCTCGGATGGCTGCGCAGCCGGTAAATCTGATCCCGCAGCGATTCCTTGGCAATGTCAAAATCTTTCGGTTGCCACCGCGGCCAGCGCTCCCAGAAATCGCAGCAGCACCAGCCGGCCATCACGAGGATGCCATGCTTGTCGGCTAAATCGAAGAACTCCTTGGTTTCGAGTTTGCCTTCGAGTCGGACCGTGTTCAGCCCCATGTCCTCGACATAACGGAATTCATCGTGCAGGCGTTGCGAATTCTCGCGTAGCATCATGTCTGGTGTGTAGCCGGCTCCGCGGATCAGAATCTTCTTGCCATTGATCTGGAAAACTCGCCCGCCGGCCGAGTTCACCTCTGACGTAATCTCGCGAATCCCAAATTGACTGTGCGACTGATCGCTGACCGCACCATCGGCTTCAAATTCCAGGGAAAGCTGGTACAAATTCGGCGTGCCCATCTGCACCGGCCACCACAGCCGCGGATTCGAAAACACCAACTGCGCGAACTTGTCCGGAGTAAACGTCACGTCTTTCGCTTCATTCGCTCCCAGTTCCACATCCTGCTCGAACGTAACGTTTTCGATCTGCCCTTTAAGCTTTCCTTTCATGGGCTGATTCGTGCCGTTCTTCACCTGCGCAGTCACCGTCAGTTGGGCACTGTCATTTGCCGGCGGATTCAACTTCGAAACCACGGTCGGATAGCGCAGCGCCACCGGACCGCTGGTCGTCAAATAGACCTCGCGCCACAGTCCCATGTTCTTGTCGGGAGGTGCCGGATTCCAGTCGACAAACGTGATGGCCAGATCGTGCTCAGTCGGAGCCCACGTCTGTACCGCCAGCACGTTTTCCGCTCCAGGTTTTGCCGCAGCCGTGACGTTGAACTCATAGGTGCGCCAGGCGCCTGCCACATCGTCCGAGTTCGCGATCTGCTTCCCGTTCAGCCAGATGTTCGCCCGGTAGTTGATGCCGTCGAACTTCATCCACACCGTCTTTCCTTTATACGAAGCCGGAACCGCAAACGCCTTGCGGTACCACCACGACACGGCATAGGGGCTATCCGGCGCCATCGCGATGTTGGAAAAGTTCGCGCCAATTGGATAGGTCACACCGGGAAAACTGCGCAAATTCATCCCGGGAAAGGGATCGGCCAGCGTCTTATCCTTCACCAGCGCCGCCACCACGGTCGTCGGAACCATCGCTTCGTGCCATCCCTTCGGGGCAAACTGCGGCGTCGAAATCACTTCTCCCTTGGCTTCGACCTTGGCCGAAGTCTGCAGCGCCCAGCCCTCCCGCAAGACAAGTCGGGCTTCGCTGTCATGTTTGAGCGCAGCCTTCTCCTGACCGAATGACAATGCAGTGAAAAGAGATTGGGCAAGAATAAGAACGAGGATCGCCGCTAGTGGCTTACCTGATTTCATGGTGCTCCTTTGGCCGACGGGCATAAATTGGCAGACCAGCGAAGATCGGCACAAAATTGTCGGAAAATGCTCCGCTGAAATGGATAACACTTCTATTAATTCGTTTCAATAGCCCCTTCTCACTTCGTGAAGAACGAGCGGCTTCTTTGGGTTCAACGATAGGCAACTCTTTTCCGCGGGTCCTTGACTTGTGGCAATCTCGGCAGCTCCAGCCGTCCTGGCGAAAGCGCTGTGGTTTATAATTAAAAATTCGGCTTTCTCTTCTGGAGTGATAAGAACATGATCCGCTTTCTACAAACGCCCGGACCGGTGAAGAAGTATGTCCTTGGTGGCCTGCTCCTGCTGATGACCGTGTCCATGGTGTGGTATCTGGTTCCCAGTGGCAACAACTACACTTTCGGTGCGCCCGCCAAGGGCGTTGTCGCCAAAATCGGTGAGGCCGAAATCACGGCCGACGAGGTCCGTACGACCGCCCGGCAAATGTTGCAGCAGCAAATGCCCCAGGGCGGCGCCAACATGAGCATGCTCCTGCCGTTTTTCTCCCAGCGCGCAGCCGAGCAACTTA